>Ga0335075_10000904_pt1 | contig 50265 bp, 42 predicted proteins | sample Lox_Sample_24_FD_206723 | JGI IMG/M metagenome (GOLD analysis project Ga0335075, IMG submission 206723) | Soil microbial communities from Loxahatchee National Wildlife Refuge, Florida, United States - Lox_Sample_2.4 | ecosystem: Environmental > Terrestrial > Soil > Wetlands | place: USA... | reverse complement strand
CCAGCGATCTGGCGAACCTGGTCGTCATCGCTCTGGCGAACGGCCGCGGGACGACTGGCGCCCTGGTGATCTTCAATTACGCGTCGCAGGTGTTCAACACGCTGAACGCCGTTCTCGGCCTGTCCATCGTGCTGAGCGCGTTTCCGGTGCTCTCATCTCGTGAGGGCGCGGTATTCGACCGGACCTGCGCAGGCTCGACGCGGGCAGTGCTGCTCGCGTCCTGGCTCGGCACTGCCCTCGTCGCGTCTGTCGCCATCCCGGCGGCCCATGTCCTTGCCAGTCAGCCCAGCCAGGTACCGGAACTGGTCTTCGCGTTCCTCGCGCTGGCCCCTGGCCTGGCGGGCTTTGGCGTGATGGCCAACCTGGCCCGCGTGATGCTGGCGCTCGGGCGGCTCAAGATGGCAGCAACGGTAGTGGCGGGCAGCTGGCTTCTGACGATCCTGGCGCAGGTCGTTCTGGTGGCGCTCGTGCCCTCGCGCTTCGTGGTTGCTGCTCTGTGCATCGGCAACACCGTCGGGCAGACGGCTTCGGCGGTTGTGACGATGGCGATCACACGTCGTATACGTGGCTCTGGGGCGCTGCAGGGGACCTGGCGAGCATCCTGGGTCGGCCTGCTGGGCGCAGGTCTGGCTGCAGCGGCAGGAGCCGGGGTGTGCCTGGCCCTGCCCGCGGGACACAAGTTCCTGGACATCTTCGTGGGAGCGCTGGCAGTTGGATGCGCCGTCGTCGTGTTCGGGCTGGTCGCAGTCTTGCTGGACAGAGGCGACGTGCGTCAGGTGCTCGCCTGGACGAGGCAGGTCTCCAAGCTGAATTTGTCACGTCAAGCTCGCAGCTCATAACGCGGTTCGCGGTGGCTCTGGTGACGGCCGTCTTGGTGACGTGGCTCGGGGTTAACTGGAAGGCGTTCCTGATCACTGCGGTGGTGATCACGGTCGCCGGTTACCTGCTGGCGGGCGTGGTTCCGCGCACCGTCGAGCGGCGGGGCGTCGGCGAAGGCTCTCATAGGTAGCCGCCTTAATTTCGCCCGCCTATGGCGCGGGAGCGAGGCCACGCGCGAGATGCGAAGGCCGGGCCGAGTTTATGGCGACCGGCGAGAGTCGGGGGGCACCGTGAGCACTCGGGATGAACGCGAGTCGACGGGATCCAGCACGACGAGGCACTCAGGACAGCGGTAGAGCAGATCGCCTGTCCCGGTGAGGCCGACCGCCACCGTCGGCCTCGGGAAGCGCTTGCGGCAGGAGACACATGCGCGCCCGAGTCGCTGAGCCCTGGTCAGGCCCGTGGCGTCGATGAGCGGCAGATCGCCCATGTGTTCACGCTAGCAGCGGCAATCAAGTCGGTCATCAGGGTGGCACCTGGCCTGACTCCCGGTCGAGGGATCGCCCTCCTGATCTCTGCCCCGCTAGGCGTCCAGGCGCCCGCTGGGCTAGCCAGGCATGCGGGAGCAGGCGTCGGCTGGCCGGCAGATCGAGCACGAACGTCGCCATTAGCACGACCGCGATGCCGACGGCGGCGCCGCCGACGGTGTCGGTGAAACGATGGTCGTCCAGAGCGACTTCTGCGAGGGCGACCGCACAGGCGATGAGCGCTGCGGTCGCGACGATCGCGATCCGTGCCGGAGGTCTTACTCTGCTGGTCGGCGGTCCGGTCATGAGCACCGCGGCGGTCGAGACCAAGGCGAAAACACTGGTCGTGTGCCCGCTCGGATACGTGGAATAGAGGTAGAGGTGGTCAGCAAGCGGCTTAAGTACCTTCTCAGTAGCCACGGACGCGGCGGGTGCGCCGACGGCCGCGAGCACGGCGCCGTTGAGCCGCCGCGCTGTCAGGCAGGCTAGGGACATGACCGCGATGATGACGATCATCTCGGCCTTCTCGCCAAGGTCTGACACCAGGCGCAGCGCCTCGCTGTGCCCGCCCAGGCGGGCTATGACCCACGGGTCCACTCGACGGTCAAGCGGATCGTCGTACTGACCGTGTACCAGCTCCGCGCCGGCGGCTACGACTAGCAAAGCGCAGCCAAGCACGATGCCAGCGGGACGACGCGCCGGAGCCGGCAGCAGTGGGAAGCCATACTCGGACCGCTGGCAGCTTGTCATGGTTTGGTTGCTCCGAGCAGCTTCAACCCTTGCTCCTGCTTTAGGCAAACAAGATGCCGTACTCGAAGCATGCCAGAATCCTCTATGCAGCGCCGCCCTGTCCACAGCCGCCTCGAAGCCAAGCTCGAGCTACGAAAGCGCGGCCAGTGTATCAGCGACGTCAACCTGGCGTTCTTATGTGAAAACCCGTCCGATATCCATCAGCGCTGCCTAGTCCCGCGCGCAGACGCAGTGCTTAACGCCCATCCCTTAAGACTAAAGGTGTTAAGGTGAATCGTTCTCTGGAGAAGTTTATCGACCCTGACCGCCCAGGGTCCCTCACACACCGATTCCGCGAAACACGGAACGAAGAATTCAAGCGGCGGTTCCCTAGTCTGGAGAATATGAGTGTCCTCGATCTTGGCGGCACAGCGATTTCTTGGCGAGTTCTCGGCTTGCGGCCGGAGAGGGTGACACTTGTTAATATGGACGAGGCCGGAGATCCGCCTGAGTCTTGGATCGAGCACGTTAGGGAAGACGCATGCGTGGGTGGATTCGGCAAATACGATCTGGTCTTCAGTAACAGCCTTATGGAGCACCTCGGCGGTCACGCGCGCCGCCAGAGATTTGCGGAAGTCGTCCGTGAGTCTGCGCCATCATGGTGGGTGCAGACACCATATCGGTACTTTCCGATCGAGCCACACTGGATCTTTCCGTTCTTTCAATTCCTGCCATTCGCGACGCGCGTGGCCGTGACGCGGCACTGGCCGACACTGCACGTGGGCGCTACTCCGGGGCGAGCGGAGGCTGCCGAGTTGGTGGCGTCGGTTGAACTGATATCAGGGACCGAGATGCGGACGTATTTTCCAGAGAGTGATATCTGGTTTGAGCGTATTGCGGGCGTGCCAAAGTCAATGGTCGCCGTCAGCAATTAGAAGCGGACGCTGGCGGAAAGGCGGCGCTCCGCCGTCGCGACGGCGCAGGTGCAGGGAGCGCACAGTTCCGAGGTGCGGCTGCCGGAAGTGCGGCGTGGGGTGTATCAGCGCCGCTTCTCGCTGATCAAATCTACGGAGGGCTGTTGTGTCTGCGCTAGGTCACGTCTTCGATGTCATGCGAGCTGCTGTATGAGGGTATTGGTTGCGGGTGATCGTGGCTACATCGGAGCTGTTCTGGTCCCCTTCCTGCGAGCAGCGGGACACGAGGTCGACGGACTAGATACCGGCTTCTACGAGGGATGTGATCTAGGTCCGGGCCCAGAGCCTCTCGGAAGTCGGCTGCCTCGTGACGTCCGGCAGGTCGAAGTCCCGGATTTGGCCACGTACGACGCGGTGGTCTGCCTAGCGGCCCTGTCAAACGACCCTCTGGGTAATCTCAACCGAGCGGCGACATTCTCGGTAAACCTGGACGGCACGCTAGCCCTTGCGAAGGCGGCTAAACGCGCGGGCGTCCAGAGGTTCCTATTCGCATCGTCATGCAGCCTTTACGGCGCCGCCGGTGCGGCGGCAGTGGCGGAAGACGCTCAGTTCGCGCCCGTCACCGCTTACGGGGAGGCGAAGGTGCTGGCCGAACGCAGGCTGTCGGCACTCGCCGACGACCACTTCAGCCCCGTCTATCTACGTAACGCGACGGCGTACGGATTCTCGCCACGGCTGCGCCTGGACATCGTCGTCAATAACCTGGCGGCGCTCGCGGCAACGTCCTTGCAGATTCGTCTGGAAAGCGACGGAACGCCCTGGCGGCCACTGGTCCATGTCGAGGACATAAGCAGGGCCATGCTTGCGGCGCTGGAAGCGCAGCGGGAACTAGTGCACGACCAGGCGTTTAACGTCGGCCGGGCCGAAGACAATGTGCAAGTCCGGGATATAGCCGATATGGTCGCCGATTTGGTGCCGGGGTCAGCGGTTTCGTTCGCTGCTGGTGCTGGCCCGGACTTGCGCAGCTACCGAGTAGATTTCTCCAAGCTCAGCGAGACGTTCTCGGATTTGAATCTCCGCTGGAACGTGACAGCTGGGATCTCGGAACTCTTGCAGAGCTACGCTGCCCACAATCTGACGCCTGCAGACCTGGCTTCGTCGCGTTACGTGCGGCTGCAGCGAATCCGCGAACTGCTTTCCGACGGCACGATCGACGAGATGCTCTACCGGCGTGCCGACGCCTGGCCCACCGCACCGTCGCTCCAGCCAGCCCAAGCTCGCTCGTAGCCGGCGCGCATGACAAGCCTGACGATCCCCCCGGCGGTCGGTAAGCGTGGTTGCTGAAGCGCGCGCAAGAGCCACTGTTGGCGCGGAAAAGTCTCTCAGGTCACGCGTCGCGGCGCTTGGTCGTCTCGGGACGGTCGCAGCTCGCCGCCTGAGCTGGGGAGTCGCGGATCAGGGAATGTCTAGCCTGAGCAACTTCGCACTGGGCATCTATGTCGCGCGTTCACTGCCCGCGGTCCAGTACGGCGCGTTCAGCCTCGCCTATGTTACCTATGGCTCAATTCTCAATGCCTCGCGAGGCCTCGCGACTGATCCCTTGCTGGTGAGATTCAGCGGCTCGAAGGGCTCGACCTGGAGAGGCGCAGTCGCGAGCTGCACCGGTACGTCTACAACGATAGGAGTGCTTGCTGGAATCGTGGTACTCGCGGTCGGAATGACGATGGGCGGCCCGACCAGGCTGGCATTCATTGCGCTTGGCCTTACATTGCCCGGACTGATGCTTCAGGACAGCTGGCGGTTCTCGTTCTTCGCGCTAGGCCGCGGCAACCTGGCGTTTGTCAACGACACCATCTGGACCGTTCTCCTGATCCCCTCCCTGATACTGCTTCACAAGACCGGCCATGCAAGCGTGTTCTGGTTCATCGTCGCCTGGGGCGCGACGGGAGCCATCGGGGCGTCGGTCGGACCGCTCCAGTCGCGCGTCGTGCCGAACCCCAGTAAGGCGCTGACGTGGGTTCGGCAACATCGTGACCTCGGACCGCGCTATCTGCTCGAAGGCACTGCTAGCAGTGGTGCCGGCCAGTTGCGCTCGTACGGCGTAGGCCTTCTGCTCGGGCTGGCCCCGTTGGGTTATGTACAGGCCGTTTCGACGCTTATGGGGCCGTTTACAGTCATAGCGTTTGGGATCGGGCTTGTTGCCTTGCCTGAAGCCGCCCGCCTTCGGCGCGAATCGCCGCGTCGGCTGCCCTTGTTTTGCATCTGCCTGAGTGCCGGACTTGCCGTCTTGGCGCTCGCATGGGGAGCGGTTTTGGTGGTGGTTCTTCCCCTCGGGCTCGGCCATGCGCTGCTCGGCCATATCTGGCGTCCGACATCAAAGCTCCTCGTGCCGGCCGCTCTCGCGACGACCGGGACAATGCTCAGCAGCGGCTCGGTGACGGGCTTGCATGCTCTTGGCGCTGCGCGCTACAGCCTGCGCGCCATGGTCGTCACCTCAGCCATGTTGGTGGTTGGAGCTCTTACTGGGGCCGCCATGAGTGGAGCTGCGGGGGCTATGTACGGGTCGGCGATCGGTAGCTGGGCTGGCGTGTTCATCTACTGGTGGCTCTGGCGACGCGCGCTCAGGGAGGCCGCCGGGCCACCTTCAGAGTCCGGTGGGCAAAGCGGGCGACATCGCAGAGAGGTGGCCCCCAGCGGTGAAACGCAGTTTCAATAGTCGTGTTGGCCGCTCGTCCTGGGCTGCCCTTGAACATGCGCCGTCCAGAGTTCGTCGACGTATCACAGAGGTGATCCAGCGGGTCTGAGTAGGCATGGCACCTCAAGATAGCGGTCAGGCGGGCGACCCTTATTCAGCGAATAGCGAGGCGGTCCCGCTGGTGATTGCCAGCATCCTGCGAACTTACGGCTCTACCGGCGTCCATACGCATATTTGGCAATTGACAAATTATTTGGATGGCCAGGGCATCTCAACAAGCCTCATAACATCGTTTTCGTGGGGCGGACTGCTTGCTCGCGCCGTCTTTGCCGCGCGATTGGCTCTCGTGCGTATCAGCGGCGCCGCGAGCGTCGCCTGGTACCGGTACTGGCACGAGTTCTTCCTTCGCATAGCGCTACGCCGCCACTTGGCCGGGCTCGGAGAATGTGTCATTTACGCTCAGGGTCCTTTGGAGGCGCGGGCGGCCCTGCGCGCGCGTCCCGGCGACAACCAGCGCGTAGTCATGGTGGTGCACTTTAAGTATTCGCAGGCGGACGAGTGGGCCAACACCAGACACAGCACCATCAAGCGCGACGGGAAGGTGTTTCGCTGGATCAGGCACATGGAGCGCGACGTCATCCCGAAGACCGACGGCTTGGTGTACGTCTCGCAATGGGCTCGTAGTGCGCTGCTGAGCTGGCTGCCCGAAGCCGCGCTGGTGCGCTCGGCGGTGATCGGGAATTTCGTCGCACAGGTGCCTGCTGAATCTAAGCCAGGGCCGCTGGCCGACCTAGTCACTATAGGCGGCCTTGATACCGTCAAGAATCATCGTTTCCTACTGGACGTGCTATTCGAAGCCAAGCGTCTTGGCCGCTCGGTATCTCTGGACGTCTTCGGCGACGGGCCGCTGCGGGGCGAGTTGACCAGCCACCGCCGATCACTGCGACTCGAGGAGCAAGTCCGCTTCCGCGGTTATCAGCCCGACGTCCGCAACTACCTGCCGGGCTACCGCGCGTACGTTCACGCATCGTATTCAGAGACATCCTCCCTCGCCATCATGGAGGCTATGGCAGCGGGACTTCCGGTCGTGGTGCCAAACATCGGACCGATGCCAGAACTCTGCGCCGATCACGTAGAGGGTCGGTTCTGGCCACTTGATGATCCAGCAAGGGCAGCTGCCATCCTCCTCGAGTTGCTTGATCACGAGGCTGTCCTACGCGCGGCGGCGGGTGCAGCGAGTGAACGATTTCTTCGCGATTTCGATGCAGACGTCGTCGGGCCGCGCCTCTATTCTTTTCTCACGGACAGCTGTTCTCAGGTGAACAGTCGGGTATCCACCACGAAGTCCGGCGCTCAGATGAATTGAGCAAGAAAATGGCTGTGAAATGGAAATGGGCGCAGTACGCCAGGTGGTGCGAGCGCGCGTCCCAAGAACAAGCGAAGTTCTCACCATAATTCTGCTATGACTTACAGCGCTATTCCCATATCGAGATATCGCTTCGGCTTGCATAGCTGTCGCCGCTCCGCGCACGGTCCGATAAACGACACGATCGCGGCCGAGCAAGCGCGGAAGTTCGTGGTCAGAGCGTCCGTACTGCGCGTATCACGAGGGCGTGCTCGCGGTTCTCGTGGACTGACAGATGCAGGCGGCGCCAGGTAAGTGAGTGATCGCGATGAAGGTGGCAGTAATCGGGCTCGGCTACGTCGGGACCGTGACTGCGGCGTGCCTGGCCGCGAACGGTCATGACGTCTGGGGTGTCGATGTAGACGCCGCCAAGGTCGCTGAGATAGGCCTCGGCCGCAGTCCAGTCGCCGAGCCGGGGCTGAACGCGATCGTCGCGCAGGCGGTCGCCGACGGCACGCTGCACGCGACGACATCTTGCCCGGAGGCTCTTGACCGCGCAGACATCTCCTTGATTTGCGTAGGGACGCCGTCGACGCGCAACGGTGCCACGGACCTCTCGCACATCCGGCATGCCGTCGATGACATCGCGACCAGCCTTCGGACCGGGCTGGCACCCGACTCCGGCAGGCATGCCCTGGTGGTCCGGTCTACCGTGCCGCCGGGCACGGTAGAGGACATCGTGACTCCAGCGCTCGCAGCCGGGCTGGCTGGGACAGGGGTGTCCGCTGGTGTGGCTATGTGTCCTGAATTCCTGCGGGAGGGATCGGGCGTCACTGATTTCTACGCGCCTCCGTTCATCATCGCCGGTACTGCTGACACTCATGTCTCGAACGCTCTCATCGAACTATTTCGCTTCCTGGATAAGCCAGTACAGATCGTGGATCTGCGTACAGCGGAAGCGCTTAAATATGCCTGCAACGCGTTTCACGCGACCAAGGTCTCTTTTGCCAACGAACTATCCCGGCTTTTCCGCTTGCTCGGCGCCGACAGCAGGCAGGTCATGTCGTTGTTCTGCCAGGATGACGTACTCAACATTTCGCCGAGCTATTTGCGACCGGGCTTTGCGTTCGGCGGATCTTGCCTCCCCAAGGACCTCCGGTCGTTGTTGCATATCGCGCGTGTCAGCGGCGTGGAGATGCCACTGCTCGCCGGCACGCTGTCGACGAACGAGATCGTGATCAGTGATTTGGTCGACCGGGTAATCGCTGCAGATGTCCGCACTGTCGCGCTCCTCGGACTCAGTTTCAAATCGGCCACTGACGACCTTCGGGAGAGCCCTAACGTCGAAGTCGCGGAACGGCTCATCGGCAAGGGCTTCGACATCCGCATCTACGACCAGGTCGTAAACCCTGCCCGCCTGGTTGGCACGAACCGCCGGTACGTCGACGCGAAGCTGCCACACTTGGGCCGCCTGCTGGCGAGTCGGCCGGACGAGGCCCTGGCAGGAGCTGACCTCGCGATTGTGTCCGCGGGCGATCCAGCTGTGATTGATGCTCTGCTGACTGCGCAACCACGGCACATGCTCGACCTCAACGGCCGGCTCGGACCTCAGATTGAGGGTCTGCCGGGATACGAGGGGCTGGCCTGGTGAGGCGCGTACTCATCATCGTGCAGAACCTGCCGGTGCCGTTTGACAGGCGCGTCTGGCTCGAGTGCCAGGCACTAGCTTCGGAGAGTTACTCGGTCGCAGTCGTGTGCCCGCAGGGTGACGGCGACCCTGCCTACGCGGTTGTCGACGGCGTAGAGATCTACAAGTACCGGCCCTATGCACCAGGCGGCAGCAAGATCGGTTTTATCAATGAGTACGTCTACTCGTTCCTGGCTACGGCCTGGATGACGCTTCGGGCACGCCGAACCGGTCGGTTCGACGTCATGCAGGCGTGCAACCCGCCGGATATCTTCTGGCCGATCGCCCTGCTGCTGCGGGCGTTCGACAAAACGATCTTCGTCTTCGATCATCACGACTTGTGCCCTGAGCTCTACGAGTCGCGCTTCCCTGGCGGTTCCCGTCTGCCTTACCGGGGGCTGCGCTGGCTTGAGCGGATGACCCACCGGACGGCAAGGCACGTGATCGCCACCAACGACTCCTACCGGAATATTGCCGTCCAGCGGAGCGGCAAGTCAGCCGCTGACGTAAGCGTAGTCAGGACTGGACCTGACCCGGAGCGCCTGATGCGCAGTGAGGCCAGGCCTGAACTTCGGCGCGGACGCAAGTACCTGGCCGCGTACATAGGCGTCATGGGGCCGCAAGACGGAGTCGACATCGTCGTCCGAGCTGCGGATGTCGTCGTGCATGAGATGCAGCGCAAGGACATTGCATTCACCCTGATTGGTAAGGGTGACTGTTTTGACGAACTAGTGGCGCTGCGCAATGAGCTCGGACTGGCCGGTCACGTCGAGTTCACTGGCCGGGTACCGGACTCGGTAGTCGCCGAGATCATGTCGACTGCGGACGTCGGCTTGTCGCCGGATCCGAAAAATCCGCTGAACGATGTATCGACCATGAACAAGACCATGGAGTACATGGCTTATGAGCTGCCGGTAGTCGCGTTCGACCTGCGGGAGACACGGGTATCGGCCGCCGATGCCGCAGTGTACGTGCGGCCAAATGACGTGCGCGAATACGCCCGCGCGATCGTGATGCTGATGGACGATGAGCCCCGCCGGGCAACGCTGGGGAAAATCGGCCGGGTGCGGGTCGAGCAGGCGCTGGCGTGGAGCCATCAGCGTCTGACCTATCTGGACATCTACCGGCGCGTTCTAGGCGGCAGTAACCAGGACGGGCGGGCGGAGAGCTGACGTGTGCGGGATAGCTGGCTGCTACCAGCAACCTGACGGCCGGAAGCTCGTCGACACCATGAGCGACCGCATCGCCCACCGCGGTCCCGATGCGAGCGGGATCCGGAATCACGAGACCGACGGCGTCGCCGTACAGCTCGGGTTTCGCCGCCTCTCGATTATCGATCTGCGCTCGGCTGCTAACCAGCCCTTCCACAAGGATGGCCTGACGATCGTTTACAACGGTGAGTTGTACAACTACCGGGCGCTTAAGGCTGAGCTGACCGCTCGGGGCACGCGCTTCACCACCAGGTCGGACACCGAGGTTGTGCTGGAAGCGTGGCGGAGCTGGGGTCCCGCAGCGCTGCTGCGGTTCCGCGGAATGTTCGCATTCGCCATTTTGGACGAGCGCTCCGGCGAGCTAGTCCTGGCGCGCGATCCGCTCGGCATCAAGCCGCTGTACTACCTGCGCAGGGGGAGGGGCATAGTCTTTGCCTCCGAGCTAAAGGCGATCGTCGCCGCAGTCGGATCCGAGCTGCGCATGGAGCCAGGCGCCCTCGTCGCCTCGATGCTGTATTACTGGCTGCCCGAGCAGCGCTGTGCTATCGACGGCGTGGAGAAGCTGCCATCGGGCTCATGGGCACGGATCCGGCCGGATGGCGAGCTGAGCATCCGGCGATACTGGAACATCGGCGAGGTAGCGGCTCGAGCATCGGCCGGACCTGCTGCCGACCTGCGTGAAGTCGTCCAGGACTCGGTCGCCGCGCACCTGGTATCCGACGTCCCGATTTCGTCCTTCCTGTCCGGGGGCCTCGACTCCAGCATCATCACGGTGCTAGCGCATCATGCCGACCGCAATATCGATGCCTATACCATTGCCTTTCGGCCCGAGGATCAGCGCCTAGAGGCCATGCCCGATGACGCTGTCTACGCCCGCAAGGTCGCCGCCCACTACGGCATTACCTTGCATGAAATCGAGATCTCTCCAGATGTGGTCGAGTTGCTGCCCCGGATTGTGGATGTCCTGGATGAGCCCATCGGCGATCCGGCGGCGATCAACACACTGCTCATGTGTGATGCGGCACGGGAGCGCGGCGTCAAGGTGATCTTGTCCGGCATAGGCGCGGACGAGTTGTTTGGTGGCTACAGAAAGCACCTCGCTTGCGTTCTGGCTGGCCAGTACAGCAAGCTGCCGCGTCCTGCCCGGCTGGCGTTCCGGCTTGCTGTCAACCGGACGCCGGTCAACATGCGGGGTCGCGGCCTGCGATATGCGCGCTGGGCTAAACGGTTCCTGACCTTTGCCGAACTGCCCGAGGAGCCGCGATTCCGGCGCAGCTACACGCTGTATAACCCATGGGAGCTCAGCAACCTGGTCAGCCCGGATCTGGCCCCTTACGTTGAAGACGTCGTCAAGGAGCACAGCGAGATCTACCGTGACAACTCGCTGACCGATGAGATCAACCGCATGTGCCTGGCGGATGCACGCCTCTTCCTGCCTGGGCTCAACCTTGCCTATACCGACAGGGCGAGCATGGCGGCGTCGGTCGAAGTGCGCGTCCCGTTCGTGGATCCGCTCGTTGCAGAAGCGGCATTCTCTATCAGCGGGACAGCGAAAATCCGGCGACGCCAGGGCAAGCTTGCCCTTAAGAAAGCCGCCGAAGGGTGGCTGCCGCCAGAGATCGTGCACCGCCCCAAGGCCTCGTTCAGCGCACCGCTGCGTGCATGGGTTGGTGGTGAGCTCAGCGAACTCATCGGTGACGTGCTCGTCGGCGGTGAGTTGGTGAGTTCCGGAATCATCCGCCGCGAGGCCCTGGCTCAGCTGATCGCAGACGATCAGGCTGGCCGGGAGGACCGGTCGAAGCAGATTTGGCAGCTGCTTTCGCTGGAGATGTGGTATCGCAACGTCCATGCACAGGGTGTTGCTTAATGATTGCGACGATTACCGCGCAAGCGAGTGCGCCTGGGCAGAGGACCTGATGAAGCAGATAGCGCAGAACTACAAGACCGGTGAGCTGACCGTTCTCGACGTGCCCGCACCAGCGTGCCGTCCCGCCGGCGTCTTGGTCCAGTCGCTGTTCTCCCTTATCTCCACGGGTACGGAGATCACGAAGGTCAGCGAGGCCAGCATGTCTATGGTCGGCATGGCGCGGGCCAGGCCTGACCAGGTGCGGAAAGTACTTGACTCAGTCTCCCAGCAAGGCGCCCTCAACACGTACAAGAAGGTGATGACGCGGCTGGATTCTTATACGCCCCTTGGCTACTCACTCTGTGGTGTCGTGATCGAGGTCGGCAAGGGCGCGGAGGAGTTCCACGTCGGTCAGGTCGTGGCGGCTGCGGGCAACGAGCATGCGCTGCATGCCGAGTACAACTGGGTCCCGGTGAACTTGTGCGTTCCCGTGCCGGACGGCGTGTCGCCCGAGCACGCGGCGTTCGCGACAGTCGGGGCTATCGCCATGCAGGGCGTCCGCCAGGCGGAGCCGCACCTCGGCGAGGCCGCTTGCGTGATCGGCTTGGGCCTGGTCGGTCAGCTTGTCGTGCGGCTGCTGATAGCGGCCGGTGTGCGCGTGGTCGGCCTTGACGTGATCGAGGAACGCTGCCGCCTAGCTGAAAAGGCCGGTGCAGTGCTGTGCGCGGCGCCGACGGACGAGGGTATGGCCTCGGCGGAGCGGGCACTCGCGCGCCTGACTGGTGGTCGTGGCGCCGATCAGATTCTGCTGGCTGTAGGCGGATCCTCCAACGGACCCACCGAGGCCGCGGCGAGGCTAGCCCGGGACCGAGCCCGCGTGGTTGACATCGGCAAGACCAAGCTGGACCTGCCCTGGAACGCCTATTACGACAAGGAACTGGACGTCCGTTTCTCCCGGTCCTACGGACCGGGCCGGTACGACGACAAATACGAGCTGCAGGGGATCGACTACCCGGTCGGCTACGTTCGGTGGACGGAGCGGCGGAACCTTGCCTGTTTTCTCGACCTCATCGCGCATAACGACATTGACGTCGACTCGCTCGTATCCGGGGTATTCCCGCTGGCAGACGCGGCAAAGGTGTACGGCGATTTGAAGTCCGGCGCTTTGGCCGCAGTCGGCGTTCTCCTCGAGTACCCAGCGCGCCCGCCGGGCAGCGAGCTGCCCGAGACGAGCCGGGCGCTGTTGCCGCCCGCCCGGCCGGCCAGCCGCGGAACGGGCGCCAAGCGACTCACCGTCGGATTCATCGGCGCGGGTAACTATGCGTCCTCGATGCTGTTGCCGCATCTGGCGAAGCTCGGCACTGTCAAACTCGCGCACGTTGCAACGACGCGTTCGCTCTCGGCGGTCAATGCCCAACGGCGCTTTGGCTTCGAGACCGCGTCGACGACTGCCGACGCAGTGCTCGAGGACGAGTCGCTCGACGCGATCTTCGTTGTCACCCGCCACCACACCCATGCCGACCTGGTCTGTCGCGCGCTCCGAACGGGGAAGGCTGTCTTCGTGGAGAAGCCGCTCGCGCTGACTGGCGATCAACTCCAGGAGATCGTCGACGTGGTGGCCGAGACTGGTAACGACAGGCTTATGGTGGGGTTCAACCGACGGTTCGCGCCTATGCTCGAGCAGCTGAAGTCGGCCTTCGGACCCGATGGCGGCGCATCGGTGACCCGGTACCTCGTCAACGCCGGACGGCTGGACTCCGATAGCTGGTACCTCGACTCCGACCTGGAGGGATCGCGGTTCGCCGGCGAGGGCGGCCACTTCATCGACACCCTGAGCTGGTGGGCTGACAGCTTGCCCACCGAGGTCTTTGCGGTGCCCGGTCCGGATACGGACGACGTGCAGGCGACGTTCCGGTTTGAGAACGGCTCGACGGGCACAATCACTTACGCCACCTGCGGTAACAGGCGCTATCCCAAAGAGACTTTCGACGCGTCAGGCGGCGGCCGCAGTGCCCGGCTCGAGAACTTCCGGCGGGCGTCGGCCTGGACGGGACGGGCCAAGCGGGACATCAAGTCGCGGGGCGGCCACGATAAGGGCCAGGCGGCGCAGGTCACTAGTTTCACCGAGGCGTGCCGGACTGGTTCCCCGGTACCCATCTCGCTGGCATCGCTGGTCGCAACGACCGGGGCAACGATCGCCGTGGGCGCAAGCCTGGCTAGCGGCAGGCCCGAGAGCATATGAGCGCTCCCCCGTCTTTGTCGCTCGGCTGGTACGTGCGTCGGTTGAGCCGGATGTCGCCGGCCGAGGTAGCCTGGCGCGCCAAGGACAAGACCGTGCAGGCGGCCTGGTCGCGCCGTCAAGTGAGCCGTAATCAGGTAGAGGTGGAGGCTCGCAGAGTATCGGGCGAGCGCCAGTTCACCGCACGGCTTCGCGACAACGCAGCGCTCGGAGTTCCCGAACAAGCGAAGTCGGCAGTCCTCGCTTCGGCAGATAGCCTGCTCCAGGGGCGCTGGGAGATGCTCGGCGTCGAACGCGATGACCTCGTGCGGCCCGACTGGTTCTACGACCCAGTGACCGGCAAGTGCGCGCCGGCCAACCGTTACGCCTTTCGGATTAACCACCGCTCGCAGTCGGAGACCGGCAACATCAAGCAGGTCTGGGAACTCTCCCGGCTGCAGCACCTCACCCTGCTTTCTACCGCGTGGTTCCTGAGCCATGACGACTCTTATGCCTCGCGCGTCGATGAACAGCTCCGCTCCTGGTGGCGGGAGAATCCCTTCCTCTCGGGCGTGAACTGGACCAGCGGCATCGAGGTTGGGATCCGCCTCATTAGCCTTACATGGATCAGGCGACTCTTGGATAGCTGGCCAGGCGCCGCTGACCTTTTCGAGCGCAACGACCTAGCCGTGCGGCAGATCTGGTGGCATCAGCGGTATCTGGCCGCATTCAGGAGCCGCGGCACGTCGGCAAACAATCACGTGATCGCCGAGGCGGCCGGCCAGCTCGTGGCCAGCTGCGCGTTCCCCTGGTATCCCGCGAGCACCCGCTGGCGAGAGGCGTCCGCCAGTCTGCTGGAGCGCGAAGTGATTCACAACACCTTCCCCTCCGGTGTCGGGCGTGAGCTCGCCTCGGACTATCAGTGCTTCGTCGCAGAGCTTGGAATACTGGCCGCGATCGAGGCCGCAGCCGCTGGACGTCCGCTGAGCGCCGCGGTCTGGCAGCGTCTGTGCGCGATGGTGGACGCTGGAGCCGCGCTGCTCGATGAGCGGATGCGGGCCCCACGGCAAGGCGACGGCGACGACGGCCGCGCTTTGCTTCTCGACGCTCCGTCGGCCAATCCTTGGCCATCTCTGCTGGCCGTCGGCGACGCGCTGTTTGGTCGGCTTGACTGGTGGCCCCGCACGGCTCCCGATGTGGCCAGCAGGCTCATAGCGGCGATGCCCGGCGCTGGCCGCCCGGCATCTGGCCGTCCCACAGACCGCCCGTGGCACTTCGGCGATGCCGGGACCACTGTGCTGCGGACGCGAAACAACCACGGCCCCGAGATCTGGTGCCGATGTGATGGCGGCCCGCACGGCTTCTTGAAGATTGCCGCGCATGCCCATGCCGACGCACTCGCGATCGAGGTCCGTTACGGCGGTGTCGATATTTTGGCCGACCCAGGCACTTATTGTTACCACGGCGAACCTGAGTGGCGGTCCTACTTCCGGTCCACAATCGCGCACAACACGGTGGAAATAGCAGAGGAGGATCAGTCAACTGGCGGCGGACCGTTTCTCTGGTTGCGGCACGCGAATGGCCGATTGATTAGCGTTCAGGACATCGGTGACGCCGTCGAGTGGAGTGCCGAGCACGACGGCTATCTTGTGCTGAACCCGCCAGCCCGGCATCGTCGCTGCGTCCGGCTCGATCGCGCGTCGCGGAGCATTGACATTGCCGACGAGATAAGCGGGAGCACCTACCCCGTCCGGATGGCTTACCACCTCGGACCGGAGGTCGCCGCAGAGCTCGAAGACACGCGAGCAATTCTGCGATGGACGAGCGGCCAGGCCTCGGGTGCGGCCTGGCTCGAGCTGCCAAGATCGCTCACGTGGAGCCTGCACAGGGGCCAGACCGACCCGATATTGGGCTGGTATTCCAATGGCCTGGGGCATCGCGTGCCAGCTTTCATGCTGCTCGGGTGCGGGCGTTCCGTGCCTGGTGAGCCGCTGAGCACGCGGCTAGAATTCTTGGATATCAGCTCTGGGACAGACCATTCTTTTGCTCACGCGGCCCTATCATGGAGCACGCCCGACTTTTCGGGCGATACCAGGGGAAGTCACGGAGAGGACTCGTGAGCGAGCAGTCTATGGATTTGCGAGGTTTTCTCCAGAGCGTGCGGCGGCACAAGTTTCTCGTCAGCACGGTCCTGCTAGTTGGTTGCCTTGCGGGCGCTGCATATGGCGTAGAGAAGCCGCCGATGCTCACGAGTCAAGCGCTCGTCGTGCTTCCGGGTTCCGTCCGCAGCATGGCCACCCAGGCCATCATCGCAGACAGCGACCCTGTTCTCAACGGTGCGCTGCGCGACATGGGGTCGGCGGAACCGCTTCAGGCCCTAGCCCGTCGCGTGCAGGTCAAGACTCTGACCTCGAACATTCTCTCGGTTACCGCCCAGGGCACGACGGCCAAGCAGGCAGAGCAGACTGCGAACGCGGTCGCGAACAGCTACATAGCCTATGTCGACTCCGCCCAAGGGCCGACCGGCCAGTTGCAGGCGCGGGTCCTGGAGCAGGCGACCAACGCAACCGGCACTGCGCTGCCAGTTCATATCGCGGTCACCGCCCTGCTGGGTGCTGTAGCTGGCGTCTTGCTCGGCGCTGGCATGGCCCTGGCCATCAGCCGACGCGACCGCCGACTGCGGAACCGTGACGACATCGCGGATGCGATAGGCGTGCCGGTGCTGGCTTCGCTACAAGTGGGGCACCCGTCAGACCTGGGCGGCTGGACTAGGCTCCTAGAGAACTATAAACCGAGCGCCGTGGATGCCTTGCGCCTGCGAAATGCCCTGCAGCAACTTGGGGTGTCTGTTCGTCCAACGACCGGAACGTCCGTCGGCGTGCTTTCGCTGTCGCGCGACCGGGGAGCGCTGGCCATCGGCCCTCAAATCGCGGCGTTCGCGGCTAGCCTTGGGATTCCTACGACCCTGGTCTTCGGCCCACAGCAGGATTCGGACGCTGCCGCCACACTTCGGGGCGCATGTGCCGCGCTGCAGAAGCAGTCGAGGCCGCTCGGGAACCTGTGGGTGACCGTACACGATCAGGATGAGACGACGGTGCTAGCCGAAGTTGGCCTCACCGTAGTCGTCTCCGTGGTCGACAGCCAGTCGCCGAACGCCGCTCTGGCAATGCGGACAATTGAGACGGTGCTGGGCGTCTCTTCAGCCGCAGTGACGGCAGAGGAACTGGCTAGGGTCGCGGCCAGCGCTTTCGCTAATGACCGCTACATTTCCGGGATATTTGTTGCGGACCCGGACCCGGCCGACCGCACGACTGGTCGGCTTCCCCAGGTGACGAGGTCCGGGCGTCGGAGAATGCCGACGCGGGCCGCGGGCCGTTCCGTGGAGACAAAGTCGTGAACGAAGAAGACCGGACGGTCATCCACCTCCTGCACGGGTCCGCTGACGCAGCCGGGTCGGCTTGGCTTTACGACACCGCCGAGGCAACCGGCAGTCAGCCCACCGGTTTCGCCGCCGAGCTGGTCAGCCTGGGCTATATCAAGTCGGCATTGTGGCGCGGCCGCAGCTTCTGGTGCGCTCTGGCCATTATTGGATTGGTTATCGGCATTGGCTATAAAGTCAAGTATCCCACTCAGTATCAGGCCAATACGACAATCCTACTGCCACTAGACGCCAATAATGACGGCGCGATTAACTCAGACGTAGCCATTGCGCAAAGTCGCGCAGTCGCTAGCCTCGCGGTGCACGAACTCGGCTTGATGGAAAGTCCTGCGAGCTTCGCCGAGCATTACACGATCACACCTCCGACGACGGACGAGGTGATGGTTATCACAGCAACCGCAGCATCGTCGCAAGCAGCGCTCAGCGATGCCAATGCGGTCGCTACGGCTTTCCTTAAGTTCCGGGCTAATCTGGAGAACAAAGACCGAGACATTGCGGTCAGCTCGCTCGCCCTACAAGCCAGCCGAGCCAGGCAGCAGGTGCAGTTGCTTACCAAGCAGATCGCCGATTCGTCGGGTCGGACCTCGACAGCCGCTAGCCAGGCCACACTCACCAGTCTGCAGAACCGGCTAGGCCAGGCGAACGACGCCCTGACCAACGCAGACTCCGATATCCGAACGATTGACCAGCAAACGACACTCCAGAACAAGGACAGCCAGGTACTCGATACCGCGTACTTGCTTCCTAGATCGCGAAAGAAGCCCGTGCTGCTCGCCGCCGCCATGGGGCTTTTTGGCGGGCTCGTCCTGGGTGTCGGTATCCTCGCAGTCCGGGCTGTGGTCTCAGATCGCCTGCGCCGTCGTGACGACGTTGCGCATGCGCTGGGCGCGCCGGTCACTCTGAGTGTCGGCGCTATTCGGCTCAGGCGATGGACACCTTTCCGAGGACACCCTGCGGCCTCTAGGAGCGCTGCGGTCCGCCTCGTAGTCGCGCAACTGAGGGCGACCATTCCGCAGGGTCCCCGGAAGCCTCTTGCCCTGGCTGTCGTGCCCATTGATGACCCGAGGGCAGCAGCTGTTTGCGTCGCCTCGCTGGCCACCTCATGTGCTCAAGATGGCATGCGCGTGGTCCTCGCAGACCTTGCCAGAGGTGCGCCGGCTGCGCGTCTCTTCGGAGTCAAGCGTCCGGGAGTCGCCAAGACGGGCGAACGAGGGGCCCACCTGGTCGTGTCGATGCCCGATCCCGCCGACCCCGCACCGATAGGACCGTGGCGAGGACCTGGGGCGTTCGCACACGCCGAGCCGACACGAGAAGTGGCCGAGGTTTGTGCGGGGGCTGACCTCTTGCTGGTGCTGGCGACTCTGGATCCGGCTCTCGGTGGGGACCATCTGGCGACCTGGGTGTCCGACGCAGTTCCTGTCGTGACTGCAGGGCGGTCATCGTGGACGAAGATCCATGCGGTGGCCGAGATGCTGCGGCTGGCTCAGGTCGAACTGGCTTCCGCGGTGCTGGTTGGCACTGACACTTCAGATGACAGCATCGGCGTACTTCGGCCCGAAGTCGATGGGTCGGACGAGCTTCCGCAGCAGGGCATCGCCGATCCTTTGCGGGGCTAGCGGTCTATGAGCGCGTTGGTCGCAGTCCGTGCAAGGGCGCTGGCCGCACGTTCGACCCCAGACGGCCGTGAACGTTCGGCGTATCTTCGCCTCGGCACTGCCTGGGGCCTCATGCTGCTGAACGTAATCGGCTATGACGGCGTCATCGTGCACGTGCCCTCAGCCATTGGAAAGGCCATCACGCAGGGTGCGCTTCCGCTTGCGCTGCTCCTGTTGCTAAGCGTAAACCGCCGTATGGTCGTGCGGCCGAACGTCTTCCTCTGCATAGTCACGCTGCTTCCGCTCGAAGCGATAGTAACGGCGATGGACCCGCAGTTCCTCGGCACGGTCTACCGCACCGTCCGCCTCGCCGAGTTCGTGGCGGCGCTCTGGCTGCTGTCTCCCTGGTTTGGGAGGCGGGACATGCTTCTAGTCCGATACCAGCTCACCGCTTACGCGGTGGTCCTTGCGTCTGTCATCGTCGGAGTACCACTTGCGCCCGGTACAGCGCTCGGAACCGGGCGGCTCCAGGGGACCATATGGGTAGTTCCGGCCACACAGGTTGCGCACTATTCCGCTATCCTTCTTGGATCAGCTGTCATCCTATGGGCATGCGGCAAGCTGCGCGGTCGTCTGACATTGATGATTGTTGCTGTAACGTCAGTAATGCTGCTCCTCACACACACAAGAACCGCCCTTACCGGCGCGATCGCCGGAATTGTGGTCGCCGGTCTGAGTTTGATAGAACGGTACGTTCGCGTGCGTAAGTTGTTTCTCGGAGCTATCGTCGTTGTATCGATAGCTGTCGTCACTGTTTCCAGCTTGATTACTGCGTGGCTTACCCGAGGCGAGAGTTCGCAGGAGCTAGGCGACCTCACTGGCCGAACTAAGGTCTGGGGCCCACTGCTCGCGCTTCCTCGCGACAGGTTCCAGGAGATCTTTGGCTTTGGTCTGTCGAATAGTTCTTTTAACGGCCTTCCGATTGACAGCAACTGGCTGTCCTCCTACCAGGAGCAAGGCCTGCTAGGGGCAGCAATCTGCGCAGTGATACTACTCTTCCTATTGATCGCGGCGTCCTCTCAGCCCACCGGCCCGCGGCGCGCCCTTGCCCTCTTTCTCGTCACCTACTGCCTTGTAGCATCCTTCACCGAGGATGGCTTCACCGATGCTACGCCATACATGCTCGACCTATTCGTAGCGGCATCACTACTTCTTCCTCCACTGACCGGGGAAGTGCAAGGGATGCGACCCATTGATGATGGTTTATCTTAGGCGGTGCAGCTGCAGCCAGTTTCGTTCTCCTGCGGCCGTTTCTCGTTTCTCATCCTCATTCGCACGTACCAGTGGGATCTCCAGTTCGTAGGCCGCAGCGGATGTCGCGGCTAACACGCGGCCGCCTCGCGGGCTCCTCAGCTAGTCGCCGTGCTCGTAGCCGCGCCGCGGCGCGGTATCACAGCTACGGTGTAAGCGCTCTTGTAGGCACTAGTACGTCTACCTGAGGAAATGAGGTGTGCGTTGCCGGGAACGCAAGTCCGGGATGCCTGCGATGCTGCCTCACTAGATTGCTCCCAGGGACTTCTCGCGCGGCCAGGCGTGCTGCTCGATCGGGATGGCACGATCATCGTCGACCACGGATATGTCGGGTCGGTCGATCGCGTTGAGTTCATTAACGGTGCGCTTGAGGCAATAGCCAAGTTCAACCAGGCGAGCATCCCTGTCGCCGTGGTCACTAACCAGGCAGGCGTCGCCCGCGGCTTCTATGGCATTGAGGACGTCGCCCGAGTGCACCGGCACATCACCGATCGCCTCGCGGAGCTCGGTGCGCACGTGGACCTCTATCTCTACTGCCCGTACCACCCGGAGGGAGTCGTCAAGGCTTTCGCGCGGACGAGCGAGGACCGCAAACCTAGGCCGGGCATGGCCAGGGCTGCAGCGAACGCGCTCAATCTCGATTTGACCGCGTCCTGGGTCGTGGGCGACCGGACAGAGGATGTCGGCCTTGCGGAAGCCGTTGGGGCGTCGGCCGTTTACTTGGGGGCTGACAGTATTGACCGTCCGGGCGTCTGGACATTCCCGAGTCTGGCTGCCTCCGCCAATTTCATTCTGGAGCGCATAGCCGCATGAGTATTGTCCAAGACAGCGGAAGGCAGCCAGAGACCGCTGACCATGCCTATATCGGCCGGGCGTTTCCCGAGGTACCATATTCGGCCGCGGCATTTTACTTTGAGGCTTACGCGGCAAGTTCTGCACTGGCTGGCAGTTCGATTGAGCCGGCCGCCCTCGACAAGGCTGCTGGCATCCTGGTAGATGCTTATCAGATCGGCGCCAGTGTTTTCGCCTGTGGCAACGGGGGCTCGGCTGCTATCGCTAACCATCTTCAGTGTGACCACCTTAAGGGAGTGCGTACCGCGACCGATCTGGTGCCGCGCGTCGTGAGCCTAAGTACGAGCATCGAACTGATCACTGCGATCGCGAACGACGTTGATTACGCCGAGATTTTCAGCTATCAGCTCCAGTCGCAGTCTTCTCCGGGCGACGTTCTGGTAGCGGTATCGTCCTCGGGCCGCTCACCGAACATTGTGCGGGCACTTCAGTGGTCGCGGGAGCATGACGTGCGTACGATCGCCCTGACGGGCTTTACCGGCGGGGAGGCGGCTAAGATTGCCGACGTCGCAATACACGTCAGGGCCGCGAACTACGGTGTTATAGAGGATCTCCATCAGGCAGTGATGCATGCCCTGGCTCAGTTCATACGTCAGTCGCGAATGACGGCTGACACGATTTCGTCGACCACCTTCTAAGCCATGACAACAGGACACAGGCGAGCGACAGCTACAGAAGCCCGCAGGTGGCCGTCGGCGCGCGTCAGGCGACCTGGTATGCGCGTTGCGATCAACCTCCTGACCGATGACCCGAACAACCCGTCTGGCGCGCACTGGTTCTGGACACGCGTCATACCCGAGATGGCCACGAGGCTCGATGTCGGCGAGGAGCTGCATCTGCTGGTAAGCCCGAAGTCGCGGGAAATGCACCAGGGCTATGGCCCCAATGTCTCGTACATCACCTATCCCTGGTCGAACGAGAAGCGGAACCTGCGCACGCTCTCGGAGCACCTTTACTCACCATTGCGGCTGCCGCTATCTGGTATCGATGTCTTTAACACGCTGATGGCGCCTCTGGTGAATCCGTCCTGGTCACTCGTAATCCACATGAAGACCATGCATGCCTTCACTACACCAGAGATGATGCCGCCGTTGGCTCGCGCCTACCGTAGGATGAACTATCCGCGTTCGGCCCGGCTCGCGGACACGATCATCATTAACTCGGCAAGTCTGCGGTCTGAGATCGAAGAGCACCTGAACGTGGATCCGGGCAAGCTCAGGATGATCTACGAGGCGGTCGATCACGACCTCTTCAAGCCGGGCGACACCGCTGCGGCGCGCGCGTGGGCTAAGACAACTCATCAGGTCACTAAGCCCTTCGTGCTGTTTGTTTCATCACTCTGGCCGTACAAGAACTGCGACGGCTTGCTGCGGGCCTGGCCGCTCGCCCGGCCGCATCTTGGCGGGCGCCAGTTGGTGATAGTAGGCCCTTGGCGCGACAGACAGTACTTCGCCCAGTTGCAGTCACTGGCTGACGAGCTTGGCATCGCTGAGGACGTTATCTTCGTCGGTGGTGTGCCGCTAGAGGAAACCGCGTTCTTTTACCAGGCCGCCGAGGCCTTCGTCTACCCGTCCCTCAACGAGACCTTCGGACTGCCCATCCTCGAAGCGATGGCCTCCGGCTGCCCGGTAGTGACTTCGAATATCAGCGCGATGCCCGAGACCGCAGGCGGTGCGGCGGTTCTCGCAGATCCGCGAGACCCTGCGTCCATCGCCCGCGCTATCACCGAAGCCGTAGGTCCGGCCAGAGATCGCATTCGCGATGCGGGCCTGCGGCGCGCCAGCCAGTTCACCTGGGCAGCAACCGCCGCGTCGACGCTTGACGTGTACCGGGAAGCTGTGGACCGCAGGAGGCATGGGAAGAAATGAAGATCCTTGTCACCGGCGGCGCGGGATTCATCGGATCGCACACCTGCGACCGGCTGCTGTCGCTCGGGCATGAGGTGGCCGTTCTCGATGCCCTGACCCCGCCTGTACACCGTAACGCGAAGCCGTCGTACCTGAGCCCAGGTGCCGCTTTCCACCAGGGCGATGTGCGAAACCGGGACCTGCTGACGAACCTCCTGCGCCGGGCCGACGCGGTCTACCACTTTGCCGCCTATCAGGACTACCTTCCCGACTTTTCCCGATTTTCGGAAGTGAACGTCGTCTCCACGGCATTGATCTACGAGATCATCGTGGCCGAGCGGCTCGACATCGCCCGCGTCATAGTGGCCTCGTCACAAGCGGCAATGGGAGAGGGCCTGTATTGGTGCCCGGCGGACGGCGATCAGGTGCCGGGAATGCGCCCCGAGGAATCCCTGGTGGCAGGAGAGTGGGATATACCGTGCCCGCAGTGCGGGGGCAAACTCGAGATGAGGCCCACTCCAGAGCGAGTGTCGAATCCGCAGAATGCCTACGGCATGTCGAAGCTCTCGCAGGAAATGGTGGCTATCAATCTCGGCCGCCGGTACGACATACCGACAGTTGCGCTTCGTTACAGCATCGTCCAGGGTCCGCGGCAGTCGGTTTATAATGCCTACTCGGGCGCCTGCCGGATCTTCTGCCTTAGCTACCTGCTAGGCACCGCGCCGACCTTGTACGAGGACGGCGCAGCCGTGCGCGACTACGTCAACATTGAAGACGTTGTCGATGCCAACGTGCTGGCCCTTCAGGAAGACCGTGCCGCCGGTCATGTCTTCAGCGTAGGCGGCGGGGCGCCCGTCACGACCAGCGAGTTCGCGGACGTCGTGAGGCGTCAGTACAACAGTGACCTGGCGGGCGTCGTCACGGGCGAATACCGATTTGGCGATACCCGGCATATCTTGTCCGATGTTAGCGCCCTGCGGGCGCTCGGCTGGGAGCCCCAGCGGACGCCAACTGACTCCGTTGCGGACTACGCGGGGTGGCTGGACGGAATGGATGGCCTGGATGATGTCCTTGCCCAGGCAAACGCCCGGATGCGTGCGCTCGGTGTGGTGCGGAAGGCCGAGGCGTGAAGGCGTTCCTGCTTGCAGCCGGGCTCGGCACTCGCCTCCGGCCTGTAACCGACAGCCTGCCCAAGTGCATGGTGTCCATCAACGATCATCCGCTACTCGACATCTGGCTTGACGAATTCGAGCGGGCGGGCGTGGACGAAGTGCTCATCAACCTCCACTACCTGCCGGACGTGGTCGTGGCCCATCTCGCCAACCGAGTTCGGGGGCCGGCCGTTCGGACGGTATTCGAGCCAGAATTGCTCGGCAGCGCTGGCACCCTGGCCGCCAATCGGCAGTGGGTGCAGAACGAGGAGATGTTCCTCGCCTGCTACGCCGACAACCTCACCAGCTTCGAATTGCGCACTCTGATCCAAGCTCACGGTGAGCGGCAGCCGCTGGCGACGCTGACGGCATTCCACTCGGATCAGCCATCGACAGGTGGTGTGCTAGAACTCGCTGTAGACGGTCTTGTCACTGGTTTTTCGGAGAAGCCCGCGCAGCCCGTCTCCGATCTCGTCAACGCCGGCATGTACGCCTTTCACCCGGCCATCCTTGACGAGATTGGCAGCCCACTGCCCCAGGACATTGGGTGTCACCTGCTGCCGAAGTTGGTGGGCAGAGCGTTCGCCGTGCCGGTGGAATGCTACTTCCGCGACATCGGAACGCTCGAGGCGTACCAGCGAGTCCGAGAGGAGTGGCCAGTACCGGCCTCACGATGATCATCACGCAGACTCCGTTGCGCATCGGCTTGCTCGGTGGCGGCACGGACCTACCTAGCTACTACCGCGAGCACGGCGGCCGGGTGCTCAATTGCGCCCTCGACAAGTATGTTTACGTCATCGTGAAGCAGCGTTTCGACGACGAGATCTATATCAACTATTCCAAGAAGGAGATCGTTTCCTCGGTCGCGGATCTCGAGCACGAGCTCGTTCGGGAAGCCATGCGTATCACCGAGGTCTCCAGCGGGGTCGAGATCACAACACTGGCTGACATCCCATCCTCGGGGTCAGGACTTGGTTCATCGTCGGCGGTCACCGTCGGGCTGCTGCACGCACTGTTCGCTTACCAAGGCCGGCATGTGTCGGCTGCAGAACTTGCCGAGCTGGCCTGTGAGATCGAGATCGACCGGTGCGGAAAGCCCATCGGCAAGCAGGACCAGTACATCGCCGCCTTCGGCGGAATTCGCGATCTCCGCTTTGGGCCCGGCGAGGATGTTGTCGCTGAGGAAGTAAGCTTGTCGGCCGCTGAGCGGCGCAGGCTGCAAGAGCAGATCATGCTCTTCTACACGGGCATCACCCGGAGCGCGACGCCGATTCTGGCAGAACAGAACGCCAATGTGGAAGCCACGCAGCCGCAGCTCGATCTGCTGCGCGATCTCGCTGGGTTCGCGGCGGAGCGCCTAAGAAACGGTGATGTCGAGGCGATCGGCCCCGCGATTCGTGAGGGGTGGGAGGCCAAACGGAAACTAGCGTCGGGAGTGTCGACTGACCAGATCGATCAGGCAGTCAGCCAGGCCCTGGATGCTGGTGCGTCCGGCGTCAAGCTGACCGGCGCGGGCGGCGGAGGGTTCCTCCTCGTCATCTGCCCGATGGCAAGCCAGCGCGCGGTGCGCGACAGCCTCGCAGGCATGCGGGAGTTCCCGGTCAGGCTTGACCGGTTGGGTTCGCGTGTGATGTTCAACGCCCAGCGCGATATCTGGGGCTGATTTGATCTGTCGGAGCGGTTCGACGCTGCATCGGTCCTATCTCGATCTCAGTGACCTTTAAGCAGATCAACAGCTGCCTTGACCGGCAGTGCACGCCGGTCTCGCTGCGACATGGCTGAAACGCGCAGCGGCCAGGGAATCGCGAGTCGCGGGTCGTCGAATGCGATCGCCACATCCTCGGCCGGGTCGTGCGGGCGATCGATGCGGTAGGAAACGTCCGCCGGGTCGGTAAGAGCCTGGAATCCGTGCGCACAGCCCGCTGGTACATAAACGGATGCCTGCGTCATCCCGTCGAGCTCGAACGTCTCCCAGTTTAGGAACGTTGGCGAGGACGGCCGCAGGTCCACGATCACATCGAAGACCCTCCCGGAGGAGCACCTGACAAGCTTCGCCTCGCCGAAGCCGCTCCGCACGTGCAAGCCCCGGATCACGCCTTGAGCCGAACGGGAGACGCTGTCCTGGACGAACGCGGCAGGATCGATCCCCGCCTGCCGCATGTCATCGGCGTCAAACGTCCGCAAGAAAAACCCGCGTTCGTCTACGTGCGGCGTGGGCGTGAACTGCCACGCGCCGACGATCCGCGGTACCGGCGAGAGATTCACAGGTGACCGTCGCCGGGCTGCTGGAGGCTCTCCATCCGGACTACCGACTTACTGCAAACGAAGGCCTCGGCGTACGGCTGGCGGCACTCCATGCCGCGCAGCCTGGCTAGTCCGAGGAAGACCTCGTCGTCCCACCATTCGCGGTGGTGCTGGGATGGAAAGCACTTGTGAAGCAGTTCTATCTTGCGGTGGGCAAGTTCTGCCGACAGCGGGACGTACATGGACGGGCGGCAGAAATCTCCGTCCCACTTCGGGATCTCATAGCCGAGGTAGAACTGATCACGAAAGACAGTCGGCACGATCTCGGCGATGGTTCTGTGGTCCTGATGGGAATCAGCTGCTTGCGGTGCAATGACAACATCCGGCAAGAACGACCCCGTTACCTCTTCGATTGTGTCTTTTACCTCGCTCCAGACGGCAGGCAGTCGTCCTTCGGGAAGCTCGCAGAGCTGTACCGAGAGCTCGGCTCCAGGCAGGAACTCACTGGCCGCAGCCATTGCCTCGTGCTGGCGCTCCGGCGTGCCGCTAAGCACCAGATAGTGAGCGCGCAGATCGGCATGACTCAGTGCGAGGCTAAGCAGAGTTCCGCCCGCACCAATCTCGATATCGTCCGGGTGAGCACCTATCGTGAGCACCGACAGTGGCCGGTTCGCCGGCAGTCCGAGGTGCAGCGGCAGCATGCTCAACTCACCCCAGTGCCCTGGTGGCTGCTTGACCTGTCCTGGTCCCAGATCATCCACGGGCAGTGACCCCGTTGGTACATGTCCTCGAGCTGGGCGCGCTCCTTGACGGTGTCGGCCGGCGACCAGTAGCCCTTGTACGGGTAGGCGAGCGCGAGCCGTTGCGGGACCAGCCGGAGCATGATCGCTCCTTCTACCAGATCGTCCCCCTCGTTCAGGTGATCGAAGATCTCCGGCCGGAACACGAAATAGCCGCCGTTCTCCCACTGCCGCAGATCGCGCATCGGAGTCACCTGGGTTATCAGCCCGTTGTCGCCGATCTCGACCACATGGTGGGAAGACTGCGGCGGCACCGCAAGCAGGCTCGCCACTGCGTTGCTGGCCCCGAACCGAGCGATCATGTCTGGCAGCGGGGCGTTCGTGAGCACATCGGCGTAGTTCGCCAGGAACATCGGCTCGTCTTCGACGAACCGCCGGACCCGGCGAAGCCGCTCGCCGATCTCAGAGTTCAGGCCCGTGTCGACAAAGGTGATTCGCCACTCGGAAATATCGGTGCTGAAGAGTTTCAAATCACGTGCGCCGTTTTCCAGCACGAAGTCATTCGACCGGGTCTCGTCGTAGCTGAGAAAGAAATCTTTGACATAGGAGGCGCCATAACCAAGGCACAGGATGAAATCTGTGTGTCCGAAGTGCGCATAGTAGCGCATTACATGCCACAGCAGCGGACGCTCGCCAACCATGGCCATCGGCTTGGGCCCGCTGCTGACGCCGTCGCGCATGCGCATCCCGAGGCCACCGCAAAACAGCACGACTTTCATCGATTCACCCGCTTAGACGATTTCTAGCGCAGGAATTGGGAAAACTAGTCGCCCGCCCCAATCTCGCACATAGGCGAGCTGCCCGGTGATCTCCTCTTTGAGATTCCACGGCAGGACCAGAATGTAGTCAGGTTTAGTCTCCGCAATGCGATCTGGCGCGTAGATGGGAATGTGCGTACCCGGTAGGAACTGCCCTTGCTTCACCGGGCTGCGGTCGACAGTGAAGGAGAGAAGATCGGCACGGATGCCGCAGTGGTTCAGCAGCGTGTTGCCCTTGCCAGGAGCGCCGTACCCAACGACTGACCGCCCTTTGGCTGCAGCCTCGAGGAGGAAGCGGAGCAGGTCACTCTTTATCTGCAGCACCTCGCTAGCAAAGCCCTCGTGGCCGGCCACCGAGTGCAGGCCGGCATGATCTTCGGCGTCGAGGACAGCCTTCACGCGGCTAGCTGGCTCGCCCGCGGTCTCCTGCGGCCGCGCATGGACACGAAGCGACCCGCCATGTGTGTCGAGTTCGTCGACGTCAACCACATTCAGACCAGCCGTGGCCAGTACCCGAGAAGAGGTCAGCAGGGAGAGGTAGGAGTAATGCTCGTGATAGATCGTGTCGTACTGCCGCCGCTCGATGAGGCGCAGCAGGTGCGGAAACTCCAGCGTCACCAAGCCTGTGTCCTTGACCAGTGCGCGCAGGCCCGCCGCGAACCCGCGGATATCCGGCACGTGAGCAAAGACATTGTTGGCGGCGACAAGGTCAGCTGCGCCGTATCGCCGGGCGATATCCCGGCCTGTCTGCGGACCTAGGAACTGCACCTCGGTACGGATGCCTCTGGCTCTGGCCGCCTTGGCGACGTTGCCAGCGGGCTCCACGCCGAGGACCTGGATGCCTGCGGTGAGGAAGTGCTGCAGCAAGTAGCCATCGTTGCTGGCAACCTCGGTAACGAGACTGTCGCCGCTCAGACTGAGCCGACTGATCATCTCCCCGGCGAACTGGTTCGCGTGCGCGACCCAGGAATCCGAGTAGGACGAGAAATACGCGTAGCGCGAGAATATGTCTTCGGGCGCGACGTAAGCCGGAAGCTGGACGAGCAGGCAAGACTCACAGATGCGCACGTGCAGTGGGTAGAACATCTCGGCGTCATCGAGCTTATCGACGGAGATATAGCTCTCACATAGCGGTGACATTCCGAGATCCACAAAGGTTCGAGGCAGTTCTGCACCGCAGAGACGACAAGAACGCGTCAAAGACAATCCAGCTCCAAAATCCAGTTCACCGCTTGATTCCATGAACTACTAAAGATGTCAGAAAACATCGCCCTTTACCACTAGGTCGTCTAGACTGGCTGCAGCTGAAGGGAGCGCATTGATGGGCGGCCCGAATACCTGCCGCGCCTGCCGAGGCAACGACGGAGACATTGTGCTCGACCTGGGCTTGCAGCCCGCCTGCGATTACTTCCCGCAGAGCGGGGACCGAGGACCGGACCCCGTCTACCCACTGCAGATGTGGCTGTGCGCGCGATGCGGACTGGCACAGCTTGTAGCCGACCCGACCACGCCGCAGGAGCCCAGGGGCACCGAGCCCGCCGTTCTGGTGGCGCAAGCCGCCGAGGCCGTCTGCCGCGTAGGTGCCGCCGGGCTGCTTCCGGCGGGAGCCACTGTCGCCGAGTACGGTAGCCCGCACGGCGGATCCTGGCTTGGCCTGCTGGCCACCAGAGGTCTTGCGCCCGCGGCAGACGGTGGGCCAGTCGATGTGATCGTCGACTGCTTCGGCATGATGCACGCCGTGGATCAGGCGGCAGCCGTGGCCGAGCGTGCGAGCCGGCTCGCTCCAGGCGGCGCGCTGCTGTTGCAGTATCACTCGCTCGGCGCCATCATCCGCCTCGGCCAGTGGAACGCGCTGAGGCATGGGCATTACGCCTACTACTCGACCACTGCCATGGCCGCATTGCTGGCCTCGCATGGCCTGATGGCCTGCAGAGCCTGGCAGTTCGACCTCTATGGCGGGACCGTACTGCTCGCCGCGAGTCACGCTGTCGACGGCGTGACGGCTCCGGATGAGTCGGTGCGTTCGGTGCTCGCCGATGAGGCAACGGTCGGCGTTCGCGATCCAGAGGTGGTCAGCGGGTTGCAGCGCGACGCGCGGCAGCGCACCGACGGGCTGCGCGCCTTCCTCGTAGCGGAACGGTCGGCGGGCCGCGCAGTCCTTGGCTACAGTGCCGCATCGCGAGCCGTGGCTCTGCTGCGCGCTGCCGAGATTGACAGCAGTCTGCTGCCCGCGGTCATCGATGCCTCGCCCGCCAAGCAGGGACTGCGGATGCCAGGCACTGACATTCCGGTGGTCGGTCCCGGCGAACTCGCAGCCCGCCGCCCTGCCGCCGTGATTCTGTTTGTCGCCGATCTCCTGGCGGAAGTCCGTAACAGCTACCCAGAGGTGGAAGGCCACGGCGGCATCTGGCTCAATGCTGATGCACTGAATGGGTGACATGGCCCTCCCAGCGCCCACCCCCGCGAATGCGCTCAGGTTCGCTGGCCGCGCATCCGCTCCTGACGGCTCTACCGCATTGCCAGAATCAAGACGCGCAGCCCGGCGATGCGGTTGACAGCCTCGACCAGGTAACACCTCGTAGTGACCGCCGAGTACAGAGGCTGGAGGCGTGCTCGCAGGCCACGCGATGGCCAAATCAGAGCGGTCGCCGATCCGGCTGGTCGCAGATGCCGCACCGGACGGAAGTTTGGCCGGCAAGGTATCACTGGCCGTCCTTACAGTTCCTTTACCTTGCAGCGGAGAATACGCTGTGGTCGACTCGATCAGCGGAGGGCATCGATGCCAGTCCTTGTCAAGTCGGTCGGCTTCGCTCGCGAGCTGGCACTCAGCGCGAACGACGGCTGCCGGGTTCGGGTGGCATGTCGCAAAGCGCACCGGGATCAATCATGATGCCTCTCCGCAACTTCGCGACTCTGCGCGTGGCAGTCGTCCTGGTCCGGGGATTCGGCTTCGTGCAAGTATCTCGTTCCGTGAGATCAGGACCTACCCTGGCGAGCGTTGGGGTTTAAGGCGCTGGACGATGCGTGACGCAGCATATTCGAGCTCGAGGGCTAGGCCCTTGCTGAGTGATGCGCGAGAAGCGCTTCTCGGGCCGAGCTATTTTTATCATCGACACATGATCGAATTGTCGAGAACGTGGACCGCCAGCCAGATAAAGGATTACCAAGCCGCCCGGGTGAGCCGTGTGCTTAAACGATACGGGACCGAACTCACCCAGAAGAACGATTATCAGGAATTCCTTCGGCGCTACACGCGCTGGAACATCGCGCCGCTGACGCGCACGGTCCGAACCGGCGGAACCTCGGGCCAGCCGCTTCGATTTAAGGCTGATACCTTTGCGCGACGGCAGAAGGAGCGCGCATATCTCTTCGACATCTGGTCACAGGTCGGCTACAGACCGCACGATCTTAGGGTAGTTTACCGCGGTAACGTTCGCCGCGAACTACTGCACTTCGACCGCCTGGAAAACGCATGGATAGTTTCTCCAAGTGTGACAGATGACGAGCAGATCGAGACACTGAAGCGCTGGCTTTTGCGGTTGCCGCCATTCTTTCTGCATGTCTACCCTAGTTCGCTGCACACATTCATTGACCTCGTAACTGAGCGTGTGTTCCGGCAACTGGAGATTCGTGGCATCCTCGCCGGATCTGAGAATCTCGCGGCCGGTGAACGGTTGCGATTTGAGAGCGAATTCGGCATCCGCATCTCGCACTGGTACGGGCACAGTGAATATGCTGTGCTGGCTTTTGGCTGCCGCGAGTGCAATGGCTTTCACTTCTATCCGACGTACGGCTACGTCGAGTTCGTGCCGACGGAGCTTGACCGTATCCAGCGAATCATAGCGACGTCTTTCAACAGAATCGGGACTCAGTTCTGCCGGTATGACACCGGTGATCTCGCCGTACCGGCGATATCGGCCGGCTGTGTCGATCATTTCCCCCGGGTGAGTGCTATCGCGGGACGGTTTCAGGAGACTTTCGCCGACGAAGCGGGACGAAGGCGCGCGCTCGGGCCTTTCCTGTTCGGCATTCACGGACTGTTCTGGGACGACGTACGCGACCTGCAGTTTGTCCAGGACAGGGCAGGACACTTGCAGGTACGTCTCGTTACGACCCCGAAGGCGAATCGGCGGCGCCTGGAGTGCGCTCTCGAGGAGCGATTGACGATGGTGAAGCTGGACTACGAGTACGTTGCTGAGATCGAGCGGACCGCAAACGGGAAGCGCCGGTACTTTGTCGACGCCTCTCGGACTGAGTTGATGGTGCAGCCAGCGCCCGCCGACATACCGCGACGGACGTAACGTCCGGCGTAATCGTCTATCGGACGGCGCCGCGCCGACCAGTCCTGGCACTGCTCTCGGAGGCGGTTGGCTTCCCATGTATCACGCGCTGACGATGGCAGGTCCTCTAGCCGGGCACCGGCAGTTGTCGGTCGGAACACGAAAAGGAGGCTAGTCCCCGTGGCTGGGAACCGTGCTGGTTGTGTCTCGGACAGCGGATTGGCGCCGAAGCTAAGTATCGGTCTTCCGGTTTACAACGGCGAGAGGCATCTCCGTGAGTGCCTGGACTCATTGCTCGGCCAGTCGTACGACGATTTTGAGTTGATAATTTCTGACAATGCATCTACTGACGGCACTTCGGAAATCTGCCGCCAGTACGAAGCGATGGACTCCCGTATCGTCTACATTCGTCAGGCAGAGAACATCGGCCGGGTACCGAACCACAATTTCCTGATCGAAAAGGCCCGGGGGTCATTGTTTAAGTGGGTTGCTGCTGATGACCTTTATGGCCGGGATCTGCTCAAGCGCTGCGTCGAAGCGCTTGATGAGCACCCAGAAGTCGTCCTCGCGCATACGCGGTCGGCGATAATCGATGAGTCCGGCACCGTCACGGAATTTGTCAGATACCCAGTGGCGTCGGATTCTGCGAGGGCTCCTGACCGGTTCTACAGCATGTTGTTTGACGGGTGGGGCGACGACAGTTATGGGGTGATACGGACCGAGGTGATACGTCGCACGCCTTTGCATGGCAGCTACCACTATGCGGATCGAACCTTCAGTATTGAGCTCGCCCTGCACGGGCCGTTCTATGAGGTTCCGGACTGGCTGTCTTTCCGGCGGGAAGCTCCTGATCGGGAGCGAAGTGTTCGGGTGCGGGCAACGTACCTGGATCCGCGGCGGGCAAGCAAAATCAGGCACCCGGTAGCCCGTCTATACGGCGAGTACCTCTTCGCTTACGTGTTCATGGTGCAGCGCGCGCCGCTGTCGGTCGCGGAGCGACGCGAGTGCTACGGCCACCTAGTGCGGTGGGTCGGGGGTAGATGCGGTCCTGTTGTCAGGAGGGTCGTCCGCCGGGAGTCGCTCAGAGTGCCTGCCGAGAAGGCAGTCTGGGCCAACCCGCCGCAGATTCTGCTCCGGGATGTTGTTGCCGGCCAAGATAGGCGAAGCCTTGGCTGAAACCGTGCGGTCTGGCAGGCGAAGGCACGGCGGCGCTAGTCCGACCGTAGGCCTGTTCGGCGGCTTTGGCAGCGGCAACATCGGCAACGACGCTTCGCTTGAGGCCATGCTGGGGTTTCTGAGGAGCAGTTACCCGGAGCTTGTGCTAGACGTCATGTGCGGCGGGCCTAAGATCGTTACGGAGCGATATGACATAGCTGCTGTGCCAGTGCATTGGCACCCCAAGCGTGACGTCATGGGTTCGCGGCCACTGATGGTGGCGCAGAAGGCGCTGGGAAAAGTTGTTGACGCCCTCCGGATCGCTGCCTGGGTTCGCCGCCATGACGTCGTAATAGTACCTGGAATGGGCATTTTGGAGACGAGCCTGCCTCTGCGGGCCTGGCAGTTTCCGCTCACAATGTTCGTCCTGTGCGTGTCCGGACGGGTTCTGGGTACGAGAGTCGCCCTGGTGAGCATCGGAGTTGATGAAATCAACCAGCGACTGAATCGGTGGCTGTTGATCACCGCCGCCCGCTGCGCCGCATACCGTTCGTATCGCGATGACATGTCGCAGGCCGCGGCCCGACGGCAGGGCGTGAACTGTCTCGGAGACAATGTTTACCGGGACCTGGTGTTTGGGCGCTCGGTCCCTGACAGCATATCAGTCGATAGCCAGACGGTCGGAATCGGCGTCATGGATTACTACGGTGGCAGCGATGAGCCTAGTTCCCGCGGCGACGACATTCACCGCTCGTATCTGAAGAAGCTAAGATCGTTTGGCCGCTGGTTGCTCGACAACGGCTACAAAGTTCGGCTGTTTGTGGGGGACTCTAACGGATCAGACGCCAGGGTGCTCAATGATGTCTTGACCGATCTCCGCGAATATCGGCCTGATCTGGACCCGAGCTGGGTCGCGGCGGAGCCGACTCTCACGTTCGCTGAGCTGGCCAGGGCCATGGGCCCTGCTGGTACGGTTATAGCTACCAGATATCACAATATTATATGTGCTCTCATGCTTTCAAAGCCGACTATTTCGATTGAGTACTCAGCAAAGAATTCGGCGCTTATGGCCGGCATGGGCATGGCCGAGTACTGTCAGTCGATTGGCTCCCTGGATGTGCCGCTACTGACGGAGCAGTTCACGACTCTGCAACGTCACGGCTCTTCGGTTCGACAACAGATAGCTGAATGCACGGCGGGCAGTCAGTTGCTGGTCGAGCGCCAGTTCGCAGAGCTGTCGGCGTGGCTTTGGTGTGAGTACGTTGGCCAAAGCGGGTGCTAAGAAGATTGGAGCTCTGCTGTTGCTCGCGGAAGAGATGACATGCTCCGGGTGACCCTGCTTGTTGGCAGCCCGAGTAAACGGGCGCACGGCAATGCCGCGAGTCGGCTGGCCCTTGGTTTGGCCAGGACCGGAGAGGTAGAGACAACGCTGCTGTGTTACAGCGCGGACGGCCCACCCGCTTGGCTCCCACCCGAGGTGCAGATTCGTCGGCTCGGCGTCGACCGCGCCTCGCGTGCTCTTGGCGGCCTGCTTCGCTATCTGCGCGATGAGAAGCCGGACGTGCTGATTACCCGCCAGGTCCATGCAAACTTCGTTGGCTTGGCGGCGGCAGAACTGGCTCGCATTCCGCCACGCTGGCCGGGCAGGCTCCTCCTAGTCTGTGACTCCAATGTCGAGCTTGCCCATGCAAGGGACTGGCGCGACAACAAGTGGCTGGCGAAAGCCAGCTACCGCTTCGCGGACGGAGTCGTCGCGCCTTCTCCTACAGTGCGAGATAACGTCGTCAGCTGGTGCGGCTTGAGTCCCTCGTCGGCTTCGGTTGTGCCGAACCCGATACCGCCGTTCTCCGGGCCGTTGCCCGCACCTCCCCATCCCTGGCTACGAAGCGGCGCCGCACCGGTTTTCATTCATGTATCAAACATGCTCCCGCTTAAGCGGCTTGACCTGCTCATTGATGCGTTTGCCGACGTCCGCGAAGGCCATGATGCCCGGCTCCTCATATTGGGTGACGGAAGGACCAAGTCTGCCGCCGAGCAGCAGATTCGCCGAATGGGGCTAACCGAATCCGTCCAGATGCTCGGCTGGATTGATGATCCGCTGCCGTATGCCGCACATGCGTGGGCCTTGGTGCATCCCTCAGACGAGGAGGGCTTCGCCCAAGTGCTCAGTGAGGCGATGAGCGTCGCCTGCCCGGTGATAGCTACGGATGCTCTAGGGGGCGGGCCCCGATACGTGACGGACAATGGGCGCTACGGCGTTCTCTTGCCGAGAGGCAGTCGGCCGCAACTAGCGGAAGCTATGGTCGAGATGTTGCGAGCTGACACACGCGCGCACTATTCGGAACTCGGTCCGAGGCGAGCGGAGACCTTCTCGCCGGCAGCGAGTGCGGAGGCGCTGATTGGGTTCCTGTCAACGCTAGGACCCCGCGGAGGGAGTCGGCGCAGCCTAAGTTCCCCAGCAGCGGAAGCCTGAGCCGACCACAGCCGACTCTGCTCTGCTTTAAGCGCCAGCGACCTTGACCGCAATGCCGAACATCCCGTCCCTGTCGATGGACGGACAAACGATGGTCACGTATCCAGGGTGCCGCTCGGCGAAGATCGCGAACCCCTGGTTCAAGTTGATGTCGTCCACCAGCATGACGCCACCTGATCGCATGGCTCCGGCGGCCTGCTCCATCTCGAACAGCGTGTTCTCGGCGGTGTGCAAGCTGTCATGGATGAACATCTCGAGGTGCCCGACCTGGGCGACGAGCGGAGGCAAACGCCGTCTGCTCGAGCCTTCGACGTACGACCAGCGTGACCGGCATGCGTCCGTAATTACGATGCCCGTCTCGCTGTGAAGTCGGTGGTCGAAGGGGAACGGCAAATCGACGCTCCACAAGTGTCCAAGTTGGTTCTGCGCGAGCGCTTCGAGCATGATCCGGCTCGTGACGCCGTGCGCGACGCCCGTTTCGATCACGACCTCGGGCCGGGTATGCATCGCTGTGCACCAGGCCGCCCGGCAAAAGGAGCTATCGCCATCGGCATACCAGCCATAGGTGTCACGGCCGAAGCCCCATCCTCTAGCTTTCAGCACTCTGCCGATATCCGTCATTACATCATTTAGCTGCTGATCTTTCGGGCACGGCCAGGGCGCGCCAAGCAGCACGTGGAGACGCTCCTCCCATGCCTCATCCACGGTCAAAACCGGATATGCCTGTTGTGTATGCCCTCTATACCACTGCCGGATTTCTCCGGGAATTGATTCGGTGACGACGATGGGATCGGTAACGAAAGTGCGAGCTATGCGCAGCGCCTTTTGCAGGCGCGTCCCCCTCCAAGCCATTGCACCAGTCCAGAAGAAATACGGCGATTCATACGTTGCTCGATATCTTCGACTAATGGGTTATCTATATTATCAATCTGGCGTTACTAATGCTTCACTTTCCCGATGCCGTAATGTCGACTCCCGCCTGTGCCTACGTCAGCAAACCATCTCGACAGCATCTGCGAGGATCGCGAGTCCTTGGTCGATCTCGCCGTCAGTCGCAGTGAGAGGCGGCAGCAGCTTGATCACCTCGTCCTCGGGACCGGCGGTTTCGACTATCAGTCCGCGATCGAAGGCGGCCGCGGAGACCTTCCTCGCCAGGTCCGTGTGGCCAAGGACCAAGCCGTGCGCTAGTCCGCGACCGCGCGCCTGCATGCGGGTGCCGGGCACCGATCCGGCCAGCGCCGTGAGTGCATCGGCGATGCGTTGCCCCTTGACTTGCGTCCCGTGTTCCAGCTCTTGATCGCGCCAGTAGGTGCGCAGGGCTGCCGCGCCGGTGACGAACGCCGGGTTGATGCCGCGGAAGGTGCCGTTGTGCTCGCCGGGTTTCCAGATGTCCAGGTCCGGGCGGATGAGCGTCAGCGCCAGCGGAAGGCCGTAACCGCTGATGGATTTGGAGAGGCAGACGATGTCTGGCTTGATGCCGGCGGCTTCGAAACTGAAGAACGGCCCAGTGCGGCCGCAGCCCATCTGTACATCGTCGATGATGAGCAGGATGCCGTGCTGTTGGCAGAACTCCGAGAGGTCAGAAAGCCACTGCAGCGGGGCGATGTTGATTCCGCCTTCACCCTGCACGGTCTCGACGATCACGGCCGCCATGTCGTCCAGGTGAGCGTGGCTTTGCTGCAGCAGTTGTGCTATCCCCGGCGAGTCGGGTGTACGACCGTGCAGGTCGCATCCGAACGGGACCGCGACGGCATGCGGCAGCGGAACCCCAGCGCCATTGCGGTGGAATCTGCTGCCAGTGACCGCCAACGACCCCAGCGTCATGCCGTGGAAGGCCCCGTCAAAGCTGATTACCTCTGTACGACCAGCAACCTTCCGCGCGAGCTTGAGCGCTGCCTCGACCGCGTTTGTACCGGCCGGACCCGGAAACTGCACTCGGTAGTCCAGTGCGCGCGGCTGCAGGATGAGCTCGTCAAAAGCAGTCAGAAACTCAGCCTTGGCGACCGTGTACATGTCGAGAGAATGGATGACGCGATCATCGGCAATGTAGTCGATAAGCGGCTGCTTGATCGCCGGGTTGTTGTGGCCATAGTTGAGCGCGCTGGCCCCGGTGAAGAAATCGAGGTAGGGGCGCCCGTCCTCGTCGTAAAGCCAGCTTCCCTGTGCGCGGTCGAATACCTTCGGCCAGGTGCGGCAATAACTGCGCACGGCGGATTCGCGGTCATCGAAGATTCTCATCGTTGACATCACGCCGCGCTGCTCGACGCCGGTGAAACCAGGTCGCCCGTGTTAGCTTTCGCCCGCTGGGACACCGACCGGACGAGCTGGGTTGCCACGTTGTGCGTCCCTGCGATGAAGCGCATCGACGGGCCAAGGCCGAAGGCGGCGGGCGCCCCGACGAAGTACAGGCCAGGAACTGTGGACTCCGCGGCGCGGGAGAGAACTGGGTACCCGGCGTAAGTCGCGATCCGCGTCTGAAGTTCCTCCGGCAGGTACGCCAGCCGGGACAGGTCGACACGGAAGCCGGTGCCAGCGATGACGTGGTCCACCTCGAGGCTCGATCGGGTCGGACCGTCAAGCGTGAGCCGCACACCGGTTCCGGCGGACTCAACACCCCGCACATGAGTCTTGCCGACGATCTCCACCACGCCTTCGACGCGGTCCTTCAGCCACCAGGCCCCGAGGGGTCCAAGCACCGTTCGCGCCTTTTCAGCCCGAACGGTTGCAGGCAGCCGGCGGAATCCAGCGGGGGAGTTCCAGAACGGGCATTTCCACCCTTCGCAGAGCTTGTTATCCCGGAGGCGAGTGATGGCGTTCAGCGGCAGCGCCCTCGTACCCCAGACTGGAGAGTCAGGACACCGCACGATGAGTTGCACCTCGGCTCCGGTTTCATGGAGCAGGGCCGCGGTCTCGAGAGCCGAGGAGCCGGCGCCGACAACGGCCACCTGGCGACCCCGGAAACCTTCGAAGTGGTGGTAATCCGAGGTATGTGAGAGGAGGTCGGATGGCAGGCCAGATAGCTCGGCCGGGATAAAACGGTATGGCAGGACGCCCGTCGCAATCACGACACGCCTGGCCGCGACAGGCTGGGCATCGGCAAAAGCGACATGAAATCCGCTGTTGACTGCCTGGATGTCCGTCACTGTGACGTCACTGACATCAGGCACGAGTTGCTTCATGTACCAGTCGCAGTAGTCGAGGAATCGATCGAGCGGCAGCGGTATGCCGCGTCCGATGCCGTCGATCCGCTCCGAGCGGCCGTAGCCCTCGAGATCGTAGCCGTCCTGAGGACACGACATGTCCGACCCGTAGGGCTCGGATTTAAGGTACATCCCAGCTGGCATATGGGCGCGCCAGGTGTCCATCGGGCGGCCCACGATGAGATGATCGATCCCTCGTTCGCGAAGGTGTGTAGAGATCGACAGACCGTAGGGCCCTGCACCGATGACGAGCACCTCGGTGGTTCGCATGTACTCTCCCTTCTAGTGCAGACAAGCTGCACCGTCATCGGCTGGGGGCAGCTGCCTCGCTGAGTCAGAATCAGCCGTGACCGGGCTCGGGCCAGATCTGCCGAGTCGTCTGATCAACAAGGAGCCGTCGGCTACGCCTTTGATACGCCGGCGTGCTTGCTATTACTGATGGCATCCCGGCATCGCCCGGATCAGGCGAGACGAGACTGCCAGGGTGGCAGGACTTTGTTTTGTCCCCTGGAAGATCGCCGTCCGGGCGGGGGCGAAGGCCTCGGAGATAGGCTCGTTCGGCCCCGGTCGCGATTTCAAGCCCTCGTTGTATCACCGCGCCTCGCCGGATGCTCCTTTCTGCGCGGCTCTTCGCGGGAGCGAGTCTCATGAGCTTTGTGAGGCCGCTCAGAGCGTGAGGTGACTATGCTCCAGAATGCACTCGGGCAAGTCGGCGGAGCACTTGGCGTCCGGCGCGGTGATGGGTCATGACCGGGGCCAGGGAACTACTGCTTGGACCCAGCTACTTTTACCATCGTGCCCTGATCCAGAAGTCCAAGAGCTGGTCGCCTAGTCACATACGCGACTATCAGCATGAGCCGTTCCGTCGGCTCATCCGGAGGTACGGCGCCGAGATCACGCAGAAGGACGACTACGAACGGGATCCGCAGCGGTACGCGCGCTGGAGCGTGCCTATGCTCACCCACACAGTGCGCACCGGCGGCACATCGGGTCAGCCGCTCCGCTTCACGGCCGACACATTCTCGCGCCGTCAGAAGGAGCGCGCATACCTTTTTGACATCTGGTCGCAGGTCGGATATGCCCCATACGACCTAAGGGTTCGGTATGCCGGTGACATACTCCACGGAATGATTTCTTACAATCGTCTAGAGAACGTCTGGATTATCTCGCCTGGCGCGACGGTTGAGCAGGAACTCGGTGGATTGCGAGACTGGCTCCGTACACTCCCGCCATTCTTCCTGCACGTGTATCCCAGTTCTCTATACACGTTCATCGACCTCGTGGGCGAGGATCAGTTTCGCCACCTCCCTATCCTGGGCGTTCTCGCAGCTTCCGAGATGTTTGCCGCCAGCGAGCAGCTTCGGTTCGAGAAGGAATTTGGCCTTCAGATAGCTCACTGGTACGGACACAGCGAGTATGCGACATTGGCTTACTGCTGCCGGAGGTGCCGCGGCTTCCACTTCTACCCCACCTATGGACAGGTCGAGTTGCTCCCCTCAGAGATCGAAGGATGCCGGCGGATCATAGCGTCGTCCTTTAACGTCATGGGCACGCAATTTGTCCGGTACGACACCGGTGACCTGGCCGTGGATGCTGCCGGGAACTGCGACTCCGATAACTTTCCGCGCGCCAGTGCCATCGTCGGGCGATCACAGGAGACGTTCGTTGACATTGCGGGACGACGGAGATCGCTCTTCGGATATGCCTTCGGTGATCTCGACCACGACGCATTCTATGATCAAATCCGGGACATTCAATTCGTCCAGGACAATGCAGGCTCTCTTGGCGTGCGGGTCGTCACTGGCCCGGGAGCTGACAGAGCGTACATAGAGCAGACCTTCGTCCGGCGCATGCCCATGGCCAAACTTGACTTTGAGTACGTTTCGGCAATCGAACGCAGCCCGAGCGGCAAGCGGAAGTACTTCGTAAACAACTTGCACGCCGACAGCACCGGCTGACCATACTAGGGCAGCTGCCACCATACGGCTCCGCCCGGAAAGCAGAGCTGCACGAGGCGTCGTTCTCGGTGACCTTGTATCAGCGCAGCGGCCACGCGCGTCTCATAGCTGGCGGACTCTAGCGTTACTAGGGCAAAGGTCTCTGATGATCCAGGGGTTTCCAATCGTTAGCCGCGCAACCCGTGTGCTGGTCTTCTCGGCACTAGTGCTTTTCATAGCGAGTGTCGTTTTGCTTGGCTTCGCGATGGCCCTTGGTATGCCCGCGGTCGCCGGGGGACCCATGTGGTCGATGTCCACGAAGCCGGCACCCGACACTGTCGCCGTGTTGCAGGGTGTCGGGATGTTCGTCGGCGCGGTCGCCGTGGGTCTCGGCATAGCCGCAGTGGGCACGGGCTGGCGGCCGTCGCCACGATTGCTTGTCGCGATCGGCGCCGCGGTGGCAGCGGTATATCTGTTCCTGCCGCCCTCGTGGGGCGATACCGACGTGCTCAACTACGCCATCTATGGTCGTATCGCAGCTCCAGGTCACAGCCCTTACCTGATGACGCCCGAGCAGCTCTACCGGACTGGCGACCCGGTAGGGGTGCTCGGTCCGGTCGCGTGGCGCGGCTGGCCTACGGTCTACGGGCCGGTGGCAACCGTGCTGGAGTGGGTAGCGGCCGAGCTGGGCCGCACCTCGATGGCGTGGATCGTCTTCTGGATCAAGGCCGGAAACTGGATCGCTTTCGTCCTCACGGCCATCGGCCTCGTCCGCCTGACTGCGGGCAACCGCGCCCTTCAGGCCAGAAGCTGCATACTTTGGGCCGTGAATCCGCTGATGTTGTTCTGGCTGGTCGGCAATGGTCATATTGACGTTCTTCTCGCTCTGGCGGCGGTACTGCTGCTGACGGTGCTGAAGTCCGGTCGCCTGAATGCCATATCCGCGGGGTTCTTGGGCGGCTTGATCATTGGGGCCGGAACAGCAATAAAGTCGCCATTCCTACTTGCCGCGATCGGAGTCGCATGGACTGTCCGAAGGTCGCCAAGGACCATATTTGCCGGCGTCATCGGTGCCGCCGCTGTGCTCGTACCTAGCTATTTGCAACCAGGTGCGCTCGACGAAGCCGTTCTGAGCCGGCGGCTTACCTGGAATCCTAGCTTTATGCATCTGCCGGGGGCCATTACATCCCGGCCCGACGTCTACGGAGCGCTGATTCTCCTCGCAACGCTCGTCATGGCGGTTATATTGCTTTTGCGCATGCCCCAGGGTTACCAGGCAAGGCCATCGGTGCGACCAGCTGCGGCACTGGTCCTGGCCTATCTGCTCGTGTTTCCCACAGCTGGGCCCTGGTATGATGCACTGATAATCCCGCTTGTGGCGCTCATAGTTCCGAGTTGGCTCGACTATCTGGTGATTATCCAGCTAGCATTGTTGAGCGAAATGGCGCTACCAACGGGTATCCCGCATTCTGCAATCTATAAAACCGAGCGTATGGTGGGGATTATCAGCCACGCGGGAGTCTTGCTAGTGCCGATAGTCCTTGTCGTCCTGTGCGTTCGGAACAGCTGGTCAGTCAGCTGGCCGGATGGCATCGGCGGTGGCGTGCCGCAACCTGCTGTGCTGGCGTCCGGAACGGAGGTGCCAGCACCGAACTTGCCAGCACCGAACTTGCCAGGTCGGCACCGCGCTCAACGCTGAGTGCGGCGCTGACTAGAGCTTGCGGAAGACCAGAATTTCAGTCTTGCCGTCATTCAGCGCAGCGAAAGTGCTGCCAAGGAGCGTCAGGCGCTCGTGGCTGAGGAGATCAATCGTCCATTGCCGCGGAATCATCGAATAGAGCGTCGACCCCGTGTCAACCCACGAGTTCGTCGTCGCAGTGTCCATGCAGTCTTCCGTTACGATATCGAACGCGACTGCTCCGCCAGGCCGCGTTACGCGCGCCATTTCGCGCAGGTACCCTACGGTGACGATCAGGGGAATGTAGACGAACACTTTGTTCGCATGGACGAGATCGACCGACTCGGACGCCGTGTGTCCGAGGGTGCGGCCGTCGGCCGGGAGCGTCTTAGCATTGGGCAGTCGCCGCAGATACGGTAGCCAGTCGTTAGCGGTCTCGTACATTTCGTAAACGTCAGGGTGCAACGCGGCGATGACGCGCTCGGCATAGCGGCCTGTCCCTGGGCCGATCTCGCAGACGCGATCGACGTGCCCGCTGAGTCCGGCGATGCTGAGCATCCTCTCGACCGTCGATGCAGTGGTGCCAGGCGTCGCGTTGCGCTGGTCGATGTAGTCGGCTACGGACAGGCCAGCCCGGTGCGCGGCCGCAATGGTCCTTCGCGCGGACAAGAATGACTGGACGGCGGGATCGCTGCTACGGCCCCGTATGACCTGCACGCCCCATGGCCGCAGCGCCGCGTTAACACTGTTCTTTATGGCAGATTTCGTCGCCATGGTGCACCTCGTTGAGATGAAAAGTCTTGCTCATCAAACATAGCAGTTCAAATTGTGTTAAAGAAAGACGAACAGACTTAAAGAACAGTCAAAGATCTAGTTGATCTGGATTTCTTCTGTGCCAGGCTCTGTCGGGTACTCTTGCGGGCGTTCACCGGCGAAGGCGACTTCGGATATCGGGTGCTGCCGGTCCGGGAGTCTGCTAAATGTTCTGTGCACCGAGCGCAGTGACAGCGTGGGCGGTTGCCGGTGGCGGCCAACTGGACGGGTCGGCAGAAATGAGCTGTCGGCGGCCACCGGCGCGGATTCGCGTATTGCCTTCCGCAACTGCCACCACACGATGGGTACGCCGATCCATGCTGCTACAGCAGTGCCGATGACAGCCCCGATCGTGCCGGCCACGAGAATGCCTGACACGCTACAGACGACGAGCGCAACTGACGTTATGATCATCAGCTTGAGGTTACGCTTGGCCGCCCCGAGGCCAGCTATGCCGGTGGTCGCACCAGTGCCGAAACCCTGCGCCACGACGACCAGTGTCTGGGCGAAGACAAGCGGATAGGCCGGCCGCCAGATGTGGCCAAGCAGCAAGTTGCCGAGGCCCCTAGGCATCGTCACTAGCAGCACGAGTCCCCAACCCAGGGCGGCCGCAGCCAGACAGAAGCTCACCATGAAGCAGTAGACCGGCAGGCGCTTTGGCGAACGCCTGATCAACCGCGCTGCCTCTGGCACGGTGACTAGGCCGGCGCCGTAAAAGACGATCATGAAAGGGCCCATTACGGTGCTCGAGGCCTGCACATAGCCCACGGCGGCCAGGCCTAGCATCGAGCTGATGAGATCGGCACGCACCTGGGAGGACGCACTGCCGATGAGATCGGCGATAACGTACCTCGGACCGAGGTCCCTGGTCTGCAACAGCCAGTTCTTAGCTGAGGAAAGCCTGGGGATGACCCCAGCCTGCAGTGGGCCTACGGCTGCGCCGACAGATGCTGTTCCACCCCAAGCGAGCACGAACCAGAACACGTCCCGATGCCCGCTCGCGTGCAACAAGACCAAAGCGGGTAGCAGGGCCAGAGCCCAGGCCGTGTCGTTCAGGAAGGCGTGACTGCCGCGGCCTAGCACAAAGAACGCGTATCGCCAGCTATCTTGCAGCATGAGGCCCGGCAGGCTCAGTCCCAGTGCTAGAAACGCGGCCCGTGTGGCCCCGCTCATGAATGCCGCCGCAATGAGCACGAGCGCGCCGGTCACTATTCCAACCATTGTTGCTGTAGCGGTGCTGCTTGCGACCGCGCGCCGCCAGGTGGCGATGTCGGAGCCGCTGAACTTTACTTGCAAAGGATATGCAGCAAGACTTCGCTCCGTATTGAGCGCCACACCGTAGGTTATGTAAGCGAGGCTGAATGCCCCAAACTGCGGGGCAGCGACCGAGTGTGCTATCAGAAATACAACTGCGAAATTAGTGATGCTGGACGCACCCTGGTCGGCAACGCCCCAGAAAAGACGCCAGAAAGCCCCGTTCCGCAACAGCGCGACCAAGGCAGCACGCCCCCGGCCGGACGCTCGCCCAGCACTCAGCCCAGTCACATCAGCTTTCATGCGCGCAGCCGAGCACGCCGATCTGCGCACTCCGGTGACTCAGCTGGCCGGACCTGCTCCACAGGTCGTAGCTGAGATTGGCTGCGCTCAGAACACGCACGGTTAGCGTCTCCAGGTCGTGCAGAGACGGCGCAGCACAAGAAAGTTGCACGCCACTCCACTTGGTACTAGACACCTAAGATCCGGCGCTGATACACGCCCGGAGGGCAGTCCAGCCGTGCGGCGAGGCCCAGCCGGCGAAACTGCCAAGAGGGACGGCGAAGGGGAACCTGGCGCTTCTCGCCTGCTATACCGAGCCCGGAACCACGCTAGCCGAACGAGCGCAGCGGGCCGAACCGGGCACTGCGATCGGCATCCGCCGACGTTAACCATTGGTGAAACTTAGTCATCCGCGCGGCCTGAGCGCCGGCCTGACCGGTCGGCCGCCGATCAGCGGCTCAACCCCTGACTCCAGAGCCTGCTGATAGACGGGCATCAGGTCGGCGATCGCGCTGATGGTCTGGTCGATAGCCGCAGGGTCGTGCGCCGCGCACACTACAAATGACGGCGCCAGTATTCCGTGCTTGATCAACTCCCGCAATACCAACGTACGAAAGGCCTGGCTGGGCTGGCCGGTATTGTCTCGCGCAACATAAAGCAGATTGCAGTTGCGACCTCGGAGCTCGAAGAATGCTGACAAGCCAGCATCTGCAACTACCTTCTCGATGCCGCGTCGCAATTCGGCGCCGAGCTGATCGAGGCGGTCGGCGATATGCTCCCGCTGGCAGGTGTCGATGACGCTCATCATTGCGGCCAGTGCCCACGGCTGTGCGCCCGCGGTCTGGGAGAGGAGGAAGACCCGGTCGGCGTCATCAACAAATCCGCCCCGGCGCATCACTTCGCGGCGTCCGGTAAGAATCGACAACGGAAATCCATTGGCGATGCCTTTGCCAAAAGTGGAGAGATCGGGCTCAATGCCGTAGATGAACTGAGCTCCGCGCTCGTGCCAGCGGAGGCCGGTGATGATCTCGTCGAGTATGAGGAGCGCGCCGTGGTGGTCACACAGGCGGCGCAGGCCGTCAAAGTGGCCGGCGGCCGGAGGTTCGACGGTCTCAGCTTCCAGCACTAGTGCCGCGATCTGGCCAGGGTGCTCTTCGAACAACCGGGCTACCCCCGGCAGATCGTTGTAGGAGAACTGAACCGTAAGTGGCCGGACGCCCAGGGGAATGCCCGCGGGCATGGGCGTAGCGGCGATGAACCAGTCATCGGTCGAGAAGAATGGGTGATCTCGGCAGACCGCGACGAGGTCGCGCCCGGTGTAGGCCCGGGCCAGGCGCACCGCAGCCGTTGTGACGTCGGATCCGTTAAGGCCGAACTTGACCATCTCGGCGGACGGGATTAGGTCAGCGATCGTCTGAGCGGCTTCGAGTTCGAGATGATGCGGCCGCACGAAGTTGATGCCGTCGGCAAGGTGCCGCTGGACAGCGGCGATGACCGGAGCGAACCCGTGCCCGAGAATGTTCGACCGCAGGCCGCTGCCGAACTCGACGTACTCGTTGCCGTCGATGTCCCAGACGCGGCATCCGGATCCTCGCTGAACGACGGGAGCCATGTCCGCCGGGTATTGGTCATCGCCCTTTGCGTAAGTATGGGCGCCTCCCGGAATGAGTTCGCGGGCGGCGGCTACGTAGGCGTTCGACGCGTCGAAGCTTTTCACTGGCCGCTCTCCTCGGTCAACAGGCCCTCTGCAAGACAAGCATCTTCATGGTCGCCGCCCATTCGTAAGCAATCTCGTAGGGCCAGTAGTACAACGGGATCCCTCCGCCTGCCCCGTAGACCACGCCCTTGAAGCAGCGCTGCACTCGCTGCATCGCACGCCAGTCCTGCGGTGTTATCGAGACAACCAGTATCGAGCGCCAGCTGTATCTGGCTGCCAGTCGGCCGACGTACTCGGCCTCTCCCTGAGTCGTTGCCGGATTGGGATCGAAGCAGATCAGCCGGCTGTACGGCACTGGCCGCGGGCATGAGCCGCCGTAACCTTCGTGTCCGAGAGAGATGAGCAGGTACTTCGGCCGGAGCGACCGTGCCAGCCGGATCGCAAGGCTGAGCGGGGCATACGGGCTCGCGGTCAGGAGGATGGCATCGACCTGCCGCGGTGTTCCGTCGGGCGGCCAGACAAAGAGCCGGGCGCTTACCGCAGCGAATACGACGACCAGGATCAAGGCCACCGCCAGCGCCCGCCGCAAGAAGCGACGTCGCATCCCTCGACGGGCAGGGCGGGTTTGCCGCGAGCGCACACTCACCCAGCCTGAAGCACCAGGCGCAACCGCTCAAGGCACCGGCCTCGAGTCGGACCGATGCTGCCGATCGGCACGCCTAGCTGGTCGGAGATCTCGGTGTAGGAGACCGGGGGATCAGCCATCAGCAGCTCCAGCAGTCGCTGCGACCGCGAGGGAAGCGTCGACAACGCGTCACGGACAGCCTGAGCGCGTTCCTCGGCGAGCAGGCGCTCATCAACCTCCGGCTGATGGGACACCGCGTCGCTGAACGCGTCGTGGTCATCCTGGACCACCATGACTCTCTTGCCTGCCGCCAGGTGCCGGAGGCATTCGTGCCGGGCCGTCGTCGCCAGCCAACTGCCGATTCGTTCGGGGTACTCGATCCGATCGATGTGCTCGAGCAGCCGCAGCCAGGTCGCCTGGACGACGTCAGCTGCATCACTCTCGGCAAGCTTGAAGTCGCGGGTCATCGCCCAGAGGAGACGCGAATACTGATCGACCAGGCGTTCCCATGCTGCTCGGTCGCCAACTGCCGCGCGCCGCACGAGCTGGCCAATGTCCAGGGTGGCGCGGTCTTGATCCGGCACCATGGCGACTGATCCGCCGGCGAGAGCCGACCGAACGCCTCGGCTATCTGCACGCCGGGTTGTGGCAACCCACCCAGTCACAGGATCCCCCTCATATCTCAGTACGCGCCGATCAGTAGGCGCCGTCGCCGTGCGCGACGGCTGACCACGTCTTCCACAAGATCTGGAGATCGAGTACGAAGGACCAGTTCTCGACGTAGCGCACGTCCAGCCGCACGGCCTCATCCCACGGCAGGTCTGACCGGCCGCTCACCTGCCAAAGGCCGGTGATACCAGGCTTGACAGCGAGCCGCCGCCGGACGTGGTCGCCGTACTGGTCCGTCTCGTTCGGAAGGGCGGGACGCGGTCCGACGAGCGACATGTCGCCGGCGAGCACGTTGATCAGCTGCGGCAGCTCGTCCAGCGAGTGACGGCGAAGCCAGCGGCCGACCCGAGTGATACGCGGGTCCTGGCGGATCTTGAACAGCGCCCCGTCGCTGTCGTTGCGAGTAAGAAGCTCGGCCCGTCGCTTCTCCGCGCCGACGACCATCGTCCGGAACTTTACGAGCGTGAAGGTCTTGCCGTCCTTGCCGACTCTTGTCTGACGGAACAGCGCCGGCCCCTCGTCGTCGACCGTGATGGCAACGATGATCAAGACGAACAGCGGTGCTAGCAGCGTCAGCGCCACGAGCGCGACGGTGCGGTCGAATGCTGCCTTGATCAGGCGCCGCACACCGCTGAACTCGGGGTGATCCATGTGCAGGAGCGGCAAGCCGGCCGTGGGCCGGATCGTGGTGCGCGGGCCTGCCACGTCGAGCAGCGCTGGCGCCACGCACAAGTCGGTGCCGGTCTTCTCCAGCGCCCAGGCGAGATCGCGCAGCCGGGAGCCGCTCATCTCCGGGCATGCGAGCACCGCGACCGTGTCCGCCTGCACGCGCTCGACCAGATCCGTGACGTTGCCGAGGCCGCCGAGGACCGGAATCTCGTCGATCGTGTCGGGGCAATCGGGGCCAAGCACACAGGCAGCCACAACGGAGAGGCCGTGATAGGTGTCTCGGCGCAGGACAGTGGCGAGCTCGCTGATCACGTCCGGGTGGCCGATAACCACAACCTTGCGCATGTTGATGCCGAACGTCCGCAGCCGGTGGAGCCGCTTGCGCAGCCAGTACCGCGCCATCAGGTCGAAAGCAGTAACGCACGGGAGCGAGACCACGACATAGCCGCGGGCGATCTGAGTCTTCGTGGCATACGCGAGGATTGCTATGGCCGCTGTCAGGCAGACACCAGCATTGAGAACGCGGCGGAATTCGTCTGTGCCGACGCCGATGAACCGGGTGTCGTACGCTCCCGCTAGTGCCAGACCAGCTAGCCAGATCGCGGGCAGCGCCAGTCCCAGCCAGAGATAAGCACCACCGCCAGTCTCGTTCCCGCCAAAGCGCACCTCGAACGCCAGGAGACCTGCGGCCAATGCGCAGCAGCCATCCGCGATCGCCACCTGCCGCAGGTAAGCGTTCATCCAGACGGACACGCTGCGGACGGCGCGCCTTGCTGCCTGCCTGACCTGCGGTGAATCAGGCACAGCAATATTTTCGACCAAAATGCGACCCCCCAGCATACTTGCTTGACGAGCGCTAACTGTCATCCGGACAGTGCGCTCGACTCCCTCCTTGTGACGTGCATAGGGGAGACGCCTTGTCGGCTGGGACGGTTCACATATTTCCGGGGAGAAAATACCGTGCGATGAATTAGCGGCGATTACGGTAAGTAATCATCGCAGGTCAGGCGCATCAACTAGGTTAGATAGTAGTCCCGGACGCTCGTTTAAATCTGGGTTTCGAAGGCGCGAACAATCAGCGGAGCGGCGCCTGCGCGCCTCCATTGAAGTTTATAGTGGGATAATTAGAGCACAGTCCAGAATGCGGCAGAAATCCCGCAATATTAGGGCGCATGGACGAGGGGGCCCGCCTACACCGGTGGCCGCTTCCTGGATGACGCGGCACAGCTCGGTCTATGCTCTGGATCGTGAATCAGGCCGTGCCGGAAGCTCCGGACCCTGAAGACGTCAAGATCATTACTTTGGCGCGGTCGGCTCGCGCACGGGTGGCGGCAGCGGAGGGCGCCGCCGTCCGCGACGAGACCGGTCGAACCTATGCTGCGGCCGCGGTCGCGCTGCCTTCGCTCAGCCTGTCCGCATTGCATCTGGCCGTGGCGATGGCCGTGTCCAGCGGAGCGACGAGCCTGGAGGCTGCGGCGCTGGTCAATGACGGCGGCGACGTCGATCCCGGTGACCTAGCTGCCGTTCGTGAGCTCGGCCCGGATGCAGTTGTCTTCCTCGCGGCCCCCGACGGTTCGGTGCTCGC
>Ga0335075_10000903_pt1 | contig 50297 bp, 47 predicted proteins | sample Lox_Sample_24_FD_206723 | JGI IMG/M metagenome (GOLD analysis project Ga0335075, IMG submission 206723) | Soil microbial communities from Loxahatchee National Wildlife Refuge, Florida, United States - Lox_Sample_2.4 | ecosystem: Environmental > Terrestrial > Soil > Wetlands | place: USA... | reverse complement strand
CCGACCCCGAGCCCGATATCCACGCCTTCCTCACCGGCTCGATCTTCCCGAGACACGCGCTCGTCACCGACGTCGAGGACCTGCGCGGGCTCTGGTCGTGAGCGCGGGCCGGCCGCCCCGCCGCCCCGCCGCCCGTCGCGGTCAGCCGGGACCCGAGCGAAGTTCGACCCTGCCGTTGCTGATGACCCGGGCACCGTCGCACCGGGCTTCGAACGCGAACGCAGCACCACCCACGTCGTAGAAGCTGACCGTCAGCTCCCTCTCGAAGAAGACCGGTGACGCGAACCGCACGGCCACCCGGCCGATCTGCGCCGGGTCTCCGCCCGCCAGCGCGTCCACCGCCGCCTCCGTGCACACGCCCAGCGTGCACATGCCGTGGAGGAACGGCTCCTCGTAGCCGCTTCGCTGCGCCGCCTCGGCCTCGAAGTGGTGCGCCGAATGGTCGCCCGACACCGCCGCGTAGTCCCGGGCCATCCGGGCGTCGATGTGGACGTGGCGCTGTGCTGCCGGCACCCGGTCGCCGCGCTCGAACGAGTGGGCCGGCAGCTCGGGACCAGACGCGTCGCAGGTGGCGCCGATCAGGACGGTGGTCCAGAGCTGCTCGGCCACCAGGTCGCCGCCGGCATCGACCGTCTCGTGGCGGAGCACGATGCGCGCGTTGTGCCGGAGCGGGCGGACGCTGTGGATCCCGACGAGCGTCGAGAGCGGTTCCCCGGGCCGGATCGGGCGCCGGAGCACGAGATCGTGCTCGCCGTGGACGCCGCCGCGCATCGAGTCCCAGACCGGAGGGGGGACCAGCTGGGTGATGCCGGCGAACTGTGCCTCGAAGACACGCGTCGCGATCGCCGCGGGCGGCGCTGCGTCACGGTGCGGGTCGACGTGCGATGTGGCCGCGAGCACCGCACTGAGGTAGCCGCGGACGAACGCGCGATCGAGCGCAGTGTCGAACGGACCGACCCTCGTCTGCAGGTCGAACGTCGTCGCTCCCTCCTTGGCTCGTGTGTCCCCCGGACGGGTCGGCACCGTGTTCGCCACCGATACCGTCCGTGGTACGGCAATCACCGTGTCGCCTCGGTGAATCTCTCGACGCTAGTTGCTCGCTGCGTCCGGCCCGCCTCCGGAAGGCCCGGTCGTTCAAGAACCGGCGCCGCCGCGCCGATAGAGACGTCAACCAACTTGCAATCTTCGTGCAACTCCATTTGTCACTTTGTTGATTAATCCTGGGCCGGCAGAGGCAGTCGGGTAGGTCCGACGGCTTCATCGGGGGGGATGGGCACAGCGCGACGTGTGCGAGCACACGCGGGTGGTGTCGCTCTGGGTCGGCGACCCGGTCTCACCGGATGATCCGCTCGGGCCGAATGAGAGGGGGACCAGGTGCATCTGGGAAGACTCGTTCGCGCGGTGCGTTTCAGGGCGGCCACACAGAACGCGATCGGCGCGCGGCAGAGCGCACCATCAGCGGCGGTGCTCGCGGCACGACCGTCATCGGGTGCGCCTTCCGCCGTGCCGGTGCAGCTTCCCGTGCGCCCGTTGACGACGCCACTCGTCGTGTTCGCGCTGCTGGTGGCGTCGGTGGTCACCTTCGTGCTCGCTCCTCCCTCCCCTGCCGCAGCGGCGTCCGCGCCCGCGCCCGCGCCGCGTGGCGTCGCGTTGGTCGCCACGCCCGACGGCGGTGGCTATTGGATCGCGACCTCGACCGGTGGGGTCTATGCCTTCGGCGACGCCCACTACTACGGCAGCATGAGCGGCCAGGCGCTCAACGCGCCGATCGTCGGCATGGCGGCCACGCCCTCGGGCAACGGGTACTGGCTCGTCGCCTCCGACGGCGGCATCTTCAGCTACGGCGACGCGGGCTTCTTCGGGTCGGCCGGCGCGCTGCCGCTCAACAAGCCGATCGTCGGGATGACGGCGACGCGGTCGGGGAACGGGTACTGGCTCGTCGCCTCCGACGGCGGCGTCTTCAGCTACGGCGACGCCTCGTTCTACGGGTCGACCGGCTCCATCCACCTCAACAAGCCGGTCGTGGGCATGTCGAGCACACCCACCGGACACGGCTACTGGCTCGTCGCCTCCGACGGCGGCATCTTCAGCTACGGCGACGCGACCTTCTTGGGCTCGACCGGCTCCATCCACCTCAACCAGCCGGTGGTGGGCATGGCACCCGCGGCGTCGGCAAGCGGGTACTGGCTGGTCGCCGCCGACGGTGGCGTCTTCACGTTCGGCTCGGCGCCCTTCTACGGGTCCGCCGTCAGCTACCTCAACCCGGTCAGCGCAGCGCACACCACCGGCGCGGCCTCGGGCTCGGTTCTCGGCGTCTACGGGGGCGCGTTGGACCCGCCGGCGGTCTCGGACTTCGCGGCGACGCTGGGCGGCCGGCCCCGCTTCGCCATGGACTTCCTCGACGGGTCGTCGTGGTCGACGATCGACAGCCCCAACGCGGCCGTCTCGCAATGGGCCGGGTCGGGCTACACGATGATCTGGGGCGTCCCGATGCTCCCCAACTCCGGCGCCTCTCTGGCCACCGGGGCGACCGGTGCGTACAACGGCTACTTCTCCACGCTCGCGGCCGCGCTGGTCGCGGACGGCCAGGGCAACTCCATCATCAGGATCGGCTGGGAGTTCAACGGCGGGTGGTTCCCGTGGGCCGCCAACGGGCAGGCGGCCGCGTTCATCGGCTACTGGCAACAGATCGTGACCGCGATGCGGTCGGTCCCGGGGGCCAACTTCAGCTTCGAGTGGAACCCCACCCGGGGCGACCTCGGCGTCGGGGACCTCGCCAACTACTACCCGGGTGACGCGTACGTGAACTACGTGGGCCTCGACGTCTACGACGTGGAGTGGGGCTCGTATCCCGGCATGCCGGCCGAGTTCCAGAACATGGAGACCCAGCCCTACGGCCTCGATTGGCTGGCGTCCTTCTCGGCGGCGCACAACAAGCCGATGGTCTTCCCCGAGTGGGGCCTCGGGTGGGGCACCTGCAGCAGCGACGGCCAGCCGGTCAGCGGATCGGCCCAGGTGTGCGGCGGCGACGACGCCACCTTCATCAACCTCATGAGCCAGTGGATCGCCACGCACAACGTGTTCGAGGCGACCTACTGGGACTACGGCTCCAGCAGTGTCGACCAGGGGTCGAACCCCAACACCGCGGCGGCGCTGCGCGCCGACTTCTGACCGGCCAGCGGCGCGTCGTTCGTCGCCGGCACGCCCGCGGGAGACTCGAGCTCAGGCCGCGCCCCGGAGCAACGACTGGTACCGGCGCAGCGCCTCGAGGTGGTCGCGATCGGCTCGAAGCCCGACATGCCCGTCGGGACGGAGCACGAAGAGCGTGACCTCGTCGACGCCGAGGAGCTCGCAGGCGGCGGCGTCGAGACGCACGGCTCCGTCGCCGGCGCCAGTGCCTGTGCCGGCGATCGACGCCGTCACGGTGCGCTCGACGAGCGCCGGATCCGCGGCCTCGCGCACGGAGGAGGCGAGGTGCGCGAGCTCGCCGGCCGCGGCGGCCGCGCCACCGACGACCAGCGCGGTGTGCCCGGTGTGCCCGAGCGTCTGGTCGAGGAAGCGGTCGCGCCCCTCTGTCGAGACGGCCCCGATGGTGGTCGGGAGTCGCTGGCCGGGGCCGAGCACTGCGTTCGCATCACCCAGCGCGAGCACCGAACGCCCGTAGTCGATGTCCAGCTCCGCCTCGGCGACCGCTTCGTGGTGACGTGACCCCGGATCGGCGTACGCGGCGGCCAGTGTGGCGTCGCGGGCATGACGCGCCGCGGGCGACGTCTGGCTCTGGGCTTGTTCGGCCATCGCGCCCGACCGGGTAATTGCTTCGGCGACCGGGCGGCGCTCGACCTCGTAGCTCTCGAGGAGGTCCGGGGCGCACACGCCGCGCACGACGAGCGCGAGCTTCCAGGCCAGGTTGAACGCGTCCTGGATCCCGCTGTTCATGCCGTGGCCCTCCGCCGGTGAGCACACGTGCGCCGCGTCTCCGGCGAGCAGCACGCGGCCGGAGCGGAACCGGGTGGCGACCTTGGTGTGGCAGTAAAAGCGCGTGGGGTTCGCGACATCCTCGATCGCCGTCCCCGGGTGGTAACGGCCGATCGTGACGGTGGCGTCCTCCACGAGATCCGACTCGTCGGCACTCGGCCGCAGGTACACGCGCCAGCGGCGATCCGGCAGTGCCGTCAAGATCACGGGCAGCTCGTCGAGGAACGCGTAGTTGGCTTCGTAGGACTCGGACCACGGATCGAGCGTGGCGTCGAACACCGCCCAGGGTGCGTCGATGTCGTCCCCCTCGCGGCCTCCTGGCGGCAGACGCTGTGGTAGCCGTCGCAGCCGATCAGCCATTGGAACGACGCGCGCTCCTCCGTGCCGTCCCGCTCGATCGTGGCGACGACACGGTCGTCGTGCAACTCCAGCGCGGTCAGCCGGGACGAGCGCTCCACCCGGCCGCCCTGGCGTGCGAGGTACTCGTCGAGGATCGACTCGGTCGTCTCTTCGGAGAGGCCGAGATTGAAACCGTGACGGCTTCCGCAGATGGCCAAGTCGATCTCACCGAGCCGGCGACCCTGCGAGTGGACGACCGCCTTCCGCTGCTTCACGCCCGCCTCGAGAAACTGGTCGGACAACCCCACCGCCTCGAACGCCTCGAGCGAACGCGGGTGGATCACGGTGGCGCGGTCCCAGTGCATCGGTCCCTCGTGCTCGTCGATGACGCGGCATTCGACGCCCCGGCGCCGGAGCTCGGCCCCCAGGAGCAGCCCGGTGGGACCGGCACCGACGATGAGGACGGGCGTCTCGTTCTCGTGTACGTCGCGCACGCCCGGTCATCCCCTTTCGCCTCGCGCCCCTGAGTCCGCCTCCGCTAGCGTGCCGACCCGTGACGTCCGCCGCCCTCGGCGGCCCGATCGGCCTGCTGGGCGCAGGCTACATCGGCTCCCCTTCCACGGAGCAGGTGTCGTCCTCGGCGGTGCGCCGTCTGCACAGGGTCGCCCGCGATCGATGATCAGCGTTCCAACCCGGCGATTCGGAGGCCCCATGCGCGCACCTCGTCTGCTCGGCGCCCGCCAGCGTCACCAGTCGCGACAGGCGGCGGCGCGGCGCGGACGCGCCGGTCCGCGGTGGCTCGCCGCGCTGGCGGCGGTGCTGACCGCTGCCATGGTCATCTGCGTGGCGCCCTCGGCCGCACGGGCCTCCGGCCAGTCGGCGGCCACGGGTCCCCAGAACCTGACGCGCGCCCTGGCCACCATCGAGAACCAGCCCCGCTACGCCCGCGCCACGTGGGGGTACGAGGTGCTCGGGGAGAAGAGCGGCCAGGTGCTGGCAGCGCAGAACGCGCAGAGCATGTTCGACCCGGGCTCGACGATGAAGATCTACTCGACCGCCACCGCGCTCCGGCTCTACGGACCGAACTACCGCTTCGTCACGCCCGCCTACCGGGAGGGCACCATGAGCGGCAGCACGCTCAACGGCGACCTCGTGCTCGTGGGCTCGGGAGACCTGAGCCTCGGCCTGCGCGACCAACCGAACGGCACCTTGTACTACGAGAACTTGCCGAACCTCGACCAGAGCTATGCCGACATCGGCCTGCCCGGCGCAGTCGAGCCACCGGGAAACCCCTTGGCGGGACTCGATCAGATCGCCGCCAAGGTCCGGGCCTCGGGGATCACCGCGATCAACGGCAACGTCGTCGTCGACGACCGCCTCTTCTCGCCCTATGACGGCTTCCCGGACGGGCCGGTGTCGGCGATCTGGGTGAACGAGAACCTCGTCGACGCCTTGGTCAGCCCCGGCCCGGCCGGCGGGCCGGCGTCGGTCAACTGGCGACCGACGACTGCCGCGTACACCACGACCAACCAGGTGACGACCGTGAGCGCCACGTCATCGACCTCGCTGCAGATCACCGAACCCACGCCCGGGAACCTGGTCGTCACGGGCCAGATCGCCGCCGGCAGCACCCCGACCCTCGTCGTGCACGAGGTCGACGACCCTGCGGCGTTTGCGCGGTCCGCGTTCATCGAGGCACTGCAGGAGGCCGGCGTGACGGTGACCGCTCCCCCGGGAGGTTCGAACCCCGAGGCGTTGCTCCCGCCGAGAGGCAGCTACCAACCGGGCGACATGGTCGGCGACTACGTGTCACCGCCGCTGTCGCAGTTCATCAACCTCATCTTGAAGGACAGCTACAACCGCGGCGCCGACCTCATGACCTGCCTGGCCGCCGTCAAAGTGGGCAGCACGAATTGCCAGCAGGGGCTGGTCGCCGAGCTGCAGACGGTCACGAAGCTCGGGATCCCCGCCAAGAGCGTCTTCCTCTTCGACGGAGCCGGGTCGGACGACCAAGGCCGCACGACCGTCGATGCGTTGGCGTCGTTCCTCCGCCGCGTGGCCACGACCAGCTACGGCCCGACGCTGTTCCGATCCCTCCCGGATCTCGGGCGCAACGGGACGTTGGCCGACGTCCTCTCTAAGACGCGCGTGGCCGGGCACGCACAGGTCAAGACGGGGAACCGGGCCGTCGGGTCGCCGACCAACCAGCTGATGCTGCTCGGCAACAGCCTCGCCGGCTACGTCGAGACCAAGTCGGGCCGCCATGTCACGTTCATGATCGCCGTCGGCAATGTGCCGTTGTCCTCGTCCTCGGGGGTCCTCGCGGTCACTGCGCAACAGGCGCAGATGGTGGCCGCGATCTACAAGGACCTCTGAGCACCCCGCACCGCGCGCGGCGCGGCCGCATCACGTCTCGCCGATGCCGCCCATGGGGTGGCCGCCGTCAACGGAGATGGTCTGCGCGGTGACGTAAGAGGCGGCGTCGCTCACGAGGAAGAGGATCGCCGCCGCGACCTCCCCGGGCTGCCCCACCCGGCGCAGCATCGCTCCCTCGCCGATCGCCGCCGGGTCGATCCCGGCGACGTCCCACGCCGCTTGCGCGCGTTCCGACGCGATGCCGCCGACGGCGACGCAGTTCGCCCGGATCCCGTGCGGACCCCACTCCGCCGCGGTCACCTCGGTGAACATCTGCAGTGCGGCTTTCGCGGCCGAATAGTGGGCGCCGCCGCGCACGCCGTACACGCCTGCGTCCGACGACACGTTGACGATCGCGCCCGAGCGTTGCGGCAGGAAATGGATGCCGGCCTCACGGGTCGCCACGTAGGCGGACCGGACGTTGAGGTCGAAGCTCGCGTCCCATGCCTTCGTCGGCAGGGCCCGCAGCGGTCCGAGTCGGGCGCCGCCGGCGTTGTTGACGAGGATGTCGAGCCGGCCGAGCTCGGTGACGCTGCGCTCGATCATGGCGACGACCTGAGCCTCGTCCTTGACGTCGGTCGGGACGACGAGGCAGCGCCGCCCGCTCTCGGCTTCGATCCTCGCGGCGGTCCGCCCCAGGTCCTCGACCGTGCGGGCCGCGATGGCGACGTCGGCACCGTGGGCCGCGAGGAGCCCGGCCGTCGCGGCACCGATGCCGGTGCCACCGCCGGTCACGACGGCAACGCGACCGTGGAGATCGAGGAGCTCCATCGTCACGCCCCGATCACGCCGCGTCGCCGCAGCTCACGGATTACCGACCGGCCCGCGTCGCGGAAGTCCTCCAGCCGATACTGGGCGGCCAGCTCACCGTCGCCTGCATCGATGGCATCGAGGACGAGCGCATGCGCCCGCACGGTCGCGGCATGCGTACGTTCGATGAGCTCGAACGCGTGCGGGAGGAAGCCCGCATGGCTCCTCAGCTGCGCCCGCAGCCGCCGGGAGCCCCCGGCCCGGTGCTCGGTGATCATCATCTGCGAGACGAGGTCGAAGATCCGGGCTTTCTCCGCCGGGCGTGTCGCCCGGAGCTGGACCAGCAGGCCGCGGAGCACGGCCATCGTCTCGGGGTCACGGTGCGCCGCGAGACGGCGGACGGCGACACCGCTGAGGAGCCCCATGATCTCGAAGTCGTCGAGGATCGATTCGGCGTCGAAGGGCTCGACGAAGACACCGCGGTGGAACTTCATCGACACGATCCCGTCTCGTTCGAGGATCACGAGGGCCTCGCGCACCGGGAGACGGCTGATGCCGAGCGCCTGACCCAGCTGGTCCTGGTCGATCCGGTCCCCGGAGCGCAGCCCGCCGGAGAACAGCTGCCCGAGGACCTCGTCCACGACGGCGGCGCTGGCCTTCGTCCCGACGGCGCGACGGGCGGCGTTCACTGCGTCTCCTCCTCGGGGACCCGGTAGCCGCCGCGGATCAACAGTCGGACGGGATCGGTTCCGTCCCAGGTCGCGCACGTGCGCGCAATGGCGTCCAGCTGCTCGAGGAAGCGCGGGGTCTGCTCGACGACCTCGGTGTAGAAGCCGAACGCGGCCGCGGTGTCGACGTAGGCGACGCGGAAGCTCCCGCCGAGGCTCTGCGCCGCCACGCGGTATCCGAGCAATTCGAAATGCGCCAGCTTGCCGTCGTAGTCGCCCGTCACCGTCGCGATCTGTTGGAAGGCCGACGTCCCGTTCCTGCTCCAGTCCCGGTAGAAGCTCGGCGTGTCGCAGTGCTGCTGGATCAGCTCGATCTGCACCGGACCGGCCTGCGCGACGCCGACTTGGACCCGGAGGGTCCGCACGTCGCCCTCCGCGTCGGTGAGGTGCTGGTCGACGACGGGCAGCACGTGGAACGGCCCGATGCCGAACGTAGCGGCCCAGTTCCTCGCCGCGCCGACGAGGTCGTCGACCACGTGACCGAGTTGGAAGAAGCGGAACTCGCCTTCGGGCCAGCGTTGCTCGAAGAGCGGCTGCTCGGGCCGCCTCACGACGGCGAACCCATCCGGAGAAGGACTTCTTGTGCGACCGACGCCACGCATCGGCCGTGCACATCATGGATCGCGCCACGAGCAAGACCGCGGTCACCGACGAGCGCCACCGCTTCTTGGGCATGGAGATGCCAGGCGTCGAAGCGCACCGGCCGGTGGAACCAGATGGCGTGGTCGAGGCTGAAGCCGTTCGCCCGCCCGGGCCCCCGCTCGCCGGGATGCCACCGGAAGAGCATGTCCATGAGGAAGAAATCGCTGGCGTACGCGAGCAGCGCGGCATTGCGCGCGTGCTCGGCGCCGACGCTGCGGGGCAGCCGCATCCAGTGCGCGCGCGGGGTGGCGGCCGAGACCCCGCTCAGGAACGACGGCGGTTCCGGCAGGCGCAGCTCGACCGCCGGTGGGTGCTCGGTCCAGCGCCGCCCGCTGGCGGTCTCACCCACGAGCTCTTGGAGGAGCGGGGTTTCGTCGGGGGGAGGTACCTCGGGCGCGGGCACGGTGACATCGGGCTCCGCCAGGAACCTGGCGAACGAGGCGACCGCGACGAGGGTCGGCGTGCCCTCCTCGAGAACAGTGACTTCGCGCGTGGCGATAGAACGGCCGTCGCGCAGGCGAGCCACGTGGATGCGCAACGGCGCGCCCGGCGTGCCGGCCCGCAGGAACGTCGCGTGCAGGGAGTGGATGTCCTTGTCGGTCACGGTCGCGGACGCCCCCATCACGGCCTGGGCGAGGAGCTGGCCGCCGAACACCCGGTCGGGGGTGCCGCCACTCGCGGGTGCGGACTCGACGGCAAAGCGATCGTCGCCGCACGGGCGCAGGTCGAGTGCGGCGAGGAGCTCGTCGAGCGAGGCGCCGATCGCGTTGCGAAGCACGTCCACCCTGCTCATCATTGCGCAACCCGAATATTTGATCAATGATCAGAAGATGCTCGAGGGCGAGAAGATCCTCATCACCGGCCCGGCCGGACGCATCGCCTTCGGCATCGCCAAGTCGCTCGCCCCGGCCAACGAGGTGTGGGGGATCGCCCGTTTCGCCGACCCTGCCGCGCGGGCCGAGGTAGAGGGACTCGGCGTCACCACGCGCGCGATCGATCTGGGCAATCCCGACTTCGAGGACCTTCCGTCGGACTTCACGTACGTGTTGCACATCGCCGCCGATTTCAGCGAGGACTACGAGCAGGGCCTCCGCGTCAACGCGGAGGGAACGGGCCTGCTCCTGTCGCACTGCCGGACGGCGAAGGCCGCGCTCGTGATGTCGACGCTCACCGTCTACAAGCCCCACCCGGACCCCTTCCACGCGTTCGTGGAGGACGACCCGATCGGCGATCAGCTACTGCCGAGCCCGCAGCCGTACTCGATCACCAAGCTCTCGGAGGAGGCGGTGGCCCGATACTGCGCCCGCGAGCTCGAGCTCCCGGTCACCATCACCCGCATGGGCAGCGCGTACGGTGACCGCGGCGGCCTGCCGCTGTGGCACCTGCAGGCGATCGCCGCGGGCCATCCCGTCGTGCTGCGGTGGGACCCGCTCCCCTACAGCCCGATCCACTACGACGACATCAACGCGCAGGTCGAGGCGCTCCTCGATGCCGCCTCCGTGCCGGCGACGATCGTGAACTGGGCGGGCGACGCGCCCGTCACGGCCCAGGAGTGGTCGCGCTACTTCGGCGAGCTGCTGGGCGTCCCCGTCGACCTGCGCACACAGGTGGTGCCCGGCGCGTCGCTCGGCTCGGTCGGCGACAACCGCAAGCGGCTGTCGATCACCGGACCGTGCGCGGTCGACTGGAAGGTCGGGTTCCGCGACATGGCGGCGCACTACTTCCCAGAACGGGTCCGATGAGGCGGTACCCCTCCGCCGGCCAGCTGGAGCACGAGGCGGCCCTTGAAGCCGGACTGAGCGACTTCGGGCCGGGCGACTTCCGCGAGGGCCTCGCGGTGCTGTTGGACAGCCTCGAACGCGACGGCGACCTCGACGCGTCGACCGACGCCGCCGTGATCGGTGACCTCCGGCGCCGGCTCGTCAATCGCCTGGAGGTCGAGCGCTGGTACGCGGAGCACCCTGAAGGCGACGAGATCGTGGTACGCGGGCCGGTCGACATCAACGGCCTGCCGCGCACCGGCACGACCGCGCTGGCCGACATGCTCTCGCTCGACCCGCAGTTCCGTTGTCTCACCGGCTGGGAGCAGACCAGGCCGGTGCCGCCACCGGTCGCCGGGAACGAGATGGACGACCCTCGGCGCCGGGAGTTCGTCGAGGCCCACGAAGGCCGGTCCGCCGAGCACCAATCGATGCACATCGTGGAGATCGACGCCACCATGGAGGACACCGAGCTCCTCGGCATGGCGTTCCACGGCCAGCAGATGACGCTGCCGGTGTCGGGCTACCGGGCCTGGTGGCGAAAGGCCGACCTGCGCGAGACCTACGAGTATCACCGGCGGGTGGTGAAGCTGCTCGGTTCCCGCATGCCCCCCGACCTCTGGCTGTTCAAGGCACCGCACCACAAGTTCCATCTCGAAGCGCTGGCCCACGCGTACCCGGACATCCGCTTCGTCATGACGCATCGGGACCCGGCCAAGGTGGTGCCGTCCTACACGAGCCTCGTGTCGACGATCTTCCCGGCCCCGGCGGGCCAGCGCGATCTGCACGCCCTCGGCGCCGAGGTGAGCCTGCACCTGCGCGAGGGCATGGCGCGTGCCATCGAGGAGCGCGCACGCATCGGCGAGCACCGGTTCTTGGACATCCAGCACCGCGACCTGGTCGCCGACCCGCGAGGCACGGTCCGGCGTGTCTACGACTGGCTCGGCCTCGCACTGCCCGACGACGTGGCCAAGACGATCTTCGACTGGCAGGAGGTGAACGCCATGGGCGCCGGCGGCGCGCATCACTACACACCCGAGCAATTCGGCCTCAGCGCGAAGCAGATCAGATCCGACTACGACTTCTACATCCGCCATTTCGACGTGCCACTGGAGGGCTGAACCGTGACCGCACTCCCCGCGTGGGACGACCAGATGGAAGCGCTCAAGGGTGTCGCCGACGAGCTGCTCGAGACCTGGCGGCCCGGCGGCGCCACCGAGGCCGAGGTGCAGGACATGAACAAGCTGGCGTTGTCGATCCTGGCCTGCGGCTACCTCTGCCACGTCTACACCGACACCCGCCGCCCGGCGTTCATGCCGCTGTGGAACTTCGCGTGCAATCAGGGCGGACCGGACCCCGACTACATCTACCTCCAGGCGGAGATCGACGGCGCCGGCGTCTACGAGCTCACCGGCTGGCGCGGGACCAATCGCTTCGTCGAGGTCACCCAGTCCGGCCCCGGGATGATGACGAGCCTCAAGGGACACGAACAGCGGACGAGTTTCCAGGCCATCACCAACGAGCTCGACCAGCTCACCATCGCCGACGACGGCGCCTTCCGCGTTCTCCTGAGCGCCGAACGCCCCGAGGGTCACGAGGGTGACTGGTGGGAGCTCAACCCCGAGGCCGGCAGGCTCCTCATGCGCAAGTGCGCCTGCGACTGGAACAACGAGGTCGACGCCCAGGTCGCGATCAACCGCCTCGACGACCCCGGCGAGGACATGGCACCGGCGGAGATCGCACGCCGCTTCTCCCAGATGGGTGACTGGATCAAGGGGATGATCACCTTCGACATGGAGCTCGTGCGCTACTACGAGGAGCATCACGGCATCAACGTCCTGACCCGCTCGCAATGGATCCAACAGGGTGGCGGTCTCGCCACGAAGCAGGCCTACTACGACGGTATCCACCGCATTGCCGACGACGAAGCCCTCGTCGTCGAGTTCCCGGTCCCCGATCCGTGCCGGTACTGGCAGATCCTCGTCGCCGACGACCGCTTCGCCACCGTCGACTGGGTGAACCGCCAGTCCAGCCTCAACGACGTGCAGGCTCGCGTCGACCCGGACGGCTGGTTCCGCGGCGTGGTCTCGAAAAAGGACCCCGGCGTGCACAACTGGCTCGACAAGGCCGACTGGCCGTGGGGCATCCTCCAAGCCCGCTTCTACCAGGCCGAGAACTACCCCGAGGCGACGGTCACCAAGGTGCCCGTCGCCGACGTGCTCGCACACCTCCCCGCCGGCACGCCGACACTCACCGCAGACGAGCGAGCGGCGTCCCTGCGCCATCGCCGCACCGGTGCACAGCTCCGCCGGATCTGGTGAGGTAGGCGGGGAGAGCTCCCCCGGAACGAAGGAGGCACCACGATGCCGACGCAGGAATCAGCCTCGATGCGCGAGCTCAGGGACTTCGTGGATCGCTGCCACGCTGCCATCACCCAACAGAGCCAAGGCCACCCCGAGCCGTTCCTCGAGCTCTGGTCGCACGCCGACGACGTGACGATCATGGCCGCCATCGGCGGCTATCAGGTCGGTTTCGAGGCCGTCTGTGACCTGCTGACGGCGGCGTCGAAGACCCAGCAGTTCGACGGCTGGCGCGCCGAGAATCTCGCGACCGTCCTCGACGATGGTCTCGCGTTCACCGTCGAGCTCGAGTATTACTCGCACACCGTCGACGGAGAAGACAAAGGCATGACGCTGCGCGCGACGCAGATCTACCGCCAGGAGGACGGGGACTGGCGGGTCATCCATCGCCACGGGGACGTGCTGACACCGATCGAGGCGAGATGGTGATGCGTCGGCTATAGATGTTCGACGTGCAGGTCGTGAAGTCCGCCGCGACGCAGGAGGCAGCGGGAGGGTGAAGGCCGACGCCTACCCGATCAAGGCGCGTATGGTGCTGCGCGTCCCACGCTTGTGGCTGATCACGCTTCTCCTCTCCGCCATCATGGTGGCGCTGATCACGGCGTTCTACATCGCGTCGGTCGTCGACCCGGTCGCGCACCTCAACGGCCTGCCGGTGGTCGTCGTCAACGAGGACCACGGCGCCACGATCGGTGGACAACCGGTCAACATCGGTCACCAGGTGCAGGCAGGTCTGACCGGGAGCCAGGTGCTCACGAGCCATCTGCAGGTCCAGACGTCGGACTTGGCGGCGGCCACGCAGACCATGGACGACAACAACGCCTACGCGACCGTCGTGATCCCACCCGATTTCACCCGTGCGTTGCTGACCGTCGCGGGCGTCCCGCTGGCGAACCCGACGTCGACGCGGCCCCAGATCACCATCTTGTCCAACGATCGGGCCGGCACGCTCGGCGTGGGGCTGGCGACCGGGTTCCTTCAGCCGGCGCTCGACATCGCGTCCCGCCAGGTCGGCCACCAGCTCCGCGCCCACGTCCCCGCCGGCGTGTCGAACGCGGCCACGCGGGCGATCCTCACCGACCCCGTCACCGTCAACACGACGACGTACCGGCCCTTGCCCCCGCACAGCGGTCTCGGGCTGAGCGCGTTCTACATCGCGCTCTTGACCCTCACGTGCGGCTTCCTCGTCGGCACGATCGTGCACAACGGCGTGGATTCCGGCCTGGGCTACGCCACCACGGAGACCGGGCCTCGCTGGCGCCAGAGCCAACCCCTCCCGATCAACCGCTGGCAGACGCTGCTGGTCAAGTGGGCGGTCATCGCCGTCCTGACGGCAGTCGTCAGCGGCGTCATCCTCGGCGTCGCCGCCGGTGCGCTCCGCATGGACGCCCCCAACGTCACGCTGCTGTGGTTGTTCATGTGGTTGTGCTCGGCGAGCGTGGCGGCAGGGACGATCGTCCTCCTTGCTGTCGTCGGAGGCTTCGGGCAGCTGCTGGCGCTCCTGCTCTTCGTCTACCTGGGGCTTGCCTCCGCCGGGGGCACCGTGCCCGTGCAGGCGCTCCCGGGACCCCTCCGCTTCATCAGCCCGGTCGACCCCCTGCGCGAGATCCTCGCCGGGACCCGTTCGATCATGTACTTCAACGCCCAGGGCGGTGCGGGCCTGACGGCCGGTGTCGTGGCGGCGGGACTCGGCTTGGTCTTCTGGCTCGTTCTCGGTACGGCCGTCGTCCGCTGGTACGACCGCCGGGGGCTCGAACGGCTGAGCCCCGAGCTCTTGACGCACATCGGCGAGTCGGTGGCGCAGTACCGCGCCAAGGAGGCGGCAGCGCCCGAACCTGAACCCGAACACAGCGGAGGCCAGGCGTGAGCGAGGTGATCCACCTGTTCCGCTACGACGCGAAAGGCCGCATCGCCGAGGAGCGGGTGGAGAGCGACTCTCGCGTCCTTCTCCAGAAACCGGGCGCGACGCCCTAGCGCCGTGCAGTCCCGCCCGGGGGCGCGTGCGCGGAGGCGAGCAGCAGAGACGAGGCGAGGCTCCCGTAGGGCGACCAGCCGCGGGCGAGCTCGGTGACTTCGGCGGGGCTCGGCACATGGTCGAGGTGGTACTGGCGCTCGACGGCGTGGCGCAGGGCGAGGTCGTCGGAACGGACGAGGTCCGGTCGCCGGTGGGCGAGCAACAGGGCACCTTTGGCGGTCCACGGGCCGACGCCCTTGATCTCGGTCAGGCGCGCGATGGCGTCGTCGTCGGAGAGCGCGCGCACCTCCGCGTCGCTCACGCGGCCGTCCCGGAAGCGTGCTGCGATCTCGCGCACCGTCCGTGCCTTCTGACCGGACAGCCCGACCGCCCGGAGCACGTCGGGATCGACGGCTGCGAGGTCGTCGGGCCGCGGCACGGCACCACCGAAGTGGTCGAGGAGGCGCATGAAGATCGCGGTGGCCGCGATCACCGAGATCTGCTGCCCGATGACTTGGAGGACCAGTGCGCCGAAGAGATCGAGCGGCGGCCACCGCTGGATCCACGCCTCCGGGTCGAACGAGGGGTTCTCGTCGATCACACGCGCGAGGACCGGGTCGGCTCCCCGCAGATGGGCGAGCGCAGCCTCGAGGTCCGGAGGCTTCCCGGACGGCCTCACGACCGGTGACTTCCACGGGCGCGACCAGCGCCCGGAACGGGTGACACTGGCCGGAACCTACAGGCCCCTGGCTCGAGCAGGGACGGGGGTACGGCTGCGCCCACGGCGCAGGCCGGAACGGGGAGGAGGAGAGATGGTAGTCAAGGACGACTCGCTCGCCCAATACATGTGCGAGGGAGATCCCGGGCTCAAGGACTACTTCCCGGCGTGGCTGAAGGACGTCGCCGAGGACGCGACCCTCGAGGGCTCGTTCCTCGACGGCGTGATCGTGGGCCGCGAAGGCCTCCTCGCCGTGGTCCTGAAAATCAAGGACTTGTACGAGGATCAGACCTTCGTTTCCGTGGGCCCCTACGGCGACAACGTCTGGATCGAGGAGTACGTGACCCACGTCGGGGGCGATCCCATCGGTGGCGTGGTGATGGTCAAGAAGAACGAAGCCGGACAGACCCAGCACGTGCTGGCGGGCTATCGGCCGCGGACATCCGTCGTCCATCTCGCCCAGCGGTTGGCCGAGGAGTTCGCCGGCACGCCCTACGCGGAGTACTTCGCCGCCTCGGAGTCATAGGCGGCATCACCCATCGGGACCCCGTGCCCGGGCTTTACGACACCGAGAGCACGAGGTCGCCGGCCTGGCGGCCGAGGACCCAGAGCCGGTCGCCGGATTCCAAGACGACGTCACCTGAAGGGACAAGGACTTCTGCTCCACGGCCGATCGACGTGACCAGGGTGCCCTCGGGGAGGTTGGCCGCGCGGAGTGGTTGCCCCGCCAATCCTGAGTCCTCGGCGACCGTCAGCTCGAACGCGCCGGCATCCGCTCCGAGCGCACTGACGCGCTCGGCCGAGGCGAGGAGCTCCCTGCGATAGGCCGCCACGAGGTCGGAGATCGAGACAGTGGCCGCGACCCGCCGGTCGTCGTCGAGGACGCTGACCCATGAGGTGCGCGCCGACGCGATCGACTCGAGGGCGGTGCTGAGCCGGCTGTCGGTGGTGACGGCCGGGGCACCGGCGTCTGCGAACTCGCCGACCGGACTCCCGGGTGCCGACACCGCCGTCAGAGCCGCCGCGCTGACGGTCCCCTCGAAGCGGCCGGCCACGTCGACCACCGGTGCCCCGGGCACCCCGGCCGCCAGACAGCGCTGCAGTGCGTCTCGCGCCGGCGCCGACGTGGGCAGGACCACGCGCGGCGGGCGCATGGCATGGGTCGTCGGGATCGTCGCCATGAGTGGCAGGCCCGCCATGATGCGCTGGGCCTGGGTGTCGCTGCGGCTGCGGATCTGGCTGCGGTAGATGGAGTCGTCGAAGTGATGGACGATCAGCCAGGCCAGTCCGACGCCGACGAGCGCCGGGGTGAGGATCGAGAGGCTGCCTGTCATCTCGGCGACCATGAGCATCACGGCGAGCGGTGCACGCGAGATGCTGCCGAAGCAGCACATCATCCCGACGATCACGTAGGGAGAGGGGTCGTGGCCCATCGACGGCGCGATCGGCTCGAAGAGGCGCCAGACGGCCGCGCCCATGAAGGCGCCGATGACCATGCCCGGCCCGAAGATGCCGCCTGATCCTCCCGTCCCGATGGACAGGCCAGTGGCGAGGATCCGCGCGAAGGGAACGATGAGCACGATCCACAACGGGATCCCGAGCAGCTCCGGCCCGAGCGACTTCTGGATCCATCCGTATCCCGTTCCCAGCACCTCGGGAATCACGATGCCGATGGCGCCGACCACGAGGCCACCGATCGCGGGCTTGACCCATTTGGGCAGTCGCGGGACGTTGGCCGACACCTGCGCGATGCCGTAGAAGCCCTTGGCGTAGAGGAGTCCGATCAGTCCGCCGAGGATCCCGATCAGCGCGAACCACCCGAGCTGAACCGGATCACCGAAGTGGTAGGTACCGACGTAGCCGAAGAGGGGCCCGAATCCCTCGACGGTGGCGAAGATGGCGTAGCTCACCGATGACGCGATGAAACAAGGCAATAGGGCGGCCGGGTCGAAGTCGTCGCGATAGAGGATCTCGGCGGCCAGCACCGCGCCACCGAGCGGTGCACCGAAGATCGCACCGATGCCCGAGCCGATCCCGGTGGCCACGGCGATCCGCCCGTCGGCTGGGTCGAGGTCGAGCGCGCGGGTGAGTAAGGACCCGAAGCCCGCGCTGATCTGCCCGGTCGGGCCCTCACGGCCGCCCGAGCCGCCCGAGCCGATGGTGAGGGCCGAGGCGACGATCTTGACGACGACGGCGCGGAAGCGCACGCCTTTGGGGTTGTGGTGCACCGCTGCGATGGCGGCGTCGGTCCCGTGTCCCTCGGCCTCGGGGGCAAAGCGGTAGACGAGCAGCGCCCCGGTCAGGGCGCCGACCGAGGCGACGAGCGGCAGCGCCCACGGTCGGCCCGCGTGCGCCGCGCCTGCGACATCACCCTCTCCCTTGGGCGTCGGCACCTGGTAGCCGGCGAGGACCTCCAGAAGGAAGTGCGTGCACAGCCGCAACGCCTCGTAGAACACGACCGCGCCGGTCCCTGCGATCGCACCGATTGCGACACCGAGCACGATCCAACGCTGCAGGTACGAGGAACGTCGCATCCACCGGCCGAGCGCGGCCGCAACACCGCGGGCGCGCACCGAACGGGAGGGCCGCGGGTTGCCGGTCTCCTCGCTCACCGGGGCCGGCTCACAGATCCCACCCTGTGCTCCAGTCCTGCTCGGGCACCTCGCCCGCGGAGGCGCTCAGATGTCCGAGCGCGTCTACGACTCCTGCGCGCGTCTCGGGCGGGATGGACGCGACCAATTGCTCGAGCTCGGCGCGACGCCTGCCCGTCACGCCTTCGACGAGCTGTCGGCCCGCCGGCGAGAGCGCGACGCGTACCTGGCGCCGATCTCTCCTGTCAGCTCGTCGGGTGACGAGGCCTTTCTTCACGAGCCGCTCGCACATCCTCGAAGCTGTGGGCGAGGTGACCCCGACGGCGTCGGCGAGCGCGGCCACGCCCTGTGGACCCCTCGAGGCCAGGACCACCAGCGACCGGTACTGGGTGAGGGTGACCTCTTCGCCCACCTCGGCCAGTGAGCGAGCGGCGACGGCCACGAGCACGCGGCTCGCGCCCAGCACGGCGTCGACCAGCTCCTCGTCGTTCGGCGGCGCCACCACATTTTGATGCATAATGCATCTATTGTGCAGCGCACTCGTTCGAAGCGCAAGCTCTAGAGCCAGGTCACACCAGGTTTCTCGGCCCGGCTCGGGCACCCGGGTTGCGCCGGAATCGCTGCGGCGATGCGAGCCACACGCCCGGCCTGCCGACCGACCGCTCGAGTCGCTGGCGGACGGCGACCGGAGAACGAAATCCCTTATGCGGGAGGGCTCACGTAGCCGTCCAGGGGGGCGCCGTTGTTCCTCGCGTCGGCCTGAACCTCGTTCGTCTTGGACTCGACGACCGAGAACCCCGACGTGTCGCCGTCTCCGTTCACGACGTCGGGTCCTCCCTGCCCGAGCTGGTCGGAGGTCACGATCGCCACGTGCGCGGCTGACGGCGAGGCACCGAGGGAGAGGCCATAGACCGCCACGTCGCCGGGCGCCGCGACGAAGCCGTTCGTCGCCGGATGCCACGCGCCGTGCGCGACGCCCCACTCGTAGAAGCTCACCGCGGCGCCGTTGATCTCTCCGGGTCCATAGCCGTACGTGAACGGCACCCCGGCCTCCACCCAGGCCCAGGCGGCGAAGTCCGCACACCACTGCTCGGACCTCTCGCCGCTCGGGCAGGTCCCGGTGCCGGCGTTCCAGTACGCGCTGAATTTGTTGCAGTAGGAATCAGACGGGTTGGTCTGGTACCCGACCTGGCTCTCTGCAACGGTGGCGATTCGCTCGGGCACGCTCAGAGCAGCCAGCGACGCATTGCTCGGCGGCGGGTATGCGTCCGGACTGCCGAAGGCACCGGTGATCGTGGCCACCACGATGCCGACGAACACCACAACGGCGATGGCGACTCCACAACGGCGAACAGCGCGAGGCAGCCGGCTCGGTCCCATCACCGTGGTCTGGACCGCGTCGGAGACGGGTTGACGCCGCTGGCTACTCGGCCGATGGTCAGCACCGCGGCGGGGACGAGCGGCGACGGTGCGAGACGGCGAACCGCTAGGCATCAGCGTTCGCGCCACCTGGCTCCCCTGTCCCGAGGCGGACGACCGATCGGTCCGTACGACTCGATGGCGGTGAACGGCGCCGGTCGTCCGCGGTCGACCCTGCGGGGAGAGCGGCAAGGCTGCGTTCGATCTCGGCCAACAGTTGTTGTCCCGCCTGCAACGCAGCCGGCACAAGCGTGCCAGCGGTCCCGGGCTGGCCGAACACCGCTTCGACGATCAAGGACTGGCGCTGGTCGGTCTCGGTCCGCGCTGCCAGCACCACGCACCCGCCGGCGGCGCTCGTCGAACCGGTCTTCAAGCCGACGATGCCGTCCTGGCCGACCAATCTGTTGATGTTGTCCACCGTGCCCGCCACGGGAATGACCGCACTTGCTTCGTCGACGATCCCCGCCAACACGGGCTCCTCCATCGCGGCGACGCCGAGCCGGACTTGGTCCGCCGCGCTGCTGGTCGTCGATGCAGCGAGACCCGACGCGTCGGTGTAGTGCGTCGACGTCATACCGAGCTCGCGGGCGACCGTGTTCATCCGGTCCACGAATACGCCTTGGCTTCCTGCGTCCCAGCGGGCGAGGATCCAGGCCACGTTGTCGGCCGACGGGAGCAGGAGTGCTTCGAGGGCCTGGCGCTCGGTCAACACCTCTCCCGCCTGCACCGGCACGACCGACTCGCCAACCAGTACTTCAGCGGGGTACGCCGCGGCCTCCGAGGGCTCCACGACGATGTGCGGTCCTGCCTCGTCGGCTGTCAACGGATGGTCGCGGAGGACGAGGTAGGCGGTCATGACCTTGGCCACGCTCGCGATCGGCACCGCCCGGTTCGCCCCTGGCCCGAGCAGCATCGTGTTGCCCGCCACCTGCGCTGCTGACACCCCAATTGTCGGCCACCCGATTCCATCGAGTGCACCGTTGGCTTTTGGCGCCAGCGCGGACCGCCGCGCCGCGGCGGATCGCGGCGTGTCCGCAACCACCCAACACAGAGCCGAGGCCGCCGTCACGACGACAGCAAGAACGGCGATGATGCCCGATCGTCGACGGCGTCGTGCCGTCGTTGCCCGCTCGCTGGAGGTCACGCCCTCCAGTGAAGGAAGAACGGTGTTGCCAGCCCGTACGTCATTTTCGATATCCCGGCGATATGTGCAGGCCTCGTAGCATCGAGAGGGTGCGGGTGTTGGTCGTCGAGGACGAGCCCTACATGGCAGAAGCGATCCGCGACGGCCTCCGGCTGGAGGCGATCGCCGCCGATATCGCGGGCGATGGCGACACCGCTCTTGCCATGTTGCGCGTGAACACCTACGACATCGCCGTCCTCGACCGGGACGTCCCCGGACCCTCCGGCGACGACGTCGCCGAACACATCGTGGGCAACGGCAGCGGGATGCCCATCTTGATGCTCACCGCCGCCGACCGGCTCGACGACAAGGCCTCGGGTTTCGGACTCGGGGCCGACGACTACCTGACAAAGCCGTTCGAGCTCCAGGAGCTCGTGCTCCGACTACGGGCCCTCGACCGCAGGCGATCCCACCACAGGCCGCCCGTGCGAGAGATCGCAGGTCTCCGCCTCGATCCGTTCCGCCGCGAGGTCTACCGCGACGGTCGCTACGTCGCGCTCACCCGCAAGCAGTTTGCGGTGCTCGAAGTTCTCGTCGCAGCCGAGGGCGGTGTCGTCAGCGCCGAAGAGCTGCTGGAACGAGCGTGGGACGAGAACGCCGATCCGTTCACCAACGCCGTCCGCATCACGATCTCGGCACTGCGCAAACGGCTTGGCGAACCCGCGGTCATCGGCACCGTGGCGGGCGTCGGGTACCGCATCACTGTGCAGACCGACGCCAGTCGAGAGCGGGAAGACCGTGGATAGAGCACCTGGTTTGAGTGTCCGCCTGAAACTCACCCTGAGTTACGCGGGGTTTCTCATGGTCGCCGGGGCGCTGCTGCTCGGCGCCGTGTGGCTGTTCCTCTTGCGCTACGTACCGAGGGGCGAGACCGTCATCGCAAAGCACGGGTCACTGTTCGTGTCGCCCGGTCGTGGTGCACTCCTGCGCGATTTCGGGCCGGCGGCGGCCATCGTGGTCGCGGGCCTCCTGGTGTTCGGTCTCCTCGGTGGATGGATCCTCGCCGGCCGGATGCTGGCACCGCTGACGCGTATCACTGACGCCGCACGCGCCGCGGCGGACGGATCACTGTCTCACCGGATCCGGCTGCAGGGTCGTCGCGACGAATTCCGGGATCTCGCAGACACCTTCGACACCATGCTGGCGCAGCTCGAGGCACATGACGCCGAGCAGCAGCGATTCGCAGCCAACGCCTCGCACGAACTGCGCACCCCCTTGGCGATCACCCGGACACTTCTCGAGGTTGCGCGTCAGGATCCGAACAGGGATACCGACGAGCTCCTCGATCGCCTCTTGATCGTCAACAGCCGAGCGATCGACCTGACCGAGGCATTGCTCGTCCTCAGTCGCGCCGACCAACGGTCGTTCGCCCGAGAACGAGTCGACCTGTCGCTGGTCGCAGAAGAGGCCACCGAGACCCTCCTGCCGTTGGCAGACAAGCATGGCGTCACCATCGAGGCATCAGGGGTGCTGGCGCCTACCCTCGGCTCGGAGTCTCTGCTGTTACAACTGAGCACCAACCTCGTGCACAACGCAATCGTCCACAATCTGCCCGATCGTGGCTGCATCTGGGTGACGACCAGCACACAGCCGAAGACAGTCGTGCTGACGGTCGAGAACACCGGTGAGCAACTCGCACCGCAAGCGGTCTCGACACTCGTCGAACCGTTCCTGCGCGACACCGAACGCATTCACACCGACCATGCTGGCGTCGGGCTCGGGCTCGCCATCGTCAAGAGCATCACCCACGCGCACGACGGAACCTTGACCCTTGCTCCCCGGCGCGACGGAGGACTCTGCGTGCGGGTGCAGCTTCCTGCCGCTGCGGGATGAACGCAGGCGTCGAGGCAGTGCTCGGTCACACCAGTGATCGGGGGATATTCGGATCAGTCCTGGGCACCGATCAGCAGCGCGGCCAAGGGCTCGAGAATGACCGTCAGCTCGGCGAGTTCGTCCGGGTCGAGACTCTCGTAGGGCTGAGCCGCAAGGTCGTCGGTGAGCGACTCGACACGCTGCTGGACGGCGCGGCCGTGTTTGCTGAGCCAACCGTCATCCCCGATGAGGCCGCGGTCGCGCATCCCGCCGACCACCGCGGCGAGCTGCGCCGCCGGAAGGTGATGAATGCGTCCGAACTTCTCCGCCGGCATGTCGATCGCGAGCGCGAAGAGCGCGTGGGCCTCGAGACCGCCAACACCTTCGACCATCAGAGCCGCGATATGTCCGTCCCCACGATGCTCGCGCAGCAATGCGCCGGCATGGAAGAAGCGAGCGACCACGTCTTCTGGAATCGGGATCGCGCGCAACGCGGCGTACATGGGTCGGCCCTCGAACGGCGCGCCGGTCGCCGCCTTGGTCAGCAACTCGGTGGCCCGCGCGAAGGAGGGGGCGTCGACGCGCGCGCCGAGGATCCGCCGTAGAGCGTTGACGCAGCCCGCCTGGCGAGCTGCGATCGCCGCGTCGGGCGTGGTCACGCCCCACACCTTCGGGATATGCCGCGCCACCTCGCCGGGAGCGAAGTTGTAGAAGAGCGCGTCCACCACCTCAGCGGGGACCAGGCCGAGGGGAGCCGCCCGTCCGGCGAAATAGGTGTCCCAGTAGTTCGTGAAGCCCAGGGCGAACATCGTTTCGTTGGGCTCGTCGGCCGAGTACGGGAGAAGCCCGATCGGCTCGACCAGCTCGAACATCCGGCGGGCCATTTTGTTCATCTTGTCGACAGTAACGAGGCCCCCTGGAAGCGACGCCTCCACCTCGAGTGGCGGAACAGGATCGGCCGGGTCTCTTCGGTCTCGACCCTTCAGTAGGAACCGGCGGGGTAAGGAAAGGGAGCGTGACGGGGCCCAACGACCCTATTGACTAGATATATACACTGAGAGTATTCTCTCGGTGTATGAGTGTTCCCATGGCCCTGCTCGGACTTCTCGATCGCGAACCCAGCCACGGTTACGACCTGAAGCGCGACTACGACACGTATTTCGGACGGGGGCGGCCGCTGCCCTACGGCCAGGTGTACGCCACGCTCTCCCGGCTGGCACGGGACGGAAAAGCCGTCGTCGGCGACGCCGAGCCCGGAGCCGGTCCCGACCGCAAGCGGTACAACATCACCGAGACCGGGCGGAACGAGGTCGAGGCGTGGCTCGCCGAGCCCATCCCGGCCGAGCCCCACCTCCAGACTGATCTGTTCGTCAAAGTCGTGCTCTCCTTGATGCTGGGCCGCCCGGCCGAGGAGTACCTCGACGTTCAGCGCGCCGCCCACCTGCGCCGGATGCGCGAGCTCACCGACCTGAAGCAACAAGGAAGCCTGATCGACGCGCTGCTCGCCGATCACGGCCTCTTCCACCTCGAGGCCGACCTTCGCTGGATCGACCTCACCTCTGCCCGTCTCACGTCACTCGCCGAGGAGGTGGCCTCATGACGACGCCCAACGGTTCTGCGCTCGTAACGGCCGGGGGCCTCATCATCGACGCGCAGAATCTCGTGCTCTCCTTCGGGGAGACCCCGGCACTGCGTGACGCGAGCCTGTGCGTGGAGCGGGGCGAAGTCGTCGCCGTCATGGGCCCGAGCGGGTCAGGCAAGTCGACGCTGCTCCACTGCCTCGCCGGCATCCTTGTCCCCGAATCCGGTCGGGTCATGTTCAACGGGCAGCGCATCGACACTCTGCGCGAAGAGCAGCGGAGTCGTCTGCGCCGGGACCGCTTTGGCTTCGTCTTCCAATTCGGCCAGCTCGTCCCCGAACTCACTGCGGAGGAGAACGTCGCCCTGCCCCTCCTGTTGGGCGGGATCCGGCGCCACGAGGCCCTGGTCCGAGCACGGCACTGGTTCGCGCGCCTCGAGCTGGATGGGCTGGAAAGCCACCGGGCGGGCGAGATGTCGGGTGGCCAAGCCCAGCGGGTGGCCCTCGCTCGGGGCATGGTCGCGCAGCCCGACGTGCTCTTCGCCGACGAACCCACCGGCTCACTCGACTCGTTGACCGGGGAGCTCGTCATGAGCTTGATGACCCACGTGGCGCGCGAGGAGGGAACCACGGTCGTCCTTGTCACCCACGAACCGCGCGTCGCCGCGTACGCCGACCGTGAGGTGATCGTGCGCGACGGCCGGGTCGCCAGCGGCGTGGCGGTCCGAGCATGATCCGGCTCGGCCTCCGCCTGACCTTCGGCAGCGGTCGTGAAGCCGCACTTCGCGTCCTCGTCACTGCCGTCGCCGTCGCCCTCGGCGTGGGCTTGTTGCTGGCCGCCTTGGCCGGGATCAACGGTCTGCACGCCCAGTCCGAGCGGGCGGCCTGGCTCGACTCGGCCGTGCAGCCGACGCCGGCGACGTCACCCACCAGCGGTCTGTGGTGGGATCCGAGCACCGACTCGTTCGGCAGCCAGCTCATCGACCAGATCGATGTCGCCGCGACCGGACCGGACGCACCGGTCCCCCCCGGCATGTCCCGCCTCCCCGGTCCGGGCCAGTACGTCGCTTCGCCTGCGCTGGTGAGCCTGCTTCGGTCCCAGCCCGCTGACGAGCTGCGCGATCGCTACCCCGGCCGGCTGGTGGGCACCATCGGCAACGCGGGCCTGCCGTCGCCGGACTCGCTGATAGTCGTCATCGGCCATACCCCGAGTCAGCTCTCGGGCGAGCCGGGTGCCATCGAGATCGGCGCGATCCATCACAGCCTTGCGAATTGCTACGGGTGCCAGAACCCGGTCGGGAGCGGACCGGTTCTCGAGTTCGTCCTCGTCGGCGCAGCTGTCGCCCTCGTGCTGCCGGTGCTGATCCTGATCGCAACGGCGAGCCGGCTGTCGGCCGTGCGGCGCGAAGAACGCTTCGCCTCCATGCGGCTCGTCGGTGCGACCCCACGCCAGATCGCGACAATCTCCGCGGTCGAGGCGGTCGTCGCCGCATTCGCCGGCGTCGTCGCCGGGTTCGTGCTCTTCTTCGCTCTTCGACCTCTCCTGTACCACGTGCCGTTCACGGGGGCGCCCTTTGCGCAGGGCGATCTCTCCCTGCACACCGCCGACATCGTCATCGCCGTGGTCGGAGTCCCCATTGCCGCCGTCGTCTCCGCCCGTCTCGCGCTTCGCCGGGTCCAGATTTCGCCCTTGGGAGTCACGCGACGTGTCACCACACGCCCACCCACCATCGCCCGGATCCTTCCCTTGCTGGCAGGGATCGCCTTCCTCGCCTACTTCGACGCAGCGGGGAAGCCGGGTGCCGTCGGGAGCCAGCTCCTTGAGCTCCTCGTCGGGTTCGCGTTGCTGATCGTGGGTCTGGTCCTGGCGGGGCCGTGGTTCACAACCGCTGGATCGCGGATCATGACCAGACGAGCGACTCGTCCCGCGACGCTCATCGCCGGTCGTCATCTCCTCGACGATCCCAAGTCTGCGTTCCGCTTTGTCAGTGGCCTCGTCATTGCCCTGTTCGTGGCGAGCGCCGCGATCGGAGCCCTCAGCTCCGTGACAGCGGTCACCGGCGGAAGCGGCGCCAACGCCGAACTGGGGACCCTCGCTGACCCGTTCTGTACGTACTCGATCTCCGACTGTCCGGCGTCGTCTGTGGTGGCGTCTGTCCCCTCCGCTGTCCTCGACCAACTTCGGGCGACGCCAGGGGTGCGCGGGGTTGCGGTGGTGCACGAAGCCCCCGACCAATCGCAAGAGGGGCGATCGTTCGGCGTCGTCGCGTGCAGCGAGCTGGCGACGACCCCGGCCATCGGTCGCTGCGCACCCGGAGCCACCGCGGCGTCGGTCGGCTACTTCCTCTCGAAGATCCTCGGGCACACCGCGCACGCGTCGACGACGACCTGGCCCTCCTGGGACCTGTCGCGCGCGGAGCTGGCGTCCCTCCCCGTCAGTGCGGTCGTCGTCGCGACGAACGGGTCGTCGGACACGATCGAACACGTGCGAACGGAGCTCGACCGTGCCTTCCCGTTACAGGGCGCGCCGGTGACCGTGGAGGCGCTCGGTCCGTCGACGGCGCGGCTTCTCACGATGATCCAGGCCATGACCGACGTGATCATCGTGGCCAGCCTGATCATCGCGGCGAGCAGTCTCGCCGTGAACATCGCGGCGGGTCTCGCCGAGCGGCGGCGACCGTTCAGTCTTCTCAGACTGACAGGCGTGCCACGAAGACTCCTGCACCGGGTCGTGACGCTGGAGAGCGCGCTGCCCCTGCTGCTGGTCGCAACGGTTTCCATCGTCGTCGGGCTCGTGGCAGCCGCCCTCTACCTGCACTCGCAGGTTGGACTCGCCTTCAGCCTTCCGGGGTTCTCCTATTGGACCACGGTCGTCGCAGGCTTGGCAGCGTCGATGGCGATCATCGCCGCGACGTTCCCCATCATCGACCGGATCACCGGGCCTGAGGTCGCCCGGAACGAATGACACCGAAGCCGGCGACGCACGTGAAGGGGCCCTTCCGTCGCACCCCGTTGGCCATCGTCACCCTTCTCGCCGCGACCGCCGCCGGGGTGTCGTTTGCCGGTTGTTCTTCGCCTCCGATCCAGGGAAAGCTCGACGGCACACTGCAGGCTGTCGGCGGGCCCGGAGAAACGGGACCGCGGGCCCTCAGCGGCCAGGTCACGTTCCACGGATCCACAGGACATATCGCGACCCTGGGCCTCACCGCGAGCGGTCGTTTCTCGGCGAACCTGCCCGTGGGGACATACACCGTCACCGGGCGCAGTCCCCAATTCGAAGGAGGAGCCGGCGCCTGCCAAGCATCGGGACCGGTCACCGTCACCACGGGTGCCACGGCCCGCGTCGATGTCGATTGCCTAGAGAGCTAGGAACAGTCGACCTCGAGGCCCGCCGTGCTGGTTGCTCAGCGCCGAGTCGTCTCAGCGTCGTAACGCGCCCTCAGCGGGCGAGGATGGTGACGGCGGCGGTGCCCGGAGCCCCGTAGACCTGGGCATACCCGACGCGTGGGTCGCCCTCGACTTGGCGGTCGCCGGCCTGGCCCCGGAGCTGGAGCACGAGCTCGTTGACCTGCCGGAGGCCGGAGGCTCCGATCGGCTCACCGTTGGCGATGAGGCCACCGTCGGTGTTGATCGGCAGCGGGCCCGAAATCTCGGTCGCGCCGTCCGCCAGCAGCTTCTCCTGGTCGCCGTCGGCACAGAAACCGTTCTCTGCCATGTGGATGACCTCAGCGCCGGCGTCGGTGTCCTGGACTTGGATCACGTCGACGTCCTCGGGTCCGATCCCTGCCTCTTCATACGCCGCACGCGACGCGTAGACGGTCGGAGCAACGTCCTCCTCGATCGGGGCCCATGTGGTGTTGACCTCGTACGAGCCGTAGTTGCGCGTCCGGATCGCAGTCGCCTTCACGTACACCGGCGTGTCCGTGTAGCGGTGCGCGATGTCCGCGCGACACAGGACGACCGCCGCGGCGCCCTCGTCGGGAGCGCAGAACATGTATGAGGTCAGGGGATAGTTGAGCATCGGGGAGCTGAGGATCTCCTCCTCGCTGATCGGCTTGCGACGAAAGGCCTTCGGATTGAGTGCGCCGTTGCGGTAGTTCTTCGCGGCCACCTTGGCCAAGGTCTCAGAGGAGACGCCATGGTCGTGCATGTACTTGTTGATCTTCATGCCGAAGAACTTGGTGGTGACGTACTGCCCGTTCTCCCGGTACCACACGGGCACATTGGTGGTCGTCGGATCGCCCTTGAACGATCCCCGAGCGTGCTTGTCCGTACCGACGGCGACGACGATGTCACCGTTGCCCGCACGAATGGCGTTCGCCGCCTGCTGGATGGTGGCGGCGCCGGTGGCACACGCAGAGAAGACGTGGATGAAAGGAAGTCCGCTCAGGCCGATCAGGCCGGTGACGGGGTCCGTCCAGACCCCCCAGCTCCCGCCGAAGGCACATTGGACATCGCCCCACGTGACACCCGCGTCGGCCAGCGCGAGCTCGACTGCGTCCGCGGCCATCTCGTACGCGGACTTGTCCCCGTGCCGCCCGAACGGGTGCAGGCCGACACCGATGATCGCCACATCGTCCATTCAGCGCTCCTCACTGGTCTGCGCGCCGACGGGCGCGAAGGCGAAGGTCATGATCTCGTTGCCGTCGTTGTCGACATAGAACGGGACGATTCGGAGCTCCACGTCCATCCCGAAGTCGAGCTTTTGCGGATCGCACTCAGCAAGCCGTGACTCGACCCGCACCACGTCGTCGAGTTGGACAAGCCCGATCCCGAACGGCTCGAAGGACTCACCCGTGGGATCACCCCTGTAGGGGACGCTCGGCGGGAACTCCTGGGTCGTCCAGGACACGAGGGTGCCACGGCGGGGCAGAGGAATTTCGGCCATGCTCTCGGTGCCGCAGCGCGGGCACCGCGTCTGTACCGGAAACGTGACCGCGCCGCAGTCCTTGCACTGACCACCCAGCAGCTGGGGATCATCGGCCGGCCAGGTGAACACGTTCGCAATCGGCTGCTGCATCAACGCCTCTCCCCCGTCGGATTCATGCGGTCAGGCTAGCCACCACTGAACCAAATGCGCAGATCGACCATGGCCACCTTCGCAACAGCGGCTCGTCTCAGCTTCTGATCATCTCCGCCAAATACGGAACTTCGCCAAGTTCACCAATGAGGTGGAGCTGCGTCTCGATCCAATCGGCGTGGCCCTCTTCGCCTTGGAGAATCTCTTCGAGGAGCGCCCGGCTCCCGTTGTCGCCACGGTCGACGCAGAGGGCGATGCCACCGTTGAGACGCTCGATCGCTTCGCGTTCGAGATCGAGAGACAGGGCGAATTTTTCGTTCGACGTCTCCCCGGTACGAACCACGCCCAAGCGCTGCACGTTGGGGTGGCCATCGAGGTACAAGATCCGATCGATCAGTTTCTCGGCGTCCTTCATCTCGCCGATCGATTCAGACCTGAAATGCTCGGCGAGCTCCGCGTAGCCCCAATTGTCGAACATCTTGGCGTCGAGGAAGTACTGGTTGACAGCCGTCAGCTCAGCCGTCAGCACGTCGTTCAGTAACTCGAGTACCGCCGGATCACCCTGCACGGAACCTCCCTCGCTGCGCACGCGAGCGTAGGCCGCGACGGCTGGTTGCGGCGGGAGACCAGCTCAAGCCGCTGGAGCGCCGACCATGGCGCAGCCGTCCGCTGCGTCGATCATCGCTTGGAGGAGGCGATGGCACCCGCCGCATCCGCCACCGGCCGTACAGCGCGAAGTGATGTCGGCCACGGTCTGCGCTCCCGAGGCGATGGCCGCGTTCACGGTCCGGTCGCTGATCACCTTGCAATGACAGACGTACATGCCCCTCAGCCGCCTTCCACCTCGACGACGCGGCTCGAGCCGTGTCGAGTGACCAAGGGTGTTCCGCTGCTGACGAGCTCGGCCGCGTAGCGCAGAGGGACCCGGCGGGTCGTGGGGAGACGGAAGCCGACACCGACCACTTCCGCCCGGGTGCCCCCGTCATCGACAACGAGCCGGACGTAGTCGATTCGGCGCATCGCGCAGGGCATCGCGCCTGCCGTTGGCTTCTTTCTGGGCTTCATCATGTTGGTGCCTGATCTCTTCGGTCCACCGAATATTAGGCCTGCCTAATTTCAGGAATCAAGGGCCTGTGTTTCCAGATCTTCCATCTCAGGCGCCGTCACACGTCTGTGAGGTGGGCGAATGTCCCGGTTGAATATTAGGTAAGGCTTACCTAATATTCGCCCATGGCCCCCACTCCTCCCCGTGAGTTGCTCCGGCGGGCTCGACGTCCGTGGATCGTCGGGTCGGTCGCGATCGCGGCCACGGTGGCCTTGGTCGCCGGACTCCTGCTCGCGCTTCCGGGAGGAGCAGCCAGTTCGGACGTCGCGACCGTGTCCGTGACGAACGCTCAGTGCGGGGGTGGCATGAGCCTCGCCCACGGCGGTCCGCGGACGTTCAGCGTCGTCAACACGTCGCGGCGGGCCAACGAAGTGTTGCTCGAGAACTCGTCAGGGGGTGTCGTCGCCGGCATCGCCGTGCTCGGGCCCGGGACCACGGTCAACATGACAGCCGACCTCGGCGGAGGGACCTACTCGTTCAACTGCTTCTCCGACGCTGGACAGTACAGCTCGACACTTCGGGTGTCCGGGTCCACGAACGGTGCGCCCGGCGTGCAACTGGTGACCGAGGACATGCTGATCGGGCCGAACGATTCCTATCTGACCTACGCCGCCGGCCAGCTCGCCGCGGTGGCAACGGACGTCACGGCAATCGAACAGGCCCTCGGGTCCGGAAATCTCGCCGCGGCGCGCAGCGAATGGCTCACCGCAATGACCGATTGGGAGCGCGTCGGTGCCTCCTACGACAGCTTCGGCGCCGACGGCGAAGCTGTCGACGGCCTCCCGGGGGGTCTCGCGGGCGGCGTCAACGACCCTCAGTTCACAGGCTTGCACCGTCTCGAATACGGCCTCTGGCACGGGCAGAGCGCGAGCACGCTCCTCCCTGTCGCCCAGGCACTCGCGAACAACATCGGCGTGTTGCAGGTGAACCTTGCCTCAGATGACGTCGCGGGAGATCCGACGAACCTGCCGACTCGGGCGCACGAAATTCTCGAAGACGCCTTGCGGGACCATCTCTCGGGCATCGATGACTTCGGCGCCGGTGCCGAGTACGCGGAGACCGCGGCAGACCTCCAAGTGACCCGCACCGTGCTCAGCGATCTCGCCCCACTCATCGCGTCCCGGGCACCACATCTCTTACCGACCGCCGACGCGCAGATGAACGCGCTCCAGCGCGCGCTGAGCGCGACACAAGTGGATGGCCAGTGGGAGAATTCCGATCAGATCTCGCAAGCCGACCACGAGAGGGTGGACGCAGCGATCGGGGCGCTGCTGCAGACACTGTCGGCCGTCCCGGACCTCCTCCAAGTCGCCGGAACCGGCGCCGGAAGCGACTAGGAGGCAACGGCCAGTGTCGACGCAATTCAGTCGCCGCAACCTTCTGCGAGGCGCCGTCGTCGGAGCCGCAGGCACGGCACTCACCAGTGGCGCGCTCCTCGGAATCGAGAACCCAGCCGACGCGGCGGCTCCCTCGACCTCTGCGTCCTACCCCTTTCACGGACCCCACCAGTCCGGGATCCTCACTCCTGCACCGGCGGACAAGCAGCGCGCCTCTTGTTTTGCATCGTTCGACCTCACCGCGAGCTCGAGGGCGGAGGCCGCCGAGCTCATGCGGGCACTTACGGCCAGGAACAGATTCCTCATGACCGGTGGGGATCCACCTCTCCCCCAGTTCGACGCGCCACCTCCCGACAGTGATGTGCTCGGACCTGTGGTCCCGGCCGACGGCCTGACGGCAACCGTGGCCCTTGGCTCCACCTTCTTCGACGACCGCTTCGGCCTGACGGCCAAGAAGCCCAGGCACTTGACACCGATGCGGGTCTTTCCGAACGATTCCTTGGACCCTGCGTGGCTCCACGGCGACCTGCTCGTGCAGCTGTGCGCCGACCATCCGGACGCGGTGCACCACGCCATCCGGGACATCGCCAAGCACACCCGCGGCGCGATGCAATTGCGCTGGAAGATCGAGGGCTACGCCTCTCCGCCCCGCCCATCGGGAACCCCCCGAAACTTGCTGGGGTTCAAAGACGGCACCGCGAACCCGGTGGGTGAGCGCGCCACCGACCTCGTCTGGGTGGACGACCCTCTGGAGCCGTCGTGGGCCCGGGGTGGCTCCTATCAGGTCGTCCGCCTCATCCGCATGCTGGTCGAGTTCTGGGACCGTGTCTCACTAACCGAACAGGAAGGAATGTTCGGACGCCGGCGGGACTCCGGGGCTCCGCTCGACGGCAATCACGAATTCGACACCCCCGACTACGCCGCCGATCCACAAGGCGAGGTCATTCCCCTCGACGCGCACATCCGACTCGCCAATCCCCGGACGAAAGCCACCGCCAACCAGCGACTCCTTCGACGCTCCTACAACTACGACCTCGGTCTCGACGCCAACGGCAACCTCCAGACAGGCCACGTCTTCGTCTGCTTCCAACAGGACGTCCATCGCCAATTCGAAACCGTCCAGACCCGTCTCATCGGAGAACCGTTGATCGACTACGTGCAACCCTTCGGCGGTGGGTATTTCTTCGTCGTCCCTGGGGTGACCGACGAGGGCGACTGGTATGGACGACGCTTGTTCGCCGAGTAGCTTCTGGACGAGTTCAGGTCGCGACACGGGCTCGACCTCCTTCATCCTCATGCCGGGCTAACAGCGAGACATGAACGCCTGGTCATCTGTCTCGAAGGACGTCGCCTTGTACCCCACGGCAGTGTTGGCGACCTTCGGTGGAAGGCGGCGACGCGTCAGGCCGAGGGAGGAGCTGCTCGTCGACTCGGCCGGAGACAGATCACTAACACGTGACCCCTGTGCCCGCGTTGTCGATGTCCGCACAGAAGGTCGCGCGGGTGACTTTCCACATGCCACCGTCGAGCACCGCGTGTCCGATCTTCGGTCCCACGACCGGGCTCCCGTGATAGTCGATCTCATAGAGAACCGCGGCGTCGGCTGGACCGGTGAAGACGACCTGAAGCACGACGGGTACTGAAGACGCGGATATCTGCGCATGTGCGCTCGCTGCTGCGTTGGCGGCCGCGCTGACCGTCTGGTTCGCACCTTGGACGAGCCGGAGTTTTTGAGCAGCGGACTCCTGCCCGTAGACAGCCTTGAACGCGTGCTCGACATCTGCTTTTGCGGATGCCGGGTCAGCGGGCTGTTTTCCCGCCAGCGGAAGACTCGGGGCACTCTGAGTCGGTGCGGTGACGGTGCTGTTCGCGGTCGCGGGGCCAGCGGGGGACTGACTCGTGGGCAGACCCCACTCACCCTGACTCGCGGTGATGGTCACGATCTGGTTGGCGACGCAGGTACCGAACCCGAGGTTGTGCTGAGCTGACACACCCGCCGCCGCCGCGTTCAGCTCGATCGACGGATAGTCGCACGCCGATTTTGGGAGCGTGCCAATGAAGAACGAGACGCCTTGGACCACTTGGACGGCGGGGGCGGGCAGCGCGGCGCCTGTGGCAAACGTGCCAGCCGTGCTCTCGTTCAGCTGCACAGAAGCCTTACCGGGATACCCGACAACGCCCGCGACAATCCCGTTCGAACCGGCATCGATGAGTTGCAGCTCGGCCGGATTGGGGAACCCGGGACAGAGTCCGTACGTGTGTCCATCGAGCACCAGGACTCCGTTCTCGATGGCGTTGGCGCCACTCTGCCCACTGTCGGTGCGCAGGCTCCAGCTCATCCCCTCGATGCTGCCGCTTGCCGCCACGGGCCAACTCGGCGGCACCGTGCTCGACGTGGCTCCCGACGTCGCCGAAGCCGGTGCCGGGGTGCAGGTGGATTCCGAACTCGTACCCGGTCCCTGGGCCGACGAGCTCGCGCTGCCGACTGAGGCGCTGGGCTCGAGGCCGCCTTGAGCGCCGGACGAGTCCGTGGGATGCGCGGTTGGGCATCCACTGACCGTGACCGCGTTGCATGCAATCGTCGAAAGGAGTGAGACGTTGTTGCCCATGACGTTGACCACGAATGCCGTTCCAGACGACTGTCCAATGGCAATACGCCGTGGACTGCTGCCGACCGGCACCGACTTTGGAGCATCTCCGCAACCTGCCAGCGTCGAGGCATTGCAACGACTCGTGTCAACCATCGACACCGTGTCGGACCCGGCATTGGCGACGTAGAGAGTCGACGTGGCCGAATCGAGCGCGGCTCCCCGGGCGTCCGAACCGACGGACACCATCGTTGAAGCTCTGCCGCAGCCCGTGGTCTTGCTTCCTTTGCAAGCCGACATGTTGACGACGGCCACGCTCCCACTCTCGCCGCTGACATACAGCGTGCGATTTGCGTCGTCCACCGCGATGCCGGCGGGCATGATCGACAAGGGGATCGTCGCCGGATCCTTCGAGCAGCCGATGATGTCGGACCCGCGACATGTCGACCCGTCGACAACGGCGACGCCTTGATTCGTGCCGACATAGACCGTGTTGGTGTCCTGGTCGACGGCGATCGGAAATGCCCCCGCTCCGACTGGAACGGTGGCCAGAGGATGGTCACAACCGGTGCTCGTGCGCGCGTTGCAGGTTTGCGCATCGAACACGGAGACCGTGCCCGACGTCGTGTCGGCGAGGTACACAGTCTGGGTCGCTGCGTCAAGGGCGAGGAACTCCGGACCGCCGGGCACCGGTACTTGTCTCGGAGCTGCGCTGCAGCCGCTTTGCTCGCTCGCGTCACACTCTGCGGTGCCGATCACCGCGAGGGTGTTCGACCCGCCGTTGACGACATAGAGCGTCCCGAGGGCGGGATCGGCAACGACACCAATGGGATCTTCACCACCTGTCCCGATACTCTTGGGGTCCGCACACTGCGCACCACCTATCGGCTTGCAGGAGGACTCCGCGAACATTGACAGGCTGTTGGAGTTGCCGGCGGCGACGTAGACCGTCTGGTTACTTGGATCGACGGCGATGCCAGTCGGGAAACCCCCGACGGCGACGACAGGAGCGCTCATCGTCGGAGACGACGAACTTGTCGGTGGCGTCGACCCGGGCAGCACCAACGCAAGCACCACGGCCAGGACCACGGCAGCTGCGGTGCCGGCGGCGACCACGCTCCAGCGAGGGATGAACACGGTCCATCCCTTTCTTCGCGCGTGGGGCGCGCCGAGCGCCTCGGCGGCGATTTCTTCGGGATCGCCCAGACGCTCGAGGGCCTCCCGGACCGCAGCGTCCGAATCGCCCGGCGAACCCGCTCGGGCCGACTCGACGTGTGATCGGAGCTCGTCCAGCAACTGGTCTCGACGGTGCCGGGACATCGGCAACAGCGCGCGTTCGAGCTGATCGAAGTAGTCGTTGATGATCTGCTCTGCGCGCTCTTCGCTCACGACGGTCCTTCTCCCTCCAGCAATTTGTCGACAGAATCTCGAAAGCGCTCCCACTGCACGACAAATGCGTCGAGCGCCCCTCGGCCGGCAGCGGTCAGGCGGTAGTAGCGCCGTGGCGGCCCCTGTGGGGACTCGTGCCACGTCGTTTCGACGTACCCCTCCTGTCGCAGCCGCCCCAGCAACGGGTAGATGGTCCCTTCGCTCGTCACCAGTCCGTCGAAGCCCGAGAGGGCGCGTGCGATGTCAAACCCGTATCGGTCTTCGTCCCTGAGGAGGGCCAGGACGCAGAACTCGATGGCCCCACGGCGCATCTGACTCAGCTGCTTGGCCGTGCCAGGCGCTACCATGTATAGCAATGTACCTGGTTTAACGATGTTGCGCTAGGTCAAGGGATACGTTCACCCGTACCGTCGAACCACGAGAGGGGCGGAAATGACGTCACCCAGGTCCCAACTGAGCATCCAAGAGGCACTGTTTCCCGACCTCACCTGCTTCGGGTGCGGACACGCCAACCCCCGCGGATTCCATCTCCGCAGTTATCGAGAAGGCGACCGAACGGTTGCGACATTCACGCCGCGCCCCGAGCACGACAACGGTTTCGGCTTTCTCAACGGCGGCATCATCACGACGGTGCTCGACTGCCACACAGCCGCCGTCGTCATGTGGGAGGCCGACCAGCGCGGCTGGAAAGCTGAGAAGGGAGCACCCGTTCCGTTCATCACGGCCGGCCTCGAGGTGAAGTTCCTGAGGCCGACGCCACTGGGTCCCGCGTTGTCCTTGCGTGCCGCACCCGAAAAAATCTCGGAGTCCGAGGTCGTCGTCCACGCCGAACTCGTGTTCGACGAGAAACCGCGGGCGACGCTGCGCGCACAGTGGTTGCGATTTCGTCCACGCTGACCCGGGTCGATTGAGCCTCCTCGTGGACTGACTCAGGGTGCCCCAGTCGATCGGCCAGGGGCCACGACCTCGTGCGCTCGGGCACATTTGAGTATACTCAATACGTGCTTTTCCCTTGGGGGGACCTGAGCCGGGGCGACCGACCGCGGACGGCGCCGGAACAAGAGGGCGGCGCCCGGTGAGCACGTACGTCGAGTTCCTCCTACTCGGGCTGGGTAACGGCGGCGTGTTCGCTGCTCTTGCCATGGCCCTTGTCGTCACCTACCGCTCGTCGGGGGTCCTCAACTTCGCCACCGGGGCCCAAGCCCTCTACGCCGCCTACACCTACTCCCTGTTGCGCAACGGGCAACTGTTGGTGCCCATTCCGGGCTTGGGCCCGACCATCAACGTGGGGTCGAGCTGGGCGTTCTGGCCGGCGCTGCTGGTGACCCTCGGGATCCAGGCCGTGCTCGGCGCCCTGGCATACCTGCTCGTCTTCCGGCCGCTGCGCAACCACCGTCCCGTCACGAAGGCCGTGGCGTCCATCGGGCTCATGGGCCTGCTCACCGCGATCGTCAGTTACCAGGTCGGGTCGCAGGTCATCAACGTCAATCCGATCTACCCGCAGAACCACGTCACGTTGCTCGGCGTCAGTGTGCCGACCGACCGACTCTGGTTGGCCGGAACGATCATCGCCGTTGGCGTCGTGCTCACGTTGATCTTCCGGCTGACCCGGTTCGGACTGGCTACGCGCGCGGCCGCCGAGACGGAGGTCGGCGCGCTCGTCAGCGGGTTGTCGCCCGACCGCATCGCGTTGGCGAACTGGGTCATCAGCTTCGTGGTCGCCGGCATCGCGGGAGTCCTGATCGCGCCGCTCGTCCCGCTCGTGCCTGGCACCTACACCCTCTTCATCGTGCCCGCGCTCGCAGCCGCGGTGGTCGGGCGCTTCCATTCGCTCGGCTGGGCCATCACGACTGGCTTGGCCATCGGTGCCCTCGAATCACTGTCCGTCTACATCAACGGGATCCATCCGTCGTTCCCCGCCGGCGCAGGCGAACTGGTACCGCTCGTCCTCGTGCTGGTCGTGCTGGGGTTCCGCGGCCGGACCACGCCGAGCCGAGGCTCCGTCGCGCAGGTCACCCTGGGCCGCGCTCCGCGCCCGCACTGGCGTATCCCCACCGCCGTGGTCGCCTTCTGCGCCGGGTTGGCCGCGATCTACCTCTTCACTGGCAACGACCGCGCTGCGCTCTACACGAGCTTCATCACCGGCGTGATCACGCTGTCGTTGGTGGTGGTCACGGGCTACACGGGACAGATCTCGCTGGCCCAACTCACCCTGGCTGGCGTCTCCGCCTACATCTTGAGCACCTTCGCTCACTCGTGGGGCATCCCCTTCCCCATCGCGCCGCTGCTGTCGTCGCTGGTGGCCGCGGCGGTCGGCGTCCTGATCGGGATCCCAGCGCTGCGCGTGCGCGGGTTGATGCTCGGTGTGGTGACGCTCACCTTCGCGGCCGGCGTCGAGGCGATTTGGTTCAACAACAATTCGCTCGACGGCGGGGCGAGCGGCCTCGCGATTCCGACCCCGACGATGTTCGGCATCAACATGAGTATCGGCGCTGGCAAGGACTTCCCCCGCCCGGCCTTCGGCATCTTGTGCCTGATCGTGCTGAGCGCAGTGGCGCTCGGTGTCAGTTACCTGCGTACCAGCCGGCTCGGGTCGGCCATGTTGGCGGTGCGCGCGGACGAGCGCTCGGCGGCGGCGGCGGGTATCAACGTGGTGCGGATCAAGTTGATCGGATTCGGCATCGCAGCCTTTATCGCCGGCATCGGAGGGTCCCTGCTGGCCTATCAGCTGGGGAACGTGACGTTCCAAGACTTCGACGCGTTCCTCGGTCTCGTGCTGTTCTCGACCGTCGTCGTGGCAGGCATCACCTCGGTCAGTGGCGGCATCCTGGCCGGCATCATCACGGCAGGCGGCCTGCTCGTTTCGGTGATCTCGTCGAACGTCGGGCAGGGCGGGGTCGACAACTGGTACGGCGTAGTGGCCGGCATCGGCGTGATCCTCACCGTCATCTTCAACCCCGAAGGTGTGGTCGGACCGAGCCACTTGTTCCTCGAGCAGCGCCGGGTACGCGGAGTCCTGGCTCGGCCCGAGGGTGCGCTGGTGCCGTCGCTACCGGGTGCAACCGTCGCCTCGGCCAACGCCGAGCCGAAAGAGCCGGCAACGGTGCTCGCTGCGGCGACCGGGGTGCCGGTGGGTACCGCTCCGGCGGTCGCCACCAACGGCCACTCCAGTGCTCTCGAGGGTGACGGAGCGCTCAGCCCGGGCGCGCTGCTCGAGTTGCGGGCGCTGAGTGTCCACTACGGCGGCGTCACCGCGGTGGACAACGTGACTTTCAGCGTGGAGCAAGGGCAGATCGTCGGGCTCATCGGCCCCAACGGCGCCGGAAAGACCACGACCATCGACACACTGTGCGGGTTCATCGCGTACGAGGGCGCCGTCCTCTTCGACGGGCAGGATCTGCGGGACCGTGCGCCCCACCAACGGGCCGCATTGGGGTTGGGCCGTACCTTCCAGCTCGCGGGCGTGTGCGACGACATGACCGTGGAGGAGAACGTCCAGGTGGGCCAGCACCGGGTTCACGGTGCGAAGGGCGGCGCGGATGCCGGCACGGCGCTCGACCAGATCCTCGCCGACATGGGCCTGACCGACATGCGCGAGCTGCAGGTGGCCATGCTCTCGCAAGGGCAGCGCCAGCTCGTGTCGATCGCCCGTGCCCTGGCCGGTCGGCCGCGCCTGTTGCTGCTCGATGAGCCGGCGGCCGGGCTCGACAGCAGCGAGAGCCGCTGGCTCGCCGAGCGGCTGCGCGCCGTGCGCGAGCGCGGCGTCACCATCCTGCTGGTCGACCACGACATGAGCCTGGTTCTCAGCCTGTGCGACCACATCGAGGTGCTCGACTTCGGCGCCCTGATCGCCACGGGCACACCGCAGCAGATCCGCACCAATGAAGAAGTCTCGACGGCCTACCTGGGCGCCACCCACCATGAGGTGGCGACATGACCGACACGACCCTTGTCGCGCCAGCGGAAGACCCGGGGCCCTCGGCGGATGAGCCTGTCCTCGTGTGCCGTGGCCTCGACGTCGGCTACGGCAAGGTGACGGTGGCCCGCGACATCTCTTTCACGCTGCCACCCAGGACCGTGTTGACGATTCTCGGGCCGAACGGTTCGGGCAAGACGACGCTGCTCATGACCCTGGCCGGCTTCCTGCCGCCTCGGGCCGGCTCGATCACGCTGCACGGGCGCCCGATCAAGGGGAGCTCGCCCCGCCGGATGAACCAGTCGGGGCTGGTGCTGGTGCCGGACTCTCGGGCGCTGTTCACCCAGCTCACGCCGATCCAGAACTTGAAGCTGGCCGCGCCGCGGGGGTTCGACCTCGAACCCGTGCTCGAGTTGTTCCCTGCGCTGGCGCGGCGGGAAAAGCTCCGGGTGGCCGACCTGTCGGGCGGCGAGCAGCAGATGCTGGCCATTGCGCGTGCGCTGGTCCAGTCGCCCCGGCTGCTGCTGATCGACGAGATGTCGATGGGCCTTGCCCCGGTGGCGGTGGAGTCGTTGATGCCCGTCATCCGCCGGGTGGCCGACGAGCACGGAGCGTCGGTGATCATGGTCGAGCAGCACGTGCAGCTGGCCCTCGAAGTGGCTGACGATGCGCTCGTGCTGGTGCACGGCAGCATCGCCTTGTCGGGGCCGGCCGTGACCCTGCGCGCCGACATGTCGGCCGTGGAGCGTGCCTACATCGGCGGCGACGACCTTACGTAGAGAAACGAAGCACCCAGCGAGAAGGAGCCGGCTCCACGGACGGCCTGCGTTCGCGCACCGCGCCTGCACCCACTCCCCCGGTCGGCGTTCCGCTGGAGCGTGACCGGCACCCACCGGAACGGGATCCGGATGCGCTCCTCAGAACAGAGACGTCGGGTTGTAGGTCGTGATGTGCGTCACCTTGCCGGCCTTGCCGGCCTGGATGACGCCGATCGCCGCGCTCGACGAGCACACGTCCTTCAGTAACGGGATGGCTGTGCCATTGCAGGTGAACGTCAAGCCGCCCGCCATTGGGATGGGCACGTTCTTCGTGGAGGCCATGGCGGCCTTGATCCCTGCTGCCGTCACCGGTTGGGTGGAGCCCTTCATGACGGCCGCCAGGGTCAGGACCGGCACAACGCCGTCCGACTGGTTGCTCGAGACGTTCGGGTTGGTGCTGACGCCCTTGGCGTACTTCTTGATGATGGCGGCGTATTCGGCGTTCTGGGCCTTCGAGGACTGCGACAACGTCGTGATGTACGAGCCGGCGAGTGCCTTGTCCAAAGTGGAGGACCCGAGGATGCTCGGGTCCTGGCACGTCGAGAGCACCCAGCGCGGCAGATGGAGGCTGAGCGTGTTGTAGGCCTTGAGGAACGTGCTGCACATGGTGACGTCACCGATCACGCCCACGGCGTCCGCTCCACTCGAGACGGCCGATTGCAGCTGCGGGCTGGCGTCAGCCGTTCCCGGATTGACCGGGACCACGTCCAGCCCCACCCCGGCCGCCTTGTAGACGATGCCGCCCAGTTCTTGGGTGCCCTGGATTGCGGAGGGAACGTTCTCCACGAGGAAGGCGACCTTCTTGATGCCGTGCTGCTTGGCGCTCAACGCCTCGGCCCCGATGTAGGCCGGGAAGCCACCGGTGATGTCGAACGCACCGGGCGTGGTGAGCTCGGCGGTCGATCCGCCGCTGATGGCGATGTAGGGGATCCCCGCGCCGGCAATCGTCGGCACCTCGGTCTGGCCCTGACCGGTAAAGGGTTCGACGACGGCCACGACGCCCTTCTGCACCATGTCGTTCGCGCAGGTCTGGCCGCCCGCGGGGGTGTTCTGGTTCTCGCAGATGTAGAGGTTGACCTTGTGACCCTCGAGGCCGCCGAGGTTCGAGTTCACGTACGCGACGGCCGCCTTCGCGCCCTGCTCGACGAGGGCGCTGGTGCCGATCCCGCCGGACCCGCCGGCGTCGGTGATCATGCCGATGGTGACCGGTGTCCCGGTTGCCTCACCCGAGCCGCTGTTGCCGCTCCCCGCAGAGGCACCGGCGACGGCCCCGCCGCCGACAGCGGCAGAGACTGCAGCCAACGTCAGTGCGGCTGAGGCCACCGCCCTCTTCGTCGTCACCTTGCGGGTGGACTGACCTGACCGCCTGATCGCACCTGAACTGAGCACGCTTCCTCCTTGGGAGCGGGGGGCGATAGCTGTGCTCGAGATCGCAGCAAGCCCCCCGGACGCTGCGAACGAAAAGAGTGTACCTATTAGGTCTTCGGGCCGTCAACAGATCGCAACACACCCACGAACTACCTGGCAGGCACCGTTGTTGCGGCACGACAGACGGCCGGAGCCCCGGGACTATTCATTCCCCCCATTCCTCTTACGGCGCGGCCATTCGACCCCCGAATGCGGCATGGGCACCGGCCGGATGAACGTACTGCAACGGGAATGAAATAAATCGTCGCCCACGAACTGGCCCCGTTGCCGGCCCCACGATCACGCCTCTCCCAGCGCGTCGTGCAGCGCTCGTGCGAGGTTGCGCTGGGCACGGAAGTGCGCGTCGAGACCCGAATGGGCGGTGAGGAGGTCGCGCTTGGCTCCGGTGCGGAAGAGATCGCCGCCCACCCGGCTCGACATGCACGCGCCGAGCGCGAAGAAGACGCGGTAGTAGGCAATGGCCCGCGGTTCGATGGCGACGGCCGAACCACCGGCGGCCACATACGCATCGGTGAAGGCGTCCCACGACATCAGCGCCGTGGCGGCGGGCCAGGCCGCCGCGAGCTCACGAGCGGGCGGGCCGACCGTCGCCGCCTCCCAATCCACCAAGGCCGTGAGGCGGTCGCCCTCGACCAGCGTGTTGTGCAGCCCCACGTCGCCCTGCAAGAGGCAGGCAGCTCCTCCCGGGACGACGTCGCCGATGTGGTCGAGCAGCCAGCGCCGCGCCAGCGGCACGGCCACGATCGCGGGGCCACTCAGCTGGCCGATCCGTCCCGCCATGCCTTCGACCGCGGCAGTCAACGAGGCCTCGGTGACTTCCTGTGACGTGTCGAGGCGCGTCTCAACGAGGCGGGCGAGGGGGATCGAGTGGAGGTGTGCCAACGCGGCTGCCAATTGCCGACCCAACGCGTCCTGGTGGGCCGTCGGAGCGGCCAGGTCCGGAAAGAACTCGCCCGCCTTGTGCCCCTCGACGCGGGACATGACGAGGAGCGTGCCCTCGCCGAGCTCCTCGGGCGTGTCGTCGGCGAAGAACGGCTCGGGCACGGGGACGCCGCCATGGGCATGGACGACCCGGAGGAGCGCATATTCGTCCGACGCCTTCGTCGGCAGCACCCCGACGGGACGGTCCTTGCGCAGGATCACGTGGGGCGGCAGGTCGATCGCCTTGTCGAGGGCGACGAGCATCGTCTCCTTGGAGCGGCCGCCGGGCACGACCGTCAGCGCGGTGACCGCGACGTCCGGCGACGCCGGCAAACGGCGGCGGAGGTACTCAGTCAGCTGCTGGCGCGTGATGGAGCACTCGGTCAGCGTGTCTGGCTCGCCGCCCGAGGTGTGCTCGGCAAGCACCGCGCGACGCAAGCCGTCCACGTCTTCGAGAAATCGCCGTTCGACGTCGACGAGCTCCCAGCCTTCGTGGCGGCGGCCCGGATCGTCGCTGTCGGCATCGACCGCGGCGGCGTGCGCGGCCAGACGACGGAGCTCGTGGAAGCGCTCCGGCGAGACCGGGCCGACCTCGCGCTCACCGAGCAGCGCGGAGAATTCTTTCCCGAAGCGGTCGCTGAGATCGACTGCTGCTTCCTCCTCGACGATGAACTCGGCCAGGATGCGGTCGACCAGCGCGGCGGCATCGATGGCCGTGGCACTCGTCAATTCGGGCAAGAAAACGCCGGACACCGTCGCTCTCAGCTGTCGGTAATAGCGCGCGCGGTCGTCGGCGGGTTGCCTCATGGGCCGACCGTCAGGTCTCGACGCGCACGACGCCGTTGGTCAAGGCGTCCGCCAAGACGAACACCGGCGGGTTCTGGCCGTTGCGAGGGTTGAGGTTCGTCTCGAGGAAGCCCCAGCCCCCCGCCTTTCCGCCGACCGTCACGTCTCCGACCGACTCCCATCCGAATCGCTGACCGGTCACGCCGACCATGCCGCCGATGGTGTCGATGCGCACCGTGATGACTTCACCACTTTCGAGCGTGTAGCGCACTTCGGCGGAGGGGCAACGGATCGAGTCGTCGTCGACCTGGACGAGCATGCTGGCCTGCGCGACCGGCAGCGTCTCGCCGCCCTCGCTGACGGATCCGATGCGGAAGAAGCTGCCGTTCACACCGACCATGGAGGCAAAGCGGTACCGCCGGTCGCCGTGCGCCGCACCGAAGCTCCGACTGGACACGAAACTGTCCCAGCGCCGGGCGCCCCACGAATGGTCACGCCAGGCCGGCGCGTCGACGTCTGCGCTCATCCCGTCGAGCTCGACCCGGCCGCGCACACGACAGAACACGTGGAAGTTGTTGGAGAAGATGGTCCCGGCCACGCCGGCCGTGCCGCTGAAGGTCTGCGCGTTGGCGTAGTGGCGGTCACCTTCGTCTTCGATCTCCAAATCGAGCCTGCACTCGTCCCCGTCGAGAACGAACCGCAACGTGTTGCCGTCGTGGAAGAGGCGCTGCGACCCGGCCGCCACGCCCATCTGGTCGAGCCGGCGGAGTGGGATCGCCTCGCCGTTGCCACGGAAACGGATCCCGCTCTCGTGGTACACGCCGCACCAGAGATTGGCCGTGCCCCGGTTGAGCTCGTTGCCGAGGCGGTGGTTCCCGCCGAACCCCGACCGGGGATCGCGCCACGCCAGGTAGGCGCTCTCCTGCCAGTTCTCGTCGTCACCCGCGGGGTGGAGCCCCTCGTCGGTCGGATCCGTGGCCATCCCGTTCAAGAGAGAGAACGTCGCCCGGTCACTTGTCCGAGACCTTTTCCGTCCCTTCGGACGCGGGAATGTCGGGGTTGCACACGTAGCGGACGTTGGTGACCGTGACGTCGCACGCGGCGAAGCTGCCCGAGACCGCGAGATCAGGCACGAGGCGGGCATCACCCCACGCCTCCGGTGAGAAAGACGTGAGCTCGGGGCGGCCCCGGTCGGCGCGCCGGAACTGGTACTCGGATTCGACCTGCACGATGCGGGGCGTGCTGACGCCGTCCCGGTCCAGGCGCGCGAGGTGCATTCCCGGCGGGTACTGCACGTCGTGTCCCGTGACCGGCACCGGGTCGACCAGTGACACCTCGAGAATCTCGTGCCGGTCGTCCCGCACCGAGCAGTCGATGCGATCGTGGTAGCGGCGCAACGCGATCTCGGCCGGAGTGACGCGATAGCCGTATGACCTCGAGAGCACGGCCGACAGATCGGCGTTGTCGCAGCGGGCCGACACCAGGTAGGCCCGGGGGCGGACGCCCGCTCGCGCGCTGAGGCGCAGTTGGGCCAGTGCGAACGGCCCGAACGCGCTGTCCTTGGCCCGGTAGACCAGGAAGCTGATCACGGGTGGGATCGTCGGGTTGAGCGCCGGGGGCAGAAGGGACTCGCGGTCGGGCACCCGCACCTCGTAGATCACCTGGAGGATGTCGACGTCGTCGAACTGCAGCTGGCGCTCGTCGAGCACGACCTCCGGCGCGGCCTCGAGGAGGGAGCGGATATCGAGGGAACCCGCCAGCGGCATCAGGCCACCCCCACCGTGACAGCCTGCTCGGCAGGCTTCTTGAAGCGGGGCATGACTTCTTCGGCGAAGAGCCGCATGCTGTCGAGCACGTACTGCTGAGGCACCACCTCCATGAACTGATGCATGAAGTTGATGCCGTCGAAGCCGACGTTCTCCCACGCCGTGATGGCGTCCGCCACGTCGTCGGGCGTGCCCATGGTCACGCCCTTGAACGCCTTCGCCGCGTCCCCCGGGCTGCCTGACTCGCGACGGAGCGCCGGCAGCAGGCCTTCGGAGGGATACGAATGCGTTGGCAACACCTCCTTCGCGGAGAGCAGCTGCGACGCCATGTAGCTGAACATGGAGGCAATCTTGAGCCCGTTTCGCCGCCCGAGAGAGCCGTCCTCGCAGCAGGAGAGGAAGTTGACGGTCAGCACGCGGTCGTTCACGAACGCGCCGACCGGGTCGCAGACCTCGATCCGCTTGCGGTAGTTCGCGACCTTCTTTTCTGACTCCTCGAAGCCCCCGGGAGAGAGGCCGAGGCAGCCCAGCCCGCGATCGGCGGCGTCGAGCTCGGTCCCGGGTGACGTGACGGCCACCCACATGGGCGGATGCGGCTTTTGAATCGGCTTGGGCAGAATGGCCCGCTCCGGCATGGAGAAGGTCCGGCCCTCGTAGGCGAAGCGCTCCTGCATCCACATCTTCGGGATGACGCGCACGAACTCGTCCCAGGTCTTCTTGGTCTCGTCGGGGTCCGCATTGAATCCGCTCAGCTCGGGCCAGGTGGCGGAACGCCCGGTCCCCAGCTCGACCCGGCCACCCGAGATGATGTCGAGGACCGCCGCACGCTCGGCGACCCGGATGGGGCTCTGGTACTGGGGCACGCACGCCACGATGCCGTGGCCGACCCGGATGCGGCTGGTCTGGGCGGCGCAGGCGGCCAAGAAGATGTCCGGCCCCGAGCAGTGCGAGTACTCCTCGAGGAAGTGGTGCTCGACCGCCCACACGTAGTCGAAGCCGAGCTCGTCGGCCAGGCGTACTTGCTCCAGTGCGTTGTCGTAGACCTGCCGTTCCGAGTCCGGCGTCCACGGCCGGGGCACCGAGAGCTCCATGAACAAACCGAATTCCATACCGGCCCTCCGCTGTCACCCTTGCACTTTTGTGAATACCAATTAACATTTAGTCATGGGTGCACGGCCAGGTCAACCTCATGGTGACCCTTTTTGTGATCCATCGATCACTTTTCTCCCCTCCCGAGGCCGGGCGTGAGCGCCGCCGGCGCCAGTGGGACCACCCGGGCAGAGCAGCCCACCAAGGGAGCGCGCACCCGGGCGGCGATCATGGCGGCCGCCACCGAGCTCTTCCGTGAGCGGGGCTTTCACGAGACCAGCCTGAGTGACATCGGCGCCGCCGCCGGCGTGAGCGGGCCGGCGATCTACCGGTACTTCAAGAGCAAGGGTGAGCTCCTCTCGGTACTGATCGAGGAGGCGGCGGTGCTGTGGCGCAACACCGTCGACACCGTCCTGAACGAGGACACACCGCCGATGATCACGCTGGAGCGCCTGATCGATGCAGCCATCGAGTTGCAGCTGCGCAACGGCAACCTGCGCGACGTGTTCGTGCGGGGCTATCGCTACCTCGACGAGGACGCGCGCCGCCGGGTGGCGCGGATCGAGCGGGTGCGCACGGCCGAATGGATACACGTGCTGAGCGAGGTGCACCCTGGGCTGAGCGAGGAGGAGGCGAGGGCTGCGGTGACGATGGTGGACGGGATGCTGCGCTCCATCACCACGCTGCCCTTGGAACGCGACCGGTTGGCGGCGGTGATGAAGGACATGGTGTTCGGTGGACTGCTGTCGGTGGGCCAGCCGCGACCGGCCTCGGTGGTCCCGGCATGAACACCGCCGCGGGCGCGTCGCTGCCGGAGGAGGACGCGTTCCGCAGGGAGGTCCTCGCGTTCCTCCGCGCGACGGTGCCGCCGAAGGGTGCCACGCAGGCAGGTGGGCCCGGAGGGAGTGGCCTGGCCCGGTCGACCGCGTTCCAGGCTGCGCTGGCCGCAGCCGGCCTCGCCGGGATCACGTGGCCGGCGGAGTACGGCGGTCGCGGGCTGCCCGGGCGGTACCAGCGCATCTTCGACCGGGAGGCGCAGGCGTTCGAGCTGCCCCCGAAGTCGCTCGAGATCGGACTCGGCATGTGCGGACCGACACTGCTGGTGCACGCGAGCGAGGAGCAGAAGCGGACCTTCATCCCGCCCCTGTTGCGTGGCGAGCAGATCTGGTGCGAGCTCTTCAGCGAGCCTGGCGCCGGGTCCGACCTCTCGAGCGTGCAGACCCGCGCCGAGCGCGACGGCGACGACTACGAGGTCAGCGGCCAGAAGGTCTGGACGTCGGGCGCCCAACACAGTGACTATGCGGCCTGCCTGACCCGCACCGACCCCGACCGCCCCAAGCGCGACGGCATCACCATGCTGATCGTCGACATGCACGCGCCGGGTATCACGGTACGGCCTCTGCGCCAGCTCACCGGCGAGGCGCATTTCAACGAAGTGTTCCTCGACGGTGTGCGCGTCCCCGTGGCCAACGTGCTCGGCGAAGAGCACGGCGGGTGGCGGGTCGCGCGCACCATGCTCGCGTTCGAACGCCAGGCGCTCAGCGGCATGGGCTCGGGCGGCGGCGGGAAAGGCGGCTTCGCCGGCCTGGTCGCCGAAGCGCAGCGGCGCGGCCTCGCGAGTGAGCCACTCTGGCGCGACCGCCTCGTGCAGCTGCGCATCCACCAGGTGGTGCTGCGCGACCTGACCGGTCTGCTCCAGGCGCGGGCGCGCCGTGGCACTGGCGGCGGGGCCGACGGCGCAACGGCGTCGTTGCTCAAGCTGGCCATGGCGCAGCTGGTCCAGGAGACCGCCCGGGTGGCGGCCGACCTCGCCGGCATGGACACCGTGGCCTGGGACCCGGCCGGTCCCGACGCGGGGCGCTGGTCGGCGCAACTCTTGAGCTCCCTCTCGGCGTCCCTCGGCGGGGGCACCAACGAGATCGTCCGCAACGTCATCGCGGAGCGCGGACTCGGGCTGCCCCGCGACGTGGAGGGGGACCTGATGCCGGGCGACGACCCACAGCTCCTCGGCCGGAAGACGGTGGGCCGTGCCCACTGAGCGAGTGCTCGAGGGCCTTCGCGTGGTCGAGATCGGCCAGTACGTCGCGGCACCGCTGGCGGCGACCGTGTTGGCCGACCTCGGTGCCGAGGTGATAAAGGTGGAGCGCCCGGGCGGCGATCCCCTCCGTGCCGACCCGGTCCGATTCGCGGCCTGGAACCGGGGCAAGCAGAGCGCCGAGCTGGACCTGGCCTCGGAGAAGGGGCGCGCCGCGCTGCACGCCCTGGTGGATCGGGCCGACGTCCTCATCGAGAACCTTCGCCCGGGCGCGCTCGAGCGCCTGGGCCTTTCGACGGCGGCGCTGCGCGACGGCCGGCCGCGGCTGGTCACCTGCTCGGTCAGCGCGTGGGGCTCGACCGGCCCCTCTCGGGAAGAGCCGGGGTGGGAGCCGCTGGTGCATGCGCGCGCGGGTCTGCAGCAAGGACTCTTCACCGGGGACGATTCGATCTGGCAGCCCTTCCCGGTGGCGAGTGTCGCCGCCGCCCTCCTCGCGGTGCTCGGCGTCGCGGCAGCGCTCGTCAAACGACACTCGACCGGATACGGGCAGCACGTGGAGACCTCGCTGTTGGACGGCGCGCTCTTCCTCAACGCGGCGCCCCTGTTCCACCGTGAGGGACACCGCCCCCGGGTGACGCGTCAACGCAATTCCATCGTGCTGCGCCTCTACGACACAGCCGACGGGCGGGCGGTGATGGTCAACCTGAGCGGGACGGAACGCTGGCGCGAGCTGTGCCGGCTCCTCCAGATCGACGACGGAGGGCTCGACTACACCACGCCCGAAGGATTGTCACGGCTCTCGGACCGGGAGTGGAACCGGGAGAAGCTGGCACAGCTCACCGCGGTGTTCGCCGGCAAGACGGCCGACGAGTGGGAGGCCAGGCTCCTGGAGCATCCGGCCGCAGTGGCCAAGTGCAACACATTGGCCGAGTGGCTGGACAGCGAGCAGGCGCGCGTCAACGACCTGACGATCGACTCCGATGACCCGCTGCTGGGACCGGTGTCGCTGCTCGGCCCACCGGTGCGCATCGGCACCGGTTCCGGTGAGCGAACGCCCGGCCGCCGGCACGGGGGCGAACATGGCGCGCTCGGCGGGCACCGCATCGTCGACCTGTCCAGCTTCTGGGCCGGTCCCCTCGCAGCACGGCTCCTCGCGGAGCTCGGCGCGGAGGTGGTCAAGGTGGAACCCCCGGGCGGTGAAGGCGGGTTCCAGGTCATGCCGGTGCTGCCCAACATCTACGTGGACGGCAACCGGTCCAAGCGCGGGCTCGTGCTGGACCTCACGTCACCCGTTGACCGGACCCGGCTGCTCGACCTCGTCGCCGCGTCGGACGTGGTGGTCGAGAACGCGCTCGCCGGCGGGTGGGAGCGGCTCGGGGTCGGCGAGGCCGCGCTGCGCGCCGTGAACCCCGCCCTCGTGTACGCGCGGGCCAAGGGGTTCGGTGTCGAGGGGCCACTGGCGACGCGTCCGTCGTTCGACTACGTGGTGCAGGCGGCCACCGGCATGGAGATGACCCAGGGCGGGGGCTCCCGGCCCCGGGCCGGCAACGTCGTCGTCAACGACTACGGCACCGGGTTGCTCCTGGCGGCCGGGATCGCCTGCGCGCTGGTGGGACGGGCGCTCGGGAAGCCGGTGACGACCGTGGACGCGTCGCTCGCCATGACGGCGTCGCTGTATCAAGCGGAGAGCATCGCCGCCTTGGGCGTGCACGACGCGGTCGGCGACCTCGTCGGCGAGGACGCGTTGGGGCCCTCGGTGGGCCAGCGCGCCTACCAGGTCAAGGACGGCTGGGTCGTGGTGTGCTGCGTCTCGGAGTCGGACCGGACGAGGCTCGCAGCCCTCGTGACCGTCGATGTCGGTGGCCGCCGCGAGC
>Ga0335075_10000902_pt1 | contig 50318 bp, 47 predicted proteins | sample Lox_Sample_24_FD_206723 | JGI IMG/M metagenome (GOLD analysis project Ga0335075, IMG submission 206723) | Soil microbial communities from Loxahatchee National Wildlife Refuge, Florida, United States - Lox_Sample_2.4 | ecosystem: Environmental > Terrestrial > Soil > Wetlands | place: USA... | reverse complement strand
CGACCTCACGCGTCACGTCCGCCCTGCGGAACGAGGGCACGACCGCGTCGAGACCATCCTCGGCCTCGCTGCAGCTGAAGCCGAGCGCGGTGAGGATCTGGACCTGGCGCGGTCGGGGGACGGCGACGCCGAGCAGTTCGGTGACGCGTGCCTCGCGCAGGTGGATCGAGTGAGGAGGCGGGGCGATCCAGCGGTTGCCGTCGTCGGGGTCGGAATGGGTCGGGCCGCCGATGTCGATCGTGCCGTCGAGCACCCGCGCACCGCAGACCTCGATCATCAGGCGGGTGGCGAGGATCTGGGCCTCCAGCGCCGACTCGGGCGCCAGGCCCTTCTCGTTGCGCCCGGACGCCTCGCTGCGCAGCCCCAGCGACAGCGACGTGCGGTGGACGTTGGCACCGCTCCAGGTGGCCACCTCCATCAGTACGCGCGTCGTCTCCTCCGAGACCTCCGAACGGGCGCCGCCCATCACCCCGGCGATCGAGGTCGGCCCCTCGGCGTCCTCGATCAGCACGATCTCGGGATCGAGCGTCCGCATCTGCCCATCGAGCGTCTGGATCTGCTCGCCGGCCCCGGCCCGCCGGACGGTGAGCCGCGCCCCGGCGACGCGGTCGAGGTCGAAGGCGTGCAGCGGCTGGCCGGTGAGCAGCATCACGTAGTTGGTGATGTCCACCACGTTGGAGATGGGCCGCTGTCCGGCCGCCATCAGCCGGGCCTTCAGCCACGCGGGCGAGGGACCGATCGTCACGTTCTCGAACGCGCGCGCGGTGAACCGCCGGCAGAGGTCCGTCTCGACCGTCACGCGGGCGGCGGCCAGCGGGCCCGCGTTGCCGAGGTCCTCGGTCCACGGCGGCGGGGCGAGCGGCGCGCCGGTGATGGCGTGCACCTCGCGGGCAACCCCATAGACGGCGAGGCAGTCGGGCCGGTTGGGGGTGATCTCGAGGACGAGCACCTCGTCGCTGATCGGGAGCACGTCGGCGAGCGGGGTGCCGACCGCGAGCGCGTCGTCGAGCACCATGATCCCGTCGTGGTCGGTGCCGATCGCGACCTCGTCCTCGGCCAGGATCATCCCGTGCGACGCCTGGCCGCGGAGCTTGGCCGTCTTCAGCCGCGTGCCGTCGGGCATCACCGAGCCCGGCTTGCCGACCGCGACGGTCTGACCGGCGGCCACGTTCGGCGCCCCGCACACGATCTGGCTGGGCTCGCCGTCGCCGGTATCGACCTGGCAGACCGAGAGCCGGTCGGCATCGGGGTGGCGGTGGGCCTCGAGCACCTTGCCGACCACGAAGTGCTCAAGCCCGCTCACCCCGTGGGTCTCGACCCGCTCGACCTCGGTTCCGGTCATCGCCAGCCGCTCGGCGAGCGCGAACGTGTCGAGCTCCGGCGAGCAGTACTCACGCAGCCATGACATCGGGACTCGCATCAGAACTGCTCCAGGAAGCGGAGGTCGTTGTCGAACATCAGCCGCAGGTCGGAGACGCCGTGCTTGAGCATCGCGATTCGGTCGATCCCCATCCCGAACGCGAACCCGGAGACGCGCTCGGGGTCGTAGGCCGGGTCGCCGACCTCGACCAGCACGTTGGGGTCGACCATCCCCGCACCGAGGATCTCGATCCAGGCCGTGCCCTTGCACAGCGGGCAGCGGCCGCCGTCGGGCAGGATGCCGCGCACGCAGTTGAAGCAGGAGACGTCGACCTCGACGCTCGGCTCGGTGAACGGGAAGAAGTGGGGGCGCATGCGCACCTCGCGCTCGGCGCCGAAGACCGCGCGCGCGAACTCGAGCAGGGTGCCCTGCAGATCGGCGAGGGTCACGCCCTCGTCGACGGCAAGCCCTTCGACCTGGTGGAACTGCGGCACATGGGTCGCGTCGGAGTCGGGCCGGTAGACCCGGCCGGGCGCGATCACGTAGAGCGGCGGCGGCGCGGCGCGCATCGCCCGCACCTGAACCGGCGAGGTCTGGGTGCGGAGCAGCAGCGTCGCCGGGTCGAGCAGGTCGAAACGATGGCCTGGGGTGGTCTCGAGGTAGAAGGTGTCGGTCTCCAGCCGCGAGGGATGGGTCGGCTCGGCGTTCAGCGCGTCGAAGTTGAGGTAGACGGTCTCCACCTCGGGCCCTTCGGCGACGTCGAAGCCGAGACCGATGAAGACGTCCTCGATCTCGCGCCAGGTCTGCGTGAGCAGGTGCAGCCGGCCGAGGTGGGCCGCCGGGTCGGCCGGCAGTGTGACGTCGACGCGGTCTTCCGCCAGCCGCGTGGTGAGCTCGGCGGCGGCGAGTTCGCCTGCGCGCTGCTCGATCGCCGCCTCGAGGCTCTGGCGCGCCTGGTTGGCCGCCTTGCCGGTCGCCGCGCGTTCGGAGGGGTCGAGCTCCGCGACGCCACGGAGGATGTTCGGCAGCTCGGCCTTGCGCCCGAGGTAGCGGACGCGGACGTCCTCCAGGGCGGCAGTGTCGGGGGAGGCGGCGATCGCCTCGCCGGCCTCGCCGCGGATCTGCTCGATGCGGTCCAGTGCGCTCATGTCCGCGGCATCCTACGAGCCACCTCGTACAAGGCGACGGTGGCGGCCATCGCGGCGTTGAGCGAGTGGGTGACGATCGGGATCCGGGCGACGTGGTCGGCAGCGTCGACGAGCGCCGGCGGCAGGCCCTCCCGCTCGGCACCGACCATCAGAGTGGCGTGCGGCAGCGGGCCGGCGCCGAGCGTGAGCTCGTACAGCGGCACACCGTCGTCGGCGACGAGCGCGACGGTCGGCGCGGGCAGCTGGGTGATCTGATCGACACGGGCGAGCGGAACCTCGAACACCGCCCCCATCGACGCGCGCACCGCCTTGGGTCCGTACGGGTCCGCCGTCCCCGGTCCGATCGCCACGCTTGCCGCGCCGAACGCGACCGCGCTGCGCAGGATCGTGCCCACGTTGCCGGGATCGGCGACCGCGTGCAGCGACACGCACAGCGGCCCAGCCGGCCGCGCTGCCCACCGCGTCTCGTAGACCGCGAGCGCCCGTGTCCCGGAGCCGAGCTCGGACACCGCCGCGAGCAGCTCCGGCTCGACCTCGGTGCCCGTGAGGCCACTGCCGGCGGCGCAGTAGCGCTCGGCAGCGGGCCATCCGGCCGCGTCGGCCGCCGCGATCAGGTCCTCCCCCTCGGCCACGAACCGGCCCGCCAGCTCACGGGCGCGGCGGCGCTGGCTCAGCTTGCGCAGCTGGACGAGATGGGAGTTGTGGGCGGAGGTGATCGTCATCGGTGGTCGGGTGGTGGGTGACGGACGGTCGGATGCGGTCTTCAGGCAACAAAAAGGGCGCCGTCCCAGGTGAGGGAGCGGCGCCCGATGAGAGCGGTGCTGGTGTCGGCGTCTGGGACGTCAGCCGGCAGCCAGCGCCTCACGGGCGCGCTCGGCAAAACGTCGGAAGGTGTCGGCGTCGTGGACGGCCATGTCGGCGAGGATCTTGCGATCCAGCTCGACCCCGGCCTCCTGGAGGCCGTGCATGAACTGCGAGTAGGACAGGCCGTGCTGACGGGCCGCGGCGTTGATGCGGGTGATCCACAGCTTGCGGAAGTCGCGCTTGCGGTTGCGGCGATCGCGGTAGCGGTACTGGTCGGCCTTGAGCACCGCTTCCTTGGCGGTCCGGTAATGCCGGCTGGCATCGCCCCGATAGCCCTTGGCGAGCTTGAGGGTCGCGCGGCGCTTCTTGCGCGCGTGGACTGAGCGCTTGACGCGGGTCACTTGGTCTTCGCTCCCAGCATTCGCTTGATCTGCTTCTCGTTGTCCTTGGCCATGATGGCCGGCTGCCCATGGTGGCGCTTGCGCTTGGGAGACTTCTTCTCGAGGATGTGGCTCGTGAAGGAGTGACGGCCCCGGACCTTGCCCTTGGCGGTCAGCTTGAAGCGCTTCTTGGCGCCCGAATGGGTCTTCATCTTCGGCATCGCGACGGGAGAGTAAAGCAGACCTGCCGCCCCGTTCCGGCCGCCGGCGCTACGCCTCGCCTGCGCCCCGCTCGGCGTCCTGGACCATCAGCGCGATCTGCACACGGTTCTCGAACCCGAGCTCTGAGAGCATCGAGGAGACGTGGCTCTTGATCGTCGCGACGCTCAGGTGCAGCTCCTCGGCGATTGCGGCGTTGGGCTTGCCGGCGCCGATCCCCCGGGCGATCTCACGGTTGCGCTCAGACAGCGAGGCGAGCCGCTGGACCGCCTGGCGCTGCTGCGCGTCGGAGTCGGCCTCACCGGCGAGCCGCTCGATCAGCCGGCGCGTGACCGTGGGCGAGAGCATGCTCTCCCCTGCCGCCACGAGCTCGATCGCGCGGACGATGTCGGCCGGCGGCGTGTCCTTGACCAGGAACCCGGCGGCGCCCGCCCGGAGCGCTCGGAGCACCTGATCGTCGGTGTCGAACGTGGTGAGCACGAGGACCCGAGGCGGCGAGGGCTGGGCGCGCAGCAGCGCCATCGCCGCCAGCCCGTCGACCTTGGGCATCCGCAGGTCGAGCAGCACGACGTCGGGCCGGTGATGATCGACCGCGGACAGCACCTCGGAGCCGTCGCTCGCCTCGCCGGCGACCTCCACCTGGTCGGTACCGCCGAGCATCATCACCAGCCCGGCACGCACGAGCGGATCGTCGTCGACGATCAGGACCCGGACCGGCCGCATCAGGCGATCTCGCTCTGCCAGGGCAGCGTCGCGCACAGGCGGAAGCCCCCGCCGGGCTGGGATCCGTACTCGAGCGTCCCGCCCAGCAGGGCGACGCGCTCGGCAAGGCCGATCAGGCCGGTCCCCGAACCGACGTGCTCGGGATTGGGGCCTTCCTCGGCTCGGCCGACCACCGGCTGGTTGGTGACGCTCACCCGCACCCCTCCATGGTGACCGCCGACGACCGCGATCGTCACCACCTGCTCGGGGGCGTGCTTGTGGACATTGGTGAGCCCCTCCTGGACGACCCGGTAGACGGTGCGCCCGATCGTCGGCGGCAGCACCACCGGATCAAGCGCGGTCGCCAGGCGCACCTCGATCCCGGCCGCTCGCGACTCCTCGACCAACGGGGCCAGATCCTCGAGCGTCGGCTGGGGCGGCTCGAGCGGGTCGCTGTCGACGACGGCCGGCTCGTCCGGATCGGTACGGAGTACGCCGATCACCTCCCGCAGCTCCTCCTGCGCGGCCCGGGCGCTCTCACGGATGACGGCCGCGGCCCGGGCGATCTCCTCCGGCGGGGCGTCCGGGTTGAACTCGAGCGCTCCGGCGTGGACGGCGAGCAGCGAGATCCGGTGCGCGAGCACGTCGTGCATCTCCCGCGCGATCCGCGTGCGCTCGGAGCGCCGGGCCTCCGACACCCGCAACGCCTGCTCCTCCTGCAGCACGCGTGCTCGCTCGCGCAGCGACAGCACCAGGTCCCGCCGCACGCGCACGAACGCTCCGAAGACGGTCGCGATGATCGTCCCGAGCAGTCCGAGCACCAGGTTCTGAGCCGCGTAGGAGCTGTGGTGGCCCGGATAGAGCGCCGGCGTGATCGCCGCCGAGACCAGCGAGAAGCCGAACAGCGTCACCACCCGCCGCTGACGGCAGTAGATGGCGGCGCTGAACATCGCGGCCAGCGCCGCGCCGCTGGCACCGTCGCTCACCGCCGCGGCGCCGATCGCGATCAGCCCGACGGCCCAGGGATGGCGACGGCGCACCCACAGCGCGCCGACGGCGGGCACGGTCAGGACGGCGTCGAGGACGAACAACGGCGTCGAGGTCGTGCGGTGGTCGGTCCAGAGCCCGCCCACTCCGATGCCGAGCGCGCCGACGAACAGAACGATGTCGACGATCCAGTCGCGCAGCGAACGCTTCAGATCGACACCCTCGCGGTCGCCCCGGCCGGCGTGGTCGGCGCCGAGCATCGCGGGCAGCAAGGAGCGCTGCCAACGCGGCAGGTCCCCGTGTGCGGGGGTGGTGGTCGCGCCGGCTGGGGCGGCGCGACGGCTGCGCAGGCGTTCGGCTCGACTGCTGGCCATCGCGCAAACCGTAGGCCCTTGGGGACGATGGCGCCATCGACTTAAGTCGATCCACGCGCAGACCGACGGCTGGTCAGATCTCGACCGTCGGCCGTGGCACGAGCGGCTGCGCGACGCGATGCTGCTCCCATGATCGAAGCCAACTCCCTCACCAAGCGCTACGGCGCCCGTGCGGCGGTCCAGGATGTGTCCTTCTCCTGCGCGCCCGGCACGGTGACCGGCTTCCTCGGTCCGAACGGGGCCGGGAAGTCCACAACTCTGAAGATGCTCTGCGGCCTGGCGCACCCGACGTCCGGAAGCTCCACGCTGCTGGGCCGTCCGTTCAGCCAGATCCCGAACCCCGGCCGCCACATCGGCGTCCTGATCGACGCCTCGGCCGCGCACTCCGGCCGCCGGGGTCGCGAGACGCTTGCGCTGTCGGCGCAGCTGCTCGGCGTGAGCGACTCACGCGTGGATGAGATGCTCGAGCTCGTCGGCCTGGATAAGTCGGCCGCGGCCAAGCGCGTCGGGCAGTACTCGCTCGGGATGCGCCAGCGGCTGGGGATCGCCCACGCGCTGCTCGGCGCCCCGGAGCTGCTGATCCTCGACGAGCCGGCCAACGGCCTTGACCCCGAGGGCATGCGCTGGATGCGCGGACTGTTGCGCGACTTCGCCGGCCGCGGCGGCACGGTGCTGCTCTCCTCGCACCTGCTGCACGAGGTGGAGGCGATCGCCGACCGGCTGATCATCATCGCCGACGGCAAGATCGCCGCTGAGGGCACGCGCGACGAGCTCGTCGGAGACAAGGCGATGACCCGCGTGCGCTCCGCCGACGACCACGCCCTGCGCAGCGCGCTGCGCGGCTTCGCGATCGATGTCTCGGTCGCCGACGACGGCGCGTTGCTGGCCGAGGCGACCACCGAGCAGGTCGGCGACGTCGCGCTGTCGGCCGGCGTGGCGCTGCGCGAGCTCGGTTCCAGCCGCGCCGGCGGCCTGGAGCGCCTGTTCTTCGAGCTCACCCAGGGGGCGGACGCCGATGCGCCGTCCTCAGACCCCGGAACCTCGATCTCCGCGATGGAGGCTTCCTCGACCCTTCAGGAGACCGTTCGATGAGTGCCCTGGCCAGCCATACCATCCCCACGGAGGAGCGGCGACCCGCCTTCTCCCGGCTCGTCACCGTCGAGCTGCGCAAGATGGTCGACACCCGCTCGGGCTTCTGGCTGCCGATCGGGGTCGCCGCGATCACGCTGATCACGGTGATCATCTCGGCGCTCGTGCATCACGGTCACGAGGCGACGCTCGCGCATCTGTTCCGCAACTCGCTGATGCCGGGGTCATTCCTGCTGCCGATCCTCGGCATCCTGCTCGTGTGCGGCGAGTGGACCCAGCGCACCACGCTGGCGACGTTCACCCTGGTCCCCGACCGCGGTCGGGTCCTGTCGGCGAAGATGGCCGCGAGCCTCGTGTTCTCGGTCGGGGCGTTCGTGGTCTGCCTCGCCTGCAGCGCCGTGTTCGCCGAACTGGTCGGCAACGCGCCGGGCGGTGCCGGCGGGATCGGGATCGCTGTTCTGGGTCAGGGGCTGCTCTTCCTGATGACCGCGATGCTGATCGGTGTCGCCTTCGGCGCGGCGATCCTCGTCTCGGCACCTGGCATCGTCCTCTACCTCCTGCTGCCGACGATCTGGAACGCGCTGGCCGGGGCGATCCATTCGCTGGAGTCGGTGGGGAACTGGCTCGCTTTGGGCAACACCTGGTCCGACCTGCCCCAGGGGAACCTGAGCGGGACGCAGTGGGCCCAGGTCGGCACCACCCTCGCCCTGTGGCTCGTGCTGCCGATGGCGATCGGCTGGTACCGGTTCCGGACGCGCGACGTGAACTGATCCCTACCGGCTTCGGTATCTGGGGCGGTCCCGGCCTGCGTTGGTTGGCCGGGGCCGCCTTTGTGTTGCAGAGTTGGTGCATTCCGTGACCCACCTGTGACGCGATCGCTGGGATCGTGGAGGGGTGCGTCACCTCAGCGGGGATAATCCACCTTCAGGTGACACACCTCTTGCTCGGCACGCCTTTCGGCGACATGCCGTGGTCTCCGTCGAGGAGTTCCTGGCGCTCGGCTACACCGAGCACCGGCTCCGGACCTTCATCGAAAATGGGGTCCTTCATCGTCGGTTTCCGGGCGTCTACTCGGTCGGACACACCCGCCTCACCCAGAAGGGAGTCTGGTTGGCGGCGGTGCTCGCCTGCGGCGAGGGCGCTCTGCTGAGCCACCGGGACGCCGGCCGCCTGCACGGGCTGCTGCGAAGCATCGGATCCGGCCTCATCGAGGTCACCGCGGCGGTCCGCCATCGCCTCCCTGGGATCCGCTGTCACCGAACGCGGAACCTGGACCCCCGCGACGCGACCGTCGTCGACGCGATCCCGGTGACGTCCTGGGCGCGGACCGCGCTTGATCTCGCCACCATCCTCCCCGGCCCGCGGTTGCGAGATGCGCTTGAGATGGCCCAGCGCCAGGAGCGCGACTTCTCCCAACTGCACGCGCTCATGTCGCGCAGCAACGGCCATCACGGTCTCGGTCCGCTGCGCGCCGCTCTCGCCGAGATCGACGACACCCCACCCGAGCTCCGATCGGAAGCGGAGGTCGACCTGCTGGCGCTGATCCGTGAGGCGGGTCTGCCGGAGCCGCGCACCGACGTGGTGATCGCCGGGGAGCTCGTCGACTTCCACTGGCCCGAGCAACGGCTGGTCGTCGAGGTCGACGGCCGGACGTGGCACGGGCTCCAGCGCGACATGGAGACCGACCGTCAGAAGGATGTCCGGCTCACGCTCGCCGGGCAGCGCCCGGTCCGCTACACCAAGCGGCGCATCGCGGCGGAACCCGCGGCGGTGATCGCCGAGATCCGGACGCTGCTCGCCGTCGGCGCCTGAAGGCGTTCTCAGGCGGTGGCGTCGGCGGGGGCCGACTCGGTCTCGTCCGAGGACTCGTCCTCAGACGGCTCAGCGTCGCCGGACGATGTGTCCGCCGGGGCGCTCTCTGCCTCGGGGCGGGCCTTGGACTTGGCGCCGGCCGCGGACTTCGCCGGGGCCGCCTCAGCCTCGTCCTTCGCCGGGGCCGCCTCGGCCGCGGACTTCGCCGGGGCCGCCTCGGACTCGGACTCGGCCAGGGCCGACTCGGCCGGGGCCGGTTCGGTCTTCGTCTCGCCTCCGGCGCCGATCTCACCGGCGAGCACCGCCTTGGACGGCGCGAGCATCATCGTCATGTTGCGCCCGTCCTGGATCGGCCGCTGCTCGACCACGCCGATCTCTGAGAGCTCCTCGGCGAGCTTCTCCAGCAGCGCGGTGCCGCGCTCGGGATGGGTGACCTCGCGACCGCGGAACATGATCGTCACCTTGACCCGGTCCTTGCCGAGCAGGAAGCGCCGGACGTGGCCCTTCTTGGTGTCGTAGTCGTTCTGCGCGATCTTCGGACGGAACTTGATCTCGCGGATCGTGATCTGCTGCTGGTGCTTGCGTGCCTGCTTCTGCTTCTGCGCCTGCTCGTACTTGTACTTGGAGTAGTCGAGCACGCGGCAGACGGGCGGGCGGGCGTCGGGCGCGACCTCGACGAGGTCGAGATCCCGCTCCTGCGCGTACGCCAGAGCTTCGGAGGTCTTGATGACTCCGATCTGCTTTCCGTCTTCGCCGACGAGGCGGACCTCGGGGACACGGATCCGTTCGTTGGTCCGCGTCTGGTCCCGCTCGGGCGGTCGCCGGTCAAACCTGCGGGGAACCGGCACTTAGTTGAGAGGCGCGGCGGGGTTGGTCAAGCGAGGCCGCACCGGGTGTTGTGAATAAAGATCAACGAGAGCGAGTATAGCGACGGGGTCCGTTCGTCAACCCCGGTCGGTCACCTCGCGCGAGACCCGGTCGGCGAACGCGGCCACCGGCTCGGACCCGGTGTCGCCGCCGTGGTGGGCACGGACGCTCACCTCCCCGGACTCCACCTCGCGGTCGCCGACCACGAGCATGTACGGGATCTTCCGGAGCTCGGCGTCGCGGATCTTGCGCCCGACGGACTCGGTGCGCTCGTCGAACTCGGCCCGGACCCCGGCCGCGGTGAGCTCGGAGACGACCCCTCGGCAGAAGTCAGCGTGCCGATCGGCGATCGGCAGCAGGATCGCTTGAACGGGCGTCAGCCACAGCGGGAGCTCGCCTTCGAGGTGCTCGAGCAGGATCCCGATGAACCGCTCGTAGGAACCGAACAGCGCGCGATGGATCATCACCGGCCGGTGCTCCGCGTTATCGGCGCCCGTGTAGGTGAGGTCGAAGCGCTCGGGGAAGTTGTAGTCGAGCTGGCAGGTGCCCAGCTGCCAGGAGCGACCGAGCGAATCGGTCATGTGCATGTCGATCTTCGGGCCGTAGAAGGCGCCGTCGCCCTCGTTGACCGTGTACTCGTACCCGAGGCGATCCAGCGCACCGCGCAGCGCCTCCTCGCTGTGATCCCACAGCTCGTCGGACCCGATCCGCTTCTCGGGCCGGGTGGAGAGCTCAAGTGTGACGTCGAAGCCGAAGACCGCATAGGTCGCGAAGGCGAACTCCAGCACCGCGGTGACCTCGTCCTGGATCTGGTCCTCGGTGCAGAAGATGTGACCGTCGTCCTGGGTGAAGTGCCGGACCCGGAGCAGGCCGTGCAGGGCACCCGACAGCTCGTTGCGATGCAGCGGCCCCGGCTCGGAGTAGCGAACCGGCAGGTCACGGTAGGAGTGCGGGCGCATCAGGTACAGCTGGCAGTGACCGGGGCAATTCATCGGCTTGAGCGCCATCGGCCGGCCCTCGGACTCCGTCGTGAACATGTGCTCGCGGTACTTCTCCCAGTGCCCCGAGGTCTCCCACAGCGAGCGGTCGAACAGCAGCGGGGTCTTCACCTCGGTGTAGCCGCGCGGGCGACCCATCTCACGGCTGAGCGCGACCAGCTGGTTGTAGACCTCGGTTCCGGCGGGGAACCAGAACGCCGACCCCGGCGCCGTGGGCGAGAAGTCGAACAGCCCCAGCTGCGGTCCCAGCCGCCGATGGTCGTTGGCGCGGGCTCGCTCGAGCATCTCCAGGTAGGCGGCGAGGTCCTTCGCGCTGAAGAACGCGGTTCCGTAGACGCGGGTGAGCATCTGCCGCGCGGCATCGCCGCGCCAGTAGGAGCCCGCCACCGACTGCAGCTTGAACGCCTTGATCCGCTTCGTCGTCGGGGCGTGCGGCCCACGGCACAGGTCGGTGAACGGCCCGTTGGTGTACAGCGAGACCGTGTCGGCGCCCTCGTTCTTGATCAGATCCTCGATCAGCTCCACCTTGTAGGGCTGGTCCTCCTCGCGGAAGCGCTCCAGCGCCTGCTCGACGGTCACGTCCTCGCGGGTGAACGTCTCGTCGGCGTCGATGTGGCGCTGCATCGCCGCCTCGATCGCCGGCAGGTCGGACTCGCCGACCACGACCCCCTCGGGAAAATCGAAGTCGTAGTAGAAGCCGTTCTCGATCGCGGGCCCGATCGAGATCTTGACGCCGGGATAGAGCTCGAGCATCGCGGCCGCGAGCACGTGCGCGGCGTCGTGGCGCACGAGCGCCAGCGCCTCCTCCCCGCTGCGCTCGGTGATGATCTCCAGCCGGGGTCGGTGGCCGTTCGGCGCACCGTCGAGCAGCGGGCGGCTGAGGTCACGTGGCCGGCCGTCGACCTTGACCGCAAGCGCCGCCCGGGCGAGGCCAGGGCCGATCGCCGCGGCGGCGTCCGCGCCGGTCGCGCCGTCGTCGAGGGGCAGCAGGGTGCCGTCGGGGAGCTCAGCCTCCATCGCGCGTGATCCTACGAGGAATGCGCGCGGGGCTCAGTGAGCGGTGACGCGGAAGTGGAAGGTCGCGAGCGTGCGCGGCGCCATGATGAACATCGGGCACGCGATGACCTTGACCTGGACCGGTCCCGGGTTGATGCAGCTGGGCTCCACCTGATAGGTGATGCGACCCTCGTAGGTGCCTGTGCACCAGCGACCGCCGAGCCAGCGCGGCCGCAGCGTGTGACGGATCGTCGTCCCCTCATGCGCGGCAGCGAGCCCGATGCGGCGCGAGCCGATGCACTCCGGGCGCGAGGGCCCGGAGACCTCGAGGGTCTCGAACGATCGTTCGTCGCCGTTCTCGCCGGTCGTCATCGGCTGGCGGAATCGGATCAGCACGTCGGTGTGCGTGCCGATCGCGCTCGGGCCGACCTGGACGTGCGTGACCGGCGTGAAGGCGTCCTGGGCGGTCGCTCCGACCGGCAGCGCGAGCGCGGCACCCACCGCCGCCAGACCTATGAGAACCCGCATCCTCATGCCATCCGATGATAAACCCATCGCCGGGTCCGCGTGCTCGCTACGATTGGCGCTCCCGGACGATTAGCTCAGCTGGGAGAGCGCCGCCTCGACAAGGCGGAGGTCGCTGGTTCGAGCCCAGCATCGTCCATGCCGGCGGGGTTAGCGCGGTTCGCCCGGCAGCGCGTCCCAGAAGCCGCATCGGTGCTCGGCCTCGAAATCCGCGGTCGGGATCGCCCTGGAGGCATCGCCCTCGCGCAGCGACATGAGCTTGTGCGACCCGCCGTAGTTCGGCCACACCGGCTGGCCGGGGACGGCCGGACTGCCCAGGCGGATGAAGGCGCCCCAGTAGCGGAGCATCCAGCGTGAGAGCTCCCGCTGGGCGGCGGTGAGCTCGGCGTATGGGGTGCCGTTGTCGTAGCTCGGCCACATGTACGGCAGCTCCATGGTGTGAGCGGCGCCCATGCGGTAGCCCGGAAGCTTGCGATCCGTGGCCGGTGCGGAGAGATCGTCGAACTCGTAGAACCACGTCGGGGTGCGGCGGGCGAATTCACCGGCCAGATGCTGCTCACCGCAACCGCCGATGCCGAGCACGAACGAGCTGTCAGTCCAGACAGCGCCGAGCGCGTAGGCCGTGCGGTAGGGCTCCGGGAAGCTGCTCCACGGGTACTTCGAGAGCACCGCGTCCGCCTCGATCCCGTACTCGTGCCGGATCATCGCCACATATCTCGTTTCGGAGGAGCGAGCGAAGCGCTTGGAGAACAAGCGGCTCTCGTTGCGGTTGGTCCCGATCAGAACCGGGACGTGGGCGAACTCACCTCGGGCGATCTGGACCGCGGGCGCCGCCGGCAGTGCCCGGCCCGCGGCGATCGGCACGCGGTCCGGCGGGTAGCGCGGATCGTCGAGGATCTGGCGCGTCGACTTGCCGCGCAGGCACCGCGCCATCGTCGCCCGATCCACGCAGCCGGCCGCCCGGGCAAACGCCACGGCGTGGCGTTCTGCGGTCGCCGCGGACTGAGACCTGCAGCTCCCGCTCTGCAGGATCGCCCGGCTGAACAGCCCCTGGACCGGCGGTGAGGTCAGCAGCGCGCAGACCGAATAGGCGCCGGCCGACTCTCCCGCGATCGTGATCGCCCCGGGGTTCCCGCCGAAACCGGCGATGTTGGCGTACGTCCACTTCAGGGCGGCCTCCTGGTCAAGAAGCCCGTAGTCGCCCGACACGGCTGCTCCTCCGGGCAGCCCGGGCAGATCCAGGAAGCCGAACGCCCCGAGCCGGTAGTCGATCGAGACGACCTCGATGTGATCGGTGTCGGCGAACAGCGAACCGTTGTGCTGGCCGCTTGATCCCGACGTCAGGGCTCCGCCGTGGATCCAGAACAGGACCGGGAGGCGATCGCCCGCGGTGGTCCCACGCGGTCGGTAGATGCTCAGGTCCAGGCAGTTCTGGTTCACCGACTCGGGACGGACTTCGCTCGCTCGGTGGGCACAGCCTGGAGGAGGCCTGGTGACAGCGCGCACCCCGGTCCACGGGGCGATCGGCTGCGGAGGACGCCAGCGCAGGCTGCCGACGGGTGGTGCGGCGTACGGGATGCCGAGGAACTCGTTGGTGCCGCCGATCACCCGACCGCGGATCCGGCCATCGAGGGTGGACACCACGGGCCCGCTGGGCCGAGGGGCGTCGGCGTCTCCGCAGGCCGCACACGCGAGGGCGCCGCAGACGAGGACGAGTGCTGCGGGCAGCCCGGGTCGCTTCGGCCACCGCCGTCCCCTCTCAGGATGATCGGGGGTGCTGCCGATCACCGGGGCATGATCGCTCGCCTCTTGAACCTCCGTGGCATCGTCACCCTGGCGGCCGCACTCACCTCGCTCTTCATCTGCGACGGCAACGGCCTTGCCAACGCGGACACCGTCGGCCTCCCGCCGGTGCATGCCGCGTTCCTTGGAGACTCCTACACCTTCGGCGTGGGCGCCACGGTGCGCACCGACGGCTACGCCTATCTCGTCGCCAGGGCCGAGCACTGGACCGCGGATGTGGTCGGCCTGCCCGGCAGTGGCTACGTCCGGATCGCCCACGTCGACGACAAGACGATCGCCGCCGGGATCGCGCCGGTGATCGCCGCGCAGCCGGGCGTGGTGATCGTCGAGTGCGGTCGCAACGATGTCGACCAGGGCATCAAGCTCTCCCAGGTGCAACCGCGGGCGCTGCGGGATCTGCGCGCGCTCCGTGCCGGGCTGCCGAACGCGACGATCGTCGTGCTCGGCCCGATCTGGCTGAGCGGTCATCCCGGCGCTCGGGTGTTCGCCGTCCGGAACGCGGTGCATGCGGCGCAGCGCCAGATTCCGAACAGCCGGTGGATCGACCCGGTCGCCCAGAGATGGTTCACCGGCCGACTCGCGGACCGGACCGGGGACGACGCGTCGATGATCAACTACGCGGTCAGCCATCCCAACGACCTGGGCTACCGGCATATCGCACGGCGTCTGGAATCCGACCTTCGGTCGCTCGGCCTGAGCTAGCCGCGCTCGAGCCGGGAGAGGATGGGCCTCAGCTCGCTCCCGAGCACCGGCCCGAGTTCGGTGCTGTATTGCATCGTGAGGTGACTTTCATCTCGCAACGTGAGCGTGTGGTCGATGACCATCGGGCAGATGCCCTTGGCGCAGAACCATTGGAGGGTCGGGATCGCCGGATGGCCGGTGCGCGCCGCCATCCGCCCGATCGCCCGCATGAGCGGCCGATAGGTGGCCGGCACCCGGGACGAGCACCGGCGCATGTTGGCGTGCCGACTGGAGATACAGGTGGCCGGCTGCTGGCTCTGTCCGGGAGGATCGGCGAGCAGCACAGCGTGTCGCACCTGTTGGAGCACCGACCGTAGCTCGGTGGTCGTCACCTGAGGCCTGCTCAGCAGCGCGGTCGTGAATTGGAAGGCGACGATCGTCGCCACTGGGTGAAGCGCGTGGTCCTCCTTGAGAGCCCACTGGTACCAGCGACCGCACGGCCATCCCTTCAGGTTCGTGTGGATGACGGTCAGGATGCATCCTGGCTTGTCCAACGGCACCACCGCGAAACGCTGCGCTCGCCCATCCGCCTCCAGCGCCGGCATCCACATCCCGGCGTGCGAGTCCCCGACCACAGCCACCAGGTACTTGGCCGTCGCGTCACCCAGCCGGCAGATCCTGCCCGTCGCATGGTTGCCGAACAGGGGCTGGCAGCCCTTTGGCATCGCGTAGCCGATGTACGAGTTCTCGCGTTCAAGCTGCTGCATGCTCGGAACGATCGCCTGCGGCAGCGGCGCGCCCCGCCGGACACTCCGCACCGCCAGTGCAACCTGTTGAATCGGAGTGGATCTGGACAGGCTTCTGGGGCGCGGCTGGCTGCGCTGGGCCGAGAGCACGGGGACGTGGACCCGCTCCGCGATCGAGGCCTGTGCGGCCAGCGAACTGTCGAAGAAGGCGATCGTGACCAGTGCGGCCGCCACGGACAGAGACATCGACGCCGGGACCATGACCGCGGTTCGCCATCCACGAAGCCACCGTGCAAAGCGCAGTGGATTCTCGTACACGGAATAGGTCACCGTCGACAACAGGAAGGCACCCGCGAGGAGCAGGAGGTTGGCTCCGACGGGAAGTACGCGTCCGGCGGCCTGCCAGGTGATGATCAGGACCGGGAAGTGCCAGAGGTAGAAGGCATACGAGCGGTCGCCGATGTACGCAAGCAGTTTGACCCCCAGCAATCGATTGACACTCGCACGAGCCGGAGCCATGCCCGCGAGAATGATCAGCGCGGTGCCGAGATCCGGGAGCAGGGCCGCATCGCCGGGAAAGCCGGTCGTGCCTGAGTAGGTGACCGCCGCGCAGCCGATCATCGCGAGCCCGAGCCAGCCCAGCAGCAGCAACGGCACTCTGGGCAACCGACGCGAGCCCCAGCGCGCGGCGTGTAGCGCGAGCGCCGCGCCCAACCCGAACTCCCACACCCGTGCCGGGGTATTGAAGTAGGCGACCTTCGGATCGGCGGCGGTGTCATGAATCGACCAGATCAGCGAGGCGGCACACCCGAGCGCGATCAGCCCTCCCACCACCCAGGTGGCGGCACGACGGCGGTCCTCGACGGCTTCACCGTCGTGCCCTCGACGGCGGCGACAGACGAAGAACGCGACCGCCAGCACCGTTGGCCAGACGACATAGAACTGTTCCTCGACCGACAGCGACCAGAAGTGCTGAAACGGCGAGGGCATCGTCGTCGCCGCCTGTGCGAAGTAGTTGGTCGCCGACGCGGCGAAATGGATGTTCGCGAAGAACAGTGACGCCGCCAGACCGTCCTCGAGCACGGGCTTGGTGGCCAGGAAGTCACTGCGCATCACGTCGTACACGACATAGACGGCGATGCTCGTCGCCAGCAGCGTCAGACACGCCGCGGGCAGGATGCGCCGGGCGCGACGGGCGTAGAAACCTCGGATCGAGATGCGACCGAACACGTCTCGGTCTCGTCCGAAACCCTCGCGGAGCAGCAGACCGGTGATGAAGTAACCCGAGAGGACGAAGAAGACGTCGACGCCGACGTAGCCACCCCCCAAGCCCGGAACCCGTGCGTGGTTCAGCGCAACCAGCAGCACTGCGACCGCCCGCACGCCCTGGAGGTCCAGCCGCTTCGCGGTCGGGCCCTTTGAGGGCGTGCGCCCCGAGGGCCGGCCCGCGGAGCCACCCGTTCCGCGCACCGGCGATTCCCTGCGCGGAGTGCGCGGAGGCGACGAGCGGTGAGAGAGACGAGCGGGCACAGGGAACTCTGGAGTTGCAAGGATTTGCCGGTCCCGAGGGTGCAGCGCTGCCGTTATCCGTTCATTTGCACGCTATCCGTGTTCGAGTCGGGACAGGATCACCTTCAACTCAGGGCCGAGCACCGGCGCGAGCGCCTCGCTGTACTGCAGGGTGAAGTGACTCGTGTCCCGTGTGGTGAGGGTGTGATCGATGACCATCGGGCACACGCCCTTGGCGCAGAACCACTGCAGGGTTGGGATGGCTGGGTGGTGAGTTTGCGCCGACATCTGGGCGATCGCATGCATGAGCGGGACGTAGGTGTCCGGGACCCTGGAGGAGCACTCCCCCATGGTCGCCTTCGGCCTGAAGATGCAGTCGGAGGGCTGCTGGGTCTGCCCGGGCGGATCGGTGAGCAGCACCCCGTGGCGAACCTGAGAGAGAACCGCCTGGAGCATGCCGATGGTCGCGTCCGGATCGGCCTGCAATTCGGTCGACAACTGGAAGGAGACGATCGTCGCCACCGGATGCAGCTTGTGGTCCTGCCTCACCGCCCACTGATACCAGGATCCACACGGCCACTGCGCGGTGTTGCGATGGATCACGGTCAATATGCAGCCTGGCTTGTCCAGGGGCACGACGGCAAATCCCTGGGCGCGCGCGTCCGCCTCGATCGCCGCCAGCCACATCCCCGCATGCGAGTCCCCGAGCAGAGCCACGACGTGCTTCGAGGTTGGATCGCCGAGCCGACAGATCCTGCTCGTCACATGAGGCCCGAACCTCGGCCCGCAGCCGCGCGGGGAGTTGTAGCTGATGAACCGGTTCTCCTGCTTGAGCTCCGACTCGGAGGGCAGGATCGGGCTCGGCATCGGTGCCCGGCGCCAGGCGGCCTTGGCGGCGGCACCGACCGCCGGTATCGGTGTGGAGTCCCAGAGGTTCGACGGGTGCGGTTGACCGCGCGCCGGCCTGAGCATCGCGACCTGCGCCTGCTGCGACGCCACCGCTCCCGTCGCCAGCACACCCTGATATAGAGCCCCCGAGATAAGCGCCAGGACCATCGCCACGGGCAGACGTCTGGACATAACTGTTCCCTCGCGTAGAGGTGGCTATATCAAGGCCGGATCTCCGCAGCGCACGGGACCGAAACATGAACTTGGAGCCGTCGTCGTCGTCTGGACGCTGTCCTGTGCGGGCCTCGAGCCGACTGCGTGCATTATCCCACCCACAACCGGCCTGAGCGCAGGTTGGAGCACTTGCTCCCCCTCTGTCCGAGTCAGCCCAGGCGTCCCCAGCACCACGCTGTCGCGGATCGTCGTGCCCGCCCGCGTCGGCACCCGACCGATGGTGAGCTTCTGATCGCTTTTCGTCGTATTCGGTAGGCTGAGCGACCGGCGCCGGGTGGGCGCCACCACGGATCGGGCGAACGGAGGAGCAGCATGCGGAAGGGGCTTTGGGTCATCGCGAGCACCATCGCGGCCGGTGGGGCGATCGCCGCACCCGCGTGGGCGGGCATGTCGCCGACGGCGACGACGGCGCCTCCCCCTCCCCACGCCGGCGCCTATATGGGTCGGACCAGTCAGGGGTTGCGGTTCTCGGTGAGCGTCGGGAGATCCCGCACGCTGCTGTCGACGGCCCGGTTCGGGTTCCGCGTGCACTGCGCGGACCGCCGCACGCTCCAGTTCTCGGTCTCGCCGATCGTCTCCTACCAGCCGTGGAAGCTGAACACCTCGGACGGAGTCGGCTTCACCCGGTCATTCCACGACACCACGGGTGAGCGCTACTGGATCCGCGGGCGCTTCACCGGCAACGGGACGGTGACCGGCACGCTCTCGACCTCGTGGCACTCGCCGCACAACGGTGAGTGCCGCAGCGGCCGGCTCGATTGGCACGCCAGCCTCGGCCACTGATCGCCGGTCAGCCGCGGCGGACCGTGAACGTCGCGCTGCCGATCAGGCCCACGACGCGCACGTACTGCGGGCAGGGCGCGGACCCGGTGCAGTGGGCGCTGCTCAGCTCGAGCAGCCGCGCCGAATAGCGGCCGGCGCACCACGGCGCGTTCAGTTCCGCGGGGCCGAGGGTGATCCGCCCCTGTGCGCCACGCGCGACCGAGGGCGACCCCGTTTCGTGGGCGCCGACGCACCCGGTCCGGTACGGCCCCATCAGGCTGAGGCTGTAGCTGATCTCGTGCGAGCCATGCACCCCGGTGGCAGCCCGTGCGGTGAACGCGAACGTGATCTCCGAAGTCGTCGTCGGGTCGGCCGGGGTGAGGGTGAGCGAGCCGGAATGTGGCGCGGGCGTCGTGACGGTGCCCGTCGTTCCGGTCGCCGTCCTCGAGCGGGAACTCGAGCCGCCGGAACCCGAACCGCTCCCGCCCGAACCGCCAGAACCCGAGCCCGAACCGCCGCATCCCGCGAGCGCGCCCGCTGCGAGGAGCACCGCCGCCCCGGCCGCCGGGACGCCCATCCGAATGCGGCACGCCAACCTGACCATCGGCTCCCGAGGGTAGACGGGGGGCCGGTTGCCTGAGGCCGTTGATCAGTCAACTAGAATCGATGGGTATGGAAACCACGTCCGAGACCCGGCTGGACGGCGCCGCGCTCGAGGCCTGGCGGAGCTTCCTGCAGAGCCATGCGGCGATCGTGCGCGTACTTGACGCGGACCTGGCGGCAGCCCACGGACTGACCACGCGCGACTATGAGGTGCTGCTCTACCTCGCCCAGGCCGAGGACCGGCGCCTGCCGATGTCCGCGCTCGCCGAGCGCACGATGCTCACCCGCTCGGGCATCACACGGCTCGTCGACGGCCTCGTCGCCGCCGGCCTCATCCGACGTGTCGCCTGTCCGAGCGACGCGCGCATCTCCTACGCCCAGCTCACCGACACAGGGCACGAGAAGCTGCGCCGCGCCGGCTGCTCCCACGTCGCGAGCATCAACCAGCAGTTCGTCGAGCGCTTCAGTTGCGAGGAGCTCGCGACCCTTGCCGAGTTGCTCGGCCGTCTCCCCGGCGCGAACCCCGACGGAGTCTGCTCGATCTCCTGACGCGGCCGACCTCCGGGTGCTGGGCGGCACGGTGGTCGCCCGCTACTCTTGACCGTCGCGGCGACGTGGCGGAGTGGCTACGCAGCGGCCTGCAAAGCCGTCTACACCGGTTCGATTCCGGTCGTCGCCTCTCACGGCCGAGGGCGTGCCCGCCCCTGGGAGCGCGCGGATATACTCGGCCGCCTCGCGGCTGTAGCTCAGTTGGCTAGAGCGTCTGCTTGCCATGCAGAAGGTCGAGGGTTCGAGTCCCTTCAGCCGCTTGATCAGAAAGCCCCGCTTCGGCGGGGCTTTCTGCTGTCCGGGACACCATCGCCGATCTCGCTCCCGCCGATTGGGAATCAGGAGTGGGCATCACATACGTTGGGACACGGGTTTGCTCCGTTGCGCGAGACTGCGCAGAGCGAGATGGACTCGAAGGAGCAACGCGCGGCCCTGCGAGCGGCCGTATACCGCGGCGACGGACCGGCGGTCGTCCAGCTGCTTGGCGGCCCCGGCGCCGATGACGACTCGCTGCAGCTGGCCGGTGACGGTCTCATCGCTGCGCTCATGCAGCGCGTGGACGGTGCCCGCGAGCTGGCGCACGATCTCGCGGTGGGGCTGCGCGAGCGGCGCTGGAACGGCGACGATGAGCTGGCCGACCAGCTTGATGCTCTGCTTGGCGGCGGGCCGGCGCCGAGACTGCGGGCCCTGCCTGTCGACCTGGATGAGCTGGCCGGCATCCTCGAAGGCGATCCCCTCACCGCCGGAGGTCGCATCGACATCAGAACCGGTGAGGTCTGGCCGCAGGCGGCGATCGAATACGCCCTGGAGACCGGAGAGGAAGGTGAGGACGCCGGCGAGGACCCGGAGCAATGGCTGCTGGTCGAGGGTGAGGGGTCACGCGAGGGCTACCAGGACATGGAGCTGTTCATCGCGTCCGTCGAGCAGCCCGACCGCGCCGAGCGACTGGCCAGCGCGATCACAGGCCGCGGCGCGTTTCGCCGCTTCAAGGACGAGCTCGCACGCTCCCCCGGTGAGCTTGAGCGTTGGTATGCCCTAGCCGAGGAGCGCCAGCGCGGCCGAGCGCGATCATGGCTGGCCGCGGCCGGCTACCTCGCGCTGCCCGCCAGCCACCGGGCTGGCTGAGTCTCGAGCGACACCTCTACGCTGTCGCCGCCGCAGCCTCTGGAGCTGTTCCTTCTGATCCCCTGCCGGCCAGCGCGGCAGCGCCGCCGTAGACCCGTGATTCGGGAGAGCAGGAGCGGATCGGTGTCGCGATCGAGCCCGGATGCGCTCCAAGTCCGCCCACAGCCCGGCGGAGCGCGGACTTGGAGCGGATCCGCGTCGTCATTGGACACGGATGTGCTCCGAGTCCGCACCGGGGCAGAGACCCGCATTCGACACGCCGAACGCGGCGGGGCTCAGACGCGCTCCGCGACGAAGGTGCGCTCCACCTCGTCGACGGCGCAGCGTGGTCCGTGGCGGCTCCCCGCGCACCTCGACCGCTACCGCCTTGCGACGACCACATCCGGGTCGAGCCACGGGATGAGCGCGCACTGCGTGTGGTCATTTTCATTGTCGGGGTCAATGCAATTGACCGCGCGCTGCCGGCTCGAGGTGAGACGGCGGCCGGCTGCCGGCGTGAATCGGGCTCCCGATCGGGTCAGCGCCATCCATGGGGCTGGCCGGGGCTCGTCGGCGAGCCCCCCCGCATCAAGGCTGTCGAGAGAGCTTGGTCCTCGGTTTTCTCTCGATCGATTGGCGATGCGAAAGCGGTCCGCCGCTCCGAGGCGGTGGATGCCGTCGGTCGGCTCAGGCAGACTGACGGTCATGGAGTTGCTGGTGGCGCGCAATCCAGACCCCGCGAGCTCGTTGCCGTTCCTGCTGTGGCTGCCGTTGGGCGATGGGTTGGTGTTTCGCACGCGGGGGACGTGGCCGCGGACGAGTGCGCTGTACTGCCACCCGGTTGGGGTGCAGGAGTGGCCCGCGGAGCCGGAGATCGTCGAGCGGGTGGCGTTGCGGGTGTGCGCACGACGCGGAGCGGCGATCGACGTGGTGTGCGATCGCGGACGCGAGCAGCGCTCGCAGATCGTCTTCACCCGCTCGCGTGGACGCGACGTGGTGTTCTGGCAGTCGCCGCGGACACGCAAGCAGGCGCGGCCCGATGTGCGAGTGCCCACGGCGCGGGCGCAGGGGTTCAAGACGCTGGAGATCATCGTTGACGCGCACGAGCGCTACCCGTACCGGTTTGCCGGACAGCAGGTGCAGACGGTGAAGCGCGCGCTGGCCTGCGGGGACTACGCGGTGGCGCTGGATGGGCGCGTGGTGTGCGCGGTGGAGCGCAAGTCGATCGAAGATCTGGTCTCCAGCCTGGGCAGCGGACGCCTGCGGTTCGCGCTCGGCGAGCTCGCCGGGTTGCCGCGCGCGGCGGTGGTCGTCGAGGACGGCTATGCCCGGCTGTTCGCGCAGCGCTCCATGAACGGCGCAACGGCTGCCGATGGCCTGGCCGAGCTGCAGGTGCGCTACCCGGCCATCCCGATCGTGTACTGCGAGTCGCGCAAGCTGGCCGAGGAGTGGACCTATCGCTATCTCGCGGCGGCGTCCGCGTGGGCACGGCAGGAGGCGCCCGCCCGCGCACGGATCGGCAGCGGCGGGCTCGACACTCTGGCGGCCGCGCCGTCCGCCCCGTCACCCTCGAGCGCGGAGCTGCGTGCCTGGGCTCGTGCCAACGGGATCGCCGTCAGCGACCGAGGACGCATCTCCCAGGACGTCTGCGAGGCGTGGTCCCGGGCGCATGATCTCGCTGGCTCGACACCGGAGCGCGACGGCGGGCCGTAGCCCGCCAGCGTAAGACTCGACCCCGACGAGTGATCGGCCGCGCCGCGTCTCGCCGCGCGGCGCCGCCGCCGCGTGTGCTTGAGCTATTGACGCGCAGACCGGCGGGTGGGAACGGACGCCGCCGCCCGAATCAGGCGTGGGCACCCTCACATTCGTCTTATATGGATGCAGTTTAACTTACTGCATTCCATAACTGGATCTGTATGTAGATCCGCCGCTGCGTGCGGCGACAGCACGCCAGCGGGCTGAGCAGAGGAGAGGTCCGTACATGTCGAAGCGCGTAGGACTATCCAGGCAGGCTGGGCGGCTGCCGCTGGCGGTTGCGGTGGCGACCGCAGCGTCGTTGTCGTTCGCGACGACCGCTGGGGCGCGAACTCGCACGCATCTGCCGTCCCTGACCGTGGGCGACGGCGAGACCTACACGGTCACGAACACGACGCAGCTGAGCAGGCTGAAGCTGGAATCCGGCGGCACGCTCCAGGCGCCGAGCGGCGACACGCTCACGATGACCGTCAACGGCGTCGAGACGGGCTCGGCGCTCGTGGCTCCGGACAGCAGCACGTCGGCCACGTACGGAACGTCGACCGCGATCCAACCCGGCACCTACACCGGCAACGTGGTGCTGACACCGGAGGTCGACAACACCGCGTCGAACTCCGGGCTGACCTTCGACCTGCGCCAGGCGCTCTACGTCGATTCAAACGGGGTGGAGCAGGACGAGTCCGCGCTGTCGGGGATCAAGGGCGGCGTCGTGTCGGGCACCGGCGCGAAGAACATCAAGGTGCTCTCCCGCGGCAGCGAGGCGTACGACGGTGTCTTCGACGAGGGTGCCGACTATTCCCTGAACAACCCCATCATCCACCTCGTCGGCAATGGCCGCTCGGACTTCGTCGGGGACGGGGCGGCAATCGTCGCCGATGGTGACGGCGCGCGGCTCGTCGTCAACCATGCGCACATCAACAACACCGGGGTCGTACGCACCGGCGTGGTCGCCGAGGGCGGCTCGCATCTGATCGTCAAGAACTCCTCGATCCGCACCAATGACGGCACGCTGCCCTCGGACTACACCCCGACGGTCAACACCGCGTACATGATGCAGGTGCCGTGGATGCTCGGCATCGAGGGGGACGTCCGCGCGACGAACCTGCTGGGCACGGACACCGAGGCGACGTACCTGCGGTCGAGCATCGTGTCGCAGGGCTGGGGCGCGCTGTCGACCGACAGCGGTCAGGACGGCACGCTCACCGCGATTGACGATCACGTCGAGAACTACGGCGACGAGGGCGGCTACGGCACCTATGCGATCGGTAACGCGACCGAGAACCTGCTCGGAGACCGGATGGACGTCGGCACCTACGCGACGATCAACCGCGGCGGGGCCGTCCACTACGGCAACAGCAGCCCGACGGCGGTCGCAGCGCTCAACAAGTCGCTCGGACTCGGGCTCAGCCACGCCGAGCTGGCCGCGATCCCCGACCGGCCGACCGTCGTGCACTCGCGTGGATTCGGGTTCATGTGGCACGGCGAGGGCTCGCTCAACATCGACGGCGGGACGGTCGTCGATTCCAAGGACTCGACCTTCCTGGACAAGGGTCAGGCGATCCAGGTCTCCGTCGACGGCTCGCAGGGAGTCAAGCTCCACCCCGGCAACGGCGTCCTCATGCAGGTCATGGACAACGACGACCCCGGCCCGCAGATGGTGAGCCGCCTGCCCGGGCTGGACTGCTCGAGTGGCTGCATCGCCAACACCGGCGTCTACACCCAGCCAACCGGCACCCCGGCCTCGACGGGCTATGACACGACAACCGCCCAGAGCGGGGATGCGGTGGCCACCTTCACCGACACGAAGCTCACGGGCGACTTCTACAACGGCGTCCGCGGGGACCAGAACGGCCTCAGCGGGCTCAACATGGACCTCACGTTCGACAGCTCACAGATCGATGGCGCGATCTCGGCGGCGACGACCGTCCACGACGTGAGCCCGATCAGCGCGTCGAACTACGAGGATCTCGGCCATGTGACGAACACGCCCTCGGCGGCCATCAACAACGGCGTGATCGTCAACCTCGAGGGCCAGTCGACGTGGAAGGTGGCGAGCACGTCGTATCTGAGCAGCCTCACCGTCGGCAACTTCGCGTCGGTGATCGGCGCCGGCGGCAAGTCGCTGACGATGACCGTCAACGGAACGCCGACCACGATCCAGCCGGGACAGACCTACGCCGGCGACATCGAACTCTCCGTCAGCTGACGCTGTCACGGACTCGACGGATCTGAGCGATGGGGCGGCCCCGCCGGGGCCGCCCCACGCGCGGTCGCCGACACGGCGGCCGCCCCTCGCTCCTTGATCCCGCTCACTCGACGTGCTGAGATCGCACGTCCCGCCGCACCGATCGGCTGGGGAAGGATTGCCGGGCGCCCGGCGTCTTCGAGGGAAAGCCCGATCCATCGTGAAAGACCAGGCTCCATTGATCCGCTCATCCGCAGCACCCGCGTCGCCTGCTGCACTCGCCCGGCTGCTGCTCGCGCCGGCCAGTCCGAACCGCGCCATCTGGGCGATCCTCGGGCTCGCGGCCGTCGCGGTCGGTGTCGCGGGATTTCTCCACGGCCGCCTGTTCCATGAGGGCTACAGCCAGGTCACGGTCATCGGCCTCCTGTTCCTGCTCAACGAGATCAGCTCCGGGCTGGTGATCGTGCTGCTGCTCCTGCGTCGTCCATGGCTGTTCGCGCTCGGCGCGCTCGGAATCAGCGTGGGAGCGGTCGTGTCGATCGTGATCTCGCACACCACGAGCCTGTTCGGCTTCGCCGAGCACGCCTACTCCACGACCGCGACCACAATCGTCGCCGCCGAGTGTGTGGCCACGGCACTGGTCCTGGTCGCGCTCGGTCTGGCGGCGCGTCTCGGGCTCGGCATCGAGGGGCATGCGCGATGACCCGCCGGCTGGCCATGCTCGCGGCGGTCGCGGTACTCGTCGTCACGGCACTCGTCGCCGCCGGCGTCGGCCAGGGCTCGCCACCGCCCGCCTACCCCGTCTCCGCGCAGGCGGCCCGCAGCGAGATCGCCGCAGTCGCCCACGGGAGCGCGCTCGCCCGCCGCGGCGAGCAGCTGTTCGACACGCACGGCTGCGGCGACTGCCACACGATGGCCGCGGGTCACTACGGGGGACGGCTCGGTCCTCGGCTGGACGCGATCCTCCAGGGCACCGGGGTCAGCCAGATCGAGGCGGACATCATCCACCCGCCCCACAACATCCCCGGCTTCGAGGCGGGCCTGATGCCCGAGAATTTCGGCTCCCGGCTCCCGCACGCCGACATCGAGGCGCTCGCGGCTTTCCTCCAGACCGCGGCGCGCGGCGCAGCCTCCGGCGGCGGTCACTGAGCGCTTCGGTCGGTAGCTCCCGGCCAACGGGCGCTGTCTCGCGTTCACCGTTCGGGCGCGGACATGGACGGCCGCAGATGCGCCAAGCCGTCACCGGAGGACCTAAAGTGCCTCTAAGTGCGTCGAAGACTTCGGGTTCCGAGCATCGGCCGACTCGCTCTCATGCCGCCGGCGGCGTTCGCCGTGCACCAGCTGCGCTACGAGCTCGCCTACGGATCGGAGGCGAGCGTCGTGCTCCGAGAGACGGGCCACTCCTACCTGCACTCGGTGGTGCCATGGCTGGTGGCACTGGTCGGCATCGCGGTGGGCGGGTTCCTGGCCCGAGTGGGACGGGCGTTCGCCACGCGCACCTCGCCGCGCGGGTTCTCTCTGTCGTTCGGCGCGCTCTGGGCGTTGTGCGTGGTCGCCCTGGTGACGATCTTCGCCTGCCAGGAGACGCTTGAGGGGATCTTCTCCGCCGGGCACCCGAGCGGCTGGACCGGGGTGTTCGGCGACGGCGGCTGGTGGGCGCTGCCGGTGGCCGGCTGCATCGGCTTCATCCTGGCCGCTGTGTTCCACGGCGCCCGGTGGGTGGTCCGGCGCAGCGCCCTCTGGCGCCGCCGGCCCTCACGCGCGCGCCGGGCGATCGTCGCCGTCCTGCAACCGAGCACGGTCCGGCCGCCTGCGCCGGCGCCGGTGCTCGCCGGATGGTCGAGCCGAGGCCCGCCGCTCCCTGAGGCCTGAACTGGCGACGCCGCCGGCCCGGCCGGCGCGTCGTGCGGTGCCCAGAACAGGATGACCGCCGCGAGGCGGCGCGTTCACGCGCTCGCGGTTGCGTGCAGCCATCCGGATCGGCCCGGTCCGCAACGACCTCAAAGGAGAAGCTCAATGACCTCAGGTGTGGTCGGCTCGATTGCCGACGAGCACCCGCGGCCGTCGCTCAGCGCTCGGCTGAACGATTACTTCTGGTCGGACGCCACGCGTCGCGTCCAGACGGTGCTCGGCCTCATCTGGCTGCTCGACGGCGGCCTGCAGTTCCAGTCGTTCATGTACTCGCGTGGATTCGTGCAGATGATCGCCTCAGGCGCTCAGGGACAGCCGGGCTGGCTGCACGACTCGATCTTCTGGGGCGCGAGGATGGCCAATGGCGACATCGGGGTGTGGAACACGCTGTTCGCACTCACCCAGGTCCTGTTGGGGCTGGGGATGCTCTATCGCCCACTGGTCAGGCCCGCCCTCGGCGCCTCGCTGCTGTGGGTCCTAATCGTCTGGTGGTTCGGCGAAGCGTTCGGAATGCTGTTCATGGACATGGCCCAGCCGCTCACCGGCGCGCCGGGAGGCGTGTTCATGTACGGGCTGATCGCCCTGCTCGCGTGGCCGAATGGACGTCCCGGCGGGCTGTTCGGAACCCGCGGCGCCAAGACGATGTGGTGTGCTCTGTGGATCGTGATGGCCTGGCTGTGGCTGCTCGCACCGAGCTCGGGCGCCAATGCCACCAAGTCGATGCTGACGAGCGTGCCGAGCGGGATCCATCCCCTCGACTCCCTCCAGAGCAGCCTCGCCACCGCCGCGGGCGGTCACGGGCTGATCATCGCGCTGGTCCTCGCTGCCGTGTCGGCCGCGATCGGGATCGCCGTCGCCGCCGAGTGGCGGCCGCGCGCCTTCCTGTGGGCGGCGATCGTGCTCAACGTCATCTACTGGGTGATCCCCCAAGGCCTGGGCGGCATCTTCGCCGGCGGCGCGACCGACCCGAACGCCGGGCCGTTGTTCGTGCTGCTCGCGTGCGGGATGTTCCCGCTGTTCGCACGGACCACCGGCGGATCCACCCGCCCGTCCGCAGAGGGGGCGTCATGAGGATCGAACATCGCCGCATGAATCAACTTGCCGCGGTCGGAGTGGCCGGGCTGTGCGCCGCGCTCGTGGCGGCGTGCGGGAGCTCGAAAGGGCTCAGCACGACCCAGGGGTCGGCCAGCGGGATGTCCGCCATGCGCACCACCAAGACCTCGTCGATGAGCGGTATGTCCGGCATGTCGGGCATGTCGGGCAACAACCCCTCCCACACCCCGGCGCGCCTGCTCAAGATTGACGGGATCACCCCGATCCCGACCCAGATGCTCGCGACCTCGGATTGGCAGCACATGAAGATCCAGGCGATGGCGATGACCGCGGTGCCCTTCGTCGTCTACAACGGGACTCGTGAGCAGACCGAGAAGATCCCCAAGCACGTGAGCTTCCATCTGATGGTGACCCTCAACGACGACCGCAGCCATGAGCCGATCCCATATGCCTCGGTGTGGGCGACGATCACGCGCGACGGCAAGGTCGTCTACGACGAGCGCCAGTGGCCGATGATCTCCGAGTACCTCGGGCCCCATTACGGCAACAACGTCGCGCTGCCCGGAGCCGGCACGTACAAGCTCAGCCTCCTCATCAGCCCGCCCGTCGCTGCCCGCCACCTGGAGTACAAGAACGTCTGGCTCAGGCCGCACCGGGTCAGCGCCACCTTCCACTGGCGCCCCGAGAAGACGTGAGCGAGTCTCCGCGTGTCACGCGCCGCCGGCTGCTGGCCGGCGGCGCGGCGATCGCCGCCGCGGGCGCAGGCGCCTACGGCGTCACGCGTGCCTCCGAGGCGGGGCCCGCGCCGATCCCGGTCGGAGATCAGCCGGACGGGCTGCCGGCTCGCCAGTTCGCCTGGAACGCGTTCCTACATCAGGATCGATTCGGCAATGCCGTCCCGCCGCGACACGACCGGCTGCTCTTCTTCGATGTCATCGGCCGTCGGAGCGAAGGCCACCGCACCCGGCTGGAGGCCGCGCTGCGAACGCTGGAGCGGCGCTTCTCTTGGGGACCTGAGGGGCTGCTGTTCACGGTCGGCTGGGGCCACCACTACTTCGGCCGCGCCTCGGAGCGGGCCGCGCCGATCCCTGCGGCGCGGGCACTCTCGAACTTCGAGCTGCCGGCGATCGATGACTACGACATGGTGCTGCATCTCGCCGCCGATGACGAGGACCGCCTGCGCTCGGTGGAGAACGCCCTCACCCACGGCGCCGAGATCGACGGTCTGCACGGCCGCGCCGACCTCTCCGAGGTGCTCGCCTGGCGGGAGACCCGGACGGGGTTCACCGGTGCGGGTCTGCCCGCCGCCCACCAGGACGTTGGGGGCATCCCGTCCGGCCGGCCGGTACCGGCCGACGCCCCGCTGTTCATGGGGTTCAAGTCGGCGCTGAAGCACAACCAGGCCACCGAGGACTCGATCACGATCGCCGACGGGCCGTACGCCGATGGGACGACGATGGCCGTCAGCTACATGCGGCTGCGACTCGACAGCTGGTACCAGGACCTCGACGAGGATCAGCGAGTCGCCCGCATGTACGCGCCGCAGATGACTCCCGAGCAGGTCCGCCGCGTCCGCACCGACGCGCCGGGCGACCCCAAGCTCCTCGGCCAGGCGATTCGGCGCTATGGGGTGATCGGACATTCGCAGACGAGCGCCCGCGCGCGCCGTCATGGCAAGCCGATCATCCTGCGACGCGACTTCGACACTATCGACGGCGGTCAGGCGGGGCTGCACTTCGTCAGCCTCCAGCGCTCGATCGAGGACTTCGTGCGCACCCGGACGGCGATGAATGCCGCTTCGGCCCAGCTCCAGAATCCCGCGATCACCGACACCGACAACAACGGGATCAACGAGTTCATCTTCGTGCTCAAGCGCGGCAATTATCTGCTGCCGTCTCGCGCGCGGCGCTCGTTCCCCGACACCGTCTCGGCGTGAGCTCAGCCGGGAGAGCCACCTGCCAGGTCGCGGCGTCCACCGATCGGACGACGCCGCAGGCTCGCCGTCCAGGCGAGCGCGATGGCCACCAGGGCCGCGGCGGTGGTCACCCACCAGCCCGCGCCCGCGGTCCGCGAGGGCACGGCTCCGACCGCCGCCGGGCTGGCGCCCGGTGCCGTCACGCCGGTCAGCCGCCTCACCGCCTGCTCGGTGGCGGTGATGAGCAGCCCCCGGCGCGGAGCGAGGCCGCTGAGCGGCGAGCGGATCGGCGCCCCGTCACGCGTGAGCCCGAAGCCGTCCGGCATCACCACGAGCAGCTTGCCGTGGTAGTCGAGCGAGAGCTCGCGTCCCAGCACGATCGCGTACTCCTGCGGCTGACCCCACAGCGCGGTGAGAGACCCGAGGTCTGAGCGCGTGGCGATGACGGCCACCCGCAGCGGGGCACCGTTCGCCGCCGCGTGCCTGAGCTGGCGCTGCAGAGCGACCTTCTGCGCGTACGTCGCGCCGCTGTCGAAGCTGAGGAACAGAGGCGGCGCGGCGACCAGCACATCGCTGGCGGGATCGCCGTCGGCTCGCGCGGCGCACACCGGGCCGCCCAGCACGGCGGCGCACGCCGTCGCAATCACAACCACCGCCACCGTCACGGACGTGGGGAGCGCTCTGGGTCGATGAGCTCTCACGCCTCCGTCGTCTATCACACACGGCCACCTCGGATGCGCTTGCGCGCCGTTGCCGCGTTGGCCGTCTGGTTGATCGCGCTCGCGGTGCCGTCCGCGGCGTTCGCACACGGAGCGGTCGATCCGGAGGCAAGCGACGATCTCGCCACGATCACGCACCTGCCGACGGGGATCCACGCGCGGATCGTCGATGGCGACCTGCGGGTGTGGATGTCGGTCCGGCCGTCGATGACGGTCATCGTGCTCGACTACCAGGGCGGCCGCTTCCTGCGGTTCGACGCGCGCGGCGTCCAGGTCAACCAGAACTCCCCGATGTACTACCTCAACCTGACCCCGCAGATCGCACCGTCGATCAAGCTCACTCCGCAGATGGCGCCCGATTGGCACCGCGTCTCGGGCGGCCACAGCGACGTGTGGCATGACGGGCGGCTGGCCGCGCTGTCGCAGACCCTTCAGGCCCCGGGGGCGCGGGTGCTCGGTCGTTGGACGCTGCCGCTGCTCGTCGATGGCCGTCGCGAGGCGATCTCGGGGGTGCTGCGCCACCGGCCGCGTCCCACGCTGGCGTGGTGGTGGCCGCTGGCTGCTGCGCTGCTCATACTCCCCGCGCTGCTTCGGCTCCGCGACCGCGCGCTCGAGCGCCGGATCTGCCGTCCGATCGCCGCCGTCACGATCCTCGCCGCCGCCACCGAGGCGGTGGGAGCCGGGCTGCACGGCCGTCCAGGGGTCACCGGCTGGCTCGTGGCGATCATGGTCACCGAGCTTGCGGTCCTGGGCTGGAGCGCGTTGCGCCTGCTTCGCGGCAAGGACGGGCCTCTCAGCCTCGGGCTGATTGCGATCGTCGCGGGATACCGCGGCCTGGTCGGAGTCGCCGTCCTGTGGCGGGGCTACGTGTTGCTCGCGATCCCCGCTCTGGTGGGCCGAGCGTCGGTTGCGGTCTGCCTGGCCGGCGCGGTCTCGCTTGCGGTGGTCGCGGTGTGGACGCTCGACCTGGAGCGCCGGCCCCGTCAGCGGCGCGCCTCCGCGTGAGGCCACGGACTCTCACCGCGGGACTGGCCGCGGGCGTCCTCACCTGCGCGGGAGCGCTCACCGGTTGTGGCAGCGCATCGACGTCGACCAGCTCGGCGATCCGGACGCTCGAGGCCGAGGCCCGCCCGATCGGCCGCGGGCCGCGCTTCCAGGCGCCGGTGCGCGGACGGCCGCTCGGCCGCTGCGGACGCCGGCTCGGTCCGCGCGAGGCCGCCCACATCGAGCTGTTCGCGGAGAACCGCGTCGTGCTGGTGGCGGCGGGCGTCGGCGTGCGCGGCCCGCGCCGCTACGCCGATGGGCGGATCGTGTCCGCTCGCTGCTACGGCGCACTCGTCACGCTCGATCCCACCGGGGTGGTGCTGGTGCGTCCCCGGACGCACCTCACGCTGGCCGGGTTGTTCCGCAGCTGGGGACAGCCACTGTCACCAACGGAGCTGGCCGGGTTCTCCGCCGCCGCCGGACAGCACGTCCGCATCTACGTCGACGGGCGCCTGCGGCGCGGCAATCCGCGCACGGTCCCGCTCACACGCCACGCCGAGATCGTGCTCGAGGTGGGGCCGCACGTCCCGCCGCATCGCCGTTACACCTTCCCGCCAGGCCCGTCCTCGTGATCGCCCGGCAGCCACGGAAGCGCCGGCGGACTCGCCGTGTCCCCGCGCTCGCCTGGCTGGCGATCCTCGCCGGCGCGTTGCTGGTGCTCGGTCACGCCGGTCCGGCGCGAGCCGACGGCGATCCGGCAAGCGATGAGCTGATCGCCCAGAACGTCTTCTATCCCTACAGCTCGCCGGTCTCCCCGAGAGCCCAGCGACAGCTGAATGCGGAGGTCACGACCGCTCATCGCGACGGGCTGTTCCTGAAGATCGCGCTGATCGCGCGCCCGAGCGATCTCGGTTCGATCACCGCGCTCTACGGGTCTCCGCAGCGCTACGCGCAGTTCCTGGACACCGAGCTCAGCCTCAACCGCAAGATCCCGCTGTTGGTCGTCATGCGAGCCGGATTCGGAACCGAAGGGCTGCCCGCGGCCCTGCAGCGTGCGGTGCTCGATACCCGGCCGCCGGGATCCGGCACGGGCACCTCGCTCACCAGCGCGGCCAGCTCGGCGGTCTCCAAGTTCGACTCACTGCTCGCCGCCGGACACGCGGGGCGCGCGAGCGCGGGACGCTCCTCGGGCGCCTCCACGCGGATGATCCTTCTGCTGGCGCTCATCCTCGCCGCACTGGTCGTCGGCGGGTTGCTGATCGTCTCGCGAGTGCTCTCCCCGCCGGGCGCCTGAGCCGAAAGTCGCCGCGCCCGCCCGGAAACCGGTCATTGTTCCGACCAGATCGGGCAAATTGTTGCATCTGCGCAACTCTCGTGCCGATGACGCGTTCTGTCCTCGAATCATGAACATCCAGCCGAGTCGCCGTACCCCACGGGTGCGGCGAGCGGGGGACCCAACCGGAGCGACCACCACAGGGAGCTCCATGGGGCGAATCACCGGCACTGTGCCGGAGTAGCGCGACTCTTTCCGCGCGAGCCCGTCAGCTCACCCCGTAGGCGCCCGAAAGAGAAGGGTCTGCCGCCGTGCTCAACAACTTCATGCGCGCCTGTGCGCGCGCTGCGCTTCCGTGTCTCGCGTTCGCCGCCGTGATCTCTCCGGCGACCGCACTCGCCGCCTCCGGTGGTGGCGGCGGAGCCACGATCTCCACTCCTACATCGACTACCACGCCCGCGACGGCGCAAACGACGACCGCCACGACGAACCTGCTCGGCCGCCGCACGCTCCGCATCGGGATGCACGGTGCGGACGTCAAGCAGATGCAGCACGCGCTCACCGCCGCGGGCTATCCGACGACCGCAGACGGGCAGTTCGGCCCCGACACGCGGACGAGCGTCCAGCGCTACCAGCGAGCGACCGGGCTGCGCGCCAACGGCATCCTCAGCCGCTCCGAGGCGCGCACCCTGCGCTCCGCAACCCAGACCTCCACCCGCACGGCAACCGCGACCACGTCCGCGACCACCGCCGACGGCACCGCCACGATCGCCTCCGACGGCGAGCTCGAGCTGCCCGCCGGCGCCCCGGCTGCGGTTCAGCAGATCGTCGCGGCCGCCAACTCGATCATCGACACCAACTACGAGTGGGGCGGTGGGCACGGCAGTTTCCAGAGCAGTGGCTATGACTGCTCCGGCGCGGTGAGCTTCGCCCTGCACGGCGGGGGCCTGCTGTCCTCCCCCGAGGACTCCACCGGTCTTGAGACCTACGGTCAGCCCGGCAAGGGCAACTGGGTCACGGTCTACACCGACCCGTCCCACGCCTTCCTCGTCGTCGACGGCCGCGCCTTCGACACCGCCGACTACGGCGGACCGAACATTCCCAGCGGCTCCGGGCCGCGCTGGCGCCTGAACCCGACCGGCAACCTGCAGGACGGCGGCGACTACGTCGCCCGGCACCCCGCCGGGCTCTGAGCCGGCCGCGCGCGCTCAGCCGGCGAGCAGCTCGCCGGTGAGCGCCTGCGACGGCCCGAAGTCGATCGTCATGAGCGCTCCGCCGCCCGGGGCGTTCGCGGCGCTCGCCGAGCCCCCGTGGGCCTCGGCGGCCTGACGAACGATCGCCAGGCCGAGGCCGGAGCCCGGCTTGGCGCGCGCGGTGCGGGCGCGATGGAAGCGGTCGAAGACGTACGGGAGGTCCTCACCCTCGAAGCCGGGGCCGTGGTCACGCACCACGAGGCTGCCCTCGCGCAGCCGCACCTCGATCACGCCGCCCTCCGGGCTCCACTTCATCGCGTTGTCGAGCAGGTTGGCCACCGCGCGGGCGATCCGGTCGCCCTCGCCTCGCACCAGCGTCGGCTCGAGTTCGGCGGTGACGGTGAGCTCCGGAGCGCGCCGGCGCGTGCGTTCGACGACCGCCGCCACGACCTCGTCGAGGCGCACGTCGCCGGCGCTGGTGCCCGGCTTGCTCCCCCGCGCGAGCTCGACGACGTCGGAGACGAGCGCGGTGAGCTCGTCGAGCTCCTCGATCACATCCCGGCGCAGCGCCTCACGCTCGCCGGCGGGCAACCGCTCCTCGTCGCTCATCAGCTGCAGGTTGGCGCGGATGGTTGCGATCGGCGTGCGCAGCTCGTGCGAGGCATCCGCAACCAGGTTGCGCTGGGACTCGACCGAGCGCTCGAGCGCGTCGAGCGTTTCGTTGAATGTGCGCGCCAGGCGGGCGAGCTCGTCACCGCCCTGGACCTCCAGGCGATCCGTCTCCAGGCGTTCGGGCGAGGCCGCGATCGCCTCGGTCTGCCGAGTGAAGCGCGCGATCGGGGCGAGGGCAGCGCGAGCGACCAGGACCCCGAGCAACGCGGCGAGCGCGATCCCGGCGGCGGCGATGATGATGAGCAGCAGCAGCTGGTGGGAGAGCGCGTGGTTGACCGCCGTGAGCGGGAGCGCCGCGATGAACGCCCCCGCGGAGCCCGCGCCGACGATGTAGAGCCTCAGATCGATCCCGCGGACCGTCGCGTTCGTGAAGTAGCGACCGCGGCCCGAACGCGCGATGGCCCGCATCCGCGCGTCGACCGGGATCTGGTCACGTGAATCGGGCGCGTGAGCGGTCCCGTCGGGCGAGATCTGCTCCAGGGCGCCGTCGGCGCCTCCGAACGGCGCCCGCTGCCGGTGCTCGAACGCCGCCCGCCCGCCGCGCCCGGCAGGCCCCGGGCCACCGCCGTCCGGGGGCGGCGTCGTGCCGGCGCCCTCGGCGAAGTGCTGGGCGCGGTCGGCCAGGTTGCGCAGGGTGGTGTCGACCTGACCGCGCAGCTCCGAGCTGGTGCCCGCGTAGCTCGAGACGGCCACCGCGATCACCGCGATCGCCACCGCGACCCCTGCGGCCAGCCCGAGACGGACCCGCAGGCTCACCCCTGTCCCCCGCCCTCGCGTAGGGCGTAGCCGACCCCGCGCACGGTGTGGATCACCACCTGCGTCCCGGCCTCCTCGAGCTTGCGGCGCAGGTAGCCGACGTAGACGCGCAGCGCGTTGGAGCTGGGACCGAAGTCGTACCCCCAGACGCGGTCATAGATGAGGCTGTGCGGGAGCACCCTCCGCGGGTTGAGCATGAGCAGCTCCAGCAGCTGATACTCGGTCCGGGTCAGCTCGACGAACCGCTCCCCCACGGCGACACCGTGCCGGCCGGGGTCAAGGCGCAGGTCGACGAACACCGGCGGGCTCCCGTCGTCCTCCTGTGTGGGATCGAAGGTCGCGCGGCGCAGCAGCGCGCGCAGCCGCGCCCGGAGCTCGTCGACATCGAACGGCTTGACCAGGTAGTCGTCGGCGCCCGCGTCGAGGCCGTCGATGCGATCGGACACCGCATCACGCGCGGTGAGCATCAGCACCGGAACCCGGTTGCCCTCGCGGCGCAGCAGCCGGCAGACCTCCAGCCCGTCGATGTCGGGCAGCCCGATGTCGAGCACGACCGCATCCGGAGGCGTCGCGGCGATCTCCGAGAGCGCGCCGGAGCCCGTCTCGGCCACGCGAACCTCGTATCCGGACAGGCCGAGCGCGCGCCGGAGCACGTCGCGCAGTCCGCGGTCATCGTCGACGACGAGCAGTTGCATCGCGTCAGATTGTGCCGCGCCCCCGGCGCGAACGGCCCAGACTCCTACGTGCCGCTTACACGCTCGCGCAGAACCGCGCCGAGAATCCCGTTGACGAACCCGGGCGCCGAGGAGCCGCAGAACGTCTTCGCGGTCTCGACGGCCTCGTTGATAGCGCCCTCCGGCGGAATCTGGGACTCGCCGGGCATCAGGTCGGGATGGAGCATCTCCAGCAGCGCAACCCGGATGATCGAGCGCTCCAGCGGCGCGATCCGCTCAAGCGGCCAGTCGGACGCGTGACGGCGGATCAGGTCGTCGAGCTCATCCTGATGCTCGCGCACCTGCTCGGCCAGTGCGAGGGTGAACATGTGCACGTCCCGCGGCAGTGTCTCGCCCAGCTCGCGCCCGAGCAGGTCGCTCTGGTAGAGCGCCCAGACGGCAGCGCGACGTTGCTCGGTTCGACGGGCCATCCGCGGTCAGGAGTCAGCCGACGACGATGAGCTCTTTGGGGATTTCGGTGAGCACCTCGCGCCCGGAGGGCGTGACGACGCACAGATCCTCGATCCGCACCCCGAGCTCCCCCGGGACATAGACGCCGGGCTCGCAGCTGACGACGTTGCCGTCCTGGAGGACGTCATCGGAGCGGCCCGACAGCGTGGGCTTCTCGTGCACCTCGAGGCCGACACCGTGCCCGAGGCTGTGCCCGAAGTGCTCGGCGTGGCCGGCGGCGTCGATGATCCGCCGCGCCGCGGCGTCGGCGTCGCGGCCGGAGACACCTGGACGCACCTGCTCAAGGCCCCCGAGCTGCGCCTCGAGCACCAGGTCGTAGACGATCCTCGCCTGCTCTCCGACCTCGCCCGAGGCGACGGTCCGCGTGCAGTCCGAGCAGTAGCCGTCGAGCACCGCGCCCCAGTCGATGACGACCAGTTGGTCGTCGCCGATCGTCACCTCTCGTGGGCTCGCGTGGGGAAGCGCGCCGTGCGGCCCGGAGGCGACGATCGTGTCGAACGAGGCGGCCGAGGCGCCGCGGTGGCGCATCGCATCCTCCAGCGCGAGCGCGATCTCGGTCTCGGTCCGGCCCGCGATCCCCTGCTCGAGGATCTCCCGGAGCGCGGCGTCGGCGAGCTCACAGGCGGCGCGGATGCGCTGCACCTCCTTGGCATCCTTGACGGCTCGCAGCGCCTCCACGGGCATGCCGGCCGCCACGAGCTCGACCGCGCTCGGCAGCTTCTCGCCGAGCGTGGCGTGCTGATAGACGGTGACGTGGCGGTCCTCGAAGCCGAGTCGAAGTGCGCCATCGGGCAGCAGCGCCGGGAGCTCCTCGAAGAAGCCGGTGCGAATGATGTGGCGCTCGAAGCTCGAGTCGACCTCGGAGGCAGCCTGCTCGACGTAGCGGAAGTCGGTGAGGAAGACGCGACGGTCGGGGCCGATCAGCGCCGCGCCGTTGGACCCCGTGAAGCCGGTGAGGTAACGGACGTTGACGAGCGAGCTGACGAACATCAGCTCGATGCCCCCCTCGCCCTCGGACAGCGCCTGGAGCAGGCGGCTCGCTCGATCAGTCACAGTGTCAGCTCCTCTCTCAGCATCACGAGCGCGTCACGGTAGCCGTCCGGGCCGCGCCCGGCGACGCGACCGGTGCAGAGCCCCTCGAGCACCGAGTGGCGGCGGAACGACTCGCGGGCGTCGACGTCGGAGAGGTGGACCTCGATCGTGGGCAGGCGGGCGATCTCCAGCGCATCCCGGATCGCGTAGGAGTAGTGCGTCCACGCGCCGGGGTTGAGCACGATCGCGTCCGCCAGCCCGTCGAGGCCGTGCAGGTGCTCCACGAACTCGCCCTCGTGGTTGCTCTGAAAGAACCGGGTGAGCAGCCCGAGCTCTGCGGCCTGCTCGGAGATCCGCAGCTCCAGCTGGGTGAGCGTGAGCGCGCCGTAGTGGCCGGGATCACGGCGACCGAGCTGGTCGAGGTTGACCCCGTGCATGATCTCGATGCGGTTGCGGGCGATGTCTGAGGGCATGATCGGTCGGCCCCAGACGCTAGCTGGCCTTCGCCAGCTCCCGGACGGCCGCGATCAGCTCGCCCGACGAGACCGCGCACCCGGGGCGGGCGGCGCCGGGCTCGGTGAGCAGCACGAACGGGACCGGCCCCTCCCCCACGCGCTTCTTGTCCCGGGCGGTCGCCATCACCACCGCGTCGGGGTCGACTTCATCCGAGAGCTCGGTCGGCAGCCCGCGCTCGGCGAGCAGGTCCCGGACCTCGGCTCGGAGCGCGTCGGCGCCGGACAGCCGCAGCGCGGCGAGCAGCCCGAGCCCGACCGCTTCGCCGTGGCGGTAGCGCGCATAGCCGGTGACGGTCTCGATCGCGTGGCCGACCGTGTGGCCCAGGTTGAGCGTCTGGCGAGGCCCGGTGTCCCGCTCGTCGGAGGCGACGACGCGCAGCTTGTGGTGCGCGCAGCCGGCGACGATCTCCGGCGCGGTCGGCTCGGCGCCGGCCCGGACCGCATCCCACAGCCACCCACCAGCCAGCAGCGCGGTCTTGACGACCTCCGCATAGCCGGCGGCGAGCTCCTCGGCGGGAAGCGTGCCCAGCGCGTCGGTGTCGGCGATCACCGCGCGCGGCTGGTGGAAGGCACCGACATAGTTCTTGGCCTCGGCGAGGTCGACGCCGGTCTTGCCTCCGTAGGCTGAGTCGACCTGCGCCACCAGCGTCGTCGGGACCTGCACGACGCGGACTCCCCGCTGGTAGGTGGCCGCGCAGAATCCCGCCAGGTCGCCGACGACGCCGCCTCCGAGCGCGACGACGATGTCGGCGCGTGTCATCGCCCCGCGGGCGAGCTCCGACCACACGATCTCGGCGTGGGCGACGGTTTTCGACTGTTCCCCGGGCATGATCGTCACTCGCCCGTCAAGGCGGCCGACCCGCTCGCCGTAGAGCCGACCGGCGTTGTAGTCGGTCACCAGGAACCGCCGGCCGCGAATCGGCGCCGGCCAGAACGGCTCGCGCTCGCGCTCGCCCTCGGGCGTCGCCAGGAGCCCTGGACCGACATAGGCCGGATAGTCGTCGCCGGCGTCCGCGCCGGGCGTGGTCGCCCACAGCGTTCGGACCCCGGCGGGCACGCCCTCCAGCGCCTCCAGGACGTGGGCCAGCCCGTTCACGCGTGCCTGGGGGACGACCACGTCGGCCGCGGCCGCGTACACGGGCTCTCGCTGGGCGTGCAACGCGGTGAACGCGTCGCGCTCCTGCGCCAACGGCCGGCCGCGCCCCGCCGCCCGGGCCCACGCGGTCTCCGGGTCGATGTCGATCCAGACGACCCGGTGGGCGCCCAGCGCCCCGCGCAGCGACTCCGAGCCGAGCGCGCCGCCTCCGAGCGAGATCACGTGCGGCTGCGGTGCGTCGAGCACCTCCAGCGCAGTGCGCTCCTCGAGCTCCCGGAACGCCCCCTCGCCGTCGGCGGCGAAGATCTCCTGGATCGAGCGGCCGTCACGGCGGACGATCTCCTCGTCGACGTCGATCACCGCCTGCCCTGATGTCCGCGCAAGCGCGTGCGCCGCCGTCGTCTTGCCGGCGCCCATGAAGCCGACCAGAACGACGTGGCGAGCCACGGTCACCGTGACGCGGCGGCGACGTCCGCGGGCCAGCCGATCCGCTCGCGGTAGGCGTCGACGGCGGCGCGAACGTCGTCGATGTGGTCGCCCCCGAACTTGCGTCGGTAGGCATCGGCGAGCACGAAGCAGACCATCGCCTCCGCCACCACGCCCGCGGCCGGCACGGTGCAGGAATCGGTGCGCTCGCGCAGCGCCTGAGCGGGCTCGTGGGTGGCGATGTCGACAGAGCGCAGTGGCTTGGTGAGCGTCGGGATCGGCTTCATGAACCCCCGGACCACGAGCGGGTCGCCGGTGGTCATGCCGCCCTCCAGGCCGCCCGCGCGATTGGTCTGGCGATGAAAGCCACGCTCCTGCACCCAGAAGATCTCGTCGTGGGCCTGCGAGCCGGGCAGGCCCGCCACCTCGATCGCGTCTCCCACGGCCGCGCCCTTCACCGCCTGGATCGACATGATCGCCTGGCCCAGGCAGCCGTCGAGGCGCTCGCGCCAGGAGACGTGGGAGCCCAGGCCGGGCACCAGGCCGAAGGCGCGAACCTCGAACACGCCGCCGAGTGACTCGTTGGCCTTGCGCAGCCGGTTGATCTCCTCGACCATGGCGCGGCTGACGTCCGGGTCCAGGCAGCGCACCGGGGAGTCGTCGACGGCGGCGAAGTCCTCCGGGGTGAGATCGTCACGGCGGGGCGCGGCGACCCCGGTGATCTGCAGCACATGCGAGTGCACGCTCACGCCGAGCGCGGCGAGGAACGCGCGGGCGAGCGCTCCGCCGGCCACCCGCGCCGCGGTCTCCCGGGCACTTGCGCGCTCCAGGATGTTGCGGACATCTGACACTCCGTATTTCTGGGTGCCGACGAGATCGGCGTGACCGGGCCGGGGCAGATGGACCTCATCCGGTGGGTTGTCCACCGGCCACGGGTTCATCCGCTCCTCCCAGTTGGCGTAATCACGGTTGGGGACCTCCAGCGCGACCGGGCCGCCGAGCGTGCGTCCATGGCGGACCCCGCCGGTCACCACCACGTGATCGGACTCGATCTTCATCCGCCCGCCGCGGCCGTGGCCGAGCTGGCGGCGGGCCATGTCGCGATCGATCGTCGCCCGGTCAAGCTCGAGACCGGCAGGAAGCCCTTGCACGACGCAGGTGAGACCCGGGCCGTGCGACTCGCCGGCGGTGATGAGCTCAAGCTCCATGTGAGCCGTGAGGTTAGGCGGTTCGCGTCTCGGCGGGGTGGGCCTGGGCGTCGATGCCAGGCACGCGAGTGCCGGTGCCCTCACACCACGGGCAGGCCACCTCGTGAGGTGTGCCGCCGAGGCCGGAGATGAGCCGGCCGGTGCCGCGGCAGGCCAGGCACTCGCCGGGCTCGGTCGCCTCGGCGTCGTTGTTCTCGGTCGGGGTCACCGCCGCCACGATACCCACACCGAGGCCTACGGGCGCGCCGCGGCCCGCATCACCGCTCGTGGCGCCGCCCGCCCGGTGAACCGTTCAAACGCGAGCGCGCCCTGGGCGACGAGCAGTTCGAGCCCGTCGACCACCGGCACCCCCGCCCGCCGCGCCACGGCCACCAGCCGGGTCTCGCCGGGCCCGTAGGCGTAGTCGGCGAGCGCGCCGCACCTGGCGAGCTGGGCGGCCGTGACCGGCAGCTCGGCGAACGGGTCGGCGCCGTGGAGTTCGACCGCGGTGCAGTTGACCAGGAGCTCCACGGGCCGGGCCGCCTCTGCTTCGGTGAGGGCGAGGGCGTCGAACTCCGCGGCGAGCGCGGCCGCGCGCTCGGCGGTGCGGTTCCAGATCGCCAGATCGGCGACGCCCGCGTCCCGCAGCGCCCAGAGCGCGGCGCGGGCGCTGCCTCCGGCCCCGAGCACGAGCGCGCTGCGCGGGCTGGCGACCGGCGAGGGCAGCACGGCGAGCGTCTCGGTGAGCGCCGGCGCATCGGTGTTGTCGGCGACGATCGCCCCGTCCTCGCGGTAGACGAGCGTGTTGGCGGCGCCGATCGCGGCCGCGCGTTCGGTGTGCTCGGTCGCGGCGGCCAGCGCCGCCTGCTTGTGCGGGATGGTCACGTTGACGCCGGCGAATCCGGCGTCCGGCAGCGCGCACAGCGTCTGCTCGATCACCGTCGGCGGTATCGGCAGCAGCTGGTAGCGCCAGGCGGTCAGACCGACGTGCGCGAGCGCCGCGTTGTGCATCGCCGGCGAGCGGCTGTGGGCGACCGGCCAGCCGACGACACCGAGACGCCGCCGCGCAGCCTGTGCAGTCATCGTCGCTCCGGGCCGCTACTTGGGGCAGTGCAGTCGCCGATCACGGATCAGCAGCAGCTCGAACTGCCCGTAGCTCGATGCGAACACCGTCTGATGCGTGCATGGCTTGGAGAAGAAGTACAGGTAGTGGCTGCTCGCCGGCGCGGCCGCAGCGCGCAGCGCGGTGAGCCCGGGGCTGTCGATCGGCCCGGGCGGCAGGCCGTAGTGCGTGTGGGTGTTATAGGGGCTCCTCGACTCGAGCTGCTTGGTGGTCAGCGCCTTGGTGAAGTTGCCGGTCGCATAGCGCGCCGTCGAGTCGAGCTGGAGCATCATGTGATCGCGTAGCCGGTTCTCGATCACCGAGGAGACGAGCCGGTCGTCGCGCGGCGACGCGGATTCCGCCTCGATCAGCGAGGCGATCGTGATCACGTCGAACGCGCTCTGATGACGAGCGCGCGCCCCCGCCAGGTTGATCTTCGCAAAGCGTCGCTTGAAGTCCTTGAGCTGGTCGGCGACGAGCGCGCTCATCTTGATCGGGTCACGCAGCTGGAAGGTGTCGGGGAACAGGAAGCCCTCCAGCGTGTCGGTCGACTTCGGCGCTCCGTAGTGGCGCGGGTCAAGCAGCGTGGAGCGGCGGGTGGCGGTCAGGTAGCTGCCCGCGACGTGCTGCTTGCGCAGCAGGGCGGCGACGTACTGGCGGGTGTGCCCCTCGGCGATCGTCAGCTCCGAGGTCCGCGCCTTCTTGGGTATCGCGGTCAACTTGTTGAGCACCGCCTCGTAGCTCATGCCCCGTTGCAGCTGGTAGGTCCCGGCGCGGATGTCGCGGCGGCTGCCGTCGAGCGTCGCGCGCAGCTCGAAGAAGAATCGCGACGAGATCACCCCGTCGGCGGCGAGCATGCGCGCCACGGTCGACGAGCTGGTCCGCTCGGGGATCCGCACGGTGACATGACCGTGGGGTGAGACGCCGAACGGCTGGAAGAGCTCGATCACGAACCACACCACCGCGGCGGCGAGCGCGAGCATGATCAGCGCCACGAACCGCCCGAGCCATCGCATCCCGGGCCGATGGGAGCGGGAGTGGTGCGACCGCGAGCGCCGCGGGGGGCGCGACCGACCACCGGCGCCGACGCGCGAGCCGCGCGAGACGCGGCGGGTCCCGGAGGGCATCTCGAGCTGATCGTCAGGGACGTAGAACTCCGGGTCCGGTGGCGAGGGGAACGACTTGATCGGCCGCGGGGGTTCGGCGCGCGGCTCGGGGGCGGTGGCGCGGGGCTCGATCAGCGGGTCGGAATCGTCCGGATCCGGCTCGGGGTCGAGTTCGGGATCGGCGGCCGCGGGCTCCCGGTCGGAGGCCGCAGGCGTGGGGTCGGGGCGCGGGTCGGCGGCTGCGGGCTCGGGGTCGGCGGCCGCGGACTCTGCGGCCATGGGTTCGGGGTCGGCGGCCGCGGACTCTGCGGCCATGGGTTCGGGGTCGGCGGCCGCGGACTCTGCGGCCATGGGCTCCGGGTCGCCCGCCACGAACTCGGGGGCGGCGCCGGGCTCGGCACTCGGCTCGGGGTAGGGCTCCTCCCTCCCCTCCTGACGCGCCCGGCGGTTGGCGCGCTCGCGCCGCGCCGTCTCCCGCTCGGCAGCGGTCCGACCGCGTCCTTCAGGCATCGTCGCCCTCTGGCGCGGCGGCCGCCGCGGGCTGGGCGGCGAGCCAGCCCTCGAGCAGATGCGCGGCCGCACGGGAGTCCTCGCTCGCCCGTCCACCCGTTCGCTCGGCCATCCGCGTGGTGAAGCGCTCGTCGAAGAGCTCGACCGGCACGGAGATGGCCCGTGCCAGGCCATCGGCGAAGGCACGCGCCTGCGCGGTCTGCGCCGAGTCCTCCCCGGTGAGCGACAGCGGCAGGCCGACGAGCACGCGCTCGGCAGCCGTCTCGGCGACGAGCGCCCGCAACTGTGCACGCCCGCGGCGAGAATCGGGAGCAATCACGGGGTCGAGGGGGGTGGCGAGCACGCCCGTCGGATCCGACACTGCGGTGCCGCAGCGAGCGCTGCCGTAGTCGAGCGCGAGCACACGCACTAACGGTCCCTCACGCAAGTGGGCACGGGCACGACACTACGGGGTCAGTCGGTCAGAGCGGCCTCGATCGCCACGCGAGCGGCGTTCAGGGCCTCGGGAAGCCTGTCGGGATCGCGTCCCCCGGCGCGCGCCATGGTGTCACGCCCGCCGCCCCCGCCACCGACCTCAGCGGCGGCGACCTTGACCACCTGTCCAGCCTTGACGCCGCGGGCCACGAGCGCGGGCGCGACCGACACCACGAGATCGACCTTGCCCTCGCCGGCACGGCCGAGCACGATCGCGGCGTCGCCGAGCCGCCCCTTGAGCCGATCCGAGAGCGCGAGCAGCGCGTCGCCGTCCGGGACCTCGGCCGCGGCCGTGAGCACCGAGACGCCGCCGATGTCGACCGCCGCGCTGGCGATCGCATCGACGTCGACCGTCCCGCCACCGCCACCGTTGCCCCCGCCTCGCTTGATCTGACGCTCGAGCTCACGGACCCGCTCGCGCAGCTCGGCAGTCGTCTCGGCGACCCGCTCAGCCGGCACGCGGAGCGCACGCGCCGCCGCCTCGAGCTCAGCGTCCCGGGCGCGCATGAACGCGACCCCCTCAGGGCCGGTGATCGCCTCGATCCGGCGCACGTTGGCCGCGCTCGAGGTCTCGGTGGTGATCCGGAAGAGGCCGATCTCGGCGGTGTTGCGCACGTGCGTGCCGCCGCACAGCTCGCGGGAGAATGACCCGTCCCCCACCTCGACCATGCGCACGATCTCCCCGTACTTCTCGTTGAACAGCGCCATCGCGCCGAGCGCCTTGGCCTCGTCGAGCGCGGTGGTGAGTGCGCGGACCGGATGGGCCTGCAGGATCCACTGGTCCACCGCGTCGGTGATCACCCTCAGATCCTCCGCGCTCAGGGCACTGGAGTGGGTGAAGTCGAAGCGCAGCTTGTCCGGGCCGACGTACGAGCCGGCCTGATGGACGTGGTCGCCCAGGCGCCGGCGCAGCGCCGCATGCAGCAGATGGGTCGCGGTGTGGTTGCAGGCGGTCGCGTGCCGGGCGGCGCGGTCGACGTGAGCCTGGACCGGCTGGCCGGACTCGAACGCGCCGTGCTCGGGGGCGAGCTCCAGGACCTGATCCGAGCCCAGCCGGAACACGTCTGAGACCCGCGCGCGGCAGCCACCGCCCTCGCATTCGAGCACGCCCGCGTCGGCCACCTGGCCGCCGCCGGTGGCGTAGAACGGCGACTCGCGGAGCTTGACCAGCAGCCGGCCGTCCTCGGCGGACTCGACGGCTCCGATCGTCGTGTGGGCATCGACGCTCTCGTAGCCGACGAACTCGGTGACGAACCCGGCGGAACCGGAGAGCGCGACCGCGCGCTCGCGGCGCCCGTCGCTCCCGCCCCGGCCGCCTTCACGACCGCGGGCGCGCTGCTCCTCCATCAACGACTCGAACCCCGCCTCGTCGACGCCGAGGTCGTGCTCGGCGACGATCTCCAGCGTCATGTCGATCGGGAACCCGTAGGTGTCGTGCAGCTGAAAGGCGTCGGCGGCGGCGATCCCCTCGTCGCCACGATCCCGGGCGCGGCCGATCAGCTCGTTGAGGCGTCCCAGGCCCAGCTCGAGGGTGTGGCCGAATGACTCCTCCTCAGAGGCGATCCAGCGAGCGATCGTCTCCCGCCCGGCATGCAGCTCCGGGTAGCCGGCCGCCATCGTCTCCGCCACGACCTTCGCGTAGCGCTCGAGCGTGCCCGGACCGAGATCGATCGAGCGGCCGTGCTGGATCGCCCGGCGCATGATCCGGCGCAGCACGTAACCGCGGTCCTCGTTGGAGGGGACGACGCCGTCGGCCAGCAGGAACGAGATCGCGCGGCTGTGATCGGCGAGCACGCGCAGCGCCTTGTCAGTGTGCGTGTCGGCGCCGTAGCGGCGGCCCGAGAGCTCCTCGCCGAGCGCGATCAGCGGCGTGAACTGGTCGGTCTCGAACACCGTCTCGACGCCCTGCTTGATGCAGGCCATCCGGTTCAGGCCGAGACCGGTGTCGATGTTCTTGGCCGGCAGCGGTGTGAGCACGCCCTCGGGGTTCTGGTCGAACTGCATGAAGACGAGATTCCAGAACTCCAGGAACCGCTCGTTCTCTCCGCCGGGCAGATCGTCGGCGGTGCCGTACTTCAGGCCGCGGTCGAGATAGAGCTCGGAGTCCGGACCGCACGGACCGGTCGGGCCCATCTGCCACCAGTTCTCCTCGCGCGGGCACTCGACGATCCGGTCGCGCGGGACGCCGATGTCCAGCCAGTAACCGATCGACTCCTCGTCGGGGCCGACGCCGAGCTCGTCGTCCCCAGCGAACACAGTCACCCAGATGTCCTCGGGCGACAGGCCGAAGCCCTCAGTCGACAGCCGCCAGGCGAACGCCTGCGCCTCGCGCTTGAAGTAGTCCCCGAACGAGAAGTTGCCCATCATCTCGAAGAACGTGAGGTGCCGAGCGGTCGTGCCCACGACCTCGATGTCGACGGTGCGGAACACCTTCTGGCAGTCGGTCAGCCGGGAGCGTGGCGGCGTCTCATGGCCGAGGAAGTACTCCTTGAACGGAACCATCCCCGCGACCGTGAACAGCACCGACGGGTCGTACTCGGCAGGGACGAGCGACGCCGAGGGCACCCGCAGGTGGCCCTCGGACTCGAAGAAGGACAGGTACGTCTCGCGGATCTCGTCGGTGCTCGTCGCCATGGTGCTTCCAGTCTAAGGAGAATCGCTCAGCCTCCGGTGCTGCACGGGGAGCCCGATCGGTCGTTGCGACCGAAAACCTTCCCCGCCCGACGGAGTCAGCGGGCGATCGTGCCCCACCCGACGACGAGCTCACCGTCCATCAGACACGCAAGCTGGCCGGGGGCGGCGCCGTCGACGGGTTCGCCGAGCGAGACCTCGAGTCCGCTGTGCGAGCCGGCCGCAGCGTCGCCGAGCACGCGCGCCGGCAGCGGCCTTGAGCGGTAGCGGAGCTTGACCCGATCCACCCGGGTCGCCTCGCGCTGCAGGCGCGCACCACGCACCCGCACCCGGTCGGATGCCAACGCCGCGCGCGGCCCGACGGTGACCCGCCGGGTGGCGGCGTCCTTGTGCAGCACGAACAGCGGCTCGGTGGCCTGCGAGGAGACCTCACCCAGACCACGGCGCTGACCGACCGTGAAGCGGTGCTGGCCGCGATGGATACCCAGCACGTGGCCGGAGCTGTCGACGATCTCCCCCGGCGCGTCGCCAACGCCGCCGTGGCGTGCCAGGAAGCTCGCCCGATCGGTGCCGGCGAGGAAGCAGAGGTCCTGGGAATCGGCCTTCGCCGCGACCGGCAGGCCCGCCTGCGCGGCGATCTCACGCACTCGGACCTTCGTCAGGTCTCCCAGCGGGAACCGCATGCGCGCCAGCGATGCCGGGTGCAGCGCCGCCAGCATGTAGGTCTGATCCTTGGACGGGTCCGCGGCGGCCCGCAGCAGCGGACCCTGCGGGTGATCGGCCTCGGCCACCCGCGCGTAGTGGCCGGTGGCCAGCCAGCTGCAGCCCAGCCGATCGGCGAGCGCGAGCATCGCATCGAGCCGCACGTGTCCGTTGCAGCCGACGCACGGGTTCGGGGTCTCCCCGGCCGCGTAACCGGCAATGAACGGCTCGACCACGCCGGAGCGAAACTCGTCGCGCAGATCAAGCGTGAAGTGCGCCAGACCCATCGAGTGAGCCAGCCCACGTGCCTGGGCGACCGCGCTTGCCGAGCAACAGCTCCGTTCCACGTCGTTGTCGCGATCGGCCCACAGCTCGAGGGTGACCGCGACCGTCGCAGCGCTCTGCTCGGTGCAGAGGTACGCGGCGACGGCGGAGTCGACACCACCGCTCATCGCCACCAGCGTCGCGTCGGCGACCGGTGGGAGTTGTGCATCACGGCGGACCGCTGCTCCCAGGGCGCGGGCGAGCGCGTCGGCGGCGAGCTCCGCCGCATGGAGCTTGCCCGGCGACAGACCACCGAGCTCGGCCGCGATCTCAGCCGCACCGGTGCGAGCCGCTGTCAGCACCGGCGTACCGCGCACCAGCTCGACGGCGGCGCTGCCGGCGGCGTGCGCGGAGCCACACCCATGTGCCTCAAATCCCGCATCGCGCACCCGGTCGCCGTCGATGGCCACCGAGAACGTGATCTGATCGCAGCAGGACCCGCCCTCCGCAGTGATGGTCACCGCGCCGTCGGGCACGTGGCCTGCGCCCTGAGGCGAGGTGAGGTGATGTTCGAACGCGAGTGCGTCCATGTCAGAAGCGTAGGGCGGCGTGGGTCAGGCGAGCTTGATGCCGAGCTCGCGCAGCTGTGGCGCGTCGACCGGTGCGGGCGCGCCGGTGAGCGGGTCGCCTCCGCTCGTCGCCTTCGGGAACGCGATCACCTCGCGGATGTTGTCGCGGTCGGCGAGCAGCGCGACGATCCGGTCGACCCCCATCGCGATTCCACCGTGCGGCGGGGCGCCATAGCGCAGCGCGTCGAGCAGGAACCCGAAGCGCGATTCGGCCTCCTCGTCATCGATCCCGATCAGCTCGAAGATCCGCCGCTGGACGTCGAGGCGATGGTTGCGGATCGAGCCGCCACCGATCTCGTTGCCGTCGAGCACGAGGTCGTAGGAGCGCGAGAGCAGGGTCGCGGGGTCGTCAAGATCGTCGACCCCCGCGAGCTCGCCGGCGGCGGTCGCGGGAGCGGTGAACGGGTGGTGCTCCGCGTCCCAGCGATCATCGTCGGGCGAGTAGTGGAACATCGGGAAGCGGACGATCCAGCGCACGTCATGGACGCCCGCGGGGACGAGCGAGAAGCGGCGGGAGAGCTCGAGCCGCAGTGCGCCCAGCGAGGCGGCGGCCACCTCGGCGGTGTCGGCGACGATGAACAGCACGTCGCCCTCGGAGGCCTGCAGGCGCGTGTTGATCTCGGCGATCTCGCCCGCGCTGAGGAACTTCGCCACCGGTGAGCGCCAGGCATCCGCGCCCTCGACGAACGCCCACACCAGGCCCTTTGCTCCGTAGCGCTTGACGTAGTCGGTGAGCGCGTCCAGCTCGGACCGGGGCAGCTCATGGGCACCCGCATTGATGCCGCGGACCACGCCGCCGGATGCGATCGCCCCCGCGAACACCTTGAACTCGGACTGCGCGACCGCACCGCCGAGGTCGTGCAGCTCCAACCCGAACCGCGTGTCCGGGCGATCGGAGCCGAACCGGCTCATCGCCTCGGCGTGGGTCATCTGTGGCCAGGGGGCAGGCGGGACGGGGAAGTCGACGGTCGCGAACACCGCCGTCATCACCGCCTCCATCATCTCGATGACGTCGTCCTCCTCGACGAACCCCATCTCGATGTCGAGCTGGGTGAACTCGGGCAGCCGGTCGGCACGGGAGTCCTCATCACGGAAGCAGCGCGCGATCTGGTAGTAGCGCTCGAGGCCTCCGATCATCAGTAGCTGCTTGAACAGCTGCGGGGACTGGGGCAGCGCGTAGAACGAGCCCGGCGCGGTCCGTGCGGGCACGAGGAAGTCCCGGGCGCCCTCGGGCGTCGAGCGCGTCAGGTAGGGGGTCTCGATCTCCAGGAAGTTGCGGTCCTCGAGCACCCGGCGCATCGCCCGCACGATCCAGTGGCGCAGCACGAGCGCCTCCTGCATCGAGGCGCGGCGCAGGTCGAGCGGGCGATGGCGCAGGCGCAGCTCCTCGTTGACCTCTCCCCCGGCGCCGTCGTCGTCGACCGGGAACGGGGGCGTCTCGGCGTCGGCGAGGATCTCGAGCGCCGCCACCGCGAGCTCGATCTCGCCGGTGGCGAGGTTCGGGTTGACGTTCTCGGGGTCCCGGCGGCGGACCTCTCCGGTGACCGTGATCACGTCCTCGGAGCGGAGCTTGTGCGCCTCGGCATGGACCTGCGGCGCGCTCTCAGGGTGGAAGACGAGTTGCAGGATCCCCGTGCGGTCGCGCACGTCGATGAAGATCAGCCCGCCGTGGTCACGCCGCCGGTGCACCCAGCCCGCGACGCGGGCCTCCTGGCCGGCCCGATCGGCGTCCAGATCGCCGGCCCAGGCATCGCGGTAGCGGTTGGGACGTGGCGCCCGCATCCCGCCGTTCACAGGCGCTCTCCGCGCAGAACCGCGGCGATCACCGCGCTGCGCTCGAGCTCGATCTGCTCGCCGGACTCCATGTTCTTCAGAGACGCCTGTGGGCCATCGGAGATGATCGC
>Ga0335075_10000901_pt1 | contig 50342 bp, 42 predicted proteins | sample Lox_Sample_24_FD_206723 | JGI IMG/M metagenome (GOLD analysis project Ga0335075, IMG submission 206723) | Soil microbial communities from Loxahatchee National Wildlife Refuge, Florida, United States - Lox_Sample_2.4 | ecosystem: Environmental > Terrestrial > Soil > Wetlands | place: USA... | reverse complement strand
TTGCCGCGAATGCCGGCACGACGGCCGCCGTCACCCAAGCCGGCTTGCGCCTGACCTTCAGCAAGGGCCAATCCGATCTCAGTCCTGAATCCGTCACGTCGATCAAGCAGCTCGTGCAGTCCGCTCCACACACCGACACCATCACCTACAACGTCCTGGCCTATGCCTCCGGCGATCCGGACGATCCTTCCGTCGCGCGGCGCATGTCGCTGTCCCGCGCCCTTGCCGTGCGCTCGGCCCTGCGGACGGACGGCGTGCCTTCCGCGCGGATCTATCTGCGCGCACTCGGTTCACAGCCGGGTGAGGGCGGACCGCCGGATCGGGTCCAGATCAACGTGCTTGGCGGCAACTCAACCGCAACGGCAGCGCAGCGATGACCCGGCCCACCGTCTACCTCGTGCGGATGGTCTTGTTCCTGATCGCGGTCGCGATCGTGGCCGGGCTGCTGTCCGCCGTGCTGATCAATGCCTTCCGCAACAACCCGGGCCTCAACAGCTTCATCCTGTTCGTGATGGCGCTGGGCATTGCCTGGAACCTGCGCCAGGTGCTGCGGCTGTCGCCGGAGGTGACCTGGATCCAGACCTTCCAAAGCGCCCGGTCGCGGCTGTCCGCCCTGCCGATGCCGCGGCTATTGGCACCCATGGCGCGGATGTTCGCCTCGCGCGAAGAACATGCGCGCGGCGAGCAAAGCCGGTTCACGCTGTCCGCCAGCGCGATGCGCAGCGTGCTGGACGGCATTTCCTCCCGCCTGGACGAAAGCCGCGAACTGTCGCGCTACATGACCGGGGTGATGATCTTCCTCGGCTTGCTCGGCACGTTCTGGGGGCTGCTGAAGACGATCGGCGCGGTGTCGGACGTGATCGCGCACATGTCGATCAGCAGCGGCGACGTGAACACGATGTTCGATGCGTTGAAATCCGAGTTGGCGGGGCCGCTGGCAGGCATGGGGACGGCTTTCTCGGCTTCGATGTATGGCTTGTCGGGCGCGCTGGTGCTGGGTTTTCTCGACCTCACCGCGGGCCAGGCGCAGAACCGGTTCTTCAACGAGCTGGAGGAATGGCTGGCTGGCCAGACCCGGCTGGGCTCCGGCGTGCTGGCGGAAGGCGAAGGCTCGGTGCCGGTCTATGTGCAGGCGCTGCTGGAGCAGACGGCGGAGAATTTGGAAGCGCTGCAACGCGTGATGGTGCGCAGCGAGGACGGCCGCACGCAAGCCAACCAGGCGGTGCTGGCGCTGAACGAACGCATGGGCACGCTGACCGATACGATGCGCACCAGTCAGCAGCTCATGCTGCGGATTGCGGAGACTCAGTCGGCGCTGGGCCCGGCGCTGCGAAGCTTGCAGGAGATGCACGGGGACGACGTTGCCCGCGCGCATCTGAGAAACATCGACCTGTGCCTGCAACGGCTGTTGGCCGAGACGGAGCAGGGGAGGGCGCATAGCCTGGCGGAGCTGCGGAATGATCTGCGGGTCCTGACGCGCACCGTCGCGGCGCTTGCGGAGGAGCGAGGGTGAGGACGACGTCCATAACCTCTCCCGCGGCGTATTGCTCGCGGCGCGCGGGATTGCGCCGCGGATCGGATCGGCGCGAGGCGCAGCGCGCCGAGGGTGACGGTGTTCGGGGGGGAGGACGATTGCTGCGTACCGGCCCGATCGCCCTCACGCTCGGCGCTTCGGTTGGTTCGCTTCGCGGCCCAATGGCGCCTGGCGGGCGAGGCTAGTCGATGCGCACGCGCCGCTCTGGAGGCAACGGCCTGGAAGCCTGGCCAGGCTATGTGGACGCGCTGTCCACCTTGCTCATGGTCATCATTTTCGTCCTGCTGGTGTTCGTCCTCACCCAGGCGTTCCTCTCTGTCGTGCTGTCGGGCCGGAACAAGGCGCTGGACCAGGTGAAGCAGCAGCTTGCGCAGTTGACCAACGCTTTGTCCCTCGAGCGCAGCCACAGCAACGACCTGCAGGCCTCGATCGCGCAGCTCAACAGCCAGCTTTCCGCAAGCGACAAGGCGCGCGACACGCTCTCGGCGCAGCTCAGCGCGTTGCAGGCGCGGTCGCACGAGTTGCTCGCGCAACGCGATGCGCTGCTGTCCCAGGTGCAGCAGCTTGGCGCGCAGCGGGAAACGGCGGCGAAGCAGCTCGGCGAATCCAACGCCAGGCTGGCCGATACGCAGCAGCAACTTGCCGCCGCGCAGCAGCAGCTTGCCGACATGAAGCAGCAGATGGCGGCGCTGGATAAGACCGTGACCGTCGACAAGGCCACCATCCAGGCGCGGCTTTCGGATCTGGCGAAATTGCAGGAGCAGGTGCAGGCGCTGTCGGCCCTGCGGGACCAGTTGGAGAAACAGGCGCAGGACGCGGCGGCACGGACGATGACGGAACGCCAGCGGCGTGAAGCGGTCGCGCTGGAACTGGAGAACGAGAAGAAGCTGGGCGATTCGGCGGCGGCGCAGATCGCGCTGCTGAACCAGAACGTGGAGCAATTGAAGGCGCAGCTTGCCGCGGTGTCGCAGGCGCTTGACCTGGCGCAGAAACAAGGCCGCGACAAGGATGTGGAAATCGCCAATCTGGGGCAGAAGCTGAATGCCGCGCTGGCGGCGAAGGTGCAGGAGCTGCAGCAGTACCGCAGCGAGTTCTTCGGCAAGCTGCGCCAGGTACTGGCGGGACGGCCGGGCATCCAGATCGTCGGCGACCGCTTCGTGTTCCAGAGCGAGGTATTGTTCCCGCTTGGCAGCGCCGACCTGACGCAGCAGGGTATCGCGCAGATGACCGCGCTCGCGATCACCATCAAGGACATTGCGACGCAGATTCCACCCGATCTGCACTGGATCCTTCAGGTGGACGGTTTCACGGATCCGCAACCGATCAAGCCCGGTGCGCCGTTCACCTCCAACTGGGGGCTGTCGGCGGCGCGGGCGATCACGGTGGTGAAGCTGCTGATCGCCGACGGCGTGCCGCCCGACCATCTGGCTGCCGCGGCGTTCAGCGAGTACCAGCCGTTTGTCCCAGGGGACACTCCGGAAGACTATGCCAAGGACCGGAGGATCGAACTGCGCCTGACGAACTGACGCCGCGCGCCTGCCGGTGACAGGCGTGGGCGCCGGGACTTGATCAACCCTGCGTGGTCGCGGCTGGCCGGTCGGCGCCGGATTGCAACAATTCTGGAATGTCCGGCGCCGTGACGGCGCGGAACGGGACCGAACCCGTTACGATTACCACACATTTGGCCTGCACTTGAGACCGGGTCGTCAGTTTTCTGCCGTTTCCAACACGCAAAATCGATTTGCTGCCGCTTCGGAGCGCGGTCATCGAGAGCGCCGCGCGGGGGCAGTCACTCTCTCGCGCGTGAGAGAGGACCCGATGGCGACCAGTACCACGAGCACATCCGATCCGACGCTGCAACTGCCGCTCGATGAGGAGACGGGGTCAAATGGCACGGTCGCGGTGGCCGGCGCGAGTTATAGCGACAGTTTCGCGGCGGCCAATCCCGGCGCGCTGTATCTTGGTATCAGCGACAGCAGCGGATTACTCTATGGGTATTATCCCGCGGGCGGAACCATCGCGGCGCCAGGATCCGGTACCGAATCGATCGCGTTTCAAGGTTCGTACGCCGATGTCGAGGCGATCCTCAGCAGCCTGACCTACGTCGCGACGGGATCATCGGGAACCGATCAGATCCAATACGACATCTGGAACCAGGCGGGCGTGGAAACCACCGGCGACGTGCCGGTGACGATCGGTGGCACGATCGCCTCAAGCGGCACCAGCACGCCGCCGGCAACATCCGGTTCGCCGGCTCTCACTGAACCTGCGGGCGAAACGGTCGCCGCCGGCGCGACGCTGCCGGTCAGCGGCAACTATTCCGACAGCTTCGCTGCCGGCAATTCCGGTGCGATGTTTCTTGGCATCACCGATTCCAGCGGCACGTTGAGTGCCACCAATGCGGCCGGCCAGGTGGTGGCCGGGTCCGGCACCGACAGCATCACGCTGAACGCCGATTACGCCGACGTGAATGCCGTATTGAAAAGCCTGACCTATACGGCGGGCAGCGCTTCCGGTTCCGACAGCATCAATTTCGATATCTGGAACCAGGCGGGCGTGGAGACCACGGACACGGTGCCGGTGACGATCACGGCCGGCGGTGGCAGCAATCCCCCGCCGGTTTCTGAAACCTGGACCGGCGCGGTGAGCGGCGACTGGAATACCGCCGCGAACTGGTCCGGCGAGGCGGTGCCGACCAGCGGCGACACCGTGACCATCCCAGGAGGCATCGCCAACGCACCAACGCTGTCGAACGCGACGCTGAGCGGCGAGACGATCGCGCTGGCCGGCGGTACGGTCGATTTCAACAACGTCACGCTCGATTCGTGGCTCCAGGCAAGCGGCTCCGGCGCGGTGGCGATCGGCGGTACACTGACCATCGGCAGTGCCGGCGGAATCATCGCCGGTTCCGATGCCCAGCTTGACCTTGAGGGATCGGCGGAGACCATCGTCAACAATGGCACGCTGGCGAGCGGTTCGGGCGGCATCCTGGAAATCTACAACAACGCCACGTCGACAGGTGCCGGTGCCACGTTGGTCAACGCCGGGACCATTGCCGTTGATGGCGGCACGGTGAACATTGCATCGAATGCCAGCTATTCGTTGCCCGGTTCATTGCCCGACTGGACCCTTGCCAACACCGGCGGTGCCGGCGTCGGCGATGGCGGCAATCTCCTGATCGACGGCACCGTGGCCGGCGGCGACATAGCATTCACCGGGACCGGCGCGCTGTCGCTGGAGCAATCGCACGCGATGGCCGGCGGTGCCATGGTCAGCGGGTTCGGGCCGGGCGACATACTCGACCTGTACGGCGCGGCAGGCGACGGCGGCGCGCTGAGCTTCGCCAATGGCACGCTCGATGTCACCGTCAATGGCACGCTGGCGCAAGCCATTGCGCTTGGCGGCAGTTTCACGACCGGCAATTTCGAGGAATACGTGGCCGGCGGCCCCGGCAATCCTGGCGAGATTGTCTATGTGCCGAGTGGCGGTATCAGCGGCATGTTCGATCCGGAAATTGCCGCGCCTGCAACCGCGGCCGTCGCGCAGGGGATGACGCTTGCACTGAACGACGTGTCAATCGAGAATCTGGGGACTCAGGGCGGCACCGCGGTGATCACCGCAGAGTCCGGGACTCTGTACATCAACGGAGCGAGCGGTTCGGGCACGCATCAGCTCAACCTGTCTGCGGATTCCACGTCGCAACTGCAGGCAGATCTTGCCAGCCTGACCTACGTCCCGGCAGCGGACGCAAGTGCCGATACGGTGACAATCCAGGTCTCGCCGCCGGCGCCGGTTTCGACGATGCGCGCCATTCCGATCGACATCACCGGCAGCGCGGCTCCGTCCGGGCCTGTCTTGCAAGAGCCAGGGAGCGAGACCGTCGCGTCCGGCGGCAGCGTCGCGGTGGCCGGCAGCTATTCCGACAGCTTTGCCGCCGGCAATCCCGGCCTGCTGTTCCTGGGCATCAGCGACAGCACGGGCCCGCTCACGGCGACGAATGCGGCGGGTCAGGCCGTGGCCGGTTCGGGGACGAACAATATCGCGGTGCAGGCTGACTATGTGGATGTGAACGCGATCCTGGCGAGCCTGCATTACACCGCCGGCACTGCCAGCGGCACCGACACGATCAGTTTCGACGTTTGGAACCAGGCGGGTGTGGAAACGATGGGTGCCACGGCAGTGACCATCGATCCGGCAGCCCAGTCCATGACGCTGGCGGATTTCACAACCGGCGGCGCGTCAATTTCGACGGTACAGCCGACGGGCAGTACAGGATCCGCAGGATCGATGCCCCTGGCGGATACGCCGCCGCATCCGATCGGCATCCCGCTGAACACCGGATGACGCGCGCGATGCGCTCAGGGCGCTGCCGTCAGGCGGCACGCACGCCAGCCACGAATTCGTGCGCTTCGTTCGCAAGCTGTGCGGTCTGCCGCGACAGGTCCGAGGCTGCGGACAGCACCTGCGCCGCAGACGAGTCGGTTTCGCCAGCCATTTCGCTGACCGCGCCGATGCCGCGACTCACGTCGCGCACCGCCTCGCTCGTCTGCTGTACGTTCCGCGCGATCTCCACCGTCGCAGCGCCCTGCTCTTCGACTGCCGAGGCAATCGATGCGGCGATCGCGCTGATCTCCTCGATTGTGGCGGAGATGCTACGGATCTCCGCGACCGCCGCCTTGGTGGCGGCCTGAATCTGACCGACCTGCGTGTCGATCTCTTCCGTCGCCTTGCTGGTTTGGTTGGCGAGGTTCTTGACCTCGGATGCGACTACCGCGAAGCCCTTGCCGGCCTCGCCGGCACGTGCCGCCTCGATCGTCGCGTTCAACGCCAGTAGATTGGTCTGGGCGGCGATCGTGGTGATCAGGCCCAGCACGCTGCCGATCTTCTCGGCACTATCGGACAGAGCCTGCACGATGGTCGTGGTGCGTGCAGCCTCATCGACCGCGCGGCCAGTGATCTTCGAAGACTCGCTGACCTGCCGGCTGATCTCGTTCACCGATGCAGTCAGCTCTTCCGCTGCAGATGCGACCGTTTGCAGGCCGGCGCTCGCTTCTTCCGCCGCGGAAGCGACCGCCGTCGCCTGCCCGTTGCCGGTCTCTGCCATCGCGGTCATCGACCGGGCGGTCGCTTCCAGTTCGGTGGATGCCGATGACAGCATGTCGACCAGCCGGCCTACCTTGCTCTCGAAATCGGTCGCCATGCGGAGCAACGCGGTCCGCTGATCGGCCGCGGCCTGACGCTTGAGCTCTTCCTGCTCGTTCCGTAATCGTTCCGTCTCCATCAACCCGTTCTTGAAGATCACAACGGCCTTCGCCATGGCACCAACTTCATCCCTGCGACCGGTCCCGGGAATCTCGGCCTCGAGATCGCCCTGCGACAGCCGCACCATCACCTGACTCAACCCGCCGAGCGAAGCCGTGATGTCGCGGTTGATCAGCAGCGCTATCAGCGACGTGACCAGGATGGCGATGCCGCTGGCCAGGATGATCCATTTCAGCAATGTATAATAGGCGGCGTCGATATCGTCTATCCAACTGCCGGTGATGAAATCGAGACCCCACGGAGCGAACCTGGCAACGTAGGAAAGTTTCGGCAGTTTTTTCGTGCTGCCCGGCTTGGCAACAGAATAGGTGATCATGCCGAGATCCGTGCGGCCCAGCGCCTGGTTGGCCAGCTCGGCGCTGCTGCGCCCGGCATCGTCTCGGGCGGTGGTAAGCTTCCCCTCGCGTGCCGGATCGCCGCCGTGCATGACCACCATGCCGTCCGCGGTCTGTGCCAGGAAATAGTCGTCATGCGAGCCGAAGCGGATGTGGTGAAGCTCGCCGCGGAGCGTCGCGATGGCGCTGTCTCGGGTCAGGCGGCCGGCCTGCACCTCACCCTCAAGGGATTCCGCAAGTCCCCGCACCGTCAAAACCAGCGAGCGCAGCTTGTCGATGCGGTCGTCGATCATGCGGTGGTACATCATGGACGCCGAAATCGACGCGAGCACGGTGAGCGCCGCCGCGGACAGCATCATCAGCAGGGCCAGTTTGGTGCGAAGGCGTAAGCGGCTCAACAGGGTCATCGCGCGGCTCCGGACGGAGGCTGCGGAGCAGGTTGTACTGAGCCGGTTAAAAATGTGTTTATGGACCTGTCGCGAGAAGGGCCAAGGTACTTAGGGCGATCATCATAACGGCAGAAATGATTGGCCGGCGGCAACCGCGGCGATGGCACGGGGTCACGGCGGCGGCCATGTGCGCAGATCATGTGCCTGCAGCACGGCGACGTCTGCCAGCACACGGCCGGCATGGCGGATCGGTGCGGGAGGCAGCGGCGTCAGGCGATCGAACAGCGCGCCCAATGTCCGCCGGGCGCGTTCGACATGCGCCGGCACCAGCAGCAGCATATCCCGCCCGATGAATCGCTGCGGCGGATCGTTGATCCCGAACTGCCGGTCGTCGCGGTTCAGGCACACCACGGTCGCCTCCGGTCCCAGCGCGTAGCCGATCTTTCCCGCGTCCCGCCAGTTCGGTACGCCCACGACCGTCCCCGGGGCCAGCAGGCCGCGGGCGGCGAGGTCCGTGCGCAATGACGTCCAGTCGATCGCCTCGATGTCCGGGTCCTGGCGCGCGACGCGGGCGATGACCGGGTGCAGCCAGTCGAAACGCACCTGCGTCGCGACGACGGCGACTGCCAGCACGACGAAGATGGCTGTGTCTCGCACTGTGCGGCGTACGGCCGGTGAGGAGAGGCGCGTCGCCACGGCCGCGCCGAGCAAGGGAAACAGCATCAGATAGCCAGGTGCGGCCCAGTGGTACAAGACGCGCTGGCTGGACCATGCAGCGACGAGTGCGAACACCACGATCGGCGGCGCGGCGAGACAGGCCAGCAGCCAGGAGCGCCATGCCGTGGGGCCTGCCATGGGGCCCCCCATGGGGCCTCGGCGCAGGGCGGCGATCCACAGCGCCATCATGGGTGCCCAGATCCAGGGCAGCACGAACAAGGCCTCGCCGGCGAGCACGACGATGGGGCCGAACGGATGGAAGCGCGCGCCGGCTTCCGCGCGGTCGCCCTGGAACGCGAAGGACGCCCAGTGGTGCGTGGCGTTCCACGCCACCACGGGGGAGAAGACCGCCAGCGCCAGCACGCCCGCGACGTAAGGGTGCGGGCGCGAGAGCCAGGCGCGGTGCGAGCGGCAGGTCAGCAGGTAGGCGATGGCGCCCAGGATCGTCAGGCCGGCGGAGTATTTCGAAAACAGCGCAAGCCCGGCGCACAAGCCCGCGCCAATCCACCATTGCCATGCAAGGCGGCCACGCGCGGGCAGGGCGTGCACCAGGCACAGCGCGGCACCAAGCAACGCGCAATCGAGCGGCCCGTCCGGCAGTACCCAGGTGCCGGTCGTTACGCCGAACACCGGCGACAGGTTGAGCAATACCGCGGCCCAAAGCCCGGCGCGTTCGTCTGCCACCGCAGCGCCGAGACGGAACATCAACCAGGTGGACAGCGCAAACAATGCAATGAAGGGAAGCCGCACGACGATCGGCGGATCGGCGCCGGCAAGGTGGGCAGCGGCCCAGGCCAGCCACCACGACGCCGGCGGGTGATCGAAATAGCCAAGGCTCAGCGCGCGCCCGGACGCCACCATGTAGCTTTCGTCAACGCCCAGGCCCAGCATCGATGCGAAGAGAAGCCGAACGACGGTGGCGGCGAGCAGGAGAAGCAGAAGCTTGTTCCTGGGCAAGCTCTCGCCCCACCGGCCACGGCCGCCAGACGGACCAAGGTCAGGGGAAGGGGTGCCGGGCGATAACCGGCGTTGGGAAACGTGTCTCTCCCCCCGCCCTTGCTCCGCTTCGCCGCCCAGGCCCGCAAGAGGAGGGGGAGTCGTGTCCTGGCCAGCCACCAACGTCCGCGTCAACCGACTGCGGCGCGGCGGCGTTCGAGACTCTCGGCCGGCCACAGCGTTCTGGCACTGTAATACGCTTCGAACGCCGGCACGCCTTCGGGCAGCGTCACCCAGGGCAGCTTGGACCGCGTGTAGATGTGCACGTCCGGTACTAGCGCCGTCGGATCATCCAGTGTCGCTGCCCGCACGAAATGCAGCTTGCTGATGCCGCCATATTCGCTCCACAGCGCGGTACCGCAGGCGGTGCAGCGGAAGACGCTGTGGGGACGCCCGCTGTCGGTCGGCATGGCGGACGGTGCGGTCGCGCCGGACAGAACCATGTGCCGGTCGGCCTCGATCAGTGCGTTGATGACAAAGGCGCTGCCGACCTGGCGCTGGCAGTCGCGGCAATGGCAGCAATGCACGAACATCGGTGCGCTGCTCAGACGATAGCGCACCGCGCCGCAGGCGCAGCCGCCCTCCAGTGGTTCGGTCATGCTCTGTCTCCTGCTGCGACGCGGGCGGTTACAGCATGGCGGCAGCGGGCTGTCACCGTGGGGTGGTTGCGCGCCAACCGCAACGAACGCCGCCATGGCGCAGGGCAGGGGAACGCCGCAGGGAGCTGGCCGAGTCTTCCTCTCCCCCTCGCCCCCCGATCCGCGCGACAATGTGGCGATGGTGCGATTCGACCGCGTCGGGCTCTGCTATGCCTCGGGGAACGGCCAGGCCGCCGGGCCCGAGGTGCTGCACGACCTCAGCTTCACCCTGCCGGATGGGGCCTTCCGCTGGCTGCTGGGACCGTCCGGCGCGGGGAAGACCAGCGTGCTGCGGTTGATGTATCTCGACGTGCGCCCCACCCGCGGCCGGGTGCTGGTGCTGGACACGGATATCGGCGCCGCCCCCCGCGACGCGCTGCCGCGCCTGCGCCGGCGCATCGGCGTCGTGTTCCAGGATTTTCGCCTGCTGCCGCACCTCTCCGCCTTCGACAACGTGGCGCTGCCGCTGCGCATTGCCGGGCGGCCGGAAGGCCAGATTCGCGCGGACGTCACCGAGATGTTGCGCTGGGTCGGGCTGGGGCGGAAGCACGTGTCCCGCCCGCCAGAGCTGTCTGGCGGAGAGCAACAGCGGGTCGCTATTGCCAGGTCGGTGATTGCACGGCCATCGCTGCTGCTGGCGGATGAACCCACCGGCAACCTGGACGACGCCCAGGCGCAGCGGCTGATGCAATTGTTCAAGGAACTCAACCGGTTGGGAACTTCGGTTGTAGTGGCGACGCATAACGACGCGCTGGTGGAGCGGCACCCCGCCCCGGCGCTGCGGCTGGAAAGCGGCCGGCTGGTGAGGCAGGAGTGATGCGACAATGATGCGACTCATCGGCGGTGCGCGCAAAGACAACGTCCTTCCCTTCCCCGTGCGGGAGGGGGAGACCGAAACCTGACCGCCCGCAGCCATGGCCGCTCTCTCCCTCCGTCCTGATGGCTTTGACGAGCTTGGGCTCCGCCGGGCTCTCGCCGACCGTGCGTTGCCATTCCTGGTCGCGGCCATGGCGCTGCTGGCGGCACTGGCTCTCGCGGGGTGGGATGGCGCCGCGGCGCTGGCGCACCATTGGGAGCAAGGCGCGGGCGAGGTGCTGACCGTGCAGGTGCCGCAACCGAACGATCCCGCCGCCCAGGGCCCCGGCACCCGGCTGGTCCGTGTGCTTGCGCTGCTGCGCGGCAATCCCGGCGTTGCCTCGGCGGATGCCCTGACGGACAAGCAGCTTGACGTATTGCTCCGGCCGTGGCTCGGCGCTGCCGGGAACCGGCTGGCCGTCCCGCTGCCGGCCGTCATCGCCGTTCGGCTGACGCAGGGCGACGTAGATACCGCCCCCCTGGCAGTACGTCTCGACGCCGCCGCTCCAGGGACACTGACCGAGAACCATGACATCTGGATCGGCCGCCTCGCTCGCCTGTCACGCAGTCTGCAGGCCTGCGCCGGCATGGCGCTGCTGCTGGTGGCGGCCGTGGCGGCGGCGGTGATCGCGGTGGCCACCCGTGCCGGGCTCGCTGCCCGGCGCGAGGCCATCGAGATCGTGCACGGCCTCGGCGCCACCGACAGCTATATCGCCGCCCGGTTTGCCGGCCGCGCTACCATGCTCGCCACTGCCGGCGGCGTCGTTGGCGCGCTGCTGGCCCTGCCGGTCCTGTTGACGCTTGCGCTGCTTGCCGCGCCGTTCGCCGGACCGGCACCACCACCTGCCACGCCGGCCGGCGTGCTGATGGCATTGCCTGCCGCGCTCTGGCTGGCGCTGCCCGGCCTGCCCGCGTCCGCGGCAGCCATCGGCTTCCTCACCGCCCAAGGCACGGTACGGTGGTGGCTGCGGCGGCTGCCATGAGCAAGCGCGGCCTGATCCTTCGGATCACCGGCGGTGCGATGCTTGCCGCCATCGTTGCCTGGATCGGTGGGCTGGCCTGGTTCATCCACATGGTCGGGCGGCCGGTGCCGCCGCCGCCCGAAGCGGACGGCATCGTTGCGCTGACCGGCGGCGCCGACCGCGTCGCTGTCGCCCTGCGCCTGCTGCGTGCGCAGCGTGCGCCGCGGCTGCTGCTGTCCGGCATCGGCGGCGGTGCCGAGTTGCCGGGCCTCGCACGCCGCGCGGATGTCAATCCGGCGCCGCTGGCCGGCGAGGTGACGCTCGGGCGACAGGCCACCTCCACCCGCGGCAACGCACTGGAAACCGCCGCCTGGGTCCACCGCCACGACATCAGGTCGCTGATCGTCGTTACCGCGTTCTACCACATGCCGCGCGCGTTGACCGAGCTGCGGCGGACGCTGCCTGGCGTAACGCTGTATCCCGATCCGGTGCTGACCCCGCGCTCGGGCGGCATCGGCCGCGTGGTGACGCTGCGGCTGATCACGGAGGAGTATACCAAGTACCTGCTTGCCGTTGTCGGCGTGACGGATTTGGTGCCGGACCGCATGGCGGAAACACCGCAACGGGCACATCCCGGATGACCCTGCTGCGCTCCGCCGTGTTCAACCTGGTCTTCTTCACCACGACCTTCCTTCTGACCCTGTTCGCGGCAGCGGTCAGCCTGGTGGCCCCGGATCGGGTGCTGCCGGTCGTCATCGCCTGGGCGCGCCTGGAGCTTGCGGCCGTGCGCGCGATCTGCGGGATAAGCTGGAAGGTCACCGGCCCGCTGCCGGACGGGGCGGCTCTGATCGCTTCCCATCATGAATCGGCGTTCGATACGCTGATCTGGTTTGCCCTGCTGCCGCGTCCCGCCTACGTGATGAAGCAGGAGCTGACGCGCATTCCATTGTTCGGCCGGCTGACCCGCCCGGCCGGTATGATCACGGTGAACCGCGGCGGCAGCACTGCGGCGATGCGCCGCCTGATCCGCGACGCGGCACAGGCCGTGGCGGATCGGCGGCAGATCGTCGTTTTTCCGGAAGGCACGCGCGCCAAACCGGGCACGCTGCTGCCCGTGCAGCCGGGCGTGGCGGCACTGGCGGCTTCGACCGGGCTGCCGGTCATTCCGGTCATGACCGACTCGGGACGCTGCTGGGGGCGGCGCGCGTTCCGCAAGCGTCCGGGCGTCATCCATATCGCCTTGCTGCCGCCGATCAAGCCAACGCCTCGCCGCAAGGACCTGCTGCCGCGGCTGGAGGCGGCGTGGCGAAACGGCGCCGCGGCATTGGGACAGGTTGTGGACAACTCTGTGGGTTAAGTCGCGGCGCAGCTTCCGATCGATTGGAGCCGTGACAAACAACCCATTGACAAATTTGCATATTGTTTCCGCTGCTGCTACGTTTTGCCTCACGCTGGGGATGGGGACGATATCACGTGATTATACCGCCGATCCGTGAGAACGGCGTGATAGCTGCTCGGATTGTTCCGGCCGTGCTTCGGGCTGCCGTTGGCCAGCATCGTCACTCTGCCTATAAGCGGCGCTCCCGTCCAGATCGTGAGGCATGATGCGGCGCTCGCTGTGGCTGGTTCCGACGCTGCTGCTGGCGATAGCGGCTCTCGCCGATGCCGCCGTATGGTACGTCGTGGAGCATCGGATGGGCGAGGGCCTGGCGGCATGGGTCGCGGCCCGGCGCGCTGAAGGCTGGACCGTCACGGCGGTTGCGCCGGAGCCGGGCGGTTGGCCGATCGCGGCCACCTTGACCCTGCGCGATTTCGAACTGAGCGGCGGGATGCTGGACATTCCCGATGGGCTGTCCTGGCGGGCGGATCGGGTGGTGCTGCGGCTGACGCCGACCGATCCGCATGTGCTGCATATCGAGGCTGTGGGCCTGCAGCATGTTCGCGTGTCCGACGCACCCGGCATCGCCTACAGCGCCACGCATCTGGAAGTGCTGGTGCCGCTGCGATCCGAACCTCTGGCGCAAGTGCTGGACCTGCGTGGCGCGGGGTTGCGGGCACGTGTCGACGCCGGCGGCAAACCCGATTCGATGACGGTCGATACCCTGTCGGCACAGATCGTGCTGCATCCGGCGGCCGGGCGGCGGCAACCGGCCGTTTCGTTGGCCGGCGCGGCTGACAACATTGCATTGCCCCAGGACGTCGATTGGCCGCTGGGGCCGCATGTCCGGTCGCTGACGCTGGAAGGCGCGGTGGATGGTCCGCTGCCGGATGCGCCCAGCCTGGCCGGGCGTGCGACCCAATGGCGCGACGGCGGCGGCCAGGTCGAGCTGCAAAACGTGGGATTGCACTGGGGTGCGCTGAATTTGACCGCGCACGCGACCCTGGGGTTGGACGATGAGCTGCAGCCGAAGGGCAGCGCCACGGCGCAGGTTTCCGGCTACGCGCCGACGCTTGACGTACTGGCGAAGCACGGCGTGATCAGCAATTCCGCCGCGATCGCCGCCAAGGCGATGCTGTCGCTGATCGCGGCAACGCCGGTGAGCGGCGGTCCTTCGGAAGTCGAAGTGCCGCTGTCGCTGAAGCAGGGTGTGCTGTCGATGCACCAGGTTCCGCTGGTGCGGCTGCCACGCCTGGACTGGCCGGCTTCATGATGGTATAAACGCGCTTATGCATCTCCGGATCGTCACGACGCGAATTAGCCGCCCGGCTGCCTGAGCAGCCGGGGCAGTCTGCCTGTCAGTTTCGCGTCGTTCGTTACCGGAGTTTTTCCCGCAATGTCTGATGACTCAAGTTTCGCCGCCGCGTGCGGCGAGGTCGCCGTCCGCTTCATGTTGGATGCGGATGCGTCGCCTGGGCTGCTGCCCCGGCTGCTGCAACCCTTCGCCCGCCGCGACCTGGCCCCCGACCGCATGTGGGCGCACCGCAGCGGCGACGTGATGCATGTCGAGGTCGCGCTGGAGGCGATGCCGGCCGAGATGGTGCATCTGGTTGAGGGCAATCTGTGGCAGGTGGTTGGCGTGCGCCAGGTCGCGCTGCTGCGCCCCCGTGCGGATATTCGGGTCGCAGCCTAGCGCATCGCCTCGCCCGTTCTCCGCGCCCGGAGAAGCGCAGGCCGGGCCGATCCCGGCGCGCGCGATCCATCCCGGCGAGCGCGATACGCAGTTTTCGGGCAAGAGGGTTACGCTTCTCTAAATATCTGTGCTGCGGATGGCCACCTTGACATCCCCATCCGCCCCCTGCGACCGTTGCGCCCGCAAACCACCCGCGCGGCACCAGCCGGCGCATAAAACTGGGAGGCTTTTTTTATGGGAGTTCGTCACGCCTTGGCGGCGACAGCGCTTGCGCTCGCCCTGCCGATGACTGCCGCCGCCAAGGAGCCGATCAAAATCGGCTTTCCCATTCCGCTCTCCGGCCCCACAGCCGTTTATGGCGAACCGATCCTGAAGGGCGCCGAGTTGGCCGTTGCGGATATCAATGCCAAAGGCGGCGTTCTCGGCCGCAAGCTGGAACTGCTGGCACGCGACAGCAAGGCGAACCCCGCCGAAGCGGTTCGCCTGGCGCGCGAGCTGATCGTGAAGAACGGCGTGGGCTTCCTGGCCGGCACGCTGACCTCCGCCGAGGCGCCCGCCGTCTCGACGATCGCGAAAGAAAACCACGTGGTCTTCGTGGCGCCGTCGGCGAAGACTTCGTCGCTGACCGACCCCGCGCACATCCATCCCTATATCTTCCGCGCCGCATCCAACACGACGATCGAGGGCCAGGCCGGTGCCATCATCATGGCCAAGTGGAAGAACATAAAGACGGTCGCCACCATCGCTCCGGACTATGCCTACGGTCACGACGCGATCGCCGCCTTTGTCGCCAAGCTCAAGCAGTTGCGTCCGGACATCACGATCGTCGACCAGGAATGGCCGAAGCTTGGCGAATCCAACTTCACGCCGTTCATCACCGCGCAGATGAGCAAGCATCCCGACGCCGTGTATTGCGACGAGTTTGCCGGCGACTTCATCAGCTTCGTGAAGCAGGCGACGCCGCTCAACTATTTCAAGGCGATCGACAATCGCATGGCCACCGGCGGCGAGGTCGGCTCGGTGGATGAAACCATCGCGCTCGGCAGTGCCTTCCCCTATGGCATCTGGGCCAATACCTATGATCCGGTGGTGTGGGACGGCCCCAACCAGCCGCCGGCCGAAGTCACCTTCGACAAGAAGGTGGAAAAGTCGATGGGGACCCAATACGGCTCGAGTTGGGCGATCATGGGGTATGTCGCGGTCGCGTCTATCGCCCAGGGCATCGAGAAAGCCGGCACCACCGACGATGCGCAAGTGGCGAAGGCGATGGCGGGCATGACCTACCAGACGCCGCTCGGACCGCGGACGTTCAATGCCACGACCCACGACGCGGACCAGGGCGAGTACTGGGGCGTCATGGTGAAGGATCCGAACGTCCCGTTCGCCGTCATCAAGAACCCGACCTACTACAACCCCGAACCGCCGGCCGGGGGTTGAGGTCGAACGTCATTGCGAGGCGTGGAGGCGGGGAACGATCCCGGTCGCGCGGTGCACGAAGTGACTGTGTGCGGCTCGAACGGGATTGCTTCGTCGCTATGCTCCTCGCAATGACATAATTCGCGATGGCACGACTTGCGATGACACGAATTGCGATGACACGAATTGCTCTGGCGCGATCCGCAGTGACACGACTCGCCATGACAAGATTCGCAATGACGCAATTTACAATGACACGACTCGCAATGACACAAGGGGCGCTGCTTGCGCCTCACCAAAGCCACTGACGGACCTCGACCAACGTCATGACGATCTCCCTGATCGCCGCCCAGTTCCTCAGCGGCCTGACCACGGCAATGTTCCTATTTCTGATCGCCTCCGGCCTGTCGCTGGTGTTCGGCGTCATGCGCGTGCTGAACTTTGCGCACGGCTCGTTCTACATGATCGGCGCCTACATGGCCTGGCAGGTGGTCACCTGGGTGCAGCCGACCGGCGGCGCGTTCTGGATTGCCGCGCTGGCGGCGGGGGTCAGCGTCGCGATCTTCGGCGGCATCATCGAGCGGTTGCTGCTGCGCCATCTCTACGGTGTGGACGAACTCTATCAGCTTCTGTTCACCTACGCGCTGGTGCTGATCCTGGGCGATGCCGCCAAATTCACCTGGGGCACCGACCAGCTCTCGGTGCACCGCCCGCCCGTGCTGGACGGCAGCTTCCAATGGCTCGGCACCACGGTGCCCTACTACAATCTGTTCATAATCCTGCTGGGACCTGCGATCGCCATTGCCGGTGGGCTGATATTGAGCAGGAGCTCGGCGGGGCGATTGTTGCGAGCGGCGGCGTATGATCGGGAGATGGTGGGCGCGCTGGGTGCCAATGTGGGCGCGCTCTATACCGGCATGTTCGTCGTCAGTTCTTTCCTCGCCGGATTGGCCGGCGCGCTGATCACGCCGATCGAAAGCGTGGTGCCGGGAATGGATGTGCAGATCATCGTCGATGCCTTCATCGTTGTGGTGATCGGCGGGCTCGGCTCGTTCTGGGGCACGTTCTGGGGCGCGATGATCTACGGCCAGACGCTGTCCTTCGGCATCCTCGCGTTTCCGCAGTTCTCGGTGTTCGCGGTGTTCGCGCTGATGGCGGTGGTGCTGATCGTGCGACCCTGGGGCCTGATGGGACGGCCGATCCGATGAGCCTGCCGCTTAGCCGGCCCATGCTGCGGTCCGCCCGTGCGAAGCCGTGGCGCGTGCCGTGGACGCTGGTCGTATTCCTGCTGCTGCTGCCGCTGCCGTGGATCGGCTCGCGTTACGACACGTTCCTGGCCACCCAGATCGTCATCGACGCGTTGTTTGCCGTCAGCCTGAACCTGCTGCTGGGGACGACGGGGTTGGTGTCGTTCGGCCACGTCGCGTATTTCGGCGTTGGCGCGTATGTCTGCGGCATATTGATGAAGACCTACGGCTTTTCGTTTGCCATCGCGTTTCCCGCAGCGGGCCTGGCTGCGGCGCTGTTCTCGCTGGTCTTCGGCTATTTCTGCGTGCGGCTGACGAAAATCTATTTCGCCATGCTGACGCTGGCGTTTTCGCAGATCGTGTGGGCGATCTGCTTCAAATGGGATGCCGTGACCGGTGGCGATCAGGGAATCGCCGACGTGCCGTTTCCGAACATGCACTGGATGTCGGCGATCCCCGGCCTGGACGGGCTGAGCGAGAACAGCCGCTTCTACGTGCTGACGCTGACGCTGGCGGCGATCTGCATTGCAGCGATGGCGCAGATCACGCGCTCGCCGTTCGGGCGCATGCTGACCGCAATCCGCGACAACCGCGAACGCGCCGCCTTCATCGGCCTGAACGTGCGGGCCTACGAGCTGACCGTTTTCGTCGTGGCTGGCGGGTTCGCGGGATTCGCGGGCGCGCTGTACGGCATTTTCACCCGCGGCGTGTTCCCCGACTACGTGTTCTGGACGCAGTCGGCGCAGGTGATGATCATGACCATCCTCGGCGGGATGAATTTCTTCTGGGGGCCGCCCGTCGGCGCGCTGGTGCTGGATTGGCTGAACCAGGAGATCACCAACTATACGCAATACTGGCCGTTCGTGCTGGGCACGATCCTGCTGGTGCTGCTGTTCGCATTGCCGGGCGGCGTGCTGGGTGGACTGACCCGTGGCTACCGTGCCGTGCAGCGGCGGCGGTCGCGGCTGAGGACGCGCGATGCTTGAAATCACCCACCTGCGCAAATCCTTTGCCGGCTTCGTCGCGGTGAACGACGTGAGCCTGACGGTGGAAAGCCAGCAGATCGTCGCGGTGATCGGGCCCAACGGTGCCGGCAAGTCCACCTTCTTCAACCTCATCACCGGCCATCTGCGCGCCGACACCGGGCGCGTTGTGCTGGACGGGCGCGACGTGACCGGCCTGCCGCCCTATCGTATCTGCAGCCTGGGGATGGGACGGTCCTTCCAGCTCACGAACATCTTTCCCCGTTTGACGGTGCTGCAAAACGTGCAGGCGGCCTTGATAGCGCATCGCGGGCACGGGCTGGATTTCTGGTCGCGTTCCGAAACTCTGCTGCGCGACGAGGCCGAAGCGTTGCTGGCGTCGATCGGCCTTGGCGGGGTGGCGAATGAAATCGCCGGCACGCTGGCCTATGGCAACCAGAAGCAGCTCGAACTTGGCATCGCGCTGGCGTCCGATCCGAAGGTGCTGCTGCTGGACGAACCCACCGCCGGGATGTCCGCCGGCGAAACGCACGATACCATCGCCTTGTTGCGCCGCATCGCGCTGGAACGCGGGTTGACGCTGCTGTTCACGGAACATGACATGGCGGTGGTGTTCGGCATCGCGCAGAAGATTGCCGTGCTCTACCAGGGCCGCAAGCTTGCGGAAGGGGCGCCGGACGAAGTGCGTGCCAATCCCGAAGTACGCCGCGTCTATCTGGGAGAGCATGCGTGACGGCGTTGCTGTCGGTGGAGAACATCCACACCGCCTATGGTCTCAGCCAGGTGTTGTTCGGCATTTCGCTGGACGTGGCGGAAGGCGAGTGCGTCTGCCTGCTTGGCCGCAACGGGGTGGGGAAGTCCACGACCATGCGTTCGATCATGGGGCTGACGCCGCCGCGGTCCGGGCGCGTGGTGTGGCGCGGAAGGAATGTCGCGGGATGGCCGCCATTCCGCATTGCGCGGGCAGGCATCGGCTTCGTGCCGGAGGATCGGCGGATCTTTGCCGAGCTGACGGTGTGGGAGAATCTGGATGTCGCGGCACGTGCCGCACGCCGCCCGGGACGATGGACGGTAGAGCGGGTATACGACCTGTTCCCGGTGTTGTCGGAGCGGCGCAATCAGCGGGGCGGATACCTGTCCGGCGGCGAGCAGCAGATGCTGACGATCGGGCGTGCGCTGGTTGGGAATCCCGAGTTGCTGTTGCTGGATGAGCCGTCGGAGGGGTTGGCGCCACTGATCGTCGAGCTGCTGCGCCAGAAGGTTGCCGAGCTGAAGGCGGAGGGCCTGACGATTTTGCTGGCGGAGCAAGGGGTGGCGTTTTCGCTGGCGCTGGCGGATCGGGTCTATGTGCTGGAGAAGGGGGCAGTGCGGCATTCCGGGTCGGCAGCGGAATTGCGGGACGATCCGGCGCTGCTGGATCGGCTGCTGGCGTTGTAGCCTCGCGCGCCGCGGCTGCGACCCAGGGGAGAGAAAACGTGCCGACCAACGTTTCGGACGTCATCGACAACGCCCGCTTCAATGGCTTTCATCTCTGGGTCGCCGTCCTGTGCGGCCTGATGGTGTTCGTGAGAGCATCTTTCGCGGCATGCCGGGCGCCAGCGCCAATCTAATATCGCTCGCTCCGCGATGACGCGCAGCAGCCCAAAAGATGCTTTATAGATACACTTATGTGTCGCACACCTTTAGAAAATTGTAACTATCATTTTTGGTAACGCGACAGATACATGCGCATGCGATGGATCGGCATCAGGGCTGCAAGCCAGCGGGGAGCCGAGCCGGGGGATGAAAGTCGGGCGACGCGCGGTCCGATCGATCAAGGGGAGCGGCGCAAAGCCGACAATAACGCCTGACGTACCAGGATCTTTATTCGCCGCGGCGGTACAGCATTATCGGGCGGGGCGGCCGGGCGACGCAGAGCATTACTGCCGGCAGATTCTGGCGATGGATGCAGGCCATGCCGACAGTTTGCATTTATTGGGAGTGATCGCCTCAGGCCAACAGCACTATGCGGCAGCGATCGAGCTGATCGGAGATGCCATCAGGCACCGCAGCGGAATTCCCGCCTATCACATCAATCTGGGCAACGCCTATCAGGGCGAGCGGAGGTTTGCCGAGGCGATCGCGCAGTACCGGCATGCCATTGCACTGAAGCCGGATCAGCCTGAACCGTACAACAATCTGGGCAACGCCTTGCGACAGCTCAATCGCCTCACCGAGGCCGTTGCGCAGTATCGGCGCGCTCTGGCATTGCGGCCCGACTACGCCGAGGCCCACTCGAATCTGGGCCTGGCGTTGATGGAGCAGGCCCAACTCGGGCAGGCCGAAGCGCATTTCCGGCGTGCCCTGGAGCTGCAGCCGCATCTCGCGGAAATCCACAACAACCTGGGAAACGTATTGAAAGAGCAAGGCGCGCTTGCCGAGGCGATCGCGCATTATCAGCACGCGATTACGCTTCGGCCTGGGATGGCGGAGGCCTGGAACAACCTGGGCAACGCCTTCAGGCGCCAGAACAGATTGGACGAAGCGGTGGCGCAGTTCGAGCGCGCGCTGGCGCTGCGACCTGGCTATGCGGATGCGCACAACAATCTGGGCAATGTGCTGGCCGACCAGGGGAAGCCGGCGGAAGCGCGGGCACATTTTGAGCAGGCTTTGGCGCTCAAGCCCGATACGGCGGAAATCCACGTCAATCTGGGCAATGCCTTGAACGAGCTGGGCCGGTCTGAGGAAGCTGTGTGGCACGTTCAGCGCGCATTGCGGCTGCGGCCGGACAACGCCGACGCTTACAACAGCCTGGGCAGCGCGCTGATCGCGCTGGAACGGGTGGCCGAAGCGATGGCCTGCTATCAACAGGCCCTGCGCATCAAGCCGGACTTGGCGCATGCCCACCACAATCTTGGCAGCGCCTATAAGGATCAAGGGCACCTCGCCGAAGCCGCACGTTGTTACGAGAAGGCAGTAGCACTGGCGCCGCGATCCGGTCTGCACTACCGCCATCTTTTCGAGCTGCGGCCGGTGCCTGGCGCAGACCGCCGCTTCCAGGCGGCGAAGGCGCTGACGCAGGAGATGCCGCCGCTTCCCGACAGGGATCTGCTCAATCTGCATTTCGCGTTGGGCAAAGCCTATGCCGACCAGGGGGAATACGAAGAGTCATTCCGGCATTTTGCCGAGGGGAACGCGCTCAAACGGCGCGGCATCGCCTACGACGAGCCTGCGGCGCTCGGCACGATCGACCGTATCCGGCACGTTTTTACCCCCGAGTTGATGCACGGCGTGCGTGGCCTTGGGCATCCGTCCGACCGTCCGATATTCATCATCGGCATGCCGCGTTCCGGCACGACGCTGTTAGAACAGATTCTGGCCAGTCATCCGAGTGTGTTCGCTGCTGGCGAGCGGACTGATTTTGAGCGCATCGTGCTGGGTCTGGGCGCGCCCGACTCTGCTCTCGGCTACCCCGACATGGCTCGGACTCTGTCGGCGAAGGCGCTTCGGCGACTCGGAGAACGCTATGCGGCGGCGGTTGGAGCGGCGGCACCCGAGGCGACGCGGATTGTCGACAAGATGCCGGGGAACTTTCTCTATGCCGGCCTGATTCACCTGACATTGCCCAACGCACGCATTATCCATGTGCACCGCGACCCGCGCGACACCTGCCTTTCCTGCTTCTCGCTCCTGTTCACCGCCGCCCAGCCGTACAGCTACGACTTTGGGGAGCTCGGGCGTTATTATCGGGCCTATGAGACGCTGATGGCGCACTGGCGGCGCGTCCTTCCCGCCGGCGTCATGCTCGATGTGCGTTATGAAGATGTCGTTGCGGATGTGGAGCATGAGGCCCGCCGGCTCGTTGCCCATTGCGGCCTGGCGTGGGACGCGGCCTGTCTCGAGTTCCACCGGACGCGGCGCGTGGTGCGCACCGCGAGCGCGGTCCAGGTGCGCCAGCCCATTTTCGCAAGCTCGATCGGCCGATGGCGCCACTACCACCGCTTCCTGCAGCCGCTTCTGTCGGCATTGGAAATGACAGATAACGACGAGCGCCAGGCTGCTTGCTCGTGAACAGGCTCGATTGGGGCCTGGCGGTCGCGTCGATTACGCCCGCAACGAAACGCAAGCGGGCGGCGCACGCAGTCCGGTAAAATGAGCGGTTCCGCCGGGCGGATCACCGGCGCCTTGCGAGGCCGAGCGGGATTCCGCTGGCGGGAAAATCCCCGACAAACACACCAAACTCCCGACACACATTGTGAAATGTACAATCCCTGTTCGTTTGCGCACCGCATGGCCGATTCATGGGCGCAACGTGAACGTTTCGTCGTCTGCGTCAACTGCCCGTGCGACCGCCTGCCCAGCGGCGGATTACCGCCCTAACCTACGGTCACTGGAACGGTTCAGAAATGGACACGTTCCGCAGAAACACAACGCTATCGGCGCAAGAGGGATAAGAGACACCATGGAGCAGATCGGGCGGCGTACCGTGCTTGGCACAGGGCTCGGGCTTGCCGGCGCGGCATTGGCAATGCCGCACATTGCCAGGGCGGCCGCCACCACCATTAATATCTGGTGGAATGAAGGCTTCTATCCCGCCGAGGATGCAGCCTTCCATCGCCTCGTCCGCGATTGGGAAAAGGCCAGCGGCAACAAGGCCCAGGTGCTGATGCTGCCGGTCGGGCCGCTCAATACGCGCATCATCGCGGCCATCACCAGCGGCGCGGTACCCGATGTGTGGTACTCGGATACCGGCGCTTCCCAGATCGTGCCGCAGAATGCCTGGCACGGAAAGCTGGTCGACGTCAGCGACGTCGTTGAAACGCAGAAATCGGAGTATCTGCCCACCGCGCTGACGGCCTCGCGATTTTACAACGCCGTGGAGAAGCGGCGCAGCTATTACGGCGTGCCTTACAAGACGGCGGTACTGATCCTGCACGTCTGGCGCTCGCTGGTGGAGAAGGCCGGGTACAAGCTCAGCGACATGCCGCAGCAATGGGACCAGCTCTGCATGTGGTTCTGGCCGATGCAGGACAAGCTGCGCCACAGCATGCGCCGGATCTACGCCAACGGCTTCCAGCTCGATACATCGGACGGCTCGGCCGATCCCAACAATACCTTTGAGGCATTCCTGATCGCCCATGGCGGGGTTGGCATCGTTGATCCGCATGGCCGACTTCAGGCCAACGATCCAGCCGTCCGCAAGGCTGCCGTCGATTCGGTTGCCTTCCTCACCAACGCCTACAAGAAGGGCTACGTGCCGCCGGGCTCGCTCGACTGGAACGACGCGTCGGACAACAACGCCTATCATGCCCAGGAAATCATGATGGATTTCGACGCGACCATCTCGACCGAGGTCGCCGAGATCGACAACAAGCAGTGGTACTATCACGACATGGCGGCGTTCCCGCTGCCGAACGACGTGAATGGCAAGCCGACGCCGCCGGTGCTGGGGGCCGAGATCGCCTGCATCTCGCAGGGTGCGAAGAACGTGAAGCCGGCCAAGGAATTCCTGACCTACCTGATCCAGCCGAAGGTGGTGGATGCCTACCTGGTGGAGGCACTCGGCCGCTGGACGCCGGTCATGCCGAAGGTCATGCACAGCAATCCGTTCTGGCTGGATCCGAAGAACCCGCCGGTGCGCGTGCAAACCAGCTCGGTGCTCGGGCCGACCGTTCCGCCCTTCTATTCCTACAATCCTGCCTGGGCGGTCGTGCTGGCGCAGCACATCTGGCCCGGTGCCGCGGATGACGTGCTGCTGCACAACATGACGCCGGAACAAGCGGTCGCCAACGCGTTCAACCGCGTGAAGGCGGTGTTCGATCAGTACCAGATACCGCAATCGACGGCGAGCAAGTAAGCCCAGCAATCAGCATGGACGCCACGTCAACCCTGCTCGCGGACCGGGCGCCGTCGCGCGCCGCGGTCCGCGGGCGTTTCCGGCGCGGACCGCAAGGATCCGATCTCAACTGGGCGCTGGCCTTTCTGGTGCCCTATGTTGCGGTCTTTCTGCTGTTCGTTCTCTATCCCGTGGGTTTCGCTCTTTGGCTGGGCCATCGGCCGGCGGATTACGTGCAGCTCTTCTCCGATCCGATCTATCTCCAGACCATCGTCAACACACTGATTTACGTGGTCCTGGGCGTGAACCTGCACTTGTTCGGCGCGCTGCTGCTGTCGGGGTTTTTCATGCGCCGAAGCTGGGCGGTGCGCAGCCTGCTATTGGTCTACATTCTGCCCTGGGCGATACCCGCCATCCCCATCTTCATCGCCATTCATTGGATGTTGAACGGCGAATGGGGATTCCTCAATAACCTTCTCTGGGATGTGTTTCATATCAACGGCCCGTCGTGGCTGAACAGTCATTGGCTGGGGCTGTTGTCGGTGGTGGTGTCGTACGTCTGGAAATGGATGCCGTTCTGGACCGTGATTTTCCTCGCCGGGCGCATGGCCATTCCGCAGGACGTTTATGAAGCCGCCGCAATGGATGGCGCCGTCGGCATCCGGCGGTTCGTCTACGTCACGTTCCCGATGCTGGCCAATCTGTATCTGATCTGCACCTTGCTTTCCACCATCTGGACACTGGGCGACTTCAATACCGTGTATTTCGTCACCGGTGGCGGGCCGGCCTGGACCACCGAGGTACTCGCGACCCTTGGTATCCGCGACGCCTTCACCATGGATGACCCGCAGCTCGGCATGGCCGCGGTGCTGACCGCATTGCCGCTGCTGATCCCGCTGGTCATCGTCCTGATGCGTAAATTGTCGAAATCGCAGGTGCAGCTATGAGCGCCACTGTCGCCCCGCTTGCCGGCCGGCCGCCGCGCCTGCCCGCTCCGCGCCGCCGGTTTCGCCCGGTTTACCAGATAGTCGAGATCGTCGGCTGCCTGCTGATCCTGATCTGGACCCTGCTGCCGATCTACAGCATGATCCAGGTGGCGTTGCAGTCGAATGGCGACGTGTTCTCCAGTACGCTGTGGCCCGCGCATCCCACGCTGGGCGCATTCTGGACGGTGCTGACCGAGGGCTACTGGTACGTCTCCCACTTCTGGCTCGAAATCGGCAACAACCTGTTTATTGGCGTAACAACTGTGGTGCTGACGCTGCTGATCGGCTCGCTGACCAGTTTCGTCATCGGCCGCATGCATTTCCGCCAGGCCTGGCTGGTCAGCAGCGCCGCATTGTTTACCTATGTGATCCCGGCATCGTTCCTGGCCATTCCGCTGTACCTGATCATGCGTGTGTATGGCCTGTACGACCATCTTTGGGCGGTGACGATGGTCGAAGTCACCATCGCCACGCCCTATGCGATCTTCATCTTCCAGCAATACGGCGCCAGCATCCCGATCGAACTCGACGAATCGGCACGCATCGACGGGGCCAGCCCGCTGGTCATCTATTACCGCATCTACCTGCCATTGATGGCGCCGGCCCTGGTCGCGGTCGGCACCTATGCCCTGCTGCTGGCCTGGAACGAATACCTGTATCTGTTTTTGCTGCTGTCCTCGCCGAATACCTTGACGGTACCGGTGGCGTTGAGCCAGTTCCTCAACAGCGACCAGGCGCCTTGGAACATCATGATGGCCACTGCGGTGCTCTACGCATTGCCGCCGATCGCGATCTACTACGCGTTCCGGAAACACATGAGCGCCGGCCTGACCATGGGCGGAGTCAAGGGATGATGCGCGGAACGTTCTTTCTCCGGCACGACAGGTGGTGCCTGGCGGCGTGACGCCGGCTTCCGGCGCGGTGCCCGGCTAACGGGCCGCGTCGGTTTTGCTGCCGGGCGCCATGGGCACAACCTCGATCAGCAGCGGATCTTCCGTCAGATCCACCGTCACGTGGTTCGCTTCGCCGGCGCTCGAGATCGGAGACGTGCCGGACACCGGATCGAACACCGCAATCCGTGACACTGCCTGTCCCGTGGTCACCGTCACCTGATGGCTGGCGGCGCCTTCGTTCCACAGTGCCAGCCAGAAGCTGCCGTCCGACTTCTGCATCAGCAGCGTATTGTCGCCGGCGAGGGTGCCGCTCAGGCTGTAGCGCAAGGAACCGGGCGTGAACCTGCCGCCGCTGTCGCCCAGCAATGTCGACAGGTTGTGCAGCGCTGCGCCGGCGGGACGAGGCGAACCATCGGCATTCATCAGCCCGTACTTGCCCGACATGTCATCGAACAGGGCGTAGAAATACATGCGGGCGTCGCCGTCCTTGATGCCGTCGAGCACGGCCTGCACCACGCCCTGCACCGCCGGGCCTTTGCCGCCGGTGTTCCAGCCGATTTCCGTGGTCATCACCGGCCGGCTGGCAGCAGCCAGCCGCGCATCATCGTTGAGCCGCCGGATCGTCGCGCCGGTCGACTGTCCAGCAACCGGATAGGTATGCGCGTTGGCATAGGTCGCGTCAGCGGACAGGTTTCCCACCTTGTCGTAATCGCCATGCCAGTCGTTCGCCGCTGTCCAGCCTGAGCCGAAGCTCATGTTGATCACCGGCAGCCCGAGCGAGCGCCCCATTGCGTAGACACGCTGCTGAAACAGTGCCGTGAACCGCACGCTGTTGCCCTGCGAGGCGGCGTAGGCGTCGTCTTCCTCATTGCCGCCTTCGATGGCGTTCAGCACGCCTTCCTGCGCGAGCCGCGGCATCAGCGCCAATTGCCGCGCCATGCCGGCCGGAGAGGTCTCGCCGATGAAATCGTCGAACTTGGCGCCGGTCGCCCGCGCCACCTGCGGCCATGTCTCAATGTCGGACGGGTTAGCCGCACTGTCGCGCAGGTTCTTCACGCCGAGGTAGTTGATCGCCGCCGCCGTCGCGGTGCGGTTCTGATAGCCATAGGCGTTGAAATCGATATGTGTGTTGATGCCGATCGAGGCGATGACGGCGGCGGCGGCAATGGCGGGTGGCGCGGGCATGCCGGTCTATCTGGTGCTTCGCCCGGCCGGCGTGAGGCTGTGTGGCGGCGTGTTCGCTTCACGGCTGCGCGCGGGCGGAACGCTTCACCGAAGCGAGAACGCTTCACCGCAGCGAATCGAGCGCGCTTTGCAGCATCCAGGCGGCGGCCATGCGGTCCACCGCCGCCGCCCGGCGCTTGCGGCTGACATCCGCCTGCTGGATCAGGAACCGGTTCGCCGCGGCGCTGGACAGGCGCTCGTCCCACAGTGCGGCGGGCAGGCCGGTGGCGTCCGACAGTGCCAGCGCCCAGTCGCGCGCCGCCTGGGCGGCGGGTCCGACCGAGCCGTCCATCGACAGCGGCCAGCCCACCACCAGCCCGCCCGCGCCTTCCTTCTCGGCCAGCGCGGCGATCTCGGCGGCGTTGTCGCGCAGCTTGCCGCGTCGCAGGCTGCCGTAGGGGGAGGCCAGCGTCAGCAAAACGTCCGACAGTGCGATGCCGATCGTGCGCTGGCCGGGATCGATGCCGATCAACCGCTGATCGCGGGCCAGCCGGTCGCGCAGTGCGGGCAGTTCGAGCAAGGGCATGGGCGGGTTATGCCGGCGGAGCGGCAGGGGACAAGGCCACCTGCCGTTGAACCGTCGCGGGCCGGCCGGTATGGTCCCAGCCGCGCAATTCCCCCGTAAAGGTCCATCGTTGCCATGGCGCTCGATCACGCCACTGTCCGCCGCATTGCCACGCTCGCCCGCATCCGGGTGGAGGAGGACGAAATCCCCCGGCTGCAAAACGAGCTGAACGGCATCCTGGGCTGGATCGAGCAATTGAACGAGGTGAACATCGAAGGCGTGGAGCCGCTGACCGGGGCGGCGCACATGGCGCTGAAGATGCGCGAGGACGTGGTGACCGACGGCGGCTACCCGGAGAAGATCCTGGCCAATGCGCCGGACCGCGCGGGGGCATTCTTCGCGGTGCCGAAGGTCGTGGAATGAGCCTGACCGACCTGACCATTGCGCAAGCCCGCGCCGGACTGCGTGCGCGCGAGTTCAGCGCCGAGGACCTGACCCTTGCGCATCTGCACGCGATCGAGGCGCTGAATCCGCGGCTGAACGCGTTCATCACGGTCAGCCACGCTTTGGCGATGGACCAGGCGCGCGCGGCGGATGCGGCTCTGGCGCGCGGCGAGGCCCGCGCGCTGACCGGCATCCCGCTGGCGATCAAGGACCTGTTCTGCACCGCGGGCGTGCGCACCACGGCGGGCAGCAACATCCTGCGTCCGTTCGTGCCGCCCTATGAGAGTACCGTCACCGCCAACCTGTTGCGCGACGGCGCGATCTTCCTGGGCAAGACGAACATGGACGAGTTCGCCATGGGCTCGTCCAACATGACATCCGCGTTTGGCCCCGTGGAGAACCCGTGGAAGCGCCGCCAGGATGCGGAGGCGGTGCTGGTGCCGGGCGGCTCGTCGGGTGGGTCTGCCGCCGCGGTGGCGGCGCGGCTGGCGATGGGGGGCACCGGCACGGATACCGGCGGATCGATCCGCCAGCCGGCGTCGTTCTGCGGCATTGTCGGGATGAAGCCGACCTATGGGCGGTGCTCGCGCTGGGGCGTGGTGGCATTCGCGTCGTCGCTGGACCATCCGGGGCCGTTCGCGCGGACGGTGGAGGATAGCGCGATCCTGCTTGGGTCCATGGCTGGGCACGATCCGAAGGATTCCACCAGTGCCGACGTGGCGGTGCCGGATTTTGCTGCCGCGTGCGGGCGCGGGGTGAAGGGGCTGCGCATCGGCGTACCGCGGGAATACCGCGTCGACGGCATGCCGGAGGAGATCGAGGCAGTGTGGCTGCAAGGGCTTGTCTGGCTGCGCGATGCCGGGGCTGAAATTGTCGACGTCTCTCTGCCGCACACGAAATACGCGCTGCCGGCCTACTACATCATCGCGCCGGCCGAGGCATCTTCGAACTTGGCGCGCTATGACGGCGTACGGTTTGGCCTGCGGTCGGATGGTTCGGACCTGCGTGATTTGTACGAACGTACCCGCGCCATAGGGTTTGGACGGGAAGTGCAGAGGCGAATCATGATTGGCACATACGTTCTTTCGGCTGGGTATTATGACGCGTACTACACGCGGGCGCAGCAGGTGCGAGCATTGATCCTGCGTGATTTCACACAGGCGTTCGCGAAGGTTGATGCTCTAGTCGCGCCGACAGCACCTTCGGCCGCATTTGCGCAAGGTGACAAGCCCATGGACGATCCGGTCCAGATGTATCTGAACGACGTGTTCACTGTACCAGCAAATCTAGGCGGATTGCCAGCGATGTCTGTGCCAGGGGCATTGGACGCAAACGGCCTTCCCCTTGGTTTGCAGGTAATTGGTCAGCCATTCAACGAAGAGACGGTCATCGCAGTTGGCGCAGCATTGGAGCGCGCCGCGGAGTTCAATGGCTGGAGAGCGAACGTCATATGAGGGCCCTCTCATAACTGGATTGGATAATGAGGAGCAAAGAGATTCTGATCTTAGCTCGTGTTGTGACGTGCACGAAGTTCTGCCGCCAGCTCCTTAGCCGGATTAATCCTGTTTCTAGAGGCCAATGTCACTGCGACGGCGAACGAGAGTGATGCTGTGAGCATGGAGAGAAGACAGACGCTCAATCCGCTGAGCGGAATGCTAGGCACGTTGAAGTAGGCTGCGTAAACAGATTTAAAACACTCCGGAACAAGCCCTATTGCCACGCCGAGAGACAAGCTCTGTTTCTCGGCGACATGCCCACGACTTGCCCTTATCAATATTTCGAGCTGAAGATCGGATATGTCATGACGAATCTCTGGCGGCGGCTCAGCGCGTTGGACTGCCATAAGACTAGCCGTTGTGCCAACCCTTGAGGCTGGCGATCTAACAGAGCAACTATGGCCCGATTTCTGCTGACGCTGAATGCCCATTGATGTTGCGTCTTGGTCGGGCGCAACTGTTGCTTCACATTTGCTCTGCTGTGGCCTACGTTTAGGCGACAATCCCCAAACACTTGTGGCTTGGCCTGCAGAGGAAAGTTGGCGACTCGACATTGACAGACTCCCCATGCCTTCATCGACGCCCTTAACTGTGCATTGCTCGGATCGAAGTGTATAAGATACTGCTAGACTAAGAAGCACAATATCCGTTCCGCCATTCCACCAGGGAATGAAGGGTGCGAATTGCATAGACTCGGCCCACGTCAACGTGGCGAGTAGCAATCCGAATCAGACTCAGACCTAAGTGGGTAAAATACGACCGATGCGCCCGTTTTGCAAGCCGATAAGGGGGGGTAATATGAAGAAATTTGGTTGAAACGTCTGCTTTCGGGAAAGGGGGGATTTCAACCGACGCCACAGCCCAAATGGAAAATCTTGGCGATAGAAATGCCAGGTTCGGCTGCCTTAGGCATGTCGCGGCCTTTTTGATGAACCAACTGTTGGCGTCCGCGCGATCACCGTACTCCATGCGCCACTCGAGCGGTAGCGGCACGACGAAACTCCGGGTTCGCAATATCTGGTGCGCAGCATTGACCGAGCGGATTACCGGATAGTGTGGGTTTTACCGCGAAAGGGCGATATCCTTCACTGCGCCGGTTTGCGTCGGAGGCCTCCACGGGACCTTTCCCGCGATCGGATATCACTTGTGGGTGAAATCCGGGAAGAGTATGGATTGCAGGTACGGGAGAAACGTACATCACCCGGTTGTTGCAGCTCGTAATGGTGGGGCATTTGCAAGATGTCGGACGACGACAAGCTACCTGATGACTTGTCCGATAGGCTGCTTGCCACGTTGGCGAGGCTGCATCCCGCCAGGCCGCGGCGTCAGGAGCTGATAGACAAGGTGCTGACTGACATTCATTCAGCCGACGCACAAACGCGTGAAGCCTTGGCGAAAAGACTGGGCCGACTCATCAGCGCCCAAGCAGTGGATGAAAGGCTAGCGCTAAACGATGCGGCCGCGCGAGTCGGACTATCCGGTCGCGCACTTATAGGAATCATGTTAAATGTGGAGGCGTTGAGGTCAAAAAATATTTCCCAACATATCGTAATCGATCAGATTTTCAATGAAACCTCCAAGTGGACAGAGGAAATGTGGGGCAAGCAGAGCGAGAACTACCGGCCTATTCCTCCGATTGTATTGCGTGATGCGAGTATCGTGCATGGCTCCGATCAATTCGATATATTACTAACGGTACTTCATGCCAAGGCAACGCTGATTAGACCCGACAGGAATGAGCGTGAAGATATCATTTATTACTACGTTCGAGAAATTCTTCAGGGAAGGATCGATGGAGTGCGAGGAACCCGGACAATGGGCCTTGCATCCAGCAGAGCATTTCCAATGAAGCCAATAGCTCGGGACGCACGTTCCCAAGATGTCGAATAGTAATGCCGCGACGTACCTCCGGGAACATGCTACCCCTTCGTTCGTCTTTCGTGCTCAAAGATGTCGAGCTGCAACCATTGGTCGGTACGACGAGGATGCAGGCTTTGGCCGACACGCAGATCACTGGCGGTCTGCACCCGAGAGGTCGTCAAAGAACGCCTTGTCTGCGGGTTCCCCACCAGGACGGCTGATAGCTCGGAACCTTGCCTGCAATGCTTTCACCCGCTCGATGAGCGGCAGCCCGTCTCGCGGGTCATGGGGATGCCCCTTCACGTTCTCGGTCGTTTCGCTCGTCAAACTGCACTTTCCATCGGCCACATGTGCCATCCAGGTTGCCGCATTTTTCCCTAGCGGATAATACCAACCCGAAGCACAGTCAGCTATAGCAGTGAACATGACCTACACCATCGAAGGCAGCACAGGTTCGTGGGAAGTCGTCGTGGGCCTGGAAGTCCACGCCCAGGTGATCAGCCGCGCCAAGCTCTTCTCCGGCGCCGCCACCGATTTCGGCGCCGAGCCCAACACGCAGGTCAGCTTCGTAGACGCCGCCTTTCCCGGCACGCTGCCGGTGATCAACCGCGAGTGCGTCGCCCAGGCGGTGCGCACCGGCCTCGGGTTGAACGCGCAGATCCACACGGTCAGCCGCTTCGACCGCAAGAACTATTTCTATGCCGACCTGCCGGCCGGTTATCAGATCAGCCAGTATCAGCACCCGATCGTCGGCACCGGCCAGGTGGAGGTGGAACTCGCCGACGGCACCACCCGCCAGATCGGCGTCACCCGTCTGCACCTGGAGCAGGATGCGGGCAAGTCGCTGCACGATCAGCATCCGAGCAAGTCGTATATCGACCTCAACCGGGCCGGCGTCGCGCTGATGGAGATCGTGTCGGAACCCGACATCCGTTCGCCCGAGGAAGCTGGCGCCTATCTGCGCAAGCTGCGTGCCATCCTGCGCTATCTGGGCACCTGCGACGGCAACATGGAGGAAGGCTCCATGCGCGCCGACGTCAACGTGTCGGTGCGCCCGCATGGCGAGCCGTACCGCACGCGGTGCGAAGTGAAGAACGTCAACTCGGTGCGCTTCGTCATGCAGGCGATCGAGGCGGAGGCGAAGCGCCAGGTCGAAGTCTGGGAATCCGGCGGCACCGTGGAGCAGGAGACGCGGCTGTTCGACCCGGCGCGCGGGGTGACGCGGAGCATGCGGTCGAAGGAAGACGCGCATGATTACCGTTACTTCCCCGATCCCGATCTGCTGCCTCTGGTGCTGGAAGAAGACTGGGTGACCGCTTTGAAGGCGGCGCTGCCGGAGTTGCCGGACGCCAAGCGGGCGCGGTTCATGCGTGAGTACGGGCTGCCGGCTTATGACGCGGCGGTGCTGGTGGCGGAACGCGCCACGGCGGATTTCTTTGAAACCGCGGCCCGCGGGCGCGACGCCAAGACCGCGGCCAACTGGATCATGGGCGATCTGTTTGCCGCGCTGAACCGCACCGGCAACACCATCGAGACATCGCCGGTGACGGCGGAAGCGTTGGGCAAGCTGCTGGACCTGATGGCGGACAACACGATCAACGGCCGCATCGCGAAGACCGTGTTCGATGCCATGGTGGAAACAGGCAAGGACCCGGCGGCGATTGTCGATGAACGGGGCTTGCGTCAGGTCACTGACACCAGCGCGATCGACGATGCCGTGGCGAAGGTGCTCGCTGCAAACGCGCAAATGGTGGCGGAGTACAAGTCCGGCAAGGACAAATTGTTCGGCTTCTTCGTCGGCCAGGTAATGCGCACCATGGGCGGCAAGGGCAACCCGGCGCTGGTGAACCAGGCACTGAAGCGCAAGCTGCTATAAAACCTCTCCCGCGGAGCGGGAGAGGTCAAGACGCGCAGCGTCGAGGGTGAGGGTGATCGGGAGGGCACACAGCTTTCTACGCACCCTGTTTCTACCCCCCTCATTTCCACGCCCCCTCCCGATCGCTCTCACCCTCCTTGCTTCGCACCCAAACCTCTCCCGCGCAGCGCGACCGACGCAGCGCGGGAGAGGTTTGTATGCCGCCTTTATTCCCCCCGCCCACGACCCAGATCGCAATTATATGCCGATACCCCGATCTTCCGCCCCGCCACGATCCGCGGTCACACCCGATCCGTAGATCACGCCGGCCCGGAGTCCTCTTTCATGCCAACGCAGACCCGTGCGGCCAGCCAATCGCGCCGCATCCCACCAAAAACCGAACCTCCAGAACCCAAGGCCGCCCTGCTCGCGAACCTCGATGATATCGAGGACGAGGACAACATCCTTGTCATCGGCCAGGACGGCCCGGACCTGATGTGCGCGCTGATGCGAGCCGGTGCGGCGCAAGTCACCCATCTCCGCTCGCATGACCGCCCCGAGGCTGACAGCGCCAGCCTGGCGATCGTCCCCCTCGTTCCCTCGATCGATTGGCTGTCGAACGCGCTGCCCGCGATTCGCCGCGCGTTGCATGCCAACGGGCGCCTGATGCTGTCGCTTGCCGCCCAGCCCATCACGCAGAACCTCCTGCGCCGCGTTCTGACACTGCACGGCTTCGCCGCGATCCGCACGCGCCGTGCCAGGACCGGCCTGGTTCTCACGGCGGAACTGCCGGCGTTCGGCCTGCGCCGCTACGCCTGAAAGGATGTTCCCAATGCGCAACCCGATTTCTGGCGTCGGCGGGTCGCTGACCGCGCTGGCCACGCCGTTCAGCGATTCGCGCGTGGACTGGGACGCATTCGGCCGCATGGCCGAGCGCCAGATCGATCGCGGCACCGCCGCGCTGATCGTCTGCGGCAGCACCGGCGAGGCCGCCTCGCTGACGCAGCCCGAATACGCGCGCGCGGTGCATTTCGTGGCGGAGGTCGCCGAGGGCCGCGTCCCGGTCATCGCCGGCTGCACCGCCATGTGCACGTCCACAGCGATGGCGCTCGGTACCGAAGCGGCCGGTGCGGGTGCCGACGCTTTGCTGTGCGCCGTACCGCCCTACGTAAAACCGGCGCAGGATGGCATCTTCGCGCATATCCGTGCGATCGCTCAGGCCACCGATCTGCCTGTCATCCTCTACGACGTTCCGTCGCGTGCCGGTACGCCGGTCAGCGACGATACCGTGGCGCGGCTGCACGATGCCGGGCTGATCGTAGGGCTGAAGGATGCCACCGCCGACGTGACCCGCCCGCCTCGCCTGCGCGACCGCTACGGCGATGCCTTCATGCAATGGAGCGGCGATGACGCCACCGCGCCCGCCTATCGGGCGATGGGCGGCATGGGCTGCATCTCCGTCGCGTCCAACGTCGCGCCGGCGCTGTGCGCGCTGCTGCACCAGGCCTGGGACAACGGCGACCTGTCCCGCTTTGCCGCCTTGCGCGACCTGCTGCATCCGCTGCATGCCGTATTGTTCTTGCAGAGCAATCCGATTCCGCTGAAGGCCGCGCTGGCGAATTTGGGCCTGTGCAGCAACGAGGTCCGCCTGCCGCTCACTCGCGCATCGCTCGCGACGCAGGAAAAGCTGCTGGCGGTGATGGCGCCGGTGATGCAGGCAGAAGAGCGTGCGGTACGGCGGCCGGCGCTGGCGTTGGCCATTTAGCCCGTGATCGATGAAGCGCGAAGCACGCGATCAGTGTGATCGCGGGCGGCGTGGCGACGCGGCAATTTCATTGGCGGAGCGCCCGGACTGCCCATACGCCCTATCGCCCGCGATTGCTTCGTCGCCGCGCTCCTGGCAATGGCAGTTGAACTAACAAGACAGTCGGCACCTTGACCCCCTCCGCCGGCCGCTCCTAGCGTGGTTGGCAAAGCGAGGGAGAAGTCCCATGTCCTGCACCATCACACCTCTGACCGAGCATATCGGCTCCGAGGCCCGCGGCGTCGATCTGCGTGAACCGCTCGATGACGCCACCCACGCTGCGTTGAACCGCGCCTTCATCGACCGGCACGTTCTGGTCATCCGGGACCAGGACTTCACCCCCGAACAATTCAAACGCGCCGCGCAGGTATTCGGGCCACTGCAACCGCACGACAAGAAGCAGCATCACGTGGCCGGGCATCCCGACGTGTACTATGTGTCCAACGATGAGTTCGTGAACGGCAAACGCGTCATTCCCGGCGAGACCTTCCACACCGATCACTCGAACCATCCGGCACCGCCGAAAGCCACGACATTGTTCGCCGTGCAGCTTCCATCGCATGGCGGCGACACGCAGTATGTGAATATGCATCGCGCCTACGATGACCTGCCGCAGGCAATGAAGCAGCGCCTGGAAGGTCTGAAGGCGGTGCACGTCTATCTCAGCAAATACAGCCCGCGCGCACTGGGCGCGATCGATGAGCAAAGCCTGCGCGACCTGCCGCCGCCGGGTATTCATCCGCTGGTGCACACGCACCGGGACAATGGCCGCAAGGGGCTGTACCTGAATCCCGTGCGGATGGAGTCGATCGGCGGCATGGAAGACAAGGATGCGCTGGAGCTGATCGAAGAACTGATGCAGCACGCGACGCAGAAGAAATACGAGTACCGGCACCAGTGGACGCATGGCGACATGGTGATCTGGGACAATCGCAGCGTGATGCACCAGGCCAACCCGGACTACGACATGTCGGAGCGGCGGTATCTGTATCGCCTGATGCTGAAAGGGGCGCCGCTGATGGCGTAGTCCTGGCCGTTGCCCGCGCCATTGCCGGTCGACGCGGCTCCACCCGCCGATCGGCGCAGGATCAACGTTGCGGCGGCGAGCCTGCCCGCCATGGCCGCGCCTGACCCCGGACATCCGCGCACGATGGGCCATCGGCGCATGACCCATCGGAACATCGAGCGACGTCACCCGATCTTCGCGGGAGGAAGGCCGGGTCAGGTCCGGCCATGACAGGCGTCCTTTGTTGCCGCTGGCCGCACCGTTCGCCCTGCGACACGTAAGAATTGATCTCTGGACTTTACCTCCCTGCGCGCGCGAAAAGGTGAAATCGCCAACTCTGGATACCCGATCCGCCCGGTGCCCCCGGGCATGCGAAGGAAAAGCGAATGGAAGTGCGTTTGCGCCGTCTCCCTGGCCGCCTGCGGACCACCCTTCTGGTCGGTGCGGCGTTCGTCGCCGGGGCCGCGGCTTTCCCGGCCGCCGGCTGGCTCGGCCTGCATGTGGGCTTCCCCACGGCCGTTGCGCAGGAAGACTCCCGTCCCGATACCTACCGCTTGCTCACCCTGTTCGGCGACGTGTTCGAGCGCGTGCGGGCGGATTATGTCGATCCCGTCACCGACAAGGTGCTGGTGGAGAATGCGATCAACGGCATGCTCACCGGCCTGGATCCGCATAGCGGGTACATGGATCCGAAACAGTTCCGCGACATGGAGGTGCAGACCAAAGGCGAGTTTGGCGGCCTGGGCCTGGAAGTCACCCAGCAGGACGGCTTCATCAAGGTGATCTCGCCCATCGACGACACCCCCGCCGCCAAGGCAGGCATCAAGCCGGGCGACATCATCACCGCGATCGACGGCAAGACCGTCGAGGGCATGAGCCTCAATGACGCCGTGGACAAGATGCGCGGGGCACCTGACACCCGCGTCACCCTGACCATCAAGCGCGAGGGCATCGACAAGCCGATCGAGCAATCGCTGCTGCGCGAGATCATCCACCTCCAGGTGGTCAAGTCGCGGATGGAGCCGGATCACATCGGCTATGTCCGTCTGACCCAGTTCACCGAGCAAGCCGACCCCAGCCTGCGGGCGGCGGTGGCGTCGCTGAAACAGCAGGCGGGCGGCAAGCTGACCGCGGTGATCCTGGACCTGCGCAACAATCCGGGCGGATTGCTGGACCAGGCGGTGGCTGTCGCGTCCGACTTCATCAACCAGGGCGAGATCGTTTCCACCCGCGCCCGCCACCCCGAGGACAGCCAGCGGTGGGACGCGAAAGGCGAGGACATCATTCCGGGCACGCCGCTGGTGGTGCTGGTGAACAACGGCTCGGCGTCGTCGTCGGAGATCGTTTCCGGCGCGTTGCAGGACCATCACCGGGCAATCCTGCTGGGCACCAGGACCTTCGGGAAGGGGTCGGTGCAAACCGTGATACCGCTGGAGGGCAACAACGGCGCCATCCGGCTGACCACGGCGCGCTACTACACGCCATCCGGGCGGTCGATCCAGGGGTTAGGGATCGAGCCGGACGTGCATGTGATGGAGACGCGCGAGGAGCAACCCGAGTTCGGACCGGCGCATGAATCGGACCTGAACGGGACGATCAAGAACGAGGGCGGTACCGGCCAGGCGTCGATCGCTCCCCGGACCGACCTGCCGGCGATTGTCAAGGAGATTCCTGACAAGCCGCCGGTCGGCTTCCCCAAGTTCGATCCGTTGAAGCCGGACCAGACCGACTTCCAGTTGCAGCAGGCGATCGTGCTGGCGAAGGCGATGGCGGCGCAGAAGACCGTCACATCGAACTGAAGGCCGATCACCGTCTGGGGGGCGTCATGCTGAGCGGCTGGCGTGGCCTGGGCGTTTTCTGGGCGGCAATCCTGGTGGTGCTCTCTGGCGGCACGCTGGCGCTGCAAGCGCTGGGGCCGCCACCGCCTTCCATCGCCCGTCGCGCCGTGGCGCCCAGGCAGGTCGCCATCGCGCCTGCACCGGGGCCGCTTGTGAGCCGCCATGTCGTCGCGCCCCCGTCCGACCGTCCCGGCCGCGACACGCCCGGCCCCATCGCCGACCCCGATCCTGCCCTGCTGGAGCCCGGGCCCGGCAGCCCCGGGGCCATGCTGCCGAAGATTGCGGAGGACGGGCGCCGCCCCTCCCAGGTCTATGCCGCCGGGTTCGACCAGACCACCCTTCGTCCACGCGTCGGCATACTGCTGGCCGGCATCGGCCTGGACGAGGCCGCGAGCGAGAAAGCCATCCTCGACCTGCCGGGCGGCGTCACCCTGGCAATCTCCCCCTATGGCACGCACCTGGGTCCCATCCTGGGCGCCGCACGGCTTGCCGGACACGAGTATCTGCTCTCGGTCCCGATGGAACCGCAGGGGTTTCCGCGGAACGATCCAGGCCCGCGCGCCCTGATGACCAACCTTTCGGCCATCGACAATCTTGACCGGCTGCGCTGGCTGATGGCGCGGATCCAGGGTTACGTCGGCGTCACCGATGCGCTGGGCGCATTGCGGGGCGAGCGGTTCGCCGGGATACCGCGGGACATGGCTCCCGTGCTGGCGGAACTCGCGCATCGCGGCTTGCTCTATGCGGACGCGCGCCCGCCGGGTGAGGGGGGCGAGGCGGTACAGAACCAGGTTTGGAGCGTCGATGCGGACCTGATCCTGGACGAACCCGCGGACGATATCGAGGCGAAGCTGGCGAAACTGGAGGAGATGGCGCGAGAGCGGGGCGAGGCGCTCGGGCTGGCGGGGGCGCCAAGCCCTGTCGTGGTGCAGCATATCGCGGCCTGGGCGAAGGGGCTGATGGATCGCGGGTTGGCGCTGGCGCCGGTCTCCGCGCTGGTGCGGCCGCCGGCGCAGGTCGCGGCATCCGGGCAATGAACTGGGGCGCACCGCCAAGGGGAATTCCATTGGGAGTCGTATCGTCTGGGAGACGTATCGTCATTGCGAGTCGTATCGTCATTGCGAGTCGTATCGTCATTGTGAGGAGCGAAGCGACGAAGCAACCTCCCACCCGTTGAGCCGCGATAGACTTGCTTCTCTGCAACGGAATTGTTTCGTCGCTCTGTGCCTCGTGAACCGCGTTTGCGACGATAAGAGCTGCAGCGTCAACGACACGGTACGGTGGACGCCGGCGACAAGTCCGCGAGCGTCGGCGCCGCAAAAGTCCGCCGCGGATTAAAGCGCGGCGTTCACCAGCGCAGCACCGGCGGCGAGCGCGCGCAACTTGCCTTCGGCCGCGCGGCGCGACAGCGACAGCATGCCGCAATCGGTGCAGGCGTAGAGATGGCCCGGGTCGATGTAGCGCAAGGCCGCGTGCAGTCGCGCCGCCACGGTGTCCGCGGATTCAACGGCGTCGTTGCCCACATCGACGACGCCGAGCAGGACATCCTTGCCGCGGATGGACTCGATCACCGACACGTCCACGCCGCTGGCGGCGGTTTCGATGGAGACCTGGTCGATCGAGGATTTTGCCAGCAGCGGCAGCGTATGTTCGTAATGCGACCAGTCCTGGTTGGCGGATTTCCAGCGCTTTACGTCTGAAGTGCCGTAGCCGTAGCAGATGTGGACGGCCTTGGTGGCGGTAACGCCCTCGGCTGCGCGTTCCAGGGCCGCGATGCCCCAGTCCTTTACCTTGTCCACGTAAACGTTGAAGCAGGGTTCGTCGAATTGGATCACGGCGGCCCCGGCCTCCGTCAACGCGCGCGCTTCCAAATTCAGCAGTTCGGCGAAGCGCATTGCCAATTGGGGTTCGGACCGGCCGCCGATCGTGTCCACCAGGCTGTCGACAATGGTCATCGGGCCGGGCAGGGTGACTTTCACCGGCCGGGTGGTCATCGCCAGCGTGGCGCGCAGGGCATCGACGAAGATGGGGCCGCGATACTCCGGGCCGCCCACCAGGCGGGCGGCGGCGATTTCCTTGTGGTAGCGCTGGGCGCGTTGCGCGCGCATCGCCAGGTTCACCGTGTCGATGCCGTGAAGGCTCTGGAAGAAGCCCCAGATGTAATGGCGGCGGCGTTGCTCGCCGTCGGTGATGGTGTCGAGGCCGGCTTGTTCCTGCGCCGCGACCCAGACGCGGACGGCGTCTTCCTTGCCTTCGTCCAGGCGGTCGGCGTCCAGGCGCCAGGGCGGGAAAAGCTCGCCGGGGGCCGCGAGCCAGGAAGGCTTGGGCAGGCTGCCGACGATGGTGGCGCGGACGCGGTTCACGGTTGGTGCGGGCATTTTGGAGTTCTTCGTTTGCTCGGGAGGTGGAACGTTGTGTACCGACCCGATCGCCCTCACCCTCGGTGCTTCGCACCTCGACCTCTCCCGCGCGCGAATAGCGCGCGGGAGAGGTTTTCTTCAGGCCGACATCTGGATCGGCGGATCGATCTCGTCCGGCAGCGGGCACACATACGGCGTGCGCGACACCTTGGCCTGGTGATCGGCCTTGGCGCGGGCGATCAGCACTTCGTCCTGCAACGCGTCCACCGCGGTGCCCGCCATCACCTTCGCCACGTGCACCATGCCCTTGTGCGCCGCCGGCATCTTGCCTTGCGCCGTTAGTTGCCAGGAATGGCCCGGCGTGCCGATCGCATAGGTGGCGCCGCGTGCCTGCACCGTCGGCACCACCCAGCTAACGTCGCCGACATCGGTCGATCCCATCATCGGCGCGCTCTTGGCATCCTGCGGGATGATCTCGTCGCACAGCGGCACGTCCTTCATCGGCATGCCGGCGCGGCGGAACGAGGATTCGATATCCTCCTCGCTGAGCGTCGCCTGGATCTTGCGGGCGAACGCACGGTCCGCGTCGTCGAACGGCGGCGGGCCGAGGCGTTGCAAATTGTCGTGCATCGCCTTCTCCAGCGGCCCGTTGCCGAGCAGATTTGAAACCGCGCTGACCACCTGCGCCTTCACCGAGGTTTCCGTCATCAGCGCCGCGCCGTCGGCGATCTTGCGCACGCGCTCGATCAGCCGCGTCAGCTCGGGCAGGTTCCGCGCACGGATCAGGTAGCGCACCTTGGCGTGCGCCTGCACCACGTTCGGCGCGATCCCGCCGGCATCCAGCACGGCATAGTGCACGCGCGCATCCGACGGCATATGCTCTCGCATGTAGTTCACGCCGACGTTCATCAGCTCCACTGCGTCCAGCGCGCTGCGGCCCAGATGCGGCGCGGCGGCAGCGTGCGAGGCGCGGCCGGTGAACGAGAAATCGATGCGCGTGTTGGCCAGCGACACCGGCTCATACACGCCGGCGAAAGCCGACGGATGCCAGGTGATGGCGATGTCGACGTCGGAGAACGCTCCGGCGCGCGCCATGAACCCCTTGGCCGCGCCGCCTTCTTCCGCGGGGCAGCCGTAATAGCGCACGCGTCCCTTGATGCCGTTCTTCGCCAGGTAGTCCTTCACCGCGGTCGCCGCCAGCAGCGATGCCGAGCCCAGCAGGTTATGGCCGCAGCCATGGCCGTAGCCGTTGCCGGGCAGGGGGCGATGCTCTGCCACGCCGGCTTCCTGCGACAGGCCGGGCAGCGCGTCGTATTCGCCCAGGATGGCGATCACCGGGCCGCCTTCGCCGGCTTCGCCCATCACCGCCGTGGGGATGCCGGCGATGTCCTTGGTTACCCGAAAGCCCTGCGCTTCCAGCATCTCGGTATGGGCGGCGCAGGACTGGAATTCGCCATAGCACAGCTCGGGCGTGCCCCAGACGCGATCGGACAATTGGATGAACGGTTCCTGCCTGGCATCGACCAGGGACCAGATCTCTTCGGTATTCTGCACGTCCACTCTTGCCTCTTCGGAATGTGTTGGGTAGTGTCTTTCCAGCTACAACCATACCTGGGGAAGCGAACATGCGAAAGAGCGCAGGGGGGCAGGATAGGAGGTTTGCTGCGCACCGAATACTTTACTATATCGAAAAGAAGACCAGTGCCAAAAAGCCCGAGTGGAGGGACGCAGCAATTGGATTCTTGTATGGTTTGTACGAGTCTATCGCAAGAAATCCCGGACTAAATTGCCTTGTCTACTACACGGATGGAATACGCCTTTTCTACAAGGACAAGCAGATTGCGTACTTCCATTTACAGAGTCGGCATTTGCTGATCCACGCAAATCATGACTACCTTCTGTGGCCAAAGGGCGATGGGTTATTTGGACGTGATGCCCGCGTCGAGGGCGCTTACGACCGTATGTGGAGGGTGAAGGAACGTAAATCACTGTCGGTACTACTTGATTGGCTGCAAAAGCTACCCCTGATAACACTACCTCCCATGAATAAGAAGGGGCGAGCGATTCCAGCGTGGGTGAAAGAGCTAGTGCGCGAACGAGATAACGGTAAGTGCGTAGCGTGCGGCGCGACAGAAAGCCTCCACTTCGACCACATTTTACCCTTTTCAATGGGGGGGAGTAGCGTACACCCAGACAACATCCAACTGCTTTGCGACAAACACAATCATGAGAAGAGCGCCACGTTCCGGTACTAGCAGGCCAACTGAAAAATATTAGCCCGCTCTACCGTGTGCGACCCCGATTCGCGTAGCCGGCCGGCGACGCAACATTGATTAAAGCGGGACCGGCTCCCCCGATTCTTTTGCATCACCTACTAACCCAGACTAACGTGTTTCAGCAGCATGCCAGACGGCTTCGATCATCCGGAGGAATCGTGGCAAAAGCAGCCGACCAGATGGTCGTTCACCATACCCGTCGCCTGCATGAACGCATAGCAGATGGTGGAGCCGACGAAACCGAAGCCGTCCTTGCGGAGCTGCTTGCTCATCCGGTCGGACTCCGGGGTGGTGGCGGGCACCTGGCCCGGCTCGGTCCAGCGATTGACGATGGGCTGCCCGCCGACGAACGACCACAGATAGGCATCCAGGCTGCCGTGGGTTGCGGCCACGCGCTGCGCCGCCAACGCGTTGGTGCGCACCGACCAGATCTTCTGCCGGTTACGGATGACGCCGGAGTTCGTCAGCAGCTTTTCCAGGGTGCCGTCGCGCATGCGCGCGACACGCGCGATGTCGTAGCCGAGGAAGGCGTCGCGGTAGGCATCGCGGCGGGCCAGGATGGTGCGCCAGGACAGGCCGGCCTGCGCGCCCTCCAATGTGAGGAATTCGAATAACGCCGTGTCGTCATGCTGTGGCACGCCCCATTCGGTATCGTGGTAGCGCTGCATGGCGGCGTCGCTTTGCGCCGCCCAGGCGCAGCGGGCCAGCCCGGCGGGCGCCGATGCTGTGTCAGAGGCCGGCCCCGTGCCTGGCATGGAATTGCTCTCGCTTCGTTGCCGCAGCAGGCATCATACCGAAGCACGCGACCGACACCAAATGCAGTGCGTGCGCGGTCCGCGAGTCGGGTGATCCCGCGTCACATCACGGTGCCGCGCCTTCGGCCGTGCCGGCGAACGGCAACGCTGCGAAGCTTCGTGCGGCTGTCGTACCCGCACGAATATTGCTATGAAACCGATGTGACGGCACTGTGAGGGCCTTCGGCAGGATGAACGTTGTCAATCTAAGGCCCGAGACCGGCTTGGAACGGGCGGCGTCCGCGTCTGCCCCCGACGGAGAGCCGAAGCTGCGTACCATCCTGGCCTGCGTCGCTGCATTTGCGGTGATCTGGGGGGTGTATTTCGCCATTGCCGAGGCCCCGGCCGCGATCAAGCACGACATGGCGGAGGCCTATGCCTGGGGCCAGGAATTCCAGCTCGGCTACAACCAGCACCCGCCGTTCTGGGCCTGGATCTGCGGCCTGTGGTTCCTGGTGTTCCCGCATACGCAGTGGGCGTTTTCGTTCTTGAGCAGCATCAACAGCGCCATCGGGCTGTGGGGCTGCTGGGTGCTGATCGGCGATTTCGCCGCCGGGCAAAAGCGCGTTGCCGCCTGGGCGATGCTGCTGCTGGTCCCGGCCAGCACGTACTATGCCTATAAGTACGACGCCAACATCATCTTTCTGTCGATCTGGCCCTGGACATTGCACTGGTTCCTGCGGTCACTGCGCAATCGGGGAGTCACCGATGCCGTGGGCTTCGGCATCTGCATGGCCCTGGCGCTGATGTCGAAATACTACGCCCTGATCCTTGCAGCGACGTGCCTGATCGCCGCGCTGCAGCACCCGTTGCGCCGACGATATTTCCGATCGGCCGCGCCCTATGTCGCGGTCTGTGTCTGCGTAATGATTTGCGTGCCCCATGTCTTGTGGTTGTTCGCCAATCGCGCGCCGCCGGTTCAATACCTGGAGAGCAAGAGCGGCTGGCCCTGGTGGTATGTCGCCGACGATGCCGTCAATACCGCGATCGGTGCCATCGGGATGCAACTTGGTATTCTGATTCCCGTCGTGCTGACCCTTTGGCACAGGTGGTCCGGCGCGCGCGGCGCGGCCTACCGCGAGGTCGGCGGCAGCGACATGCGGATGCTGGCGATACTGTCGCTGACCCCCGTCTTGCTCACCGTGGTCAGCGGCCTGGCGATCCGTACACCGGTCACGCTGGAAATGACGCAGGCGACGTACCCGCTGCTGCCGCTGCTGGTCATCGAGCTGATCGGCATTCGCGATGTGAACCGGCTGTGCCGGATCAGCGTGCGGCTCGCGATCGGCCTGTGCCTGGCGTCGTTGATCCTGTCGCCGGCCATTTCGTACGCACGAACCTGGTATCTGCCGGAAGGCAGGAAAGCGCTGCCGTTCCAGGAAGTGGCGCTGACCGCGACGAAGCTGTGGCATCGCTATGTCGGCACGAAGCTGACCTATGTCACCGGCACTGTCTGGTATGAAAACGAAACGGCCTTCTACAGCCCCGACCACCCGCACGCTTTCGTTGCGTTCGATTACGACCACAGCCTGTGGGTCACGCCGGACAAACTGGCGCGGTATGGGCTGCTGGCGATCTGCCGCACCGACGACCGGCCATGTCTCGAGAACAGCGCCAAATTCGCGACGCCGGAGTCGACCCGGGTCACGCTGACTCTGGCGCACCGCTTCCTCGGCCATGTCTCGCAGCCGCGGGATTACGTGTTTACCATCATTCCGCCGCGTGCGCGCTGAGGCGGGGCGGCCGCCTCGCCATGCTCTGACTCGCCATGCTCTGAAACGTCGAAGGCTCCGGCGTTACCGCCGGAGCCTTCGCATTGCTGTGACGATCCGTCACCGGACCGGATAACGCTACGCCGTCGCGCTCGCGCCGGCGATCCAGGTCTGGTCGTAGGACCTCACGGAGCAATGAGACACTGGATCACCTCCTTTCATGTTGTTGCCAGGGGCCGCCAATATGACCGGTCTCCGCTGCCGATGCAAGCCAAGCCTCCGAGTCGCCAAGCTGCCGACTCGCCAAGCCGCCGAGTCGCTCTGGGGTTTTTGGCTGGCGGATACAATTCCGTATGGTAAACCATGCCGCCACTGCCAGCAGGATCAGCCGCCGATGTCTTCCCGGTCCGTCACGATGCGTGCCGCCGTCGGTGCCCCACAACAATGAGCGGGGGATGGCGGCTGCGGCATTTGTCGATCGCGGCGCGGCTTGTCCTGCTGTCCGGCTCGCTGCTCGTGGTGATGGCCGGCAGCAGCCTGTACCTCACCCACGTGATCGACCAGGCATCGGTCAACGCATTGCGCGCCGACCAGGCGGTGCGGCAAATCGCCATCCTGGATGCGGTGCGCGATGCCTTCGACGAGTTACGGTATTGGAAAGCAGATTTCGCGGTGAGCCGGCTGACCGAGTCCGACCGCAACGCTCAGGCTGCGCATCAACGACTGGAGACTTCGCTCGACCGGCTCGCGGCATTCCGTCCGGACGATGCCGCCGCGATCCGCCGAGAGGCCGGTGATTCCTCACGCTTCGCCGACCAGGCGGTAGAAGCCTACTCGCAGGACGATGGCGCCACCGGCGATGCCCTGCTCTCCAAGTCCCGCCAGCAAAGCATGGCGGCAGGTGCGCGGCTGGACGCGCTGGGCACCGTCTTTGCCGCGCAAGGGCAGGCGGCGCGCGATGCGGTTCTGCGCAACGACGCCATGGCACGGCAGAACGCCTGGATCGTGATGGCTTGCGGCGTGGCGATGGGCATCGTGCTGACGGTGCTGATCCTGCGGTCCATCCTGGTGCCGCTGCGGGCGGTGGTGGCGGCGATCGGCCGGATCGGCGGCGGTGAACTGGATGGCGTATTGCCGCCGGAATCGCGCGACGAGATCGGCGCCATGATCCGCACCCTGGCCTTGTTTCGCGACAGCCTGCGGGAACGCGCCCGGCTGGAACACGAAGCCGATCACCAGCGGCTTACGTTGCGCGATGCAGTCGAATGCATCAACCAGGGGTTTGTGCTGTACGATGCACGTGATCGGGTGGTGCTGAGCAATTCGCGCTACCAGGAACTGTACAGCGGCCTGCAAGACCTGATCACCGCCGGCGCCAGTTTCCGCGACGTGCTGGAAGCGGCAGTGATGCGCGGCATTGTCGCGCTGGGCGGGCGCAGCGGCGAGGAATGGGTGGCCGAGCGGCTGGCCTATCGCGCACGGCCGGCGGGCAGCCTGACCTATCGTTTCGGCGACCGTTGGGTGCAGATCGTCGAGCGCCGCACCTATGATGGCGGCACCGTCGCGGTTTATGCCGACATCACCGAACTGAAGCGCCGCCAGGAAGAGCTGGAGCGTGCCTCGGCCGAGGCGGAACGCGCCACGCGCGTGAAATCCGAGTTCCTCGCGAACATGAGCCACGAGCTGCGCACGCCGCTGAACGCGATCATCGGTTACAGCCAGTTGCTGCAAGAAGACGCCGAGGATTCGGGCCAGACCGATGCCATTCCCGACCTGAAGAAGATCGAAAGCGCCGGCAACCATCTGCTTGGCCTGATCAATGGCGTGCTCGACCTTTCGAAGGTCGAGGCCGGCCGCATGGACGTGTTCTATGAAACGATCAACGTGAGCGGGCTGGTCGAGGAGGCGCACGCGCTGGTCGAACCGCTGGCGGCGCGCAACGGCAACCGGCTGGTGGTGCAGTGCCCGGACGATATCGGCGCTATCGTGTCCGATCAGACCAAGCTGAAGCAGTCGCTGCTGAACTTGCTCAGCAATGCCTGCAAGTTCACCGAGCAGGGGACGGTGACGCTGACGGTGGAGCGCGCGGGCGCGGGGGCGGAAGAGCAGATCCTGTTCGTGGTGGCGGATAACGGCATCGGCATGACTCCGGCGCAACTCGGCCGATTGTTCGAGGCGTTCAGCCAGGCTGATTCCTCCACCACGCGCCGGTTCGGCGGCACCGGGCTGGGGCTGGCGATCACGCGCAGCTTCGCCCGCATGCTGGGCGGCGACGTGACGGTGACGAGCGTTGCGGGGGAAGGCTCACAATTCGTGCTGATGTTGCCGGTGGCACCGCGCACCATGGCGAGTCCGGCGGCGGCGGTGGAGTCCGCTGACGGCGACGCGCCGGCGGGGGCGCCCGACAGCGCGGTGACCGTGCTGGTTGTCGATGACGATGCCGACGCACGGCATATCATCGGCACGCATCTCGTGCGCGACGGTTATCGCGTTGTCTATGCCGACTCGGGCGAGCAAGCGCTGGAAGTTGCCCGGAAGGAGCAACCGGGCGTGATCACGCTGGACATCATGATGCCGCAGACGGACGGCTGGTCGGTGCTGACCGCGTTGAAGCAGACGCCGGAGCTTGCGGACATTCCGGTGGTGCTGGTGAGCCTGGTGGAAAATCGCAGCCTCGGGTTTGCGCTGGGTGCCGCCGCGGTGGTGCCGAAGCCGATCGACCGTGAGATGCTGCTGGAACGCGTGCGCGCGCAATGCGCCGCGCGGGCGGGCGTGGTGCTGGTGGTGGAGGACGACGCCGCGACTCGCGAGTTGATCGAACGTTCGGTGGAGCGGCTGGGCCACCGCGTCGCGCGGGCGACGAATGGACGCGAGGCCGTGGACTGGCTGGAGGCAAATGCATCTCCGGCGCTGATCCTGCTGGATCTGCTGATGCCGGAGATGGACGGGTTTGAGTTCCTGAACGTATTGCGGGGGCGGGACGCGTGGCGCGACATTCCGGTGGTGGTGGTTTCGGCCAAGCAGTTGAGCGAGGCCGAACGGCAGGTGCTGGGCGAGAGCAGTCAGCGCATCGTCGCCAAGGGCAACATGCTGGCTGATCTCTCGGCGGCGGTACGCACCTCGCTGCCGGCGCGGGTGGAGGTCTGAGCCATGGCGCGCATCCTGCTGGTGGAAGACAACGAGATGAACCGCGACATGCTGTCGCGGCGGCTGACGCGGGCGGGGCACAGCGTGCTGATCGCGGTGGATGGCGCGCAGGGCGTGGCGATGGCGCGTGCCGAAGCGCCGGACTTGGTTCTGATGGATATGAGCCTGCCGGTGATGGACGGATGGGAGGCGACGCGACAGTTGCGTGCCGATCCGGCCACGGCGGGGCTGCCGGTGATCGGCCTGACGGCGCACGCGATGGAAGGCGACCGGGAGCGCGTGCTGGCGGCGGGGTGCAACGACTACGATACGAAGCCGGTGGATATGCCGCGGTTGCTGGGGAAGATCGCTGCGTTGGCGGGAGCGTAGCGATTGCCGGCACTTTCGCGCCCTTATGCCCCCAGCCTTAGCGCCAGCACCGTCACATCATCCTGCTGCGGTGTTCCCGCGGCGAAGCTGAAAATCCGCTCCACCAGCCCGGTGGTAATCGCAGCCGGCGGCGCATCGCGCATCGTTTCCAGCGCCGCCTGCACGCCCGCCAGCTTAAAAGCCTGGCCCGACGGATCGATCATGTCGGGCACGCCGTCGGAGATCACCACCATCGCCTCACCGCGCTGCAACGGCAGCGTGGCGTCGTGGTACACGGCTTGCTCGATCACGCCCGGAGGGATGTCGGCGCGGCATACCAACTCCTCTACCGGTGCCTCCGGCCGCAAAATATACGGTCGCACATGGCCCGCGCAGACATAGGTCAGCACGGCGTCGCGCAAATCCAGAATTCCCATGAACAGCGTGATGAACATGCCGATCGGATTGTTCTTGCACAGCTCGGCATTCATCAACGTCACGATGGCCGCCGGATCGGGCGCCCGCCCGGTGGTTTCGAACGCCTGCAACGTCGCCGCGCGCAGCAGGCTGCGGGCGCGCGCCATGAACAATGCCGCAGGCGTGCCCTTGCCGGATACGTCGCCGACCGCAAGGCACAGCCGGTCCGCGCCGACCAGGAAGCAGTCATACAGGTCGCCGCCGATCTCGCGCGCCGGATGCAGGACGGCGTGCACGTCCGCCTGCACCGCACCCACGCCGGCCGGGAACTCATCCGGCACCATGCTGAGCTGCTGGCGCCGTGCATCCGCAAGTTCTTCCTCCACGCGTGCGAGCTGCCGCCGCACCTCGGCGCGCAGCGCACGCTTTTCCAGTACCGAGCCGAGCCTCGCTCGCAGCAGGGTGGGGTTGAAGGGCTTGGGCAGGTAGTCCTCGGCACCGAGTTCCAGACAGCGCACCACGGTTTCCAGTTCGGTCGCAGCCGAGATCATGATCACGGGCGTCGCTTCCAGCCGGTTCTCGGCGCGCATCGCCTCCAGCACCTGCACCCCGCCGACGCGCGGCATCATCACGTCCAGCAGGACGGTGTCGAAGGGCCGCGCGCGGATCAGGTCCAGCGCCTGTTGCCCATCGCCGGCGGTCTCGAGATCCTTGTAGCCGAGGCGCTGCAGGCGCCGGACCAACAGGTCTCGGTTGTCCTGGATGTCATCCACTACCAGCAGGCGAGGCGCCGAGTCCTGAACCAATGCTGATCCTCCGGGAGCATTGGCTTGGCGGGATCAGCCGATTGCTCTTTGTGGTCGTTACCGGCAAGGACAAAAGCATGTTGTCGTAAAAACGACAAACGCCGCCGTAAAGAGGCGCCCGAGCGAGATGGATGTGACCGAACTCGCGCCGGGCGTGATCGCGGTGACGCTGAACGGACGTCCGTACATCGAAGGTGCGACAATGTCATACCAGCCCGCTGAATGACCGACGTACGCGGCTGCGCTCCCCATGTCATTGCGAGGAGCGAAGCGACGAAGCAATCTCGGTCG
>Ga0335075_10000900_pt1 | contig 50344 bp, 43 predicted proteins | sample Lox_Sample_24_FD_206723 | JGI IMG/M metagenome (GOLD analysis project Ga0335075, IMG submission 206723) | Soil microbial communities from Loxahatchee National Wildlife Refuge, Florida, United States - Lox_Sample_2.4 | ecosystem: Environmental > Terrestrial > Soil > Wetlands | place: USA... | reverse complement strand
CCTTCGTCGTCTCGACGCGCAACTACGGCGTGTTGTGGGACAACAATGGCATCACGCGGCTCGGCAATCCGCGGCCGTACGGACTGGTGTCGCGCGACCTGAAGGTGCTCGACGCGGCCGGCAAGGAAGGCGGCTTCACGGCCACGTACGTGGCCGGCGACAAGAAGCTCGAGCGCGTAGAGAAGGACATCAACTACCAGTACATCCGCGACCGCTTCGACTGGCCGAAGGAGATGCTGACCGGGCAGGAGCCGGCGGCCGGCGCGCCGCCCAACATCCTGCCGAACCAGACGGTGACGTGGGAAGGCTCGCTGGTCAGCGCGAACGGCGGCACGCACAAGTTCCAGCTCTACGGCAGCAGCTACTTCAAGGTGTGGGTCGATGGAACGCAGGTGCTCGACCGCTGGCGCCAGAACTGGGCCGCTTGGTATCACAACTTCGACGCGCCGATGGTCGCGGGCACGCCGCTGAAGGTGAAGATCGAGTGGATCCCGGACGGCGGCTATCTCGCGCTGCTGCACAACGATCCGCTGCCGGCCAACGAGCGTCATTCGCTGACGTTCACCTCCGACGAGGGGCGCACGTCCGACTACTGGTTCGTCGCCGGCGACAACCAGGACGATGTCATCGCGGGTTATCGCAACCTCACGGGCAAGGCCGTGCTGATGCCGCGCTGGGCGTACGGCTTCTGGCAGAGCCGCCAGCGCTACACGACGCAGAAGGAACTGGTCGACGTCGTCGCGCAGTACCGCGCGAAGAAGATCCCGCTCGACAACATCGTGATGGACTGGTTTTACTGGAAAGAAGACCAGTGGGGCTCGCACGAATTCGACAAGGCGCGGTTCCCCGATCCGAAGAAGATGCTCGACGACGTGCACGCGCTGAACGCGCACTTCATGATCTCCGTGTGGCCGAAGTTCTATCCGCAGACGGCCAACTACCAGGAGCTCGACAAGGCCGGGCACATGTACCACGGCAACATCGATGCCGGCGCGAAGGACTGGGTGGGGCCGGGTTATCTCAACTCCTTCTACGATCCATACACGAAGGAAGCGCGCGACATCTACTGGCGCCAGGTCCACGAGAAGCTCGACGTGCTCGGCGTCGACGCGTGGTGGATGGACGCGACCGAGCCGGACGTGCATTCGAACCTCGATCTCGATTCCATCAAGGCGCGCATCGGCCCGACGGCGCTGGGCCCGGCGGCGGAGTACTTCAACTCCTATCCACTCGTGCATTCGGGCGGCGTCTACGACGGCTCGCGCGTCGCGAACCCGGACAAACGCGTGTTCATCCTGACGCGCTCGGGTTTCGGCGGCATGCAACGCCACGCGGCCGCGGTGTGGAGCGGCGACATCGCCTCGCGCTGGGACGATCTCTACAACCAGATCAGCGCCGGCGTGAGCATCTCGTACGCAGGTCTCCCGAACTGGACGTTCGACATCGGCGGCTTCGCCAACGAAGGCCGCTACAGCACGAAGAACCCGACGCCGGCGGACCTCGCCGAGTGGCGCGAGCTCAACCTGCGCTGGTTCCAGATGGGCGCGTTCATGCCGCTGTTCCGCTCGCACGGCGAGTATCCGTTCCGCGAGATCTTCAACCTGGCTCCGGCCGGCTCGGAGGTCTTCGACTCGTTCGTGTGGCACGACAAGCTGCGCTACCGCCTGCTGCCGTACACGTACACCGTGGTCGCGGACACGTATCACCGCGACGGCACGCTGCTGCGCGGCCTGCCGATGGACTTCCCGGACGACGCGGCCGCGCGCACGGTGCGCGACGAATACCTGTTCGGCAAGGCGTTCCTCGTCGCGCCGGTGTACAAGCACCAGGCGCGGACGCGCCCCGTCTATCTACCGGCCGGCGCCACGTGGTACGACTTCCACACGGGCGCGAAGCTCGAGGGCGGCAACCGCGTCGACGCGCCGGCACCACTGGCGCGCATGCCGCTGTACGTGCGCGCCGGTTCGATCGTGCCGGTCGGTCCCGACGTGCAGTACGCGGCGGAGAAACCGGGCGCGCCGATCACGTTGTTCGTGTTCACCGGCACGGACGGCAGCTTCGACTACTACGAGGACGACGGCGTCAGCTACGGCTACGAACGCGGCGAGTTCGCGCGCATCCCGCTGCGCTACGACGCCGCGAAGGGCACGCTGACGATCGGCGCGCGTATCGGCAACTATCCGGGCATGCCGCAGACGCGCACGTTCCACGTGCGCTGGATCAAGGAAGGCGCGGCGCCGCCGGCGAATCTCGATGCCAAGCCGGACGCGACCGTGGAGTACGCGGGCGCCGAGGTCACGGTCGGGCCGTGAGCGGGTCGGCAGGGGTGGCGACGGGCGTCCCGGGCCCGGCGCTCGCGGCGTCGATGCTGCTCGCGCTGTTCGCCGCCGGAGGGGCGCCGCGGTCGCAGGCGGCGGAGATGGTCCGCCGCTTCGAGGCCGCGCCCGGGAAAATAACGAGGGTCGGCTCGCCGACCATCTACTCGTCGCTGCAGGCGGCGGTCGATGCATTGCCGGACGGCGGCGGCGAGCTGCGTCTCGGCCCCGGCGTCTACCGCGAGAAAGTGCTGGTCGCCAGGGCGAACGTGCGCCTGGTGGGAACCGGGCGCAGGGCGCGCGACGTGGTCATCACCTGGAGCGACGGCGCGAAGGAGGTCGGCGGCACGTTCCGCACGGCCTCGCTCGAGGTGCGCGGCGACGATTTCCAGGCGCGCAATCTCACCGTCGTCAACGACCACTGGCTGCGCAGCGCGGATCCGTCGCAGGCCGTCGCGCTGTACATCACCGGCGATCGCGCGTTCGTCGAGAACGTGCGGATGCTGGGCGCGCAAGACACGCTGTACGCCGCCAGCCGCAAGTGCGAGGGCCCGGACTGCCGCATCAGCCGCCAGTACTTCCGCGACTGCTACGTCGAGGGCCACGTCGATTTCATCTTCGGCAACTCGAAGGCGTTCTTCGAGAATTGCGAGCTGCACGCGGTGCCGCACGATGAGGTGATGCTGACCGCGCACATGCGCACGGGTCCGGACGAAGACCGCGCGTATGTTTTCGACCATTGCCGCATCACCAGCGAGCCGGGTGTCGGCACGTTGTGGCTCGGCCGGCCGTGGCGCGACTACTCGCGCGTGATCTTCCTGAACACGCGCATCGACGCGCCGCTGCATCCGGACGGCTGGCGCGAGTGGACGCCGGGCGAGACGCACCGACTGACTACCGCGTTCTACGCGGAGTACGCATCGACCGGCGCCGGCGCGCCGCGGTTGGCACGCGAGCCGTATTCGCGGCAGTTGAGCGCGGTCGAAGCGGCGGCGTGGTCGGCCAAACAACTTCTGGCCGGCGACGACGGCTGGGCGCCGCAGGACGCGCCGCGCGCCAGTCGGTAGTGCAGCGTCGCGGCGCGCGCACCGCGCGAGTGCGCGGCGCGCGGTGATTTCGGCCCGACGTCGCTGCCGCGGGCGACGTGCATCGGTCAGCGCGCGACTCGCGCGAATGACGTAGTTCAAATCGTCACCCGCCCGTGCGAAGCTCGGCGCCGTGGCAAAGATCCCTGCCGGTGTCGGTCCGCGGTTTCCGCAGGTCGTCGTCCTCGTCGGCGCGACCGGCGATCTCGCGCGCCGCAAGCTGATCCCCGGTCTGCTGCATCTCGCGCGCGCCGGGTTCATCCCCACCTGCCGCATCATCGGTGTCTCGCTCGACGAGCTGGATGCCGACGGCTTCCGCGCCTTCGCGAAGCAGGCATTCGACGAATTCTCCACGCGCAAGTGTTCCGACGCGGAGTGGGCCGCGTTCGCCGGCACGCTCGATTACGTGCCGCTGTCCGCCGGCGCCGGCACGCTGGCGGCCGCCGTGCAGCGCGCGGAGCAATCGATCGGCGTGGAATCGCGGCGGCTGCACTATCTATCCGTGCCGCCGGCGGCGGCGTTGTCGGCGGTGCGCACGCTCGGCGAGGCGGGGCTCGCGACGAACTCGCGCATCATCATGGAGAAGCCGTTCGGCACGGACCTCGCGAGCGCGGTGGCGCTGAACGCGAAGCTGCACGAGGTGTTCCGCGAGGAGCAGATCTTCCGCATCGATCATTTCCTCGGCAAGGAGCCCGCGCAGAACATCCTCGCGTTCCGCTTCGCGAACGGACTGTTCGAGCCGATCTGGAACCGCAACTTCATCGACCACGTGCAGATCGACGTGCCCGAGACGCTGGGACTCGGCAAACGCACGGTTTTCTACGAATCCACCGGCGCGTACCGCGACATGGTCGTGACGCACCTGTTCCAGATCCTCGGCTTCGTCGCGATGGAAGCGCCGACGCACCTCGCGCCGCAGGCGATCAGCGAGGAGAAGGTGAAGGTGTTCCGCAGCATGCTGCCGATCCAGCCGGCCGACGTGGTGCGCGGGCAGTACACGGGCTATCGCGGCGAAGAGGGCGTCTCGCCGGATTCGGACACCGAGACGTTCATCGCGTTGAAGTGCCACATCGACAACTGGCGCTGGGCCGGCGTGCCGTTCTATCTACGCACGGGCAAGAAGCTCGCGGAAGGGCAGCGCATCATCTCGATCGCGTTCAAGGAGCCGCCGAAGAGCATGTTCCCGGCGGACTCGGGGATCGGCGCGCACGGGCCGGACCACCTGACCTTCGATCTCGCCGACGCGGCCAAGACGTCGTTATCGTTCTACGGCAAGCGGCCCGGGCCGGGCATGAAGCTCGACAAGCACTCGCTGCAATTCGCGATGAACGACACGGGCCAGATCGGCGACGTGCTCGAGGCGTACGAGCGGTTGATCCTCGACGCGATGCGCGGCGATCACACGTTGTTCACGACGGCCGAGGGCATCGAGCGGCTGTGGGAAGTGTCGGTGCCGCTGATCGAATCGCCACCGCCAGTGAAGTCGTATTCGCCGGGGTCGTGGGGACCGAATGCGATCCATCAGCTGGTCGCCCCGCATGCCTGGCGGCTGCCGTTCGAACGCGCCTGGCGCGACCCCAACAAACAAGGCTCCTGAGAGAGGGGGTGTCAGAGAGGGGAAACGGGCATAACTCCGGCCGGCGGGAGTTATCCCCGTTTCCGCTCTCTGACACCCCCTCTTATTAATAGGCTTCCGGGTCCGGATGGGAGTCATTCTTGTTTACAAACAAGAATGATTCGCAATAGGATACGACCCGATTCGCCCCGGCCCATCGCCAGCCACTCCCGCGCGGGATAGCCAGAGCACCGGGGCTCCAATGCAAAGGGAGCCAATCGTGTCGATGTCCGTGACCCGCAGCCGTATCGCTGCTGCCGTGAGCCTTGCCCTGTCCGCCGCCGCCGCCCAGGCGCAACCGGCCGATGAAACCAAGACGATGTCGAAGGTGACGGTCGAGGCGACCGACGAGGCCACGCCCAAGGCCGATCGCGTCGAGTCGCCGAAGTTCACGCAGCCGCTGCTCGACACGCCGCAGACGATCACCGTCGTCACGCGCCAGGTGTTGCAGCAGCAGGGCGCGACCACGCTCTCGGCCGCGCTGCGCAACACGCCCGGCGTCACGTTCTTGTTAGGTGAGAACGGCAACACCGCCACCGGCGACTCCATCTTCATGCGCGGCTTCGACACGCAGGGCAGCATCTTCATCGACGGCATCCGCGATCTCGGCAGCGTGTCGCGCGACGTGTTCAATACCGAGCAGGTCGAGATCGCGAAGGGACCGGCCGGCCCCGATTACGGTCGCAGCGCCGCCTCCGGCTACGTGAACCTCGCGAGCAAGGTGCCGCTGCCCGAGGACTTCGCCGCGGGCACCGCGAGCTACGGCACGGCCAGCAATGGCCGCGTGACCGGCGACGTGAACCATCGTTTCGAAGGCACCGGCGCCGCGCTGCGGCTGAACGGGATGTGGCAGGACGGCGAGGTCGACGGCCGTGACTTCATCGAGCGCAAGGGCTGGGCGTTCGCTCCGTCGCTGGCGCTCGGCCTGGAGAGCGACACGCGCGCGTATTTCTATCTACTGCACACCGAGCAGGACAACACGCCCGACGGCGGCGTGCCGACCCTGGGCGTCGACGGCTTCTACAACGCGGCCTTCGATACGGGCGGCGCGAACGCCGGCGTGGTCCCGCGCCGCGTCGATCGCGACAACTGGTACGGTCTCGCGAGCGACTTCGAGGACATCAAGGGGACGATGTTCACGGCGCGCATCGAGCACGACTTCAACGACAACGTGTCGATCCGCAACACGTCGCGCTACGGCAAGCTGCACCAGTTCTACGTGTTGAGCGGCGTCAACGCGCTGACCGTCACCAACGCGAATCCCGATCTCTGGACGGTCGCCCGCACGCGGCAGTCGAAGTTCCAGGACAACACGCTCATCACCAACCAGACGAACCTGACCGCCAACGTCGCGACGGGCTCGCTCCAGCACAACATCACGGGCGGCATCGAGTTCATCAACGAGGAACAGTACAACCCGACCTATGTCGGCCTCGGCACGCCGATTCCGGCCGCGAACCTGTATCACCCGAACCGCCACGACACGCTGCCCGCCTACGCGCCCGCGCGCAACGGCGTCTACACGCGCGGCGAGACGCAGACCGCCGGCGTCTACGTGTTCGACACCGTGACGTTCAGCGAGCACTGGGAAGCCACCGCGGGTTTCCGCGTCGACGACTTCAAGACCGACTACGACAGCGCCATCCTCTCGACACTCGCGACCAACCCGACGTTGCCCGTCGGCACGCTCGTGCCCGTGCCCCTGCAGGTGAAGGACACGTTGTTCTCGTACAAGGCCGGCGTGGTGTTCAAGCCGGTCGAGAACGGCTCCATCTACCTGTCGCACGCGATCTCGCAGCAACCGCCCGGCGGATCGAACTTCACGCTGAGCACCGCCGCGAACAATGCGAACAACCCGAACCTGGACCCGACCGAGGGCAGCAATCTCGAGCTCGGCGCCAAGTGGGAATTCCGCGGCGGCGCGCTCGCGGTCACGGGCGCCGTCTACCAGAGCGAGAGCAAGAACGAGCTGACGCCGGATCCCGTCGATCCGACGATCTTCCTGCAGCTCGGCAAGCGGACGGTCAAGGGCGTCGAGCTGGGGCTCGTCGGCAAACTGTCGGACAACTGGGAGGTGAGCGCCGGCATCGCGAAGATGGATACCGAGGTGAAACGCGGCCTGGCGAACCAGAACGGCCTGCAGATCACCTGGTCCCCGGACCTGACGTTCACCAGCTGGACTACCTACCACACGTCCTTCGGGCTCTCGATCGGCGGCGGCTTCCGCTACGTCGACAGCGTCATCCGCCCGGTGACCACTAACGGAGTTCCGCCGCCGGCGAACCTCACCAACATGCGGACCGCGCCCGACTACTGGGTCGCCGACCTGATGGCGTCGTACGCGATCAACGAGAAGATCTCGCTGCAATTGAACGCCTACAACGTCACGGACGAGTTCTACGTCGCGATGCTGAACAACAGTGGTGCCCGTTACTCGCCGGGCGCGCCGCGGTCGGGCCTGTTGACGGTCAACTTTTCGTTCTGACGGCGCCGTGCGAGCATCCGCGCCATGATGCTGCACGTGCCGAAGGTACTGACCCCCGAGCAGGTGGCGGAATGCCGCCGCCTGCTCGAGGCTGCCGAGTGGTCGGATGGCAAGGCCACCGTCGGCGAGCAGGGCGCGCTGGTGAAGCGCAATCGCCAGCTGCCGGAGCTCTCGCCCGTCGGGCGCCAGCTCGGCGAGCTCATCCTCGGTGCGCTGGCGCGCAACCCGCTGTTCTTCGCCGCCGCATTGCCGCTGAAGACGGTGCCGCCGCTGTTCAACCGCTACGAGGGCGGCGAGCACTACGGCAACCACATCGACGGCGCGGTGCGCGCCGTGCCCGGCAGCACCCACTTCATCCGCACGGATCTCTCGTCGACGCTGTTCCTCACCGACCCGGCCGACTACGACGGCGGCGAGCTGCTGGTGTTCGACACCTTCGGCGCGCACAGCGTCAAACTACCGGCCGGCGACCTCGTGCTGTACACGTCGGGCAGCCTGCACCGCGTGAACCCCGTGACCCGCGGCGCGCGCATCAGCTCGTTCTTCTGGACGCAGAGCATGGTGCCGGACGAGCGGCACCGCGAGCTGCTGTTCAAGCTGGACCAGAACATCCAGCAGATCCGCGGCAAGCTGGGCGAGAGCGAGGAGACGGTGGCGCTCGCGGGCCATTATCACAACCTGCTGCGCATCTGGTCGGAGATCTGATCACCCCGCCGCGTTCAGCAGCGGCTCGACGAAGTGGAACGGATAGTCGGACCTGCTCGAGTTGTAGTTCGATCCCGTGAACGTCAGCACCAGCCGCAATGCCGGGAACACGAAGATGAAGTTGCCGCCGTTGCCGGACGTGAAGAAGCAGTCCTGCCGCTCGGCGCCGCGCATGAACGAGCGTTTCCACCACAGGTAGCCGTAGCCGTCCGTGCCGATGCTGGTGGTCGCGAGCTGCGACTGCGCGACCCACGCCGCGGGCACGACGCGCCGCCCGTTCCACGTGCCGCCATCGAGATACAGCTGGCCGAGCTTCGCCGCATCGCGCGGGCGTAGTTTGAGGCCGCCGCCGCCGGTCGCCTTGCCGGCCGGATCGCGCCGCCACTCGACGCTGCGGATGTCGAGCGGACCGAACAGCCACATCGCCGCATAGTCATCCAGCGCCATGCCGGCGCGGTACGAAACGATGCTGCCCAACAGGATGACGCCGCCCGTGCAGTAGCTGGATCGCGAGCCCGGATCGAACGCCATGGGCAGATCGAGCACGAACTTCACCCAGTCCTGCTTCGGATACATCTTCTCCTCGTTGCCGGGCGACGCGGGATCCGAATCGTTGCAGTCGAATCCGGAGGCCATGTCGAGCAGGTTGCGCACGGTGATCGCCCGCTTGCGCGCATCCACGTTGTCGTGGCGCTCGAAGTCGGGGATGTGCTGCGAGAGGGGATCGGCCGTCGCGATCAGGCCCTGGTCGACGGCGATGCCGGTCAGCGCGGACGTGAAGCTCTTGCCGGTGGAACGCAGGTCGTGCAGCGTGTTGCGGTCGTAGCCGTTGAAGTAACCCTCGGCCACCAGCTTGCCGTTGCGCGCGACGACCAGCGAATCGATGCCCTGCAGATTGCCGTCGCGCACCTGCTCGAGCACGGCACGCACCTGCGCGTCGTCCATGCGTTCGGCGGCGGGCGTGGAGGCGGTCCAGCCGTCGCCGGTGTTCTCCGGCGCGAGCGACACGGTGGGCTGCGTGCCGGGCGGCTTGTCCGGGGCCGGCGCGTGGCCGCTGCCACCGCAGCCCGAGACGACGAACAGACCGCCAATGAACAGAATGCGGGCGAGCGACATGGATTTCCCCTCCGGAATCCGGGTGAGTGCGGCGCGGCGGCGCGAATCCTTCGCGACCGGGCCGCCGACACCGCCCGGGCGGTCGCGAAGGATTTCCCGCGGACGGGCACACTAACGACGCGATGCCCACCTCCGACGTAGAACTCGTTGCCCGACTGCTGCGTGGCCATCCGCGCGCCTTCGACGAGTTCTTCAACGAGTACTACCCGAAGCTCTACCGCTTCGTGAAACGCCGCCAGCCGCACGATGCCGCCGCCGCGGAGGACATCGCGCAGGCGACGTTGTGCCGCGCCCTGGAGAGCCTGCCGGGTTATCGCGGCGAGGCGGCGCTGTTCACCTGGCTGTGCACGTTGTGCCGGCGCGAGATGAGCGCGCGCTGGGAGGAGACGCGGCAGTGGCGCGCCGCGCCTCGCCTCGCCGAGGACGATCCGGACGTGCGCGCCGCGCTCGAATCGCTGCTGGCCAGCGAGCAGTCCGACCCGCTGCGCGCCGCCGACCGCGAACAGGTGCGCGAGTCCATCCTCACCGCGCTCGACTATCTACCATCGCCGTACGGCGACATCCTCGAGTGGAAATACCTGCGCGACATGAGCATGGGCGACATCGCGAAGCGGCTGGGCCGCTCGCCGAAAGCCGTGGAGTCGCTGCTGACCCGCGCGCGCGAGTCCTTCCGCGAGACCTTCGCGTTGCTGTCCGGCGATCGCGCCGGGGAGACGCCATGACGCCCGACCGTCCGATCGAAGACCTCATCCGACTCGCGGGCGGGCGCGAGATGCCGTCGGAGCCCGGCATGCAGCGCGCGCGCGGCGCGGCCGAAGCCGCGTGGCGGCGCATGCTGGCGAACGGATCCGCCGCGCCGGTGCGCCGGCCGCGCGCCGCCTGGGCGTGGCTCGCGGCCGCGGGTGTCGCGGCGCTGGCCGTGTTCGCATGGCGGGGATCCGTGGACGCGCCCGAGGCGGTCGCGCGCGTCGTGGCGCTGCAGGGCGAGACGCGGCTCCATCTCGGCGACGCGATCCGCGAGGGCGATACGCTCGACGCCGGCGCGGGCCGCATCGCCAGCGAATTCGCCGGCGGCCTGTCGCTTCGACTCGACGAACATGCGCGCGTGCGTTTCGACGGCGCCGGGCACGTCACGCTGCTGGCGGGCACCGTGTACGTCGATTCCGGCGGGCTCGACGTCGGCCCGCCGCTCATCATCACCACGCCGGCGGGCGAGGTGAGCCACACCGGGACGCAGTTCCTCGTCGTCGTGGGTGAGGGTGCGACGCGGGTGCGCGTGCGCGAGGGTCGCGTGGTGCTCGCGCCCGCCGGCGGCGGTACCGCGAGCACGATCGCGCCGGGCGACGAGCTCGAGATGCGCGGGGGGCAGGCGACCTGGCGCCGCGGCTTGCCGTCGTACGGCGGCGACTGGGATGGACCGACGAGCGTCGCGCCGATCCTCGACATCGAGGGACGGCCGCTGTCTGAATTCCTCGGCTGGCTGGCGCGCGAGCGCGGCTGGCGATTGAACTACGCCGACGACGACCTGCAGCGGCGTGCACACGAGATCCGCCTGCACGGCTCGCTCGACGGGCTCGATCCCGCGGCCATGCTCGAACGCACGTCGCTGGTGACCGGCTTGACGCTGCGCTCGCGGGAGGGCGAGTTGTTAGTGACGGAGACGCCGTGAGCCGCGAGGACGGCGGTTCGCCGCGGACTGGTCTGCGCGCCGCGATCGTCTCGGCGCTGGGAATCGTGCTCGGCGTCGCGCTAGCGCCCCTGCAGATCGCCGCGGCCGCCGAGAGCGCCGGCCCGTTGACCGGCTTGCCCGTGCGCGCCGGCGATCCGCTCGACACCGTGCTCGCGGCGCTGAACGCGCGCGGCTATCACATCGTGTACAGCAGCGCGCTGGTGCGCCCCGAGATGACGCTGCGCGCGCTGCCGGCCGCCGGCGATCTCGACGGCTGGCTGCGCGAGGCGCTGGCGCCGTGGAAGCTGCGCGCCGTGCGCGCGGCCAATGGCGACTGGCTGATCGCCAGCGACACCGCGGCGAGTCCCGCCGCGCCGGCCGCGCCGCGCGCGCCGGCGACCACCGACACCGGCGCCGACGATCTCGCGACCATCGACGTGACGGCGACGCGGCGGCAGCTCGCCGTCGCCGGATCGAGCCAGGCATTCCTCGACCGCAAGGCCGTCGAGCAGCTGCCGCATCTCGCCGACGACGCGCTGCGCATGCTGAAGGTGCTGCCCGGCGTCACCGGCGGCGACTTCAGCGCCGCGCTCAACGTGCGCGGCGGCCGGCGCGAAGAGGCGCGCCTCACCATCGACGGCGCCGAGATCCACAACGCGTTCCACTTCCGCGACATCGACGGCGCGTTCAGCGTGCTCGACACGCACCTCGTCGAGAGCGTCGACTTCGTCACCGGCGGCATGACCGCCGACGTCGGCGACTACATGAGTGCCAGCGTCGGACTGCAGACGCGCCGTCCGACCGCGCAGGATGAATACCGCAGCGGCGTCGGCATCAGCTTCGTCAGCGCGTACGGCCGGACCTCGGGCACGTTCGCCGACGAGCGCGGCGACTGGGTGGTCTCCGCGCGCCGCGGATTCCTCGACGTGTTGACCGAACGCGTCGTCGAGGACGACGAACAGCTGACGCCTCGCTACTCCGACGCGTTCGCCGCGGTCGGTTACGAGTTCTCCGAGCACACGTCGATCGATGCACGCTTCCTGCTCAGCGACGACGACCTCAAGTTCATCACCGAGGACGACGCCGACGACATCGATTCGGCCGGCAAGGGTCACTCGGTGCACGCCTGGCTCACGCTGGATCACGATTTCACGGACGCGCTGCGCAGCACGACGCTGCTGTCCGTGGCGACGGTGGAACAATCGCGCGACGCCGCGGGTAGTGAGGACCGCCGCACCGGCGCTGTGTTCAGCGACGACGAATTCCGCTTCTACGATCTGAAACAGGACTGGTCCTGGGCCGTCGGCGACTCGCAGCTGCCGCGCTGGGGATTCGACGTCGGCAAACAAACCGGTGACTACGACTACTCGCTGTTCTCGCGGATCACGGACCCGCTGATCTCGCCCGTGCCGATCGAGACGAGCTACGCGACGCGCGAAAGCGTCGAGCTGCGCAAGACGGGTGTATACGGCGCGTGGCGCTCGCGGGTCACGCCGCAGGTCACCGGCGAGATCGGCGCGCGCTGGGATCGCTACGACTACGGCAACGGGCTCGAGTTCGACGTCGTCAGTCCGCGCGTGAACGCCGTGTTCGCGCTCGGCGATGCGGGCGAGTTGCGCGCTGCCTGGGGCGTGATGCATCAGCCGCAAGCGGTCAACGAACTGCAGGTCGAGGACGACGTCACGACGTTCTTCCGGCCCGAGCGAGTCGCCCAGGCGGTGGTCGGCTACACGCATCGCTTCGGGCACGGTATCAGCGCGCGGTTCGATCTCTATCACAAGACTTACGGCGACCTGCGCCCGCGATTCGAGAATGCGCTCGATCCGGTGCAGCTGATCCCCGAGGGATCGACCGATCGCGTGCGCATCGACGCGCCCGAGGCCCGCGCGCGCGGCGTCGAGATCACCGTCCGGCGCGAGGCGGAGCGCGGCCTGGCGGGCTGGGTCAGCCTGTCGCTGGCCAGCGCGCAGGACCACGTCGGCGACGACTGGATCGCGCGCACCTGGGATCAACGCGAGACGCTGGCGTTCGGCGGCAGCTGGACCGGCGCGCAGTGGACGGCGAGCCTCGCGGGCCTGATCCACGACGGCACGCCGACGACGTCGCTGGGCATCGAGAGCACGCAGGCGCCGGACGGTAGTTGGGACGTGCAGGGCGTGGTCGGTCCGAGGAACGGCGAGCGGCTCGCGCCGTATGCGCGTCTCGACCTGCGGCTGAGTCGCGAGGTGCGGCTGACCAGCAGCAAGGTGTCGCTGTATCTCGAGATCACGAACCTGCTGAACCGGAAGAACGAATGCTGCGTCGAGAACTACCGCGTGGTCCAGGGCCGCGATGGCCGGCCGGTGTTCGATCAGGACCGCACGTACTGGCTGCCGCTGCTGCCGTCGCTGGGCGTGCAGGTCGAGTTCTGACTACTCGAGATTGCGCGCGTTCGCCGGCGCGATCTCGCGGATGCTGAGGCCCTTCAGCGGCTCGAGGATCTCTTCCACGCCGAGCACGCCCATGCACGGATACGCACCCGGCGGCGGCATCTGGCCCGCCACCATCTTGTTGATCAGCGCGATCGACGGCGCGCAGGGGATGTTGGGCCCGTGGTTCTCGCGCGCGTTCAGGTGCCAGTCGAGGGTCAGCGCGTCGCCGTCCGGATCCACGCCTTCCATCGTCACGAACATGCCGCCGCGGTCGCTGATCAGCGGCTGCAGCCAGCGTGCGATCGTGTACAGCGCGCGGGCGAACGGCAGCGCGCTCTTCAGCTTGCCGTCTCGGACGCGCGCCGCGATCTTCTCGACGACGCCGTGCGCCGTGTTGCTGGCGAAGCCAGCGTGGAAGCTCGCCGTGCGCAGCGTCGGGTAACGCTTCGGCAGCAGATCGAGATCGGGCACGTCGCAGCGCCCGAGCGGGCGCGGCCCGACGGGCTTGGGGAATTCATGGTCGATGCGATCCAGCCAGCCGTGCACCACGGTCCACTGTCCGTTCTCGAGCACGCGGAACGGCTGGCCGCAGTAGCCGAGCACGGCGCGCAGCGTCGCGAGGCCGGGCATGACCGCGCCGGAGCTGATGCAGATGCGCACGGCGTCGAGCCGCGAGAACTCGGGTAGATAGCGGTCGACGACGGCGGTGCTGAGCGCCGGCACCGAGCTGACGCCGCTGAGCACCGCGACGTTGGCCGCCTTCGCGGCCGCGTCCAGCCTGGTGATGCCGCCGACGAAGGCGCGGCCGTCGGCGAGATCGAGGTAGTTCGACGCGGCCTGGATCGCGGCCTGCGCGACCGCGTGGTTCTGCCCCTGGAACGGCCCGGCCGTGTGGATCAGCGTGGTGACGCCGAGCTTGCGCAGGTGCGTCGCGAACTGCGGATGCGTCGCGTCGATCGCGCGTGCGTTCTCGGCACGCAGGCCGAGCTCGTAGGCGAGCTCGGTGGCCTTCTTCACGTCGCGGCCGGCGATCAACAACTGCACGCGCGGGTTGCGCGCCAGCGCGGCGCAGATGCGCCGGCCGAAGAAACCGTATCCGCCGAGGACCATCACGCGTTGCATGCTGTCGTCCTTTCGCATGAATTCCGGAAGGTTACGCGGCAAAGCTGTCGCGAAGGAAGATCGGCTTCACAAGGGGCGGATTGATCAAATCTTGAGCAGTCGGCGAGTCGCGACTTTCGCTGCGATCGCGCCACGATTCGCGCTACATCTGCGCGCGCGCTGCCCGTACAATCGCCGCTCTTCCACTTTCGATGAAGGGCCGAACGCCATGGCACGGGGAATCAACAAAGTCATCCTGATCGGCAATCTGGGCGCAGACCCGGAGACCCGTGCCATGCCGTCGGGCATGACGGTCGCGAACATCCGCGTCGCCACCAGCGAGAACTGGAAGGACAAGCAATCCGGCGAAAACAAGGAACGCACCGAGTGGCACAACGTCGCCATGTTCGGCCGCCTCGGTGAAATCGCCGCCGAGTACCTGAAGAAGGGCAGCAAGGTGTACATCGAGGGCTCGCTGCGCACGCGCAAGTGGCAGGACAAGTCCGGCAACGATCGCTACACCACCGAGATCATCGCCAACGAGATGCAGATGCTCGACTCGCGCGGCGGTGGCGGCATGGGTGGCGGCGGCGGTGACTACGGTGGTGGCGGCGGAGGCGGAGGCGGCGGTGGCCGCGGCCGTCAGCAGAGCAACAACCCGCCGCCGGACGACTACGACCAGGGACCGCCGAGCGGCGGCAACGACAAGGGCGGCGGCGGCGAGTTCGACGACGACATCCCGTTCTGAACGCTTCGCGCTCGTGAATACCCGGGGGCCAGCCGTGTTTCGCGCCTGGCCCTTTTTGTTGTTGTTCGCCGTATTCGCCAACGCCGAACCGCTCGTCGGCGTCGATCACATTCCGGTGGCCGTGCGCGATCTCGAGGCGGCCGCCGCGAGTTATCGCGCGCTCGGCTTCGCCCTCAAGCCCGGGCGCCCGCACGACAACTCGCTGAACAACTGGCACGCGAAATATCCCGACGGCACCGAGATCGAACTGATCACGGCGACGCAGCCGAAGGACGCGCTGGCCGCGAAGTATCTGCAGCTCATCGCCGCGGGCGAAGGACCGGCCTTCCTCGCGTTGCACTGCGCGGACTTCGCCCGGCTGCGCGCGCGGCTCACGGAGCATGGCATCGGGTTCGACCCGACATCCTTCTTCTCGCTGCAGGATCCGCGGCTGGCCTATCTATTCTTCGTCGGCGACAACCGCTCGCCCACGGACCGGCCCGAACATTTCGCGCACGCCAACGGGACGACCGCCGTGGTCGGCGTGTGGCTGGCCGACGCCGAGAACCCGGCGCTGATCGAATTGCTGACGGCACTGGGGGCGCCTCCCGTGCGTCGCGAGGTGCGCGTACCGGAGCCGACGACGGCGCTGGTCAGCACGGTCGAGAACGGCGAGATCGTCCTGCTGCCGAAATCGCGACGGTCGATCGCCGACCGCCCGATCCTTGGAGCCGTTCTTGCCGTGCGTGCGCCGGCGGGTTCCCGGTCGCGGTTCGTACCGCCGGAGCAGGCGCGCGGGCTGTGGCTCGAATTCCGGCCGAAATGACGTCGGCCGTGTAAACGATCCCGCGTCCGGATCAAGCTTGCGCAAGCTCCAACCCATTGATTCGTAAGCTGTAAAACGTATCCGGGAGGATTTGCGATACCCTAGCGCCCGCTCTTTTCCCCGTCCCGAAATGCCCGGCCGCTACTACATCAAGACTTTCGGCTGCCAGATGAACGAGTACGACTCGACCCGCATGGGCGACGTCCTCGGCGCTGGCACCGGTCTCACCCCGACCAACGATCCGTCAGAAGCCGACGTGCTGCTGATGAACACCTGTTCCGTGCGCGAGAAGGCGGAGGACAAGGTGTACTCGCTGCTCGGCGAATGGCGCGAGATCAAGAAGCTCAAGCCGCACGTGCTGATCGGCGTCGGCGGCTGCGTCGCGAGCCAGGAAGGCGAGGGCATCACGAAGCGCGCGCCGTACGTCGACCTGGTGTTCGGGCCGCAGACGCTGCACCGCCTGCCATCGATGATCGGCGAGCTGAAACGCACGGGCCGCGCGGTCGTCGACGTGACGTTCCCCGAGATCGAGAAGTTCGACAACCTGCCGGCGCCGCGCGCCGAGGGCACCAGCGCGTTCGTTTCAGTGATGGAAGGCTGCAGCAAGTACTGCACGTTCTGCGTCGTGCCGTATACGCGTGGCGACGAAGTCTCGCGGCCGTTCGACTCGGTGATGGACGAAGTGCGTGCGCTCGCGGCCCAGGGTGTCGGCGAGATCACGCTGCTGGGGCAGAACGTCAACGCGTATGCCGGCGAGATGGCCGATGGCACGGCGGTCGACCTGGCCACGTTGATCCACTACGTCGCGGCGATCGACGGCGTCGAGCGCATCCGCTTCACCACGTCGCACCCGGTGGAGTTCGGCGATTCGCTGATCGAGGCGTATGCCAACGTGCCGAAGCTCGCGAACCACCTGCATCTCGCCGTGCAGTCGGGTTCGGACCGCATCCTCGCCGCGATGAAGCGCGGTTACACGGCGCTCGAATTCAAGGCGAAGCTGCGCAAGCTCCGCGCGGTCCGCCCCGACATCGCGGTGTCGACCGACATCATCGTGGGGTTCCCGGGCGAGACGGAGCGCGACTTCGAGGCGACACTGAAGCTCGTGCGCGATGCGAACTTCGACCAGTCGTTCTCCTTCATGTACAGCCCGCGACCGGGTACGCCGGCCGCCGCGTTGCCGGACGACGTCGGCGGCGAGGAGAAGACGGCGCGCCTGCACCGGTTGCAGGCGCAGCTGAACGAACAGGCGCGCGCCATCAGCGAGACGATGGTCGGCAGCGTGCAACGCGTGCTCGTCGAACGGCCGTCGAAGAAGGACGCCGCCGAGCTCGCCGGCAAGACCGAGAACAACCGCTGGGTGAATTTCGCCGGGCCGGCGTCGCTGATCGGCCGCTTCGTCGACGTCGCCATCGTGGCGGCGCTGCCGCAGTCCCTGCGCGGCCGCCTGGTGCAGGCCCTGCCAATGGCGGTCAATAGTTAGATGTCGACACCGGCCCCCAGGGATCCCGTCCGCGAATTCGACCTGACGCCGCCGGACAACGCGCGGCTGGCGAACCTGTGCGGCCCGCTCGACGAGAACCTGCGTCTCGTCGAGGAACGCATGGGCGTGTCCATCAACCGCCGCGGCGCGACGTTCATCGTCTCCGGCCAGCGCGCGCACGCCGCCGAGGACCTGCTGCGCGAGCTGTTCGAATCGACGGCGACGGAAGAGCTCACGCCGGAACGCGTGCACCTCGCGCTGCGCGATTCGCGCGACATGCCGGGCGCGTTGCCCGTGGACGAGCCGGGCGACGGCGCCACGGTGCGCGTCGCGCGCGGCACGTTGCGGCCGCGCGGCCGTCACCAGCGCGAATACATCAACAGCATCCGCTCGCAGGACCTGTCGTTCGGCATCGGCCCGGCCGGCACCGGCAAGACCTACCTCGCGGTGGCCTGCGCGGTCGAGGCGCTGCAGACGGAGAAGATCCGCCGCATCGTGCTGACGCGGCCGGCCGTCGAGGCCGGCGAACGGCTCGGCTTCCTGCCGGGCGACCTCACGCAGAAGGTCGACCCCTATCTACGTCCCATCTACGACGCGTTGTACGAGATGCTCGGCTTCGATCGCGTCTCGCGGTTCATCGAGCGCAACGTCATCGAGGTCGCGCCGCTGGCGTTCATGCGCGGCCGCTCGCTGAACGACTCCTTCATCATCCTCGACGAGGCGCAGAACACGACGCCGGAGCAGATGAAGATGTTCCTGACGCGCATCGGCTTCGGCTCGCGCGCCGTCGTCACCGGCGACGTCACGCAGACGGACCTGCCGGCCGGCAAGATGTCCGGCCTCAAACACGTCATCAACATCCTGCGGCAGACGTCGGGTGTGTCGTTCACCTTCTTCGACGCCGCCGACGTGGTGCGCCACCCGCTCGTGCAACGCATCGTGCAGGCGTACGAATCGCACGCGCCGGACGAGAAGACGTGAGCGCCGCGCGCGAATTGAAGCTGGAGCTGTCGCGCACGACGCGCGCCTGGACGCCGGCCCGTTCGCGCATGAATCGCTGGGCCGCCGCGGCGCTGGGCCGGCGCGGCAAGGGCCGCGAGATCGCGGTGCGCGTCGTCGCAGCGGACGAGAGCCGCGAGCTGAACAAGCGCTGGCGCGGCAAGGACAAGCCGACGAACGTGTTGTCGTTTCCCGCGCCCGCCGCGCTGGCGCACGCGACGTCGCGAGGCGCGGCCGCCCGGGATGGCGCGTTGCCGCTCGGTGATCTCGTGATCTGCGCGCAGGTCGTGCGCGAGGAATCCGGGCGCGACGGCAAGGACCTCGAGGCGCACTGGGCGCACATGATCGTGCACGGCACGCTGCACCTCGCCGGCTACGACCACGAAACGGGCGAGCGCGACCGCATGAAGATGGAACGGCGCGAGATCGCGGTGTTGCGCAGCTTCGGTTACGGGAACCCCTATTTGTGAACGCGAAGAACGACAAGAAGGAAAAGCCGGACACCGGCACGAGCGGCAAGTGGCTGCGCAAGCTGTCGCGCTCGCTGTCGGGCGAGGCGCAGGATCGCGGCGAGGTCGTCGAATACCTGCGTGATGCCGGCCAGCGCGGCATCGTCGAAGGCGACGCGCTGGCGATGCTCGAAGGCGTGCTCGGCGTCGCCGACATCCAGGTGCGCGACATCATGGTGCCGCGCGCGCAGATGACGATGCTGAACCGCGACGACGACGGCGCGACGCTGCTGAAGACGGTCATCGAGAGCGGTCACTCGCGCTTCCCCGTCGTCGACGAGGATCGCGAGAAGATAGTCGGCGTGTTGCTGGCGAAGGACCTGTTGCGGTATGCCGCGCAGGCGTCCCACGCGAAGGGCGGCATCGAGTTCGACATCAAGGAATTCATGCGGCCGCCGGTGTTCGTGCCGGAGTCGAAGCGGCTGAACGTGCTGCTGCGCGAATTCCGCCGCTCGCGCGTGCACATGGCGATCGTCGCGGACGAATACGGCGGCGTCGCCGGCCTGGTGACGATCGAGGACGTCATCGAGCAGATCGTCGGCGACATCGACGACGAGCACGACGTCGACGAGGACGTGAACATCCGCAAGGACGGCGAGCGCCAGTTCATCGTGCGCGGACAGACGCCGATCGACGAATTCAACGACTACTTCGGCACCGAGCTGTCGGACGAGGAGTTCGACACCGTCGCCGGCCTGGTGATGAAACAGCTCGGCCGGCTGCCGCGCCGCGGCGAGACGCTGCAGCTCGCGGATTGCGAAGTGAAGGTCATGCGTTTCGACCGCCGCCGCATCGACTCGATGCGCCTGACGGCGCCGCGCGACATCGTGCCGCCGGAAGACCGGCCGCTCGCGGAAGAATGAACCTCCGGGAAGCCGTCGAGCGCCGCTATGTCGGCCACGCGGTAGCGTTCGTCGCGGGCGTGTCGTTCTCGCTGTCGTTCGCGCCGATCGGCTGGTGGCCGCTGGCCATCCTCACGCCAGCGGTGTTGATGTGGCTGTGGGAAGGCGCGGCGCCGAAACGTGCCGCGTGGCTCGGCTTCTGGTTCGCCGCCGGCACGTTCGCCGCCGGGACGTACTGGCTGTACATCAGCCTCAAGCTGATCGGCGGCGCGCCGATGCCGCTCGCGCTGCTGCTGATGATCTCGCTCGTCGCGATCATGGGCCTGTATCACTGGGTGCTGGGCTGGGTCGTCGCGAAATACTTTCCGGCGCGCGGTGCGCTGCGCTGGATGGTCGCGATCCCCGGCGCGTGGCTGCTGGTCGAGTGGTTCCGCAGCTGGTTCCTGTCGGGCTTCGGCTGGCTCGCGATCGGTTATTCGCAGACCGACACGTGGCTCGGGTCTCTCGCGCCGGCCGTCGGCCAGTTCGGCATCGCGCTGCTGGCGCTGGTGTGTTCGGGCGCCTTGCTGACGCTGGGGCTCGGCACGAAACGCGAACGCATCGTCGCGGGCATCGCGATCGTCGCGATCTGGAGCGCCGGCTACCTCGCGGGGCGCGTGACGTGGACGCAGCCGTTCGGTCGGCCGATCACCGTCGCCGTCATCCAGGGCGCGATCCCGCAGGACGAGAAGTGGCTCACCGAGAATCTCAAGAGCACGATGGCGCTGTACGAGGAGCGGTCGCGCGAAGCGTACGGCTCGGATCTCGTGGTGTGGCCGGAGTCGGCGATCCCCGCGTTGTTCAACGACCTGGTGCCGTACTTCGACGACGTCTATCGCGAAGCGAGCCTGCACGGCAGCGCGCTCGTGCTCGGCGCGATCCGCGAGGATCGCGGGCTGTACTACAACTCGGTGCTGGCGCTCGAGCCGGGCGCGCAAGGTCCGGGCTGGTACGACAAGCATCACCTCGTCCCGTTCGCCGAATTCTTCCCGGTGCCGCAGTTCGTGCGCGACTGGTTGCGCCTCATGAACCTGCCGTACGCGGACTTCACGCGCGGCGCCGCGAACCAGGAGACGCTCGCCGCCGCGAGCCAGCGCATTGCCGCGAGCGTCTGCTACGAGGATGCCTATGGCTCCTCCCAACTACATGCGCTCGAGCGCGCGACGCTGCTCGTCAACGTCACCAACGACGCGTGGTTCGGCCACTCGACGGCGCGGTACCAGCACCTGCAGATCTCGCGCCTGCGCGCGATGGAAGCCGACAAGCCGCTGATCCGCGCCGCCAACAACGGCGTTTCCGCGGCGATCGACGCGGACGGCCACGTGCTCGTCACCGCGCCGGAATATGAAGCAAATGTAATGCGTGCCACGGTGCAGCCGCGCACGGGCCGCACGCCGTACGCGTATACCGGCAACTGGCCGAGCGTATGCTTGGCCCTTGTTTTCGGCCTGTTCGGCGCCTACGTCAGGCGTCGCTGAACTTTCCCGGGACGAGGCCGGTCTATTCCGGCATCGTCGTTTCTGAAACCCCTGTACCGAGGTTCGCTGATATGTCGCTATTCGTTGCGAAGCGCCTGGCCGGCGTCGCGATCGTCGCTTTTGCAGTCGGTGCCTGCTCACCCCAGTCATCGGTGGCCGCCGCCGCGCAAGGCCCGGCCGACACCCAACCCGCACCCGTCACCGTACCCGCGCAGCCGCCGTCCTCACCGCAGCCGGTCGGCACGCTGAACGGCCGCGTGTTGCCGGACTTCGCCACGCTCGTCGAGCAGGTGGGACCGGCGGTGGTCAACGTCTCCGTCGTCGAGAAGGCGCATCGTGTCGCCGGACGCGGCGACCAGGACGACCAGGTCGAGGAATTTTTCAAGCGCTTCGGTCTGCCCAGCCCGCGTGGCGGTGGACAGGGCGGCGGCAACGAGCCGCAGCGCCAGGGTGAAGGCTCGGGCTTCATCGTCAGCCCCGACGGCTACATCCTCACGAACGCGCACGTCGTCGCCGACGCGGACGAAGTCACCGTGCGCATGACGGATCGCCGCGAATATCCGGCCAAGGTCATCGGTGTGGACAAACGCACCGACGTCGCGGTCATCAAGATCGAAGGCAAGCAGCTGCCGGTCGTGCGCATCGGCGACGCGTCGAAGCTGCGCCCCGGCGAGTGGGTGCTCGCCATCGGTTCGCCGTTCACGTTCGAGAACAGCGTGACCGCGGGCATCGTCTCGGCCACGGGCCGTTCGATGCCGGGCGAAGATCTCGTGCCGTTCATCCAGACCGACGTCGCGGTGAACCCGGGCAACTCCGGCGGCCCGCTGTTCAACCTCAACGGTGAAGTGGTCGGCATCAACTCGCAGATCTACTCGCGCTCGGGCGGCTACATGGGCCTGTCGTTCGCGATCCCGATCGACGTGGCGAACAACGTGCGCCAGCAGCTCGTGTCCACCGGCAAGGTGGTGCGTGGCCGCATCGGCGTGCAGATCCAGGAAGTGAACGCGCAGATCGCCGACGCCTTCGAGCTCGACCGCCCGCGCGGCGCGCTGGTCGGCCAGGTCATCGACGGCGGCCCGGCGGAGAAGGGCGGCGTGAAGACGGGTGACGTCATCCTCGCCGTGAACGGCAAGACCGTGGAGCGCTCCGCGCAGCTGCCGGGCGTCATCTCGGCGATCAAGCCGGGCGACACCGCGAAGCTCGACGTGTGGCGCGATCACGCGACGAAGACGCTGAACGTCAAGGTCGAGGAATTCCAGGAAGAGACGCAGAAGGTCGCGAACCGCGACGTCGAGCAGCCGGCGAAGGCCGACCGCCTCGGCCTCTCGGTGCGCCCGCTGGGCGCCGACGAGCGCAAGCAGGCCGAGACCGAGGGCTATCTACTGGTCGAGGACGTGGCGGGCCCGGCGGCGCAGGCCGGCGTGCGTCCCGGCGACGTCATCCTCGGCGTCAACGGCAAGTCGGTGAAGTCGGTGGCGGAGCTCAAGAACGCCACGGCGGCCGGCAGCAAGACCGTCGCCATCCTGCTGGAGCGGGAGGGCACGCAGATCTTCGTCCCGATCCGGATCAGCTGAAGAACCGAATCTCGCACTGGTAGGTGAGATCGAGAGGGCGTCCGGGGGCAACCCCGGGCGCCTTTTCATTTGGGCGGCGACATCCAGACCGAAACCTGACCGTTCCGGGACTACTCGCCGGGCCGCCTTCCGTACGCTGTTCCTCACCAACACTGGAGGAACACGATGAAGACCCTGACGACTTTCCTGGCCACCGCGCTGTCGGCCGCCGCCCTGCTGACCGCCGCCCTGCTGACCGCCGGATGCGCCGCCGCACCGGCGCCGAAGTCCGCACCCGCGCCCGATCTCGCGCACTACCGTGCCGTGGTCATCGAGTCCGTGCGCATCGCGCCGGAGGCGGGGCTGCTGAGCACGGCGAACCGCGCGGCGCTCGAACGCCAGCTGCATGTCGCGCTGGTCGATTCCATCCCGCCGGCGCAGCGCGCCGTCACGCCGGCCGCGGACGTCGTGCGCGTGCAGGTCACGGTCACGGCGCTCGACGCGGTCGACCCCGTGAAGAACGGCGTCAGCACGACGCTGCTCGGCGTGCCGCTGGATCGCGGCGCCATCGCGTTCGAAGCGCGGTTCTACGCCGCCGATGGCAGCGAGCCCTTCGCGACGATCACCGAGCAGCGCAAGGCCGGCGCCTTCGCATTCGCCGGCAGTTTCAGCCACTACGGGCACGCGGTCGGCGCGTTGCACGGCTGGGGCGCCGAACTCGCGGAGGTCATCACGCGCACCTGAAACACGGCCCCGATTTCCCCCGAAAGGCGCTTCATCCCTGGCGCCACCCCCTGGCCGGCCGCACGAGCGGCCGGCTTTTTTTCGTTCGCCGGGGCGGCCTCGTGTATTCTTGCCCGCCTTCCAGAGCCCTGAAAAACCAGACTTTCCCGATGCAAGAACGTTACGAGCCGGCCGCCGTCGAGCGCGCCGCCCAGACCTTTTGGGACGAGCAGCGCGTCTTCGAGGCGCGCGAGGACGGCCAGCGCGCGGACAAGTTCTACTGCCTCTCGATGTTCCCGTATCCGTCGGGACGCCTGCACATGGGCCACGTGCGCAACTACACGATCGGCGACGTGCTGACGCGCTTCGCGAAGATGCAGGGCAAGAGCGTGCTGCAGCCGATGGGCTGGGACGCGTTCGGCCTGCCGGCCGAGAACGCGGCCATCAAGAACGGCGTGCCGCCCGCGAAGTGGACGCGCGACAACATCGCGTACATGAAGGGCCAGCTGAAGTCGCTCGGCTTCGCGTTCGACTGGTCGCGCGAGATCGCGACCTGCGATCCGTCTTACTACCGCTGGAACCAGTGGCTGTTCCTGCGCATGCTCGAGAGCGGCGTCGCATATCGCAAGACCGGCGTCGTGAACTGGGATCCGGTCGACCAGACCGTGCTCGCGAACGAGCAGGTCATCGACGGGCGCGGCTGGCGCACCGGCGCGCTGGTCGAGAAGCGCGAGATCCCGATGTACTACCTCGCGATCACGAAGTACGCCGAAGAATTGCTGGCGGACCTCGAGCAGCTGCCGGACTGGCCCGAGCGCGTGAAGACGATGCAGGCCAACTGGATCGGCAAGTCCGAGGGCTGCGAGATCTCGTTCCCGTATGCGCCGGACACGAAGTCGCTGATGGGCGCCGACGGCGCGCTGAAGGTGTTCACGACGCGCGCCGACACGTTGTTCGGCGTGACGTACATGGCCGTCGCAGCGGAGCACCCGATCGCGATGGCGGCGGGCGCGAAAAACGCCGCGCTGCAGGCGTTCATCGACGAATGCCGACGTGGCTCGACGATGGAAGCCGACATCGCGACGCAGGAGAAGAAGGGCATGCGCACCGGTTTCTCGGTGCTGCATCCGTTCACCGGCAAGTTCGTCGAGGTCTGGGTCGCGAACTACGTGCTGATGGGCTACGGCGAAGGTGCCGTCATGGGCGTGCCCGGCCACGACGCGCGCGACTACGAGTTCGCGCTGAAGAACAAACTACCCATCGTGCAGGTCGTGAAGTCGAAGACCGGCGCGTACGCGGACCTCACGCCGCCCTGGCAGGACGCGTTCGGCGAATACGGCATCACGATCAACTCCGGCGAGTTCGACGGGCTCGAATTCAAGCCCGCCGTCGACCGGATCGCCGCCGCGCTCGAGAAGAAGGGCCTCGGCAGGAAGCGCACGCAATGGCGCCTGCGCGACTGGGGCATCTCGCGCCAGCGGTATTGGGGCTGCCCGGTGCCGATGATCCACTGCGCGGCCTGCGGCGAAGTGCCGGTGCCCGACGACCAGCTGCCCGTGGTGCTGCCGGAAGGCCTGGTGCCGGACGGCTCCGGCAATCCGCTGAACAAGACGCCCGCGTTCTACGAGTGCCAGTGCCCCAAGTGCGGCGCGGCGGCGCGGCGCGAGACGGACACGATGGACACGTTCGTCGACTCGTCGTGGTACTTCCTGCGCTTCGCCGGCACCGATGCGAAGACGATGGTCGACCAGCGCGTGAAGTACTGGCTGCCGGTCGATCAATACATCGGCGGCATCGAGCACGCGATCCTGCACCTGTTGTACTCGCGCTTCTGGACCAAGGTCATGCGCGACCTGAAGCTGGTCGACGTCGACGAGCCGTTCAGCAACCTGCTGACGCAGGGCATGGTGCTGCACCACATCTACTACCGCGAGCCCGCGCCGGGCCGTCGTGACTACTTCAATCCGGCCGACGTCGAAGTCGAGACCGATGCCGAGGGCAAGCGCCGCGCCATCCTGCTGACCGACAACCAGCCGGTGGAGTGGGATGGCCTCGGCACGATGTCGAAGTCGAAGAACAACGGCGTGGATCCGACGGCGCTGGTCGAGCAGTTCGGCGCCGACACGGCGCGCCTGTTCATGATGTTCACGGCGCCGCCCGAGCAGACGCTGGAGTGGTCGGAAGAGGGCGTGCAGGGCTCGTTCCGCTTCATCCGCCGCTTGTGGAAGGCGGTGTTCGACCAGGTGACGGCGCCGGTGCCCAGCGACGGCGCCACGGCCGACCAGCCGGTGCACGCGAATCTCAACGCCGCGCAGAAAGAGCTGCGCCGCATCGCGCACCACACGCTGGAGAAGGTGACCGACGACATCGGTCGCCGCCGCAGTTTCAACACGGCGGTCGCCGCGGTGATGGAATTGCTGAACGCGGTGGGCAAGCTGACCGACGGGTCGCTGGCGACGCGCGTCGTGAAGCACGAGGCGCTCGAGATCGCGGTGATGTGCCTGTCGCCGATGATCCCGCACGTCACGCACGAATTGTGGCGCCAGCTCGGTCACGAGCAGGCGCTGGCCACCGAGCGCTGGTGGACGCCGGATCCCGGCGCGCTGGTGCAGGACCAGATCGAGATCTCCGTGCAGGTCGCCGGCAAGATGCGCGCGCGCGTGTCGGTGCCGGCCGATGCGACGGAAGACGTGGCCGTGAAGGCCGCGCTGGCCGATGCGAACGTGCAGAAGTTCGTCGAGGGCAAGGAGATCCGGAAGGCGATCTACGTGAAGGGAAAACTCGTCAACATCGTCGTGTAGTGGGGACTGTCCCCATTTCGAGAAGAATGATGCCGCATCCGTTTCGCAGTTGTTTCGTATCAAGGGGGACTGTCCCCATTGCGACGCTGGCGCTGACCTATCTACTTGCCGGTTGCGGCTTCCACCTGCAAGGCCGCCAGCCCTTGCCGGCCGCCTTCCAGTACACCTACGTCGACACCAGGGACGAACAGACCGATTTCGTGCAGGACCTGCGCAAGGCGCTGATCGCCTCGAACGTCAACGTGATCCGCACGCAGGGTTCCTCCGGTTCGACGATCAGCGTGCACGCCGACGAGCTCACCGAGAAGATCCTCTCCGTGTCCGCGCGCAACATCCCGACCGAATACGAGCTCACGTACAAGGTGGAGTTCTCCGTGACCTCGGCCGGCAAGACGCTGATCGATCACGAAGAGATCTCCGCCACCCGCGACATCAGCTTCGACGAAGCACAACTGCTGGCGAAGGAGCGCGAGCAGGAAATCCTGCGCGAGGCGCTGGCGCGCGACCTGGTCGCGCTGGTGATGCGTCGCCTCGCCGCGCTGCCCCAGTAGCCCGCCCATGAACGCGAAACTGAATTTCGCCGACGTCGTGCGCGTCGGGCCCCGGGCCGACGACAGCGTGCGCGCGCTGGTCGCGCGTTATGAAGCGGACCTCGTCGAGTGCGCGGACTCGGAAACGCTGCCCGGTTCTTACTGGGGCGACAGCGAAGCAGGCTTGCGCGGCAGTACCATCTTCGTGCGCGCCGACACGCCGCTCCATTCGCTGCTGCACGAGCTCGGCCACTTCATCTGCATGTCGCCCGAGCGGCGCGCCGGCCTGGACCGCGACGCGGGCGGTGACGACGCCGAGGAATGCGGCGTCTGTTACCTGCAGATCCTGCTCGCCGACGAGATCGCGGGCTTCGGCCGCGCGCGCATGCTCGCCGACATGGATTCCTGGGGTTACACCTTCCGCCTCGGCTCCGCGCGCGCCTGGTTCGAGAAAGACGCGGCGGACGCCTGCATCTGGTTGCGCCGGCATGGCGTAGTGGATGGGGATGGCCATCCCACGTTCCACACTCGCAGCTAGCGCGCTGGCGCTGACCGCCGCGCTGGTCGCCGCGTCCTGCGGCAGCCTCGCCTTCACCGCCGCCAACCTGCCGGCGCATTTCGGCGATTTCGAACGGCGCGCCGACCTCGCGTACGGCTCGCTCGAACGCCAGACGCTGGACGTCTACGTGCCCGACGGCGCGCGCGACCGGCCCATCATCATGTTCTGGTACGGCGGCGGCTGGGAGAACGGCTCGAAGGCCGACTACCGCTTCGTCGGCGCGACGCTGGCGAAGGCGGGCTACGTCGTCGTGTTGCCCGACTACCGTCTGTATCCCGAGGTGAAGTTCCCGGCGTTCGTCGACGACGGCGCCGCGGCGCTGGCCTGGGTCGCGCAGCACGCGCGGGAGATCGGCGGCGATCCGCAGCGCCTGTATCTCGCCGGACATTCGGCGGGCGCGCACCTCGCGGCGATGCTGGCGTATGACCCGGCGCGGCTCGAACGCGTCGGCCTGCGCCGCGAGGTGGTGCGCGGTTTCATCGGGCTGTCCGGGCCTTACGCACTGGATCCCAACTCCGACATCCTCAACGCGATCTTCGCCGCGCCGTACCGGCTCTCCGACTGGCAACCCGCGCAGCTCGCCGCCGCGGGCGCACCGCCGGCGCTGCTGCTGCACGGCGAGGACGACACGACGGTCGACGTCTCGCATGCGCGGCGCATGGCGGAGAAACTGCAATCGGTGGGAGTGCCTGTGACGCTGCGGACGTATCCGGGGCGGGGACATCGCGACACGGTGGCGGCATTCGCGGGCCTGGCGCCGCGCAAACTACCGGTGCTGGAGGAGATCCGCAGGTTCGTCGGGGAGTGAGTCCCCGTAAATTGGGTCGGGAGGTGGAGACGGCGTCTTCTGAAAGAGGAGGAGTCGTTTCGGTTGCCTCCGACTCCACCCACCCGACCTTGGACCGACGGTTACTGCGTTGAGCGGACGCAATTCCCGCTAGCAGCCTTAACGGCCTCGCGCTTTCGAACTTTAGGCCGACTTGACGTAACGCCGCGGAAAAACGGCTCAGGGAAAACCACGACCAAGAAAACGGGGGCGTGCCTCGCGGCACGCCCCCGACCCTGCGGACCCCCGTCCGAGGAATATCGATCGATCAGTACTTCACGTCGCCCTGGATCACGCGCGGCGCCGCCGTGACGGTCGGGCGCGTGCCCGTGTAGATGGGCGAGGCCGAGTCCGACGGATCGCGCAGATCCGCGGCGGTCGGCAGCGTCACGCCCGACGGCACCACCAGGCTGGCGCCATCGCACACCGACAGGCTCTTGCGCGCGAAACGGATCTCGCGCTCCAGCCACTTCACGTAGTACGTGGTGCCGTTCGTGGTCACGACGCCGTTGGTGGCATCGTGCGGGATCACGATCGACGGCACGTAACGCACGTCGCCGCCGTTGCACTCGACTTCCTCGTTCGTCTGCGGCGACACGCAGTAGCCCGGCAGGCCCCACAGCTCACCGAAGCCGTTGTACTGCAGCACCAGGTTCTGGCCGGCGTACTGGCCGTACGCGGCACCTTGCGGCACATGGAAGTTCACCTGCAGCGGCGCGTCGAAGTTCACGAACTGGCCGCTCGAGTCCTTGACGGCCGCGAACTGGTTGTACGAGGCCGGGCCGGTCTCCCACTGGTAGTACACGTCGAGATTGTTGACGCGCCATTCGCAGTACGTGCCCGAGCCCGTGTCGCACTCGGCGTCGGCGAGGTTCACGAACAGCTTGCCGGTGCGCAGGCCGTTGCGGAACTGCATGCTGTTCTCGAGCGCCTCGCGATCGACGTCGAGCACGACGGCCGCGGACGCACCGTCGAGCAGCAGCGCGGTCGCCGCGTTGCTCGTGTAGTCCACGACGTTGTTGGGCTGCGTCGGCTGGAAGTTGTTGGCGGTCGCGGCGACGAACGGCGACTGCGCCTGCGAACCCTGCGAGAAGAAGGCCGATATCGTCGCGGCCGTCGGGCAGTCGCGCAGGCAGTGCAACGCCGCCGGCAGTTGCGACGGATACACGAGGTCCTGGCTGCGATACACGACCTGCACCTGGTCCGAGTTCACCGGCGAGCCCACGCCCTGCAGGTTCACGAACACCTCGCCGCCGAGCTGCTGCGAATTGCCCTGGATGCCGCCGCGCGCCGCCCAGAACGAGGCGGGGACGGTCTGCACCGACTGCAGCGCCTGGACGTTGCAGCCGTTGCCGCCGCAGTTCATCTGGCCCGTGACCTTGAAGCTGCCGGCCGCGTCGTCCCAGTACAGCTCGTAAGAGGTGTTCTGTTGCGCGCCCGAGAAGAAGCCGTTCGCTTCCATGCCGACGAACGTCATGAACTTGATCTTGTCGATCTCGTGCAGCGTGCGCGTGTGGCGCGTGTACTTCGTCAGCTTGCCGCCGGCCTTGATGACCGTGTACGGCGTGCGCGTCGGCGTGCCGCCGTTGTCGCCGTAGTCGACCTTATCGACAGTGTCGCCGTTCTCGAGGAACTCCTGCGCCGCGGGCGGCAGCGACAGGCCGTAGTAGCCCAGGTAGCCCTGGTATTTCGTGCCGGCGTGCGTGTACTCGATCGGGAAGCCGGAGTGACGCTCGATGCGCGCACCGGTGGTCGAGTCGTACAGGCCGTATTTCCAGACGGACAGGCCCGTGTCCGGATCGCGTGCGTCGCGGGCGAAACACTGCTCGCCGCCGTCGTCGCTGCGACGGTAGTAGTCCGCGTTGTACGCGAACGAGAAGGTGGCGGAGTTGTTGCCACCGTCTTCCATGTGCAGGCTGCCGCTGCCCGTCGTCGCGCTGGTCGTGCTCAGGCGCAGCGCCTTCGTGCCGCCGCCGCCGCCACCCTGTTCCTGTTCGTAGTAGCTGACGCCGCCGGCGGCGCCCTCGAGGAAGCCGTTGAACGCGCAACCCGGCGTGCCGTCCATCTTGCCGCAGTAGTCGAGGCGGAAGACGCCGTACGGATTGCCGGTGCTCGCCGGCGCGGTGGCGCTCAGGTTCACCGAGATGATCGCGCCCGGCGTTTCCGGATCGTCGATCCAGATGCGCGCGCGCATCGGCTCGGTGTTGCTGGTGCGCGTGGAGTTCACGGTCGCCGTCGCGAACGCGCTGGCGCCCGTGGCGGTGTCGGACGCGCCGCGCGCGTTCGGATCGCACTTCTGCATGTCGACCAGCGCGTTGTACGCGCCGTCGTTCACCAGCGCGTCGGGGCGCATGGCGCTCATGATGCAGGTGATCATGTTGACCTGGCCGATGCCGCGCGAGGTGGCGTCTTCGACGTAGCTGTGCTGCGGGTCGGTGTTGTAGGCGGAAGTCGTCGGCGGCGCGGCGAGCGCCGGCGCGGCATTCGTGAGGGCGATGGCGAGCGTGGCCAGCGCGCCGAGAGTGGTGCGTTTCATGTCGGCTCCGGAAAGGTTATTGCGCGTTGGTCGCGGTGACGACGGCGACGGACGAGGGCGTGGCAACGCCTTCGATCGTGGGCTGGACCGGCGGCGGCGCCGGGGGCGGCGCGTTACCGGTCGGGGGCGTCGTGGACGAGGAGCCTCCGCCGCTGCCGCAACCGGCGAGCGCGAGCAGGACGAGGCACGAAGAAACCTTGAGCGAATGCCGCATGGACGAGAACCCTCCTGAGTTTTTGTTGGTCGGGTTCGCGGCAAGCGGGCGCGAATCCGGCAAGCAGGAGGATCGGCGGCGTCCCGCAGCGTCTTGAGGACGGGAAGTTAGAGCGCGGTCACGGATCGCGACCGCGCGTCGTTATGACAGGAACTGCGTCTCCCTCGTCGGGAGCGGAAGACCCGGACCGGAACGGCTCGCCTAGCTGGCTCAGCTTTTCGCGAAGCGGTCCGTGGCCTTCACGAGCTCGCGCGAGATGCCGGGCTCGAACGCCGAGTGGCCGGCATCCGGCACGATGCGCAGGTCCGCTTCCGGAAACGCCTTCTTCAGTGCCCAGGCGCTGCGCACCGGGCACACGACGTCGTAACGGCCCTGCACGATGACGGTCGGGATGTGCCGGATCTTCGGCACGTCGTCGAGCAGCTGCGTCTCCTTCTCGAGCCAGCCGCCGTTCACGAAGTAATGGCACTCGATGCGCGCGAACGCGGCCGCGAACTCGGCGTCCTTCGCGCGCGCGACGTAGCTGGTGTTCATGTGGAAGTACGACAGCGCGCTCTCCCAAACGGACCAGGCGCGCGCCGCTTCGAGCAGCGTGTTGCGATCGGGACTGGTGAGCCGCTTGTAGTACGACTGCATGCAGTCGGCGCGCTCGGCCGCGGACAGCGGCTGCAGATAGTCCTCCCAGAGGTCGGGCCACAGCTGCGCCGCGCCTTCGGGGTTCTGATAGAACCACTCGAGCTCGGACCGGCGCAGCAGGAAGATGCCGCGCAACACGAGTTCGGTGACCCGCTCGGGGTGCTTCTGGGAATACGCGAGCGCGAGTGTCGAGCCCCACGAGCCGCCGAACACCTGCCACTTGTCGATGCCGAGCTTCTCGCGGATCGCCTCGATGTCCGAGACGAGATGCCACGTGGTGTTGTCCTCGAGGCTCGCCGCCGGTCTGCTCTTGCCGCAGCCGCGCTGGTCGAACAGGACGATGCGGTATTTCTTCGGGTTGAAGAAGCGGCGCATCTTCGGATCCGTGCCGCCGCCGGGGCCGCCATGCAGGAACACGACCGGTTTGCCTTTCGGGTTGCCGCTTTCTTCGTAGTAGATCTCGTGGACGGGCGAGACCTTCAGGAAGCCGGTGTTGTACGGCTTGATCGCGGGGTAGAAGTCGCCGGCCTGGCGCGCGGGCAGCGCCGCCGCGGCTTTCGCCTTCGGTGCCGGCTTCGCCTTCGCTTTGACCTTCGCCTTCATCTTCGTCTTCGTCTTAGCCATGTTTTCCTCCGGCGAGCATCGGGCCGAGCGGCGAACCGCCGACCAGGTGCATGTGCAGGTGATAGACGACCTGTCCGCCATGTTGGTTGCAATTGACGATGAGCCGGAAGCCGTTCTCCGCGATGCCTTCCTTCTTCGCCAGGTCGCGCGCGACGACGAACATGTGACCGAGCGTGCGCTCGTCGTCGTCGCTGACGTCGTTGACGGTCGGGATCGGCTTGTTCGGAACGATCAGCACGTGCACGGGCGCCTGCGGCGCGATGTCCCGGAACGCGGTGACGCGTTCGTCCTTGTGCACGATCGTGGCCGGAATTTCGCCGGCGACGATCTTCTCGAAGAGGGTGGCCATGGGCCAGAGGATACATCCATAATCCGCGCCTTGAAGCTCAACTTCGACACCCTGCGCACGCACCTCGACGGTGATCCGGCGCGCGCCTATCTCGTGACCGGTGACGAAGGCCTGCTGGTGGGCGAAGCGGCGGACGCGATCCGCGCGCGCGTGAAGCGCGCCGGCTTCGACGAACGCGAAGTCCACTTCATCGAACGCGTCGCCGACTGGGAAGGCGTGCGCGCCTCGTCTAACAACCTGTCGCTGTTCGGCTCGCGCAAGCTGATCGAGCTGCGCCTGCCGTCGGGCAAGCCGGGCACCGGCGGCTCGAACGCGATCGTCGAACTGCTGCGCGATCCGTCACCCGACAACGTCTACCTGATGATCACCGGCAAGCTCGAGCGCGAGTCGCAGAGCGCCGCGTGGGTCAAGGCGTTCGAGGCCGCGGGCGCGTGGCTGCCAGTGTGGCCGGTCGAGGTGGCCAGGCTGCCCGCGTGGCTGCGCACGCGCGCCGCGAAGCTCGACCTCGAGCTCGACGACGACGCGGTGCGTTCCATCGTCGAGCGCACCGAGGGCAATCTGCTCGCCGCGCACCAGGAGCTCGAGAAGCTGCGGCTGCTGGTGCCGCCGTCGTCGGGCAAATCGCGCATCGACGCCGCCACCGCGCAGGCGGGCCTCGGCGACAGCGCCCGCTTCGACGTGTTCCAGCTCGGCGAAGCCGCGTTGTCCGGCGACGTGCCGCGTGCGCTGCGCATCCTCGCCGGCCTGCGCAGCGAAGGCGTCGAGCCGACGCTGGCGCTGTGGTCGCTGTCGCGCGAGATCAAGAACGCCTGGGGCACGACGCACAACGAGGGTTACAACGCGCGCAGCTGGCAACGGCCGTCCGCCGCGCTCGAGAACGCGAAGCGCCGTGCCGGCAAGCTGCCGTACGCGCGGCTCGCGGTGCGCACGTCGCGCGCCGACCGCATGATCAAGGGACAGCAGCGCGGCGATGCCTGGGACGAGATGTCGCTGATGATCATCGAGTTCGCGGGCCGCCGGTCGTTGCCGCTGGCCGGGACGCGCGCCGCTTGAACAGCCCCGCCGCGAATCCGCCGGACGCCGGCCCGATGGGCATCTTCGGCGGCACGTTCGACCCGATCCACTACGGCCACCTGCGCACGGCCTTCGAGTTGTGGCAGACGCTGAAGCTCGCGGAAGTGCGCTTCATGCCGTCGGGCAATCCGCCGCATCGCGTCCGCACGCTGGCCGAGGCCGCGCTGCGCGTGCAGATGGTGCGCGCCGCGGTCGCCGACCAGCCGGCGTTCGTCGTCGACGACCGCGAGGTCCGGCGTGGCGGCGCGTCCTACACGTTCGACACGCTGACCGAGCTGCGCGCGGAATTCCCGCAGCGCTCGTTGTGCCTGCTGCTGGGAATGGACGCGTTCCTGGGGCTGCCGGGCTGGCATCGCTGGCGGGAGCTGTTCGACCTGGCGCACGTGGTCGTCGCCCACCGGCCGGGCTGGAAGGCGCAGACGCAGGGCCCCCTGGGGGAGCTGATGGTCGATCGGGGGACCGGGGCCGTGAACGACCTGCATCGCTCGCCGGCGGGTCGGATCTACGTCCACGCGGTGACCCAGCTCGAAATATCCTCGACAGAATTGCGGCAGATCATCGACGCGGGCCGCGATCCGCGGTACCTGGTTCCCGACCCGGTCCGCGAGATCATCCGCGAGTCCGGGTGTTATGCTCGGCCCCGCTGATCGCACGACTCCCGGAGAGAAATGACCCCGAAAAAAACCGCTCGCCGGGCGCCAACCCCGGCCAAGTCTTCCGTCCCGCAGACCCTGTTGCGCCTAGTCAATGCCGCGCTCGACGACATGAAGGCCGTGAACGTCAAAGTGATGGACGTCCGGCACCTCACCGATATCACCGACATCGTCGTCATCGCCTCCGGCAATTCCGACCGCCACGTCAAATCCATCGCCGATCGCGTGGTGCAACTCGCCAAGCAGAACGACTTCCGCCCGATGGGCGTCGAAGGCGCGCGTGAAGGCGAGTGGGTGCTCGTGGATCTCACGGACGTCGTGGTGCACGTGATGCTGCCGCGCGTCCGCGAGTTCTACGGACTCGAGAAGCTGTGGGAGGACGTGACGCCCCCGGTCGCGGCGGTCGAACCCGCGAGCCCGGCCGCCCGTGGCACCGGCAAGCCCGCTGCCCCGCGTGCCGCCGGCGCTCGACCTCCGGCCGCGCGGGCCCCGCGCCGCAAGACTGCCCGGCCGCGCGCCGCGCGCTGATCCGGCCGATCCGCGCGTGCGGGTGCGCATCCTCGCCGTCGGCACGCGCATGCCCGCCTGGGTCGCGACGGCCTACGACGACTACACGCGGCGCCTGCGCTCCAGCATGCGCATCGACCTCGAGGAGCTGCCGGTCGGCAAATCGAAGGCCGAGGAGGAGAAACGCTTCCTCGACCGCGTCGGCGACGACCACGTGGTCGCGCTCGACGAACGCGGCAAGCCGAAATCCTCGCTCGAGCTCGCCAAATGGTTAGGTGAGCGCCTCCAGGACGGCACACCGCTGTCCTTCGTCATCGGCGGTCCGGACGGCCTGGGCCCCGAGATCCTGAAACGCGCCGCCTGGCGCTGGTCCCTGTCGGCGTTGACCTTCCCGCACGCCATGGTCCGCGTCCTGCTCGCCGAACAGCTGTATCGCGCGCATTCCGTCCTGCACAATCACCCCTACCATCGCGAGTGATCGGTCGACCAGGGGGGTCGGTGCCAGAACAAGAAAGAGAATCGCGGCCGGTGCTGCGGCTGGCCTCGGCGTCGCCGCGCCGCCGCCAGTTGTTAGACCTGATCGGCGTGCCGCACGTCGTCACGCCCGCCGACATCGACGAGACGCCGCATCCCGGCGAGGCCGCCGGCGACTACGTGATGCGTCTCGCGCGCGAGAAGGCCGTGGCCGTGTGGGCGCGACACCAGGACCTGCCGGTGCTGGCCGCGGACACCACCGTCGCGGTCGACGACCGGATCCTCGGCAAACCGGAATCCGCGGATGAGGCGCGCGACATGTTGCGCCTGCTCTCGGGCCGCTCGCACTTCGTGCACACCGGCATCGCGCTGCACAGCGCGCGCGGTGTCGAGGTCGACATCTCGTCGACCGACGTCGAGTTCGCCGAGATCACCGACGACATGATCCGCGCGTACTGGGACAGCGGCGAGCCGCAGGGCAAGGCCGGCTCGTACGCGATCCAGGGACTCGGCGCCGTGTTCGTCAGCGACATCGCCGGCAGTTACACCGGCGTCATGGGACTGCCGCTGTTCGAGACCGCGGCGCTGCTGCGCTATCACGGCATCGGCGTCTGGCACGGGAAGGCGTGAGCGCGCGATGACCACCGAAATCCTCATCAACGTCGCGCCGCGCGAGAACCGTGCCGCGCTCATCGAGAACGGCGTGTTGACCGAGCTGTTCGTCGAACGGCAGAGCCGGCGCGGCATCGTCAGCAATCTCTACAAGGGGCGTGTGCAGCGCGTGTTGCCCGGCATGCAGGCCGCGTTCATCGACGTCGGTCTCGAGCGCACGGCATTCCTGCACGCGGCCGACATCGCGACGACGGCGTCGAAGACGGCCAGCCCCGACAGCACGCTGATCGGCGCCGGGCCATCGGTCGACGACATCCGCAGCCTCGTCCGCGAAGGCGACGACATCCTCGTGCAGGTCGTGAAGGATCCGATGGGCACGAAGGGCGCGCGCCTGACGACGTTCGTCGCGTTGCCTTCGCGGTTGATGGTGTACATGCCGCGCGGCGAGGGCGTCGGCGTCTCGGCGCGCATCGACGACGAAGCCGAGCGCGCGCGGCTGAAATCGCTGGTCAGCGACTGCGTGCCGCACAACGCGAGCGGCGGCTACATCGTGCGCACGGCGGCGCAGGGCGCGACCGCCGACCAGATCCGCGAGGACATCCAGTATCTCGCGCGGCTGTGGCAACACGTGCGCGAGCGCGGCCTGCTCGCGCAGGCGGGGCAGCTCGTGTACGAGGACCTGCCGCTGCCGACGCGCATCCTGCGCGACGAGCTGGCGCGCGGCGTCGACCGCGTGCTCGTCGACAACGCCACGTCGCACGCGCGCATGCTGGAGTTCGCGGCCAGCTTCATGCCGGGCAGCACGACTGCCGTCGAACTCTATTCCGGTGCCCGACCGATATTCGATCTGCACGGCATCGAGGAGGAGATCGGCAAGGCGCTGGAGCGCAGCGTGTCGCTGAAGTCCGGCGGACACCTGGTGATCGACCAGACGGAGTCGATGACCACGATCGACGTGAACACCGGCGGTTTCGTCGGACACCGCAACCTCGAAGACACGATCTACCGCACGAACCTCGAGGCCGCGGTCGCGATCGCGCGCCAGCTGCGGCTGCGCAACCTCGGCGGCATCATCATCATCGACTTCATCGACATGACGGACCCGGCGCACCGCACCCAGGTGCTGGAGGCCCTGCAGCGGGCCCTGGCCGGCGATCACGCCCAGACCCACATCGCCAGCGTGTCCTCGCTGGGCCTCGTGGAGATGACGCGCAAACGCACCCGGGATTCCCTGGAACATTTGCTTTGTGCGCCGTGTCCCAGTTGTGAAGGCCGGGGCTTCGTGCGGACGCCCGAAACGGTGTGTCACGAAATCTTCCGCGAAATTGTGCGTCAAAGCAGGCAGTTCCAGAGTCGTGAGCTGCTAATTTTGGCCCACCAGAACGTGATCGACCGCCTGCTGGACGACGAGTCCGCGGTGCTCGCGGAGCTCGAGCACCAGGTCGGGCGGCCGATCAAGCTGCAGGTGGAAGCGCTGTACGGCTTCGATCAATACGACGTGGTGCTGGCCTGATGAGGTGAGATGAGCGACACAGCCCTCAATGCGATGAAACGCACGGCGCTGGTCCTCTTTTGCCTGGTGCTCCTGGCGACGTTGACGATGGTCTTCACGCGCGTCGTCGCCGCGCGCGTGCCCGAGCAGCGCGCCACCCTCGAGAAGCTGATCACCGACCGCACCGGCCTCGCCGTGCGTTTCGACAACGTGCACCTCGCCTGGGGGCTCGACGGCACCAGCGCCGTGTTCACGCGCGTCGAGCTGACGGATCCGAAGGCCGGCCGCGTGCGCGTCGTCGCGCCGGAGCTGCGCGTCGAGTTCGACACCTGGGATTTCCTGCGCCACCAGCAGTTCTCGCTGGGGCACGTCACCGTCTCGTCGCCGGACATCGAGATCGTCGAGCCGGAAGACGTGGTCGCAGCCGCGATCCCGGCGCCGAAGAAGAAAGCCGCCGGCGGCGTCGCGGCGCCGGTTCCTGCCGCGGACGAAGCCGCAATGGTCAGACGCGCCACGTCGTGGGCGCTGCTGATGCCGAACGGCCGCATCGAAGTCGAAGGCGCGCGCGTGCACCTGCGGCGGCAGGGGGAGTCGGCGAAGACGCAGACGGCCTCGTTCACGCTCAGCCAGGCGATCATCAGCCGCGGGCCCACGAGCTTCAATGCGTACGGCACGATGCTGCTGTCGCAGGATGTCGGCCAGTCGCTGTTCGTGTCGGCGAAGTTCGACAATCTCGCGCCGCGCTCGCGCGTGTCCGGCGAGCTGCGCGTCATCGCGCGCCGCGTGTTCCTCGAGAAATTGCGGATGCCCGGCCTGCGTGGCCGCGGCACGCTGGACGCGAAGATCACGCTGGCGAACGGACTGGTCGCGGGCGGCACGTGGACGGCGAACGCACGCGAGCTCGCCTTCGGCGACGACGGTGCGCGCTTCGATCACGTCACGTTCGGCGGCACGTTGAGCCGCGACCACGGCGACCTGCTGCTCGATTTCAGCGACGTGCAGCTGACGCGCGGCGCGCGCCTCGAGCGCGCACCGAAGCTGGCGGCGCGACTCTCGCTGGAGCCGGGCACGACGCGCATCGCGCGCACGACCGTCGACGCCGCGCGCCTGCCGTTCATGGCGGCCGAGCTCGCGGCCGGCGTGCTGGCGCCGCAGCTCGCGGACGCGTTGCCCGAATCCCGCGGCGGCTGGGGCGCGACGGCGGGCGAGCTGCACGACGTGCATTTCGATTCCGGCAAACGTCGCCGTCATCCCGATGCCTGGGCGTTCAGTGCGCGCATGGAGAATGCCGAGTTGACGCGCGCGACCGACCAGTCGCGGCTGACGCAGCTCGCGGCACGCGTGACGATCGACGCGCGCGCGGTCAGCCTGGAATTCGATCCGCAGGTCGCGGCGACGCTGCGCCTCGGCGCCATCGCCGAGCCGCGCCCGCTGACGCTGGCAGGAACGTTGGGCGTGTCGCGCGGCATCGCCGGCGCGGCTGCGGACGGAACGACGCTGGCGCTGCGATTCGGCGACCTGCGCATCACGAGCGGCGCCACCACGCTCGCAGCCAATGGCGCCTGGGACGACGCGGCGCGAACGGTGCCGCTGGACGTCGCCCTCGCGAATGTCGATCGCGCGCTGATGGCGGACGCCTGGCGCCTCGCGAACGACGACGCGCCGGAGCCGGCGCTGCTGACCGGCCTCGCCGCGGCGAACATCACGGAAGGCCGGGTCGCGCTGCTGCCGATGCGCGACGCCGGCGCGCTGGTCGCCGACTGGTCGCGCTCGCGCGGCACGCTGAAGCTCGACGCGCTCGCCTCCGCGGGCGACGACGATGCGCGGCTCACGGACGGCCGCGGCACGCTGGCGTTCGCGCGCGGCGCGGCGCAGCTGCGCCTCACGCAGGGCAAGATCGAGGATTTCACGTTGACGACCGCGCGCATCGACTGGCCCGCGAAGGGCGCGCCGCGGTTGACGGCGTCGCTCGGCGGTCTGCTGGAATCGCCGTTGCTGGCGAAGACGCTGGCCACGCAGGGCCTCGCGGGCTTGAAGGGGCAGGTGATGCTCGACGCGGAAGCGCGCGGGGACCGCGAGATGCGGTCGCCCGATGCGTGGCGCGTGACGGCGCGGCTCGCGGACGCGAGCGTGCCGCTGGGTCGTGGCGTGCCGCCGCTCGAGAAACTGGCGGGTACGTTGCGATATGCGGATGGACAGCTGCGCGGACTGTCGCTAGACGGCACGTGGTTGGGCGGTCCGGTCGAGATCGAGTCGCGCCGTTCGCCGCGCGCACAGTTGACGCTGGCACTGAATGGCACCGCGGACGCGGCGCCGGTGCTCGGGTTGTGGAGTGACGCGCCCGTCACAGGCAAGGTCGCCGGTCAGCTCGCGTGGAGCGGAACCGCGCTGCGTGCGGAGGCGGATGCGCCGTGGCGGCTGGCGCTGGCCAGCAATCTCGTCGGCGTGCAGAGCGATCTGCCGGCGCCGTTCGACAAGGCGCGGGCGCGGGCGCTGCCCGTCGAGGCGGAGCTGCGGCTCGAGGGGGACGGCATCCGCGAATTCTCCGTCGCGGGACGAGACGTATCGGTGCGCGGCGAGCTGCAGGCCGGCGCGCTGCGCGTGCACTTCGAACTACCCGGCGTCGAGGGCGACCTGCGTCGCGCCGCCGCCGCCGGCGCGAAATCCGATCTGTCGATCGACCACCTCGAGACGCGTCGCGCGCCCGCCGCGCTGGCGGCCGCGGCGGCGATGTTGCCCGCGAACGGCGTGTTGTCGCTGAACGTTGCGGACCTGCGCCAGGCCGACCGCAGCCTCGGCGCGCTGCGTGCCGACGTCACCCGCACGGCGAGCGGCGTCGCGTTCTCGTTCGAATCCGCGGAGCCGGCGCTGCATCGCCTGTCCGCGCAGGGCACGTGCGACGAGGGGAAGGCGCGTTGTCGCGCCGATTTCACCGCCGACACCGCGCACCTCGCGTCGCTGCTGCACGGTGTGTCGCTGCCGGCGCAGTTGCCCGCCGAGCGGCTGCGTGCCAGTGGCGAGTTGTCGTGGCCGCTGTCTGCCGAGGATCTGACCACCGTGATCGACGGACACTTCGACGTCGAGACCGAGGGTCATGACTCGACGCACCAGCTCGTCGCGAACGCTGTGCTGGCGAACGGCCAGATTCAGCTCGAGAACGTGCAGGGCACCGGCCCCGACGCCGACCAGGTGTTCCGCGGCAGCGGGCGCGTCGGATTGGTCGAACGCGACTACGACTTCACCGTCGACTACGAACGCATCACTGTCGCGGCCGCCGCCGTGCCGACGCCGGCGCGCGCGCGGCTCGCCCGCGCGTGGAATGCGCTGCGCGGCTCGGCCGCCAGGCGCGGCTGGGCTGAGGCTCCCGAGACGAAGCGCGTGCAGCTGCACGGCTACTGGGACTAATGGGGACATTCCTCGTTTCCTAGCAAAAGGGGACAGTCCTCGATCGAAGACCCTCGAGGACTGTCCCCTTTTGCCCGCTGCGCGGGGAAACGAGGAATGTCCCCATTTTCTAGGAAATCAGGAATGTCCCCATTACCATCGCTGCCATGAGGGTAGCCGCCATCCAGATGACGTCGGGGCACGAGATCGACGCGAATCTCGAGTCGGCCGGCCGGTTCCTCTTGGACGCGGCGGCGCAGGGCGCGCAGCTCGCCGCTTTGCCGGAAAACTTCGCCTTCATGGGCCAGAGCCCGGCCGACAAGCGCGCCGTCGCGGAGCCGGACGGTGCCGGCAGGATCCAGGACTTCCTTGCAGAGTCAGCCCGCCGTCTCAAGATATGGGTCGTCGGCGGCACGGTGCCCCTGCGCGAGGCTGCCGATGGTCGCGTCAGCGCGTCGTGCCTCGTCTTCGACGCCGACGGACAACGTGTCGCGCGGTACGACAAGATTCATTTGTTCGACGTGGACGTGCCCGGCAGCACCGAATCGCACCGCGAGTCGGCGCACACGATCCCCGGCCGCGAGCCGCGGCTGGTCGACACGCCGATCGGCAAGCTGGGTCTCGCGGTGTGCTACGACATGCGCTTCCCGGAGCTGTTCCGCGTACTGTCGCGGCAGGGTGCGGACGCGTTCGTGGTGCCGTCGGCCTTCACGGTGCCGACGGGGCAGGCGCACTGGGAAGCGTTGCTGCGCGCACGCGCCATCGAGAACCTGGCCGCGGTGATCGCGCCGGCGCAGTGGGGCCGGCATCCGAACGGGCGCGAGACGTTCGGCGATTCGCTGATCATCGATCATTGGGGCAAGGTGCTCGCGCGTTTGCCCGCCGGTACGGGCTGCGTGGTCGCGGATCTCGACCCCGCCGCCCGCATCGATGCGCGAGCGAAGTTCCCGGCGCTGCAGCACCGGGCCATCTGACGAAGCCAGGATCGAACTGGAACGGAACGACATGAACGCCGCAATGAACACCGAATCGCTGACGATCGCCCGGGAAACCATCCTGCGTCCCGGCGGCCTCGACGACGCGCGCCTCGACCAGGCGCTGTCGCAGGTGATGTCGAGCTCCATCGATTCCGCCGATCTCTATTTCCAGCTGTCGCGCGAGGAGAGCTGGGCGCTCGAGGACGGCATCGTCAAGGAAGGCAGCGCGAGCATCGAGCAGGGCGTCGGCGTGCGCGCCGTCGCCGGCGAGAAGACCGGCTTCGCGTATTCGGACGAGATCGTGCTGCCGGCGCTCGAGGAGGCGTCGCGTGCCGCACGCGCCATCGCCGCCCGCGGCCAGGACCGGTCGATGCAGAGCATCCTGCCGGCCATCGGCCACCATCTCTATCTACCGGTGGACCCGGTCTCCAGCTTCACGTCTAGCGAGAAGGTCGCGTGGCTGGAGCGCGTCGACCGCGAGACGCGCAAGATGGATCCGCGCGTCGTGCAAGTCATGGCGAGCGTGGTCGCCGTGCACGAAGTCGTGCTGGTCGCGAACAGCGAAGGCCACCTGGCCGCCGACGTGCGGCCGCTGGTGCGCTTCAACGTCTCGGTCATCGTCGAGCAGAACGGCCGGCGCGAGCAGGGTTATTCGGGCTCTGGCGGCCGCTTCACGCTGCCCGAGCTCGTGGCCGGAGACAAGCCGCTGGCGCTGGCCCGCGAGGCCGTGCGCCAGGCGCTGGTGAACCTCGACGCGGTGCCGGCGCCCGCGGGCCCGATGACGGTCGTGCTCGGCGCCGGCTGGCCCGGCATCCTGCTGCACGAAGCCATCGGCCACGGCCTCGAGGGCGACTTCAACCGCAAGGGCACGTCCGCGTTCTCGGGCCGCGTCGGCGAACGCGTTGCGTCCGAGCTCTGCACGATCGTTGACGACGGCACGCTGTCGCGCCGGCGCGGCTCGCTGAACATCGACGATGAGGGCACGCCGACGCAGTGCACGACGCTGATCGAGAACGGCGTGCTGAAGGGTTATCTGCAGGACAAGATGAACGCGCGCCTCACCGGTACGAAGAGCACCGGCAACGGCCGCCGCGAATCGTTCGCGCACATCACGCTGCCGCGCATGACGAACACCTACATGCGCGCGGGGCGGTCGGATCCGGGCGAAATCATCGCGTCGGTGCAGAAGGGCATCTACGCCGTGAATTTCGGCGGCGGCCAGGTCGACATCACGTCCGGCAAGTTCGTGTTCTCGGCCAGCGAGGCGTACCTCATCGAGAACGGCAAGCTCGGCGCGCCGATCAAGGGCGCCACGCTGATCGGCAATGGCCCGGACGTGCTGACGCGCGTCTCGATGGTCGGCAACGACCTCAAGCTCGACGAAGGCGTCGGCACCTGCGGCAAGGAAGGGCAGAGCGTGCCGGTCGGCGTCGGCCAGCCGACGTTGCGTGTCGATGGGCTCACGGTCGGCGGCACGGGCTGACATGTCGGACAGCGCCCGCCCGCCGAGAACCTCGCCCGCGATCTACGCGGCGCTCGGCCTGATGGCGTTCGCGGTCGCCGCGCCGTTCGTCGGCAGCTTCATCCAGGACCTGTCGCCCGACGGGCAGAACGTCATGCTGGGCGCGTTCTTCGGCTGGTCGCTGGCCGGCATGGCCGCCGGCGGGCTCGGTGTGTTCTGTACGGTGGTCGGCGCGTGGCGCGCGCCGCGCTCCGGCCTGACCATCCTCTCGATCGTCATCGCCGTGCTGCTGGTGATCGCGGTGATCAGCGTAATGGCGCTGTTGCTGCACTAGCGGCGAGACGCACGCTTTACGGCGACGCCAGCGACGCCAGCAACCCGGCGCCCCGGCACCTCAGGGATCGACGCTCCACGACCGGCTGTCCAGCCGGCGCAGCTGGATGCCGCTGACCGTCAGTACCAGCGTGGCGTCGTCCTCTCCCTGCGTATGCACCGGCGCGAACTGCCGCGTGGTCGTCGTGCGGTCTTCTCGGTAATGCACGCGCACGGTCCAGGGGCGCAGCCAGTCGCGGGTCACGGTGAAGTCGTTGCGCGTGACCGCCGTGGCGAGGCCGAGCAACGCGACGTTGCGTGTCGCGGCCGTGACGTACGCGCAGAACTCCGGCTTGCCGCCGTCGAACTCGGCCGGCGGATCCGCGGTGCGATCGCGGATCGAGACCTCGAGCTCGTCGGCGAGCCGGGCGCAATACGCGTCCATGCGCGCATGCAGGGACAGCGTCTCCATGTCGTCGAGAAAGCGGCTGGCGTTCCCGGCGGACAGCGCCCACGAGCAGGCGCCGTAGAAACCGGTGATGGCGAGCACGATCAAAGCGGCGATTGTTTTCATTCGTACGAATTACCCGAGTGCCGGAAATACCTTACTCGGGCGCACTATCCCGAAGCGCGGACGACAGGGATGTCGGCAAAGTGCGTCAGAATTTTGTAGCGAAGGGATTCGCGCCGCGCCTACGCACTTATCAGACGCGAACATAATGAAGTGCGCGTTTTGCGACATTGGAAATCCTGAGACTTCCGGCACACCATGCGCTCCACGGTCTTCAGCAAACTGCATATGCGTTCGATCGAGAGCGCAGTCAATCACGGAGCAACGAGCGATGCGCAACGACACAGCGGCCAGCGGCGAATTCCGGATCAACCTCCCGCCCGACGTTCTCGCCGAGATGCGTCGCAATACGGGCAATTCCGCCAACCCGATGCAAGTGGACGGTTTCCGTCTCGGCATCTTCGGCCGGCTCCTCAAGCTGGTGACGGGCGGCCGCCGCTAACGATTCGAGGCACAGGTCTAATAAAGAGGGCGCGCGGAACGATCCGCGCGCCCTTTTTATTTTCGTGACCGTGTATCCGGATGGCTAACGCGTGCCGCTCGCGGTCTCGTCGTGGCCCGCGTCGTCGTCCGCTTCCTCACCCGCATCTTCGTTCGCCGCATCCGCGCTGACGCGCGGCAGGTCGTCGTGCGTGTCGGCGAGATGTTCGGCGGCGTGGTCGTCGACGTAGAGGATCTCGTGCTGGCCCATCGTGACGACGTCGCCGTCACGCAGCGTGTGCCGGCGGACGCGCTTGTCGCGGATGACGATGCCGTTCGTGCTGTTCAGATCCTCGAGGATCGTCACGCCGTCGCTGGTGGTCGTGAACTGGCAGTGATGGCGGCTGATGAACTTGCTGTCGATCTGCAGATCGTTGTCGGGTGTGCGGCCGATGACCTTGCGGCCGGGCACGAGGTGCAGCTCGGCGATGGCCTTGCCCTCGGTCGACAACACGAGCTTCGAGAGGATCTTCGGCGCGCGGTCGCCGTTCGCGGTCGACACCTCGGGGCGCTGCTTCGCCGCGATGGTGCTCTTGCGCCGCGAGAACTCGACCCAGCCCAGCTCGCCGACCGCGGACGTGACGTCCGCGAGCGTGACCTCGGCGCGCGATTCGTTCGACGCCGCGATCATCGCGGTGTCGCACAACGTGTTGACGAGGCGCGGCACGCCGCCGGTGAAGCGGTACAGCTCCGCGAACGTGTCGTCGGCGAAGATCTGGCGGCCCTCGGAGCCGGCGACGTCGAGGCGGTGTTCGACATACGGCCGCAGGTCTTCGTTCGACAGCGCGCCCAGGTGGAACCGCAGGCGCACGCGTTGCGCGAGCTGTACGAGCTCGGGCGAATCCAGTTTTTCGTTCAGCTCCGGCTGGCCCGCGAGGATGATGCGCAGCACCTTCTCCTTCGTGGCCTCGATGCCGGACAGCAGCCGCACTTCCTCGAGCACCTTCAGCGAGAGGTTCTGGGCCTCGTCGATGATCAGCAGCACCTTGCGGCCGGCCGCGTACTGCTCGATCAGGAAACTGTTGATGGTCGCGATGAGCTCGGCCTTCTTCATCTTGAAGGGCGAGAACCCGAACTGGACCAGCACCGACTGCAGGAACTCGACCGCGCTCACCTGCGTCTGGTTGATCTGCGCGATGACCACGTCGGAATCCAGCTGGCGCAGGAAACTTTCGATCAGCGTGGTCTTGCCGGCGCCAATCTCGCCGGTGATCACGACAAACCCATCCGTGAACCAGATGGTCGACTCCATGTACGCCTTCGCGCGCGCGTGCGCCCGCGACAGGAACAGGAACTGCGGATCCGGACTGAGCCGGAACGGCAGCTCGCGGAGTTTGAAGTTCTCGAGGTACATCGCTGGCGGCGATATTACGGTAAAGCCGGCGCCGGGCCGAGAAAACCGGGGGTTTGCCTTACCGAAGTGCGAGCCAGGTCCGGCGGTCGACGCGTCCCAACACCTTGAAAGCACGCTTGTCCCGGCGCGCGGCCGTAGGCTCGCACAGGGTCAGATGGCCGAGCTTTCGGCCCGGGCGCGGCGTCTTGCCGTAGTCGTGCCAGTGCAGTCCGGCCTCGGCGAGCAGCGGATCGCGGTCCGGCAGCTCGCCGATGAGGTTGATCATCGCCGAGTGGCCGCGCGCCGCCGTGCTGCCCAGCGGCAGGCCGGCGATGGCGCGCACGTGGTTCTCGAACTGGCTGGTGACCGCGCCTTCGATGGTCCAGTGCCCGGAGTTGTGCACGCGCGGCGCCATCTCGTTGGCGATCAGCTTGCCGCGCTTCACGAAGAACTCGATGGTCAACACGCCGACGTACTGGAAGTGTTCGAGCAGCTTCTTCGCGGCGCGTTGCGCCTGGCGGGTGAGCGCGGCGTTGCCGTAGGGCGCGCGGGTCAGACGCAGGATGCCGTCGCGGTGCACGTTGAGGTTGAGTGGATAGAAGGCGATGTCGCCGTCGGCGCCGCGCACGGCGATCACGGAGACCTCGGCGTCGAACGGCACGAGGTTCTCGTAGATCAGCGGCACGGTGCCCGATCCGGAGCCGACGAGTGCGGCCCAGGCGGCATCGAGATCGGCCGGCTTGCGCAGCACGAACTGGCCCTTGCCGTCGTAGCCGAGCCGGCGCGTCTTCAGCACGCCGGGCAGGCCGACCAGCCGAACGGCGGCGTCCAGCGATTCGCGCGAATCCACCGCCGCGTAGTGCGTGGTCGGGATGCCGAGCAGCTCGAACGTGCGCTTCTCGCTGATCCGGTCCTGCGCGGCGGCCAGCGCGCGTGTCGGCGGCGAGATTCGCGCCTTGCCGGGCAGGCCTTCGAGCGCCTCGACCGGGATGTTCTCCCAGTCGAAGGTGACGACGTCGCAGCGCTCGCTGAGCTCGCCTAACAACTTGCGGTCGGTCAGCTCGCCCGACAGGATCGGCGCGAGCTGCCCGCCGGGCGTCTTCGCGTCCTTGTCGAGGAACAGGAAGTCGAGTCCGAGTGGATAGCCGGCGAGGGCCATCATGCGGCCGAGCTGGCCGGCGCCGACGATGCCGACGGTCATGGGAAGAGGGCCATCAGGCCGATTTCGACGGATCGCCGATGGCCAGCACCTTCGCCGTCTGGTCGCTGCGGAATTTCTTCAGCGCGGCGTCGATCTCGGGACGCGTGATGGCGAGGATGGAAGCGGCCGCGAGACCGGCGTTGGTCGCCCCGGCGACGCCGATCGCGAACGTGGCGACGGGAATGCCCGCCGGCATCTGCACGATGGACAGCAAAGAGTCTATGCCGTTCAGCGCCTTCGACTGCACCGGCACACCGAGCACGGGCAGCGTGGTCTTCGACGCCACCATGCCGGGTAGATGGGCGGCACCGCCGGCGCCGGCGATGATCACCTGGATGCCGCGCGACTGCGCGGACGTCGCGTATTCGAACAGCAGGTCGGGCGTGCGGTGCGCGGAGACGACGCGCGTCTCGTGCGGAACGGCGAGTTTCTCGAGCGCCTCGGCCGCGGCGCGCATCGTCTCCCAATCGGAGGACGAGCCCATGATGATGCCGACCAGTGGTTTCATCGCGAAATACTATCAAACAAGGTCCGCAGGGAGCGGAACAACTCGCGCGACGCGGCTTCGCGACTGCCGGAATCGACGCGCGCGCCATTGGCCTTGTCGACGAGCGTCTTCAGCGCCTTGCGATCGGCTTCCGGATGCCACTTCAGCAATTCGTCCAGCGCCGGCGGACCTTCCGTCAGCAGGCGCGCACGCCAGGCCTCGACGCGTTTGTGCTGTTCGGCATCGATCTGCGCGCCGCGGGATTTCGCATCCAGCGCGGCTTCGAGCGGCACGGCATCGACGTCGCGCATGAGCTTGCCGATGTACTGCCGCTGGCGCGCCAGTCCGCCGCGCGCGGTGATGCGCTTCGCCAGCACGATCGCGTCGAACAGCCGTTCCGGCAGTCCGAGCGCCGCGAGATCGGATTCCTTGAGCGCAATCAGCCGCGTCCCCAGGTCCTGGGCGGCCGCCGCCTCGCGCTTGCGCGCGCTCTTGCTGGGGCGGCCATCGAAATCCGGCATTTCCTCGTCGTCTTGCATCGTACAATTCTGCCATGCAAGCAGTGGTTCCAACCCAGCAAGAGGTCGATGGCAGCCGGATTCCGGAGCTCGAAGGCATCGTTTCCGAGTCGCTGAAGAAGGCGAAGGCGCTCGGCGCCACGCAGGCGGAAGCCGACGTCAGCCTGCAGAAGGGTCTCACCACCACCGTCCGGCTGGGCGAGGTCGAGACCGTCGAATACCAGCGCGACCGCGGCATGGGCATCACCGTGTACTTCGGCAAGCGCAAGGGTTCGGCGAGCACCGCCGACCTGTCGGCGCGCGCCGTCGCGGAGACGGTCGAGAAGGCCTGCGACATCGCTCGGTACACCGCCGAGGACGAATGCGCCGGCCTCGCCGATCCGGAAGAGCTGGCGCGCCAGATCCCGGATCTCGATCTCGACCATCCCTGGGAGATTTCGCCGGAGGACGCCGTCGAGTCGGCGCGGGCCTGCGAGGCGGCGGGCCGCGCCGTGGATTCGCGCATCACGAATTCCGAGGGCGCCAGTGTCGGCAGCCACCGGGGCGTGCGCGTGTACGGCAACTCGCACGGGTTCCTCGCGGGATATCCTTCCAGCAGTCACAGCGTGAGCTGCGTGCTGCTGGCGCAGGCCGGTGACGACATGCAGCGCGACTACTGGTACTCGTCGGCGCGCGATGCGCGCGATCTCGAGTCGGTCGCCGACATCGGCCGCAAGGCCGGCGAGCGCGCGGTGGCGCGGCTCGGCGCGCGCAAGATCGCGACGCAGAAGGCGCGCGTCCTGTACTCGCCGGAGGTCGCGCGCGGGCTGATCGGGCATTTCCTCGGCGCGATCCGCGGCAGCAGCCAGTACCGCAAGAGTTCGTTCCTGCTCGGCGCGGCGGGGCAGCAGGTGTTTCCTTCGTTCCTCGAATTGCGCGAGCGGCCGCACCTGAAGAAGGCGCTGGGCAGCGCGCCGTTCGACGGCGAAGGCGTGCGCACGCGCGATCGCGAGCTGGTGCAGGACGGGGTGTTGCAGGGCTACGTGCTGGGTAGTTATTCGGCGCGGAAGCTGGGCCTGAAGACCACGGGCAATGCCGGCGGCACGCACAACCTTCTCGTGGAATCGAAGCAGGGCGGTCGCGACGTGAGCGCGCTGCTGCGCGAGCTCGGCACCGGGCTGCTGGTGACGGAGCTGATGGGGCAGGGCGTGAACGGCGTGACCGGCGATTATTCGCGCGGCGCGTCGGGGTACTGGGTCGAGAACGGCACGCCGACGTATCCGGTGCACGAGATCACGATCGCCGGGAATCTGAAGGACATGTACAAGAACATCGTCGGGTTGGGGAACGATGTGGACGTGCGCGGTGGCGTGCGCTGCGGGTCGATCCTGATCGGCGAGATGACTATTGCAGGGGAATAGGGGACGGACCCTATTTCCGTTGTCACAATCGAAAAAGGGTCCGTCCCTACTCTTCGACCAGATCCCGCAGCGTGGTTTCTCCACAGCTCTTCCGCCAAGCTGCATCCATCGTCGCCGCGATCTCGTCCACCGCCGGTAGTTTGAGATTCCGCGGCGCCACCTGGCCGGCCTTCTCGTTGCGAGCGATGTCCATGATCTCCTGGATCGGGATGCTGCCGAGATCCCGCGCCGGCAGCATCTCGTCGTCCGTCACGGTCAGCAGGTGCGCGGCCTCGAGCGCCGACACGATGCGCGAGATCGCGATGCCCGGCATGCCGAGCTCGTGCGCCAGGCTGTCCACCGACCAGCGCTGCTTGCCGTCCTGGTAGGCCCGCGCGATCAGGTACATCACCTTCAGCGTCAACGTCTCGCGCTGCACCGCCGACAGCCGCAGCTCGACGAGGCCGAGCCGCAGGTAGTGCCGGTTCTGCACGTAGAACGACAACTGCGCGCCGATCAGCAGGATCAGCCAGCCGAAATACGTCCACAGCAGCGTCGCGACGATCAGCGCGAAACCGGCGTACACGACCGACAGGCGCGTCGAATACACGACCAGCGCCGTGAACAACTTGCCGACCACGGCCCACAACACACCCGCCGACGCGCCGCCGATCA
>Ga0335075_10000899_pt1 | contig 50363 bp, 40 predicted proteins | sample Lox_Sample_24_FD_206723 | JGI IMG/M metagenome (GOLD analysis project Ga0335075, IMG submission 206723) | Soil microbial communities from Loxahatchee National Wildlife Refuge, Florida, United States - Lox_Sample_2.4 | ecosystem: Environmental > Terrestrial > Soil > Wetlands | place: USA... | reverse complement strand
AGCTTTCGCCAGCGCACTGTTGCATTGATTGGCACGAGCACCTGGAGCCGAGTCCCTTCATCGCTCGGCGCAGCGTGTTGCGGTAGATGCAGCGGTGAGGCGTGACGACCAAACCACTTATTCGCTTGCCTCGCGAGCTAAGCCTCAAGACGCCGAGCCTGCCAAGCCCGGCTTGTCGCCCGACTGGGAGGCCATTGAAGCACCCTTTATTGTGCGACACGAGGACTACTTTTATTTGTTTGTGTCATTCGATCTATGCTGCCGGGGAACGCACAGCATCTATCGCACGAAGGTTGGCCTGATTCGAGTCCTACCTGAGGAGCCAGTTCTCTTCAAATCTCTCCGTATTTTTAGACGGTCAACCTGGATCTGATTGATTCTGCGCGTGATTGCGGGAACGATCGAGACTATTTTGGGGCTGGGCTATCGACATGGCCTTCTTTTGCATACCCATAGGGGGTATATGCATCTATCCTATATCTAAGGAGCTTCAGGGATATGGGAAGCAAATTGAACTTGTCGATTGAGGGCATGCATTGCGCGGCGTGTGTGCGAAGAGTAACGGATGCGCTTTCTGGCGTTGAAGGAGTTGAGGTTGAATCTGTCGAAGTTGGATCAGCTAAAGTCGCGTTTGAGCCGAAGCAGACCTCGCCCGGGCAAATCGCCTCCGCAGTGAACCGCATTGGGTTCTCGGCTCGGCCGGGAAGCGGATCGATAGAGTAGCAAATGTCCAACTTATCTGCAGCCGAGGTGGTGAAAGACAGGGTCGTTCCCTCTGGCGCCACTCTCGAACGAGTGCAAATCCCGGTCACTGGTATGACCTGCGCGGCATGCCAGTCCTTTATTCAGCGGACACTTGCCGGCGAAACAGGGGTGCAGGATGCGACGGTCAACCTGATGTTGCACAATGCAACCGTCACATTTGACCCGCAGGTGATCTCGCCCTCCGGGCTGGTCGAGACGATTCGGCGCACCGGCTATGGAGCGGAATTACCCATTGCCGGCGAGTCGATTCTCGAAGCGCAAGAACGGAATGACGAAGAACAGCTGCGGGAGTATCGCGCTCTGCGTCTGAAAGCTTTGGTCAGCGTTCTGGCCGGAGTGGTTGCAATGATTCTCTCCATGCCACTGATGAGCATGTCGATCACCGGAAGACTGCAGCGGATGAACGATCCATTTATTCGCTGGTCCCTGAGGGTTCTTGATCCGGCTTTGCGCAGGGTGATGCCGTGGCTTTTCTCGATCAGCGGTAACAGCATTCGCTGGTTCCTTTTTGCTCTGTCAGCTTTCATCGTTGGCTGGGCAGGGCGCAGATTTTATGTCAAGGCCTGGTCGGCGCTTCTGCACAAGACGGCGGACATGAATACGTTGGTTGCACTGGGTACAGGCGCAGCTTTCCTTTACTCTGCGGCCAGCACTATCGCGCTGGATTTTTTTGTTGCGCACGGAATTGCGCCCGATGTTTATTACGAGGCCGGCCTTCTGATCATTGCCCTGGTTCTGGTCGGGAATACTCTCGAAAGCCGCGCCAAGGGTAGAACTGCGCTCGCTTTGCGGAAGCTGGTGCAACTTCAGCCGAAGACGGCGCGTGTTCTGCGGGAGGGGAGGGAATACGATCTGCCCCTCGAGGCGATCCAGCAGGGTGACGTCCTTGTTGTTCGCCCGGGCGAGCGTATACCTACCGATGGTGAAGTCGTCGCCGGCAAGAGCAGCGTGGACGAATCGATGCTGACCGGCGAATCGCTGCCCGTCGAGAAGGATGCGCGGGATCGGGTGATCGGGGGCACGCTGAACCAGCGGGGTTCACTGCGGTATCGCGCAACCATGCTGGGATCGGAAGGCACGCTGGCTCAGATTGTGCGGCTTCTGCGCGAGGCTCAGGGATCACGCGCGCCGATCCAACACCTTGCCGACCGCATCAGCGCCGTCTTTGTGCCATCGGTTCTGGGGATTGCTGTTGTGACCTTCGCTGCGTGGCGATGGATGGATCCAGGAGCGGGCATCATGCAGGCCTTTGCTGCGGCGGTAACTGTGCTGGTGATTGCCTGCCCCTGCGCCATGGGTTTGGCGGTTCCCACCGCGGTGATGGCAGCAACAGGGCGCGGAGCAGCGTTTGGGCTGCTCATCAAGGGTGGTGAAGCGCTGCAACGCCTTGAAAAGGTCGATACGGTGGTGATCGACAAGACAGGCACCATCACGGCGGGCCGGCCCGAGGTCACCGAAGTGCTCCTCAATTCAACCGGCAGGTATTCCACGGACGAGGTGCTTCGCATTGCTGCAGCCCTGGAGCGCGCCAGTGAGCATCCATTGGGCGAAGCCGTGGTCCGCCGTGCATCACAGCGCGGCCTGCCGTTGCCTCAGCCTGCGGCCTTCGAATCGCTCACGGGCCGCGGTGTTGTGGGCGTTGTTGAAGGGCACGCAACCCTGATTGGCAATGTAGATCTGATGCGGACGCACAACATCGCAGTTGCGCCTCTCGCGCGGGCTTCAGAGGAGTCCGCAGCCGAGGGACGGACTCCGCTTTGGGTCGCGATCGATGGAGAGCTTGCAGGGATCGTCCTGGTGGCAGATACGGTCAAGCCGGTCTCGATCGAGGCCATTCGACAGCTTCATCGCGCGGGCCTTTCTGTAACGATGCTCACCGGAGACAACGAACAGACGGCGCAGGCCGTTGCGCGCGAAGTGGGAGTGGACGAGGTGATCGCCGGCGTATTGCCACAGGGCAAATTAGATGCGATTCGACGGCTGCAGGCAGAGCATCGCGTGGTAGCCATGGTGGGCGATGGCGTGAACGATGCACCGGCTCTGGCGCAGGCTGATGTGGGCATCACCATGGCAACAGGTTCCGATGTGGCCATGGAGGCGGGCGACGTCACGCTCATGCGCAGTGACCTCACAGGCGTTGCATCCGCCATTGCTCTCTCGCGAGGAACCATGCGCGTGATGCGTCAGAACCTCTTCTGGGCACTCGCCTATAATGTGGTCGGCATTCCCATTGCGGCGGGCATTCTTTACCCCTTCTTCGGACTGCTGCTCAGCCCGATTCTGGCGAGCGCTGCGATGGCTTTCAGCTCGGTCAGTGTTGTCACTAACAGCCTGCGCCTCAGCCGGCTGAAGCTAGCGTGAGGAAACTAATGGTTACTCGAAAATCTGCAGATTCCAACAACTCGATCCACGAATTTGAAGTCCCTGTTGCGGGACGAAAGGCCGTTGCAGTCGATCCTGAAATCAAAGCTTCTAATCTGCGAAGGCTGAGCCGCATTGAAGGCCAGCTGCGCGGCATCCATCGCATGGTGGACGCGGACCGATATTGCCCTGACATCCTTATGCAGGTTTCATCTGTGCAGGAAGCGCTGCGTGCAGTCGCTCGTTCTTTGATGCGCAACCATCTGGCGCATTGCGTCGCCCATGCCATCAAGACAGGGCAGGAAGAAGAGAAAGAGGCCGTGTACGACGAGCTGCTCAACGTGATCTACAAGAACGCTCGCTAGGTGTGAGGCTCGAGAGTTAATCCCGCTTACCCACTCCCCATTGCCTTGTGTTAGTTCATTGATTGCAAAGGGTTTTCCTGCTTTTCGCTTTTGCTTATGTCATTGATTCTCCGTGGTTTTCTGTCCCCGCCTTTCTGCCAGATCACAGATTTTAAAGGGTTTTCTTACGTATTTCCCGCATGTCAGCGGTTGGTTTGCAAGTCAATCTGCCCCCTATCTTCCTCAATCTTTCATCTTTGTTTTGAGGCGAAATTCATGGGTTAGCGCCTTCACTTTTTTTGCATGTCATACAAAACACATTCGTTCGTGCCCGATGGTTGGAGCAGGAGTCGATGTTGCCGAAGACTCAGAACACGGGTCGGAGCGGACTCTCCAGGCAGTTGGGGGGAAAATTTCCCTTTCTTTCAGGATATCAATTTTGAGGTTATCAACTGCATTGGTATGTTATTGACCGGGCTCGGTTTATACATAGATGGGCTTGACAAGGTCCGCAAGACGGCGGTTTCGGATGACTTTGCCAGAAGCCGATCCCGTCTGGCCGCCTTGGCCGGACTTTTTATGGTGGCTTCCGAATTTCGGACTGTGTTTCGCTACGATGACTCCCGTACCTGGAAGTCGACTCGCAGCTATGACGACGCCTTCTCACCCTATATAAATGGGCGTCCTATTCAGATCAATCTCTGGTCCCCGGCAAGCGCCAGTACATCGGACATCCGGCCGGATTTGATACCGGGCAACCCGGCGACAACTGATCTTTAGAAGTGAGACTCCTGGCAATTTTCAGCAATGCCCTAGGAATTCTTCTAGTTCCCATCCTCCAGGGACATGCCTAGACTAAATCCACGCCAGCGTGCGTGCACCGCGTGTACCTATGATCGAGAAAGGGGGGGCAATGTGGCGGAGAATCTCGCAACGGTGCCTTGAACTGGCTTTTTTCGTTTTTGCAATGTCGCTGGCAGCCCAGGATGTATCCTCCCTCCCGATGGCGCCTTCAGCCGTAATGGCAGGCCGCGCGTTGCAGGACTCCACGACAGAGTGGCGGAAAATGCCGTCTGAAGTCGGGCTCAGCGAGATCCCACAGCCCCAATTGCCCGGCGCGATCTACGTCAGTCGTATCAATTACGATCCTGCAATCTATGGCAATTTCAGTATCACGCCGCCTTTTGTCGTCGACAGTTTTAGCCAGAACCAAACCGACGGGATCGGCGCGACATATTCGTTCGAGGACGCGAAGATCGCGTCCCGTTATGCTTCCCCCAGTCTTCCCTCCGGGAACGATGCCACTGGAGCATCTGGCGTGATCGTTCTGCCGGTTGTACCGCCGCAAGCTGATACGAAGATTCATTGGAAAGCCGCTAACCAGGAATCTCTCCTGTCCATCGGGATCATGCACACCTTTAATCTCTGGACTGAGGCGGGGACGCGGGACGCCCTGAATGGACCCTGGCTGGACGATTATCTGCGTTCAGTTTCCGAGTTGCGAGGCTGGAGCGACAGTGACACATTTATGTCACCCTATATTGGCCATTCCATTCAAGGGTCGAGTTTTGGCTTTATCCTGCGCCGGAACGACCCCCAATACCGGACTGTGCAGTGGGGCGACGGCCGGGATTACTACATCAGCCTGCTTCGTTCCATGGCGTTCTCAGCGCTATGGCACGCGGAGTGGAAGATTGGCCCGGCCAGCGAGGCGTCCATCGGAAACGTGATGCTGCACGCTTCGCCGGGATTTATCACCCTGGTTGACACCCCGACGCTGGGTACAGTAGCAATGATCGCCGAGGATGCGGCGGATCGATATTTGATCATGGGGCTGGAGAACAGGACCAGCAACCGTGCGCTGATTATGATGGCACGAAGCTTCCTGAATCCCGGGCGGTCGTTCGCAAACATGATGGCGTTTAAAGTGCCGTGGTACCGAGATACACGTCTCGGAATCATGGGTGACAATCACCTCATACGGAAGCAATTGATAGCGAATTATAAGGCTGGGATTGGAGAAAGGCCGTTTGAGTTCGTGCGCCGACCGCCGGTCACGAGTGACGATGACACTGGCGCCTATCCCAAGGCTGCGCCGATTGAGCTGGCGGCTTACCCCGACTACGAGAGATTTGCGGGGGGTCGGAATTGCATCGGCGGCGGGGGTTCGGGTGCGGTACGGATCAACGACGGCTTGCAGATTGTAAGCGAAGTGAATGGCTGCCTGATCATGGGAATGCCGGCCTACAATGACAGCGCCGATTCGTTGTTCTACGGTTCCGGTCTACGATGGGGTCCATTGGCATGCGATCGGGTCTCGCCTTTTGTAGAGGTGTTATTCGGTGGAAGAAAGGTCACCTACGAGGTCGACAATCCCGCTCTGCGTGAACAGCTTATGAGTGAATGGAACAACGGAGACGGCACCCTTCCCCATTATCCGATGCGCAGCGCCTGGTCCACTGAGGTTGCGGAAAATGGTCCCAGCCTTGCATTGGGCGGCGGCCTGGATGTGGTCGTGAAGCGGCCGTTCACCTTTCGCGTCATCAACGTTGAATACACTCGTAGCTGGATGCCCGACGTAGAAATGATCCAACCCCAGAGTGGAATCCGAATTACGACCGAAGCCGTGCTGCGCATCGGTACATGGTAGGTTCCGGGGATGCGGAAACCTCCTTTTGAGGAGTCGTCACCGCGCGGACTCGCAATCATATTTTCGGGAAACGCAGTAGTTTTGCGAATTTCCGCCGGCATCCCGGATCGCTATGGTGGGTGACATGGAAGGGGCAGCGATGCCGTCGGCCCGCGACTGTCAAGGACGGCAGATGGATGCCGGCGTACAATTTCTGCCACCACCCGTTGCTTCATGGCATTCAGCGCGAATTGCCGTGGCGGCTACAACCTCAACGAGCCGCGAGAAAGTGAAGAAGCCATGACGGAGCTGACACGCACGGCGACGAAGCGCAAGGGGCCGGGTGGCGCCTCGGCCAGGTGTCGCGGTGCGGTCGCGACGATGGTTCGTAATGTCCGATTTCTGTATTTCGTCCTCAAGCATCCAGGAACGCCGTGGTATGCGAGGGTTGTTCTGTGTTTTCCCGTGGCTTATCTTTTCTCACCTGTCCAGCTTCTCCCGAACTTTATTCCTGTGCTGGGGCAGATGGACGATCTGTTTGTGATCTGGGTAAGCAACAAGTTTGTGAGAAGAGCCGTAAATGAAATGGTGATTCAAGACTGCCAAAGCAGAGCCGCGAAAGCCTGCTTCCTGACGGCTCTTTATCGTGGTCCATCCGATTCGAAGGAGATCAGTTGAGGAACTACCGCATGGCAGGACTGGCTAACTCTGATCGCTTTGAGACGGGATACGCAATTGTCCTGATTGCCTATTACCGGGACCCCGCGTAGGAACAGGGGACCGATGAAGGATGCGCAGTCCTGCACCCGATGGGCAGAAACGTCTGAGGGAAGGATGGAGTAACATGACGCTAATTATGGATCGCCCGGCGATTTTATTCCTTTTGGTGTTTGCAACTCTGTGGCTTGCGGCCTGGGCGGGCACGGCATGGCGCGTGCGGCGGCACCCGCTTCCAGACACTATACGTTCAGACTATAACGTTGTTGTAGGAGCTACGCTTACTCTGCTCGGTCTGATCATAGGGTTCACGTTCTCGATGGCGACTACGCGGTACGATCTACGCAAGAGTCTTGAGGAAGAAGAGGCGAATGCCATCGGTACCGAGTATGCCCGCGTAACCTTCCTGCCTGCAGAGGATTCAACCCGCCTGCAGGTCCTGTTGCGGCAATATACCGAACTGCGCATCCAGTTCTATACAACGCGCAATCGAGAGAAGCTAGGGAAAATTAACGCCGACACGGAGAACCTGCAGAATGAGCTTTGGACGATTACTTCAGCCGCCGCGAAGTCCCAGCCCTCGCCGCTGACGGCGCTGGCCGCATCGGGGATGAATGACGTTCTGAATTCGCAGGGGTATACACAGGCCGCGTGGTGGAACCGCATTCCGATTGCGGCATGGATTCTGATGTTTCTTATTGCACTGCTGGCGAACGTGATGCTTGGTTATGGCGCACATGGAAAGGCTCCCGTGCTATCGCTGATCGTGCCGCTTGCAGTTGCCATTTCTTTTTTTCTGATTGCCGACATTGACAGTGCCCGTGGAGGAGTTATCCGGGTTCATCCGCAGAATTTGTATGTCCTGGCTGACAGCCTGAAGGCTCAATAAAGAATGCCGCGGCCTTTCACGGGAAGGGCTTGTTTACGCTTGGGTGCTTTCCTCAATCCGGTGGAGAAGCTTTGATTCACGAAGGCGGGGGACGAAGACTGAGCCTGAAAAAGATCCCCCTTTGCCACGAGGACAAAGGGGGCAGGATGGCAGCTCGATCGCGAAGCACATATCTGTGGTCCGGAATCGGGCATGTGAAACTCAGTGAGGGGCGGTCAATCTGTAAGCCGTGTTAGTTTCCGGCGACCGCTGTTGGAGGCGTCTGAAAAACGAACGTTAGGTCGTTCAACTGAACCTCCTGAAGAACCTGGGCACCGTTGATGCTGATGGTGGACACAGAGGGTTCGTTGTTCTTCTCGGCAACGATCTTCACCGGCACTGTGACCGGAGTTTGGCCTTTGGACGCGAGGGTTAGCTGAGCATTGGATCCGGTTCCGGTCCAGGTCAACTTGATCGGCCCTGCGGGCAACTTTGTGGAACCTACCTGCACGGTTTCCGTCAGAACCACTGTGTGGGAGTTCTTGGCGGCATATGCAGATAACGAAAACAGGACGGCTAGTAAGCCAATGCCTAAACGCTTCATAAAAGGAGTCTCCTTCAATCTTTGGAATGGGATAGTCGGTGTCTTTGCGACTCACTTCAAAGACAGGTCTGGATACTCGCAATTTAAGTGAACCACTTGCACGAAAAAAGCTCCATCGTGTACCAGACGGGACGTACCGAAGCTAAGATGCTGATTTACAGATAGTTAATCGGACATGCAAGTCTTTTGACGGGGCATGTATCATACATAGATCCGGCCGGTTTGAAGCGCAGAAACTGACGAGAGAGCTTACCAGGTCTCCACATCCAGGATTTCCGGAGGCCCGGGGATTCCTTCGATGACGTGAGTTTCGATGACGGCTTCCAGATTCTTCCGGTCCCAGTTTTTGGGGGCTCTGTCGAGCATGGCATTGAGGTAGGTTGGGTTATAAAGAACTTCGCTGGCTGCTTCTGTCCCCTCGCCTAGAATGCCGGCGACGATGATGACGGGCTGGCCGGTCAGGTTGTCGTGAATCCGCGCTACGATCGCATAGTCGGTGGCCAATTTCCGGTCTGGCACCTCCCACTGCAGAGTCCAGAACCTTCGCGGGTTCTTGCGATCGACCAGCATCCTGACGCCATCCCTGACTTCAAACCCGAAGCGAAGGCTCTGCGTAATGCGCATGGTCCAGGCGTTGTCGAATGCTCCGATGAGCACAATGGGGCCCTCGCGCAGCTGGCCAAAGGTAGTATCAGAAGCGGAGAGCACGCGGAAGGCGCCGTGCCGGGGAACGAGCGGGACGATGGTGCGGGCGAGCGTGAGCACATCGGATACATCCAGGCCGCCGGCGATGGGAACGCCGTCCGACGCTGCTTTCTGCCTTTCAACGGAATCAACCGGCTCGCCGAGGCAATAGGTGATCGGGCTTTGGGCGGACGTGATCGGCTCCCAGAAGCGCTCTACATTGGAGGGCTGGCGATGCGGGTGGTAGCGTCCGATGACAATGCCGACGGCTACGGCGAGAAGCAGAGAGACGAGGGTCAGCAGCCAACGACGGCTCCTATGCAAGGCGGACGAACCTGAAGCTTCCGGGTCGGTCGGGTTCGGGGCGGGATCGGTCGCATCGGCTTTCTGTTCGCGCCGGAGTTCATGGTCCGCGCCGGACGCATTTGCCGATGGAGACTCCGGCTCCCGAAACACGGGTACGTAAGAGCCGGCGGACAACTCGACGATCAGCTCGCCGGCGTGGGCCGGATCATAGTAGTACTGGATGAGCCGCCTACGCACCTCAGCGGCGGAGATGCGGACGACGGGATCGAGGTTTACGTCATAATCGGGGTTGCGACCGAAGGCCTCGACGCCTATTGTTCGCTCCTTCAGGTCGGCGCCGTTGCCGAGCAGTGTTTGCTCCACTGTGTAAGCCAGCAGAACCGGGTAACGCTTGCTGTTGGTGAAGAGAGGATGCGCCAGCAGACGATTCAACTGCGCCCGAATTGCTTCCGCGTCGGGAAAAGAGCCTGATCGGAGAGACTCTTTTGCGGCTTGTTGCGACGACGACATTCTGAGCTCCGCAGACAGCGTAATCGCCCCACATGGCGTCTGCCGCGGCTCCTATCCTCCCGGCTATCGGGAGGGACATCGATCGAATCCGAGCGATGCGACCCGGGGAGAAGATGTTACATGTCGATTGGGAAAACGCCTCAAATCCTAAGTTTCTGATATCCGCAAGTCAACCCAACGCAAACTAAGAAGGCCTTAGCACGTATCTTACATTCGGCTGCTTGTGGTGTCCATTTCACATGGAGCATGATGGAAGTCGAAATGTAAGCCGACGCTGATAGAGAAAAATCCAATCCTGGTTGTGAACTTCGTCTGGTTTGTATGCGCCTGGCTTTCTTGACAGCGAGTTGCCGGTGTGGTCCACTTGGTCGCGTAGTTACTTTGTTAGAGAACGTTATAAACTGGGATGTTGAAGGAGCGAATATACGGTGAGACGTTCATGACTACGCGCCGGGACTTCATGAAGATTGCGGCGGCCGCCGGTTTGGTTTGCGCAACTGAGCCGGCTTTCGCTTCCCGCAAGCTTGATATCGGCGTGGGCACATACAGCTATCACAACCTATCCATTGACGACATGATTGTTCAGCTGAACCTGCTGAAGATCAAGCAAATCGAAATGTCGCGTGGGGAGTTCATGCTTTTGAGCCACCCCAAGGCCGAGTTGTTTCGCATAACGAGAGAGAAGCTGGACCGCGCGGGAATTCGGTGCGTGTCGTATTACTCGGCCACCATGAAGAACGACCAGGATGTAGAGCTTGCGATTCAGTTCGCGAAGTTGCTGGGCAGTAGCAATATCACCGGCGACGCTTCAGAAGATGTTCTGAAGCGCATTGACCAGCGCTTGACTCAAGAAGGGCTGACCTTCGGGCTGCACAATCACTACTTCCCGCACATCAAGTTTGCATATGAGAGCCCGCAGGAAGTGTTAAACGCGATCTCGCCGTTATCAAAGACGATGGGCGCTACGGTGGATACGGGCCAGTACGCGATCTGCGGTTATGACCCAGTCCATGCTATTCATATCCTGGCGCCCCGGCTGCGGATGCTGCACCTGAAAGACGTGAAAGCAAAGGACGATGAAGAGAATGTCCTGCTAGGCACGGGAATCGCGCGGATTCCCGAGGTGATGCGCAAGTTGCGTCACATGAAGTTCACCGGACTGGTTGCCGTTGAGTACGAGAAGGAAGGCGACGTCGATCAGGACATGGTGGAACAAATTGCATATGCGAGAAAACTTGCATAACCACGGCTCCTCAATGGCCGGCCCTTGGAGAAATACAATGCGGAAGCTGTTTACTTTTGCTCTGATATCGCTGATGTCCCTGGCTCTTCATGGACAGATGACGCATCCCATACTTCCACTGGGCTCGCCCGCGCCGAACTTTGATTTGCCCGGGGTTGATGGGAAGATGCATCAACTGAGCGACTATGCGAAGAGCAAGGTCCTGGTTGTGATTTTCAACTGCGACCATTGCCCGATTGCGCAGATGTATGAGAGCCGCATTGAGAAGCTCTACGAAGACTACAAGGACCGAGGCGTGGCGGTTGTTGTGATCGAGGGGAACGATCCGAATGCAACGGTGATCAGCGAGCTTGACTCCTCTGATCTAGGCGACACGCTCGCGGACATGAAGATTCGCGCCGCGTATAAACATCTTCACTATCCGTATTTATATGACGGCGCCACCCAGTCTGTGACTCGCGCGTATGGGCCGCAGGCTACACCGCATGTATTTGTCTTTGATCAAAACCGGCGACTGCGCTATGAAGGCCGCTTTGACAACAGCTATCGCATTGAGAAGGTAAGGACGCATGATGCGCAAAACGCGATTGATGAACTGCTTGCGAACAAGCCGGTTCTGGTGACGCATACCGCTGTCTTTGGATGTTCGACCAAGTGGAAGGAGAAGCAGGCGCTGGTCGCAGAGTACAACGAGAAGCTGGATGGGACGCCGGTGACGGTGAGCATGGTGGATGCGGCGGGCTTGAAGAAGCTGCGAGCCAATGCGGGCGACAACTATACGCTGGTTGATTTCTGGGCGACGTGGTGCGGTTCCTGCGTGGCTGAGTTTGCCGATTTGCAAGATACGTTCCGGATGTACAACGATCGGGGTTTCAAGCTGGTGACGGTCTCAGTGAATTCGCCGGATGAGAAGGCGAGCGTTCAGCGGTTTTTGCAGCGAAAGCATGCCACGAGCGAAAACCTTCTATTTTCCTCCGACGATACGGCTACCTTGCAAGCGGCGTTCGATCCTAAATGGCAGTCGGCGGTTCCGTACACGGTGCTGCTGGGACCGAACGGCAAGGTGCTGTTCACCTCTCTCGGTTCGGTCGACATACTGCAGTTGCGCAGAAAGATTCTCGCCGCCATGCCTTCCGACTATATTGGCTTTAACAAGTATTGGGCTGGCCAGTAGTCGGGCCACGCAGTGACGCGTTCGCTGATCGGGCCGGATCCTTGTGTGGACCGGCCTATTTTTATCCACTGGCTTTTGTGAGATGGAGCATTGAGGGCAAGTTCTGGAATGAGACGACTGAAGTTCGCCGCTGTATGGATGCTCTGCGCCGCTCTGCCTTGCGGGGCTGCGGAACTGAACCTGATGCCCTGGCCGTCGCACATCACGCAGCAGCCGGGCGTTCTTGCGTTGAACTATCCTCCGAAGATTGAACTTACCGGTGGAGATGAACGTGTGCACGATGCGTTGATTCGGTTTTCTCATGACCTTGCCGTGCGTACCGGGGCTCCGTTCGATCGACACTTTCCCGGGAATCCGGATGGTCCCCGGTTTGTTATTCACTGCGCCAGCCGCGGCCTTCGCGTGCAGGCCCTGCAGGAGGATGAGAGCTACCATCTGACCGTTAGCGATGCAGGGATCACATTAACGGCGGCGAATCCGTTGGGAATTATGCATGGTCTGCAGACCCTGTTGCAACTGGTGGAGGCCGGGCCCAATGGCTGGGTTGTGCCTGATGTTCAGATTGACGATGCTCCGCGGTTCGCGTGGCGTGGTTTGATGATCGATGTGTCGCGGCACTTTATGCCGCTGAGCGCGCTCGAGCGAAACATTGACGGAATGGCCGCGGTCAAGCTGAATGTGCTGCATCTGCATCTGTCGGACGATGAGGGCTTTCGGGTGCAGAGCAAGCGCTGTCCGAGGCTGACTGAATTTGCCTCGGACGGACTTTTTTACACGCAGGACCAGATGCGGCAGCTGATTGCGTATGCACGGGACCGGGGTGTGCGCGTGGTTCCAGAGTTTGATGTGCCGGGGCATGCGGTGAGCTGGCTGGTGGCGTATCCGCAGTTGTCTTCGGGGCCGGCGCCTATGGGATTGGTTCGATCGGAGCGTGACACTCTGAGGCCACCGCTCGATCCAACGAATCCGGAAACGTATAAAGTCATCGACCGTGTCTTCGGCGAGATGGAAAGGCTGTTTCCTGACGCGTATTTCCACATTGGCGGCGATGAGGTAGACGGTAAGTACTGGGATAAAGATTCGCGCATTCAGGCGTGGATGCAGAAGCACGGTATCAAGAGCGATCATGAACTGCAGGCTTATTTTACGGAGCGCGTTCAAAAGATTGTTCATAAGCATGGCAAGCATATGGAGGGCTGGGACGAGATCCTGGATGGGAATCTACCGAAGGATTCGCTGATCCAATCCTGGCGCGGTGCGGATTCACTGGCGAATTCGGCGAGGCTGGGCTATAAGACGATCCTGTCGGCTGGTTATTATCTTGACCTGATGTATCCCGCATCGCAGCACTACGCGGTCGATCCGCTGGGAGGACCGAGCGCATCTCTTACTCCGGAAGAGAAGGCCAACATAATCGGAGGAGAAGCTGCGCAATGGACGGAGTATGTCACGCCAGAGAATCTCGATAACCGGCTGTGGCCGCGGCTGGGTGCCATTGCTGAGCGGCTCTGGTCGCCGGAATCGGTGGTGGATGTGAACTCGATGTATCGCCGTCTTGCGGTGCTGAATCGTAATCTGGAGTGGCTTGGACTTCAACAGAACATTAGCACCCGCCAAATGCTGGGCCGCATTGAAGGCGATGATATGCCGCCAGACTTGCTGGAGACGCTGGCGATGGTGGTTGAGCCGGTCAAGGAATACAACCGGGAGACAACGCAGGTGTACGACGGGGAAGCGCCGTTGAATCAGTTGGTCGATGCGGTTCCGCCGGAGAGCGATCTGGCGCGGCAGGTTAATGCGTTGGCGGTGCTGGCGGTTCGCGATCCGTCGGTTCGCCCACAGTTGCGAAGGCTATTTATCAAGTGGCGCGATAATGATGCGCTGCTTGAGCCTTTCCTGCCGACCTCCATGCTCAGGAAACGTCTTGTTCCGTTGTCGCAGAACCTGTCGGCACTGGGTACGCTGGGACTGGAAACGCTCGATTCGATTGGTTCGGGCACTCCGGTTACAGCAAAGCAGCGGACCCAGCAGCTTGCAGAGTTGACGACCGCCACGAAGCCGCACGCCGAGATGCTGCTTGCCGTGGCGCCGGCCATTCGGACACTTGTGGAGGCGGAGCCCGGAGTGGATTAGCAGCCAATCGGATTACGCTACCTCATTCAGCGGTCTGCGGCGAGGATTTTGCGTCCGGAGGGTATTGCTGGAATGCGCGACGATTGTGCTCGAACGCGGCTGGTTGTGCTCTCCTCGATAAAGAATCTTTCTAAGCATTCAAAAAAAGCTTGCCAACTCTGCCTCATTGAGAGTACATACTAACTAACTATTACGAAGAATGTTCATGCATTCTTCACGGAGCCCGATCAGAGTTTCAGACGGATCTGCCGGACAGCACGATGGCCAGGCGGTGGTTTGCAAAGAATCGGGTACGGCTGACGCGAAGCAGAGTTTTTGGGGCCAGGTATTTCGCATGCCTGGATTAGTCGAGAGGTTGTAAGCAGGACGAACCGAGGGGTGGCGATCACCGCGTACCCAGGGAGAATTCATTGATGCATTCAGGGATGGACAGTCGATATAGCAAACGGATTGAAATGCGCCGCTGGCTGGCGGCTCTTTGTGTTTTGCTGTGCGCAGGCGCGATGGCGTTTGCGCAGAGTGCTTCCACGGGCGATATACGGGGCACGGTTACCGATTCGTCGGGCGCGGTTATCCCCGGCGCGACCGTTACGGTGGTCAATGTCGCCACCGGGGAACTGAAAGTCTTTACTACGAACGGCACAGGTATTTATGACACCGTATCGACTCCGAATGGTGAGTACAGGGTTACAATTTCAGCGCCTGGATTTGAGAAGCTGGTTCTTGGCCCCGTCACGGTGGACGTCGGCATCATTACTTTGAACGGGCACTTGAAAGTCGGCAGCGCGCAGCAGCAGGTTGTGGTCAGCGCAGATACGGCGGCTCTGCTGCAAACTGAGAGCGGTGCGCAGACAACGACGCTCGACGACAAAACCATGATGCAGCTGCCCCAGGTGGGGGCGGACTGGGCCAACTTCACCATTCTGCTGCCGGGCAGCGCAGGCGCCTCCTCGTCGAACGGAGTGACGAACCCGGGCGTGGCTGTGTCACTGAATGGCAGCCTGCCTTACACCGGCAACTTTCTGTCGGATGGCGGCTCTGTTACCAACCCGCACAGCGCAGACGTAGAGACCGACACCTTCGACACAGTTTCGGAAGTGCAGATCAGCGATTCCAATTTCTCCGCGCAGTATGGGATCGGCGGCGTGGTCTTTAACCAGATCACGAAGGGCGGCACGAATCACTATCACGGCTCAGCTTACGAGCACTTCCAGAACGATGCGCTCGATGCGAGAAGTTACTTTAACGCTCCCGACCAGCCAGTACCGCCGCTGAAGTTCAATCAGTTTGGCGGCTCAGTGGGCGGCCCGATCCTGCGAAACAAAATGTTCTTCTTCTTCAACTACGACAAGACCATCGATAACCAGAACTATACCGGCTTTACCACGATGCCGACGGACCAGCTCAAGGGCGTGAATACGCCGAACGGCGAGTTTGACCTGACGCAGCTAGAGCCTCTGGATCAGAACGGAAACAAGATTCCGGTAACGGATGGCAATGGCAACGATGTGATCAATCCGTGCACCGGGAGTGTGGTATATCAGGGTGAGATTTTTGATCCGTCCACACAGACCACTGTGAATGGCCAGATGTGCCGGTATCCCTTTGCTACCGACAATGTGATTCCTGCGTCGCAGGTTGATCCCGTGGCGAAGAATATCCTTAAATATTTCCCCGAGCCTAACCAGAACACCAGTGGTGGAATCAGTGGCGATTATTATTATGTTGTTCCAACGCCCTATCCTTCCACCCGCATTTTCGGCCGCATCGACTATGACTTCAACGACAAGAACCGTTTGACGTCAACGATTGCTGTCAGGGACGCAAATTCTCCTGTCTATTCGGAATGGACCTGTCCGGTTGCCTGCTATCACGATGACACTTCGGACTATTCGAGCCAAACCTCGGACGTGTGGTCGTTCAGCTCGACGTTCGTAAACGAGTTTCGTTTCAGCTTCAACCGGCAGGGGAGCTTCCTTACGCCTTACTCTCTGGGCGAGGGCATCCCGGGGCAGATCGGTTTGCAGTATGCCAAAGCCGATGTGTTTCCGAACCTCTCCATCTACGGCAATATATGCTGCGACTCTCCTTATGCAGGCACCAACACGATCTATGCGCAGAATGTCTATCAGCCGTCGGACGTGGTGACGTTGATACGAGGGAGACACATTCTGCATTTTGGCGGCGAGCTGATCATGCTGGAGGACAACTCGACAGCATGGGGCAATGTGGATGCAGGAGACTTCAATTTCTCCGGACAGTATACGCAGGCAAGCCTGGCAGCGACGGGCAGCGGCACTCCGTGGGCGGACTTTCTACTGGGAGATGTGCAGAGTTGGGGCGCCGGCAACTCACCCTTGTTCGGAGGTCGCCAGAAGAGCCCGCAGCTCTTCGTGCAGGACGACATCAAGCTCCGTTCCAATCTCACGGTCAATCTAGGGCTCCGCTATCAGATTCAGCAGGGTTGGAGCGAGGTCCACAACCGTATTGGCGACTTTGACCCGACGATCTTCAACACGGTTTCGGGCAACTACGGTGCGATGTGGTTTGCTCCGGCGAATCACCGTACCCAGGCACAGGCGAATGTCTATAGCGGGGTGCTGCCGCGCCTGGGCTTTGCCTATTCACTCCGCCCCGACACAGTCATTCGCGGCGGCTGGGGAATGTACACCACTCCCTGGAGCGTGGATCAATATGGAAATGCAAAAGGTCAGGGGTATGGCCAGTCAGGCAATGCCCAGGATTTAACAAACGGCGTCACCCCGGTCACGACTCTTTCCGGTCCAGGCGTGCTCTACGGTACCAATACTCCGTTGCCGTATGTGAATGCTTCTACTTCGCCAACCGCCTACAACGGCCAGAACGCACTGAACTATGACCCGTACCATACACCACTGTCGAAGATTTACTCGTGGTCGTTTGGCATTCAACATGAATTCAGTCATGGCATCACATCCGAAGTGGCATACGTCGGCAAGCATGGGTCTGACTTGCAGTTCAAGGGCGATATCAACCAGGTACCCGTGCAAAATCTATCGCCAAATGACAACCCTTCGGGCCGACCCTATCCTCAATTCCAGTCGATTGGTGGAAGCACATTCAATGCTGTCTCCAATTACAACGCGCTCCAGGTGCAGGCGAACAAGCGTCTGAACAATGGCATCGCATTCAGCCTGGCGTACACGTGGTCCAAATTCCTGGACGACATGGATGTCTCGCCTTTCAATGGGGAGGGAGGCACGAAGACTTTCCAGAACTTCCATGATGTCGGCAGCAACTATGGGCCTTCCAACTTTGATATTCGGGATTCGCTGAAGACAAGCGTCGTATATCAGCTGCCCTTCGGTATCGGTAGACGATGGCTGAACAGGAACCGCCTGCTGGACGAAGGCATCGGCGGCTGGCAGGTATCGGCGATTGTGATCAACCAGACAGGTAATCCGTTTACCGTGACCTACAACGGCCCTAACAACTCCTACTCACAGGCGGGAAGCTGGTATCCAAACGTTCTGCGTCCGTCACAGTATGGAAAGCAGAGCATCAACCAGTGGTATGACCCCACGGCCTTTGTGGTCGCAGCAAACGGAACCTTCGGCAATGAGCGGCGTAATTCCCTTCGCGCTCCGGGGATCGACACATCGAATCTCTCGCTGGGGAAGACCTTCCACTTCGCAGAGGGCGTCGGTTTGCAGATTCGCGCGGACGCCTCGAATATATTCAACCATCCGGATTTCGATGCTCCGGACAGCAACTTCAACGATCCCGTGAATCTTTCCAATCCAGACAGGCCGCAGGGCGCCGGCACGATCGGCAACACTACCGTCGGCGGCCGCAACATGCAGCTGAGTGCGCGGATCGCGTTTTAAGGTTCTCCTTGCCTGAAGGACAGCTATTTCGATGGCTGTCCTTCAGGGCTTTCTTTCGGAGGATGCTTCCATCCATACACGATACGATTTCAATATGATCAGAAAACTAACCCACGGCTCGCTGTGGCTTATCTTGCTTTGTCTTGTTGTTCCCTGCCTCTGCCAATCCAAACCTGACGCACAGCAGCAGGCCGAAGCGCATCTGCGCAGAGCGCATCAGCTTTTGAACGCAGATGAGCCAGAGGCGGCGATTCCGGAATTCCGGGCAGTCGTTGCGCTGGAGCCAACCAACATTGATGCTCGCGGCAACCTCGGAGTTCTGCTGTTTTTTCAAGGGAATTATGCGGACGCGATTCCCGAGCTTCGCGACGCGCTCAGGCTTAAGCCGGATTTGTGGAAGATACAGGCGTTGCTCGGTATGGCGGAGCGGCGGACGGGCGACAATACGGCGGCTCGCGCTGACCTGGAGCAAGCTCTTCCCGAACTGAGGGAGCCGAAAGTCAGCATTGAAGCCGGACTGGAACTGATTGAGATTTATACGGCGAGTGACGAGTTGGACAAAGCGTCTATGGTCGTCGGCAGATTGCGCAGGATCGATCCTGAGAATGAGGAAGTGCTATACGCCGCCTATCGCATCCATTCCGATATGGCCAGGGCGGCGATCCTGAGCCTGTCGCTAGTGGCGCCGAACTCCGCGTTGATGTATCAGGCTGCCGCTCATGAGGCTGCTCTGCGCGGAGATACCACAGGAGCGATCCGGGACTACCGCGAGGCGTTGAAGCTGAATCCAAAACTACCTGGCCTGCATTTTGAACTCGCGGAGATGCTGAACAGCCTGCCCATGACATCGGCATCTCACGCGGAAGCGAAGTCGGAATATGAGGCCGCGTTGACGCAGAATCCCTTCGATGAAAAAGCGACCCTCCGGTTGGCAGAGATCGCGGCGCGCGATAACGATCAAGAAACGGCGTACCGCCTGTTCTCGCGAGCACTACAGCTGCAGCCTGACGACCCCGCGGCAAATTACGAAATGGCAAAATTGCTGCTCGCGATGAACAGGCTGAAAGATGCAGAGAAGCTGCTTGAGCATGCTGTTCAATTGGACCCTACGAATGCGGTCATCCACTTTCGCTTGAGCACCGTGTATCACAGGCTGGGGCAAACAGCGGATGCCGACCGCGAAGTTGAGCAATATCACAAATACGAGGACCTGAAAGAGAAGCTGCAAAACACCTGGAAGGCACTGGACTTTAATCCCGAGAAGCCGGACATGTTCGACAGCGGCAAAGAGAAGTAATGTTCTGAAAAAAGGGCTCATCTCAATGCGGATTGGAACCCAATCGATTTCTCGGGTTACTATCGGTCTCGGTCGCCCAGCCAGAGCAAAGCATTCTGAAAGAAGCGATTTTGCACTGGACTGGCGAAGATCTTATTCCCATGCCCCATATTTGTGTAAATCATCTTGTACTTCGTATTTGTCCAAGTAACCGGGATGTCGCCCTTTGCGAGAGTGTTCTTGAATCCCAATGGATAATTTGAGGGATCGAGTGTCATCAGTATTTTGATGTTCGGGCTATGGCGCGGATCCGGCTCCCAACTATACCACTCGTTTGCGGGAGATACATAGCTGGATGGAAGGCCCTTCATGACTGGGTGCGTCGGGTCATCGATGTCGAGTCGGGCTGGTAATGGAGGCCAGCTGTTGCCGGAGAAGACCGTCCCGAGAAAATCTGCAAACCACGGCCACGTCCTGCGGCTGTCCATGTATCCAGCGATATGGAAGCCGAGCCATGCACCTCCATGTTCCATGTAGAGCTCGAAGGCGGCTCGCTGTGCGGGCGTGGAGGGGGAATCGTCGAGCCACAGGACAACCTGATATCGCGACAGCACCCCTGGATTCAGTTCATCCCAGTTTGTCGTCGTTTCAAAGTCGAAGTGGTCCCGTTTCGCCATCGCTCGGAAAAATGGAATGGCCTGCATCGCGAAGGCGACATGGTCCTGCTCTACATTGGTGGAGTAGAAGGCCAGAACGTGGAAGGGCTTGCTCTGACCGAAGGCGGGCATTGTGGCGAGGGCCAACGCCAGTAGAAAGCAAAGAAACCGTGCGCGTCGATTCATCGATCGATCTTCTCCTGCGGAGAGATTGTGCTCCGGCAGCTTCGATATTGGACTTTATAACGTTTGCTAATATAGTGGATGCGAGGCTTTATCGCAACTATGGACCTACGCAGGCTCACTTCAAAGCTATTGTTTTTTCGTTTCCAATACGCCGCCTTGATCCGCAAAGGATTGGCGGCTGTGATTCTTGCAGGGGTCATATCCGGTGCGCGTGGTGAGACGGACCCAGCGCACGGACGGTTGATTACCAGTCTTGCGGTCGCGGTCAATCCATCCACTCACAAGGTTTATGCCGTGGATGAGGCTGCGGGCACGGTGTGCATTACGGATGAACAAACTGGGTCGACTCGCATGGTAAAGGTTGGCGGCGGGCCCATTGCGCTTGCAATCAATCGAGTCACGGACAGGATATATGTCGTCAATACAGACAGTGATTCAGTCAGTGTGATCGACGGCAAACAGGGCGCTGTGATTGCGACGATCAGGAACAGCGGCATCTCGCATCCTTATGTGATCGCAGTCAATGCCGCTACGAATAAGATCTATGTAACGAATACTTACAGTAATGCGTTGATCGTCATTGACGGCAAGACCAACACTGCGCAGAAACTGAAGACAGGAAGCGCGGACGGGATAGCTGTCGATCCGAGTACCAACACGATCTTTCTGATGACCTATGAGGATCCGGATATACGAATTGTCAATGCGACGACCGGGGCGATCAGCAAAGTCCGGGTTGGGCCGCATCTTTGGGGAATGGCTTTCGACAAATCCTTAGACACGCTTTACCTGGCCCACACAGGAACAGGCAACATTGTTGCTCTCAATGAAAAGACGCACGCGGTAAACACGATTCCTGTTGGATCCATTCCCTGCGCCGTAGCGGTAAATCCGGTTACGCAGAGGATCTATATTGTGAACTATGGTGATGAGACGATCAGCGTTGTGGACGCGAGGAGCAGGAAGGTTGTTGCTACGCTGCATGTAGGCGAACATCCTCAGGCAGTCGCGGTTGATGCGCTGCACAACCGTATTTATGTCGCGAATGTTCACAGCAACAGCGTCACGGTCATCGATGGCGCGAAGAATGCAGTGATCGGTACGTATGACGCGGGCAGAAATCCATATGCACTTGCCGTGAGTCAAAATGACGAGCATGTGTATGCCGCGAACTACGGCGAACCGCCAGTTACAGCGATTGATGTTTCGCAGATTACGGCTCGGAAATAGCTTCTGTCGCCTGCAACAAAGCAGGCCCCTTGTGCGCGATTCAACGGCTTGCCGTGTAGCCGTGAGCCAGCTCTGGCTGTTCTAATCTCTCCTTTTGCGGTTGAATTAAGTTATGACAACAACGAGAGATCCACTTCCGCCGATTGATCTGCTTCTGCTCAACGGCAAGGTGTGGACCTGCGATCCGCGCATGCCTGTGGCGGAAGCGATTGCTATTGCGAATGGAAGAGTTGCTGCTGTGGGCACCAGCCAAGAGCTGGCCGCGTTCGCCGGCCTGCATGCCAAGGTCGTTGATCTGGCCGGGCGTCTTGCGCTTCCTGGCTTTAATGATGCGCACCTGCATTTCTATATCGGTGGCGACGCGCTTACGAGCATTGATCTGCGGAACGTAAGCAGCCCCCAGGATTTTCGCGAAGTTATGCGCCAGTTTGCAGGGTCGCGACCTCGCGGCGAATGGATTCTGTATGGAAGTTGGGATCACGAAAAATGGAGTCCATCCGAATTGCCCACGGCTGTATTGATCGACGATGTCACGCCTCATCATCCTGTGTGGGTGAATCGTTCCGACGGACACATGCGACTGGCCAACAGCGTGGCTATGCGGCTTGCCGGTGTCGACGGCGATACTCCTTCTGTGCCCGGAGGCGAGATCGTCCGCGATGCAGCCGGGAATCCTACCGGCATCTTCAAGGATGCGGCCAACCGGCTGGTTGACCACGTTATCCCTCTACCATCGCACGATCACATTCGCGGAGCGATTCTTGCGGCGCAGAAGCATGCTTTGTCTTTCGGTGTGACGAGCGTGCAGGACATGGGAGTACTTGGCAGCCGCGGCGGAGAAACCATGATTGAAGTTCTCCGGGTATACCAGGAACTCGATCATGCGGGGGAACTGCGCATTCGCATCTCCGCGCATCTGCCTTTGCCGGAGTGGCAGCGCCTGGCGAACGCGGGAGTTATGGCGAGCTTCAATTCCGGACGGCTGCAGATTGGCGCCCTGAAGAGTTTTTCGGATGGTTCTCTCGGCTCGACCACCGCATGGTTTTTCGATCCGTACGTGGACGCGCCTGAGACCTGTGGATTGCCCAGCGACGAGTTGCTCGATGCAGAAAATATGTACGGCAACCTGCGCAGCGCTGATCGCGCCGGCCTTCAAGTTGCTGTCCATGCGATCGGGGACCGCGCCAACAGTGCTGTGCTCGATATGTGCGCGAGGCTGCGAGAAGAAAATGGGAGCCGCGATCGCCGCATCCGTATTGAGCATGCGCAGCACCTGTGCCCGCAGGACATCTCCCGATTCAAGGACCTTGATGTTATTGCTTCGATGCAGCCCTATCATTGCATCGACGATGGCCGCTGGGCGGAGAAGCGGATTGGGCACGAGCGCGCGAAGACCGCCTATGCCTTCCGCTCTCTGATTGAAGCGGGCGCGAAGGTGGCCTTCGGGTCGGACTGGTGGGTTGCGCCGATCAGCCCGTTGCTTGGAATATATGCCGCTGCCACGCGCCGTCCTGTTGATGGCAGCTTCCCAGATGGATGGATTCCAGAGCAAAGAGTCTCTGTCGAAGATGCGGTTTATGCTTACACCGTCGGTGCGGCGTACGCGTCACGTGAGGAAGCCACCAAAGGCTCGCTCACGCCGGGAAAGCTCGCCGATATCGTCGTTTTGTCGGAGGACATCTTCTCCATCGATCCTGTGAGAATTGCGGAAGTCGACGTTGAGCTGACGATTTTTGATGGAAAAGTGGTCTACGAGCGTTAGTACAAAAGCTGCCAGATGAATTGCCGGGACTGAGAAACGGCAGCTTTTCTTGCTCGCACCGCATAGCTGCGCGCAGCCGTGTATGCTGCGATTGCAGAGCCCCGGCTATGATGAGAAGGGCTGCGTTGTATGACGAGCTGTATTTCCCAGGAGCGAGGTGTGCTCTGTGACAGATAGTTTCCGGTTAGACGGCAAGACGGCGATTGTGACCGGTGCCGGCAGCGGCATTGGACGGGCAATTGCGAGGCGATTTGCTGCGAGCGGCGCGAAGGTATACGTTGTGGATCTTCGGCGGGACAGGGCTGAAGAAACGGCGAAGCAGATTGCGGATAGCGGTGGATCGGACGCGATTGTAGCGCCCTGCGATGTGACGGATGGCGATGCGATCAGGCGGGAGTTCGCAAAAATTGCGGCCGAGCAGCGTATCGACATTCTCGTGAACAGTGCGGGCATTTCGCATATCGGCCGTCTGGAATCGACTTCGGAGGAGGATTTCGACCGCATCTTCCAGGTGAACGTGAAGGGTGTCTATCAATGCATGCAAGCTGTGATCGGTCCCATGAAGAGAAATGGCGGCGGGGTGATATTGAACCTTGCTTCGATAGCCGCAAGCGCGGGATTGAGTGACCGCTTCGCGTATTCGATGAGCAAGGGTGCCGTGGTTGCGATGACGCTCTCAGTGGCAAAAGATTATCTGGCGGATAAGATTCGTTGCAACTCGGTTTCTCCTGCCCGCATTCACACGCCCTTTGTGGACGCATTCTTAAAGGAACATTATGCGGGACGGGAAGAGGAGATGTTCAGGAAGCTATCGCAGTCGCAGCCGGTGGGGCGCATGGGGTCACCGGAAGAGGTGGCGTCGCTGGCGCTGTTTCTCTGCTCGGACGCGGCGACTTTCCTTACTGGCGCCGATATACCGCTGGATGGCGGCTTCTTTAATTTACGAGGGTAGTGCAAGGAGAGAGCGGACGTGGATCTGCAATTGAAAGACAAGGTTGTTGTAATTACCGGTGGTGCGCAAGGGATTGGCGCGGCAATCTCGGAGGCTTGCGCGGCGGAAGGCGCAATCCCTGTGATTGTGAATCGCGATTCGGAGGAGGTGCGGAGCTTCGCTGCCCGTCTGCTCAAAGCGGGAAGCCGCTGCGAGTTGCTCACGATAGAGTTGCGGGAGCCCGAGACGTGCAGACGGGCTGTGGAGGAGGTGCTGCGACGCCGCGGTCGGATTGACGCGCTGGTGAACAATGCGGGAGCCAACGATAAGGTGGGTCTGGAGGACGGTACACCGCAGACGTTCATGGATTCGATCCATAACAACTTGTGGCACTACTATTCGATGACGCACTATGCGTTGCCTGCGTTGAAAGCTGCGCGTGGGGTTGTGGTGAATATCAGCTCGAAGACAGCCGTTACGGGGCAGGGAAGTACATCGGGCTATGCGGCCGCGAAGGGAGCCCAGCTTGCGCTTACGCGCGAGTGGGCGGTAGAACTGCTGCCGTATGGCATCCGCGTAAATGCCGTGGTGCCGGCAGAGGTGATGACGCCGCTGTACCGGAGATGGCTGTCGACGTTCCCGAATCCCGACCAGAAGCTGCGGTCGATCACAGCGAAGATTCCGTTAGGGAAGCGCATGACCGAAGCGGCAGAGATTGCGGCCATGACTGTGTTTCTGCTGTCAGAGAAGTCGGGGCATACGACGGGTCAGCAGATTTATGTGGATGGGGGTTATGTTCATCTGGATCGCGCGATCGAATAGAGATTTTCCTGCAGCATCGAGAGACTCTTTCGGATCACCGGGCGATCGAGTGCCTCGACTATGGAGAGTAAACTGACACTTGATCAGTCATTTTCAGCAACGACACAGCAGCGTGAAAAGTCGGAACTTGAACGGGCAGACGATCATAAATCCTCATTTATCACCGAAAGCTAAGGGCGAGCGGCTGTGAAGATCTCACTCTTTATCACCTGCTATAACGACACGCTTTTTCCGGAGACCGGCAAGAGTGTTGTTCGTTTGCTCGAGCGCCTCGGGCATCAAGTCTATTTTCCCTTTGAACAGACATGCTGCGGCCAGATGCATTACAACACGGGTTACCAGACAGAGGCTAGACCGCTCATGCGCCGGTTCGTCGAGATTTTCAAGGATGCAGAGGTGGTCTGCGTTCCGTCTTCTTCCTGTGTTGCCATGATGCGGGACCATTATGCCAAGATGGCTGAAGAAACCGGCGATGCTGGATTGATGAAGGCAGTTGATGGTCTGCTGCCGCGGATCCTTGAGTTATCCGAGTTGCTGGTGAATAAGCTTGGTGTTGAAGATGTTGGGGCGTACTATCCGCATCGCGTTACTTACCATGCGAGCTGCCACTCTTTGCGCAGCCTGCACCTTGATGATCTGCCTCTGCGCCTTCTGCGGAATGTGCGCGGCATCGATCTGGTGGAGTTAGACGGGATTGACCAGTGTTGCGGCTTTGGGGGTACCTTTGCGATCAAGAATGGCGATGTTTCAGCCGCAATGCTTGCCGAGAAGCTTCGCTGTGTAGAGAACACGCGCGCAGAAGTCTGCACGGCAGTTGATAATTCCTGCCTCATGCATATCTTTGGGGGCCTGCATCGTCAGCGTGCTGGAATCAAGACGGTTCACCTTGCGGAGATCCTGGCATCGACGGAAGCGGAGAGTTCCTCGTGAGCATTCGCGTAGGAGATGCAGCCGAGGCACCTTCATTTCAGAAAGCAGCTTTTGCGCTGATCGACGATACGCAGCTTCGCGAAAATGTGCGGCATGCGACGGATGTAATTACCCGAAAGCGTGCACAGGTTGTAGCGGAACAGCACGACTGGCAAGAGCTCCGCTCGGCGGCCAGCGCGATCAAGGCGCATACACTGCGGTATCTCGATCAATATTTGCTGCAATTTGAGGCTGCATGCACTGCCGCGGGTGGCCAGGTGCATTGGGCTGCGGATGCTGATGAAGCCAATTGCATCATTCTCGGACTGATTCAGCAATACGGAGCGAAAGAAATCATCAAGGTCAAAACCATGACCTCAGATGAGATTGGCCTGAACAAGGCTCTCGAGGCGAATGGCATTTGTCCTCATGAAACCGATCTTGCTGACATGATTATTCAGCTTGGCCGCGACAAACCTTCACACATTGTGGTGCCCGCGCTGCACAAGAACCGTCAGCAGGTGCGTGAGATATTTATGCGGGCCATGGGACTGAAGGAGCTGGGTGACAGGCCGGAGGATCTAACCAATGCTGCGCGGCGATATTTACGCGACAAATTTCTTAAGGTGAAGATCGGTATTAGCGGAGCGAACTTTCTCATTGCGGAAACGGGAGGCGTTTGCGTTGTCGAATCGGAGGGTAACGGACGCATGTGCCTCACCTTGCCCGACGTTCTGATTACCGTGGCTGGAATTGAAAAGGTTATTCCATCGTTCCGTGATCTGGGAGTGTTTCTGCAACTCTTGCCGCGTTCGGCGACGGGTGAGCGCATGAATCCGTATAACTCGCTGTGGACAGGCGTGCACAAGGCGGAGGGCCCGCAACAGTTTCACGTTGTTTTATTGGATAACGGACGAACGGGGATTCTTGCTGATCAGGAAGCCCGGCAAACTCTGTACTGTATTCGCTGTGGAGCCTGTCTCAACACCTGTCCGGTATACCGGCAGACGGGCGGCCACGCCTACGGCTCTATCTATGCGGGACCGATTGGTGCCATTCTCACCCCTCAGCTCTTCGATATGCAGCATGCACAATCTCTTCCTTATGCATCGTCGCTATGCGGGGCGTGCTACGAGGTTTGCCCGGTCAAGATCAACATCCCTGAAGTTCTGATTCATCTACGCGGACGAGTTGTGCGCGAGCGGCAGAGCGGCGCGAGTCCTGAAGCGATCGGTATGAAGATTATGTCCCGCGTCTTCTCCAGTCGGCGAAGCTTTGAGGCCGCGCAGCGACTTGGGTGGATTGGCCAATGGCCTTTCGTATCTGAGGGGTGGATCAAGTACCTTCCTGGCATGCTCGGCAGCTGGACCGCCGTACGCGATCTTCGTCCGCTGCCCAGGCAGACCTTTCGGAACTGGTGGCGGGAGCGGGAGAAGGGGAACAACGATGCCTGAGGCAATTTGCACCTCACGTGCTGCGATTGTAGACCGCATTCGCGCGGCTAACCGATCCGTTGATGCGGCGCTGTGTTCTGCTGAATATGGGAGCATCGCTCGTGAGTATCAACAGTCATCGAGCATGTACCGGGCGACCGTTCTCGCTGCTTTCGAGGAGCGTCTGCGCGAGTATGGCGCATGCGTTTATCGGACGGCATCCGCGGGCCTTCCCGCCAAGATCGGGGAGGTGTTTGTCGCGCATGGACAACGATCGGTTGTCGCAGCGGATGATTTTCCGCGGCGATGGCTGCCCGAAGGCTTTCGTTGGCAGACAGAAGCAGGCGTAGATACCGAGGCTCTAAACAGGACAGAAGGCGCCGTTGTGACCTGCGAAGTTGCCATTGCTCATACCGGGACGATCATCTTGAAGGGTGTGCGAAGGCTTACGCTTCTGCCCGACCGCCTGTGCTGCGTTGTTCAAGAAAATCAGATTGTTGAGACCGTACCCGAGGCTATCGACCGTATGCAGTCATTTGCAACCGACGCGCTTACATTTATCTCCGGTCCGTCGGCAACGGCGGATATTGAGATGACCCGCATCAGCGGTGTTCATGGGCCGCGTGTTCTTGATGTGGTGATTGTTCTGAGCCAGCGGGATTAGTCGTTATGTAGGCGCGCCCAGACTGGCCCATCAGGGTAACTGTAATCGCGCAATGTGCCCGCATAGATTTCCGCGCTGTATCCGGCCTGCTCGGGTAAGACGTAATGGGCATTGCGAATCCTTACTGGATCGGCAAAATGCTCATGCAGATGATCGACATACTCTGTTACCCGATTGTCCATGGTTGCCGATACCCGCAGAAAGTCAAATGCAGAGAGGTGTTGCACGTATTCGCATAAGCCTACGCCTCCGGCATGCGGGCAAACTGGAATGTTGAATTTCGCAGCCATCAAAATTACAGCAAGGTTTTCATTTACGCCAGCGAGGCGGCAGCTATCGATCTGGCAGACATCAATGGCATCCGCCTGCATTAACTGCTTGAACATTACGCGGTTATGGCAATGTTCTCCTGTGGCAATGCGTACGCGGGTTTCGCGGCGGATGCGGGCGTGACCAAGAATATCGTCCGGGCTGGTCGGCTCTTCCATCCACCAGGGGCTCACTTCCTCCAACGCTCGTGTGCGCTCGATTGCTTCCCCGACGTCCCATTTCTGATTGGCATCCACCATCAGCTTGTTGTCCGGACCGATTTTGGTGCGCACCAGCCGCGCTCGCCGCAGATCATCTTCCATGCTGCCGCCCACTTTCAGCTTGAAGTGCGTCCAGCCTGCGGCCAGCGCTTCATCGCACAGGCGGAGGATCTTCTCGTCGGTGAAGCCGAACCATCCAGGTGAAGTTGTATAGGCTGGATATCCATCCTTTTGAAGCAGGGTCAGTCGTTCTTCCATACCGCTCCTGCGCTCGCGCAAAATATGCAGAGCTTCTTCTGGAGTCAGAGCATCGGTGATATAGCGAAAGTCGATCGCGCGGACGATCTGTTCCGCATCCATATCTGCCAGGAGCTTCCATAGCGGTTTGCCTTCTACGCGCGCGTAAAGGTCCCATACGGCATTGATGAGCGCGCCCGCGGCGAGATGGATCACGCCCTTTTCGGGCCCGAGCCAGCGGAACTGGCTGTCCGTAGTAAGCTGCCGGTAAAAGACGCCCAGGTCGTCGGTAATGGAAGACAGACTGCGTCCAACCGCAAAGCGTATGAGATAGCGAAGCGCTTCAACGCATAGCTCTGTGCCGCGGCCTAATGTAAAGGTCAGCCCATATCCTTGCGGCCCGTGATCCGTTTCAAGAATGCAATAGGCTGCCGAGTAGTCGGGATCCACATTTACAGCGTCAGAGCCGATGCTCTCGCGGGAGGTAGGAAAGCGGAGATCGATCACCCGGGCATTCGTAATTTTCAGACCGCTCAATGTTTTTTCCTTCAGGTCATCAACCGCGATAGATTCATTCTAAAAGGCGGCTGTCACGGTTGCCGATCATGACCGAGTTGTGCAAAGTGGGGGTCGATTGTTGCGCAGAAACTTCAGAGCGTTGATACAGCAGTTGACCTTCCGACATCGTATCTGTGTGAAGTTATATCACTTAACGGCGTGCAGGCAGGAGCCGGAGTATCCTTTTTACGAAAAAGTGGAAGGGCTATAAAGTCAAGACAACTATCCGCCTATCTGTACCATCAGTGAAATCCAGGGGAGCTTGCTTCTGGCCGGGGAAGAGGGTGCGACGAACATTCTCTTCTGAGGCGGCGTGAATCGTGAATCGATGTCTGGGTGTGTCCAGCGAATTTGCTAATGTGCTTCGTCGGAGAAGACGTTAGCAGCGGAAAGGATAGAGCAAGATGCGTGAGTCTGCGTTGTCGCAGCGAGAAAAAGTCTTTCACAAATTATTTGACGGTTATAGCGGGGCAGCTTTTTCAGTCTGTCTTTGGGATGGGTGGCGGTGGTTCTCTGCCGGATGCAGTGCCCCTTTGTGCACCCTCGTGTTTCATTCGGCTGATGCTCTGAAGTCGTTGGTTATGAGACCGAGTGAGATCACGCTGGGTGAAGCGTTCCTTGCTAAGGAAATCGATGTTGAGGGGGACATTTTTTCGGTTTTTGACGTGGCGGAGCATATCTTTCGCTGTCCACGGAACCGGCGCCGGAAGGCTCTGGAAATGTTCTCCTGGGTATTTTCCGGGATTGGCCGGCGGTTGAAGAGGGGTAGGCTCCATTCGATCGATAGAGACCTGGCCGCAATCTCGTATCACTATGACCAGCCTATTGAGTTCTATCGTCCGTGGCTGGGGGAGTCGCTGGCTTATTCTTGTGCGTATTTTGAGTCTGAAGCTGACAGCGTGGATACCGCGCAGGCAAACAAGCTTGAGCTAATTTGCCGAAAGTTAAGGCTGCAGACAGGGGAACACTTTCTTGATATCGGCTGCGGCTGGGGGAGCCTGATCCTACAGGCCGCTGCGGCGCACAATGTTTATGCGCAGGGAATTACCATCAGCCGCGAGCAGGCGAAGGTTGCCGAGTTGCGCATTCGAGAGGCGCATCTGACCGAGAGCTGCGAAGTGGAGATGCTCGATTACAGGACGGCTCCCGAGCGATTTCCTCCCTTCGACAAAATTGCGAGTGTGGGCATGTTTGAGCATGTTGGATTGAAAAACCTGCCGCTCTACTTTAAGACGGTTCGGAGGATGCTGAAGCCGGGCGGCGTGTTTCTCAACCATGGTATTGCACAGTCGCCTGTGCAGGAGAGCGGCGACAGATTTCTTTTGAATCGCGCTATTCCGCCATTTCTTAACGACTTTATTGCGGCCCGGTGGCCTCGCCGCCCTTCCTTTACCGACAAGTATGTTTTTCCCGACGGCGAGTTAGTCACAATCTCTGAGGCAGTGCGGGCCGCGGAGGCAGCTGGCTTTGAGGTCCGCGATGTCGAGAATCTGCGCGAGCATTATGAGCTCACGCTGCGCCGCTGGGTTGATGGGCTGAGGAGAAATGCCGATGCACTTTTAAAGCTGGTGCCGGAGACGACCTATCGTATCTGGCTCCTATATATGGCGGGATCGGCTGCGGCTTTTCGCAGGGGAGATATTGCGGTCTACCAGACGCTGCTGAGCAATCCGGATCGCGGGAACAGCGGGCTCCCGCTCAGGCGGGAAGACTGGTATCTGCATAGCACGGAAGGCTTGAAAGACCTGGTTGCGCGGTGAAGGCCAATTGAACATGTCCGCTCACACAGACGCTCGTCGTGTTTATGAAATTGCTTTGGCCAGCATTCCGCCGCGCCATATCCCCCCAAACCGAGGATGATGCTCAGGGCAACATACAGAGCAGCAATGAGGAAAGCTCCCGATTGCAGATTGGTGAAAGCTCCCCATTCGAAGGTAGGGATGTGCTGTACCTTCGGGGTGAGTCTCTTGCCGGCGGCAGAAGCTATTTCCTGCGTTTGAGCGCGCTGAAGAGCGGCGCTCCCCATGTTCCGACAGCAAGGGCCGCTCCGAAGAGGATGATGGCGTCGATGCTCTCGCGCCCCTCGGGAGACCAGTAAACATTGGCGAGATTGAGCCAGAGTGCGAACTCGTCAAGTGTGAGCGCTGCTCCTACGCCATACAGGATGGCAAGAAGTCGGCTTACAAAAATTGACGTTGGCGTAGAGCCAGAGCCGGCTTCGGCGAGCCATGCGTAGCCGACGACGAGCAAAATGAGGATTCCCCAGACGAGGTGATGAATGTGGCGGCCCCCAACCTCGACCCAGCCGAAGGGGCCAATGTGATGGGTGATGGCGGCGACGAGAAGCCGCACTCCAAGAAAGGTGACAAAGAAACTGACCGAGGCGACAAACAGACGCTGGTGCGGACGGTCGGGAATGTTTGTGTGAACCAGCTCACCAATTTTTGTGAGATGCAGCAGGGCAAGCATCCCCGCAGCAGCCAGGACGGCGAAGATCAGCAGAATCCATGCTCCGGAAATGTGCATTCGCGCTAAGACACCTTTCTTGATGCGATGATTCAGCCAGTGAGGCGGACGAGTTGTTCAGCTTCAAGGCGCGGTCCGAGGATGGACACCTTTGGCACCTGTCCGCGCGCCATGGCGACTTCGTCGCAGCGATAAAGGCGCGGGCAGTTCTGACAGTCCTTAAAGATTTTGTCGGGTAGCGCGGTGCGATCCTCGACCTCGCGGAATCCGTAGCGGAAGAAGAAGTGCGGAATGCGGGTGAAGAGGCAGACGCAGCCTACGCCGTGGCTTTCCGCTTCCTCGAGAAGCGCGCTTAGAAGCCTACCTCCAACTCCATGACTCTTTGCCTCAGGGCGCACGACGATTGAGCGAACCTCGGCAAGATGCGGTCCGTACAGGTGCAGCGCGCCGCAGCCGAGGAAGACGCCGGCTTCCGACTCAGCAATGGTAAAGTCGCGCACGTTTTCGCAGATTTCCGCGAAAACGCGGCGGAGGAGTGTGCCGTCATGCGAGAGACTGTTGACCAGTTCGTAGATATTGGTCGCGTCCTGGAGCCGCGCCTTACGCACTAGCATGGGACACCTCGGTTTCATGCATGAGCGCACGCACGAGAGCCTGCGCTTCGATCATCGCCTGACGGACACGGGAACGCGCGGTGCCTCCAGTGACGTCGTGACAATCAAGCGTGGCTTCGAGCGTGATGGCAGGAAAGAAATCAGCTTCAAACTCAGATCCGAACTTCTTCAACTCGTCGAGGGTCAGCTCATTCAGCTCGCATTGTTTATCGAGACAATAGCGGACGGCATTGCCGATCTTCTCGTGGGCTTTGCGGAAGGGAACTCCCTTGTGCACCAAATATGTTGCCGCGGCCATGGCGTTGAGAAAGCCGCTTTCACAGGCGGCCCGCATCCGCTCCTTGCGGAACTCAAGCGCAGGTGTGAAGGCGGCGAGCATATGCAGCATGTTCTGCGCTTCCGCGCCGGCGAGGAAGACCGGCTCCTGGGTCTCCTGCATGTCCTTGTTGTATGCAAGCGGCAGTCCCTTGAGCAGTAGCGTAACAGCCTCAGCAGCGCCGTGAATGCGACCGACCTTTGCGCGTATCAACTCAGCGAGATCTGGATTTTTCTTCTGCGGCATGGCGCTTGATCCGGTCGAGAATGCTTCAGGGAGTTCGACGAAGCCAAATTCGGCAGTAGCGAAGAGGGTGATCTCCTCCGCAAATCGGCTGGCGTGAAGTGCAATGTTTGTCAGCACCTGAAGAAACTCGAGCACAAAGTCGCGATCGCTTGTAGCGTCCATGCTATTCGATGTGGGCGCGAGAAATCCAAGCTCCCTGGCGGCGATGGAGCGGTCGAGAGCGAGGGTCGCTCCGGCGATGGCTCCAGAACCAAGCGGGCAGTAACTGAGGCGGCGCGCGCAATCATCCAAACGTGACACGTCGCGCAGCAACATTTGTACGTACGCCAGCAGCCAGTGCGCGATCAATACCGGCTCGGCGCGTTGCAGGTGCGTGTAGGACGGCATGGCTGCATCGCCTGCGACATTGGCCTGCTCCAGCAGGGCGCCGGCCCATGCTGCGAGCTCAGACCGTAGCTGCTGGATGCGAGCGCGCACATGCAGGCGGATATCGGTGGCGATCTGCTCATTGCGGCTTCGTCCGGTGTGCAACTTGAGGCCGAGGTCGCCGACGCGTTCGACAAGATTCAACTCGACGAAGTGATGAATGTCCTCAGCGTCTTTGTGGCCGAAGATCTCTTCGGGCTTCTCGGCGAATTCGACGAGAATTTCCGACAATGCAGTACGAATCTGTGAGGTTTCGCTCGCCGTGAGAACTCCTGCTGCTTCGAGGGCGAGCGCGTGAGCGCGGCTGGCAGCAATCTCATCGGGGAGAAGCTGCCAGTCGAAGCGAATCGAGCGCTGCCATTGATCGAAAAAGGGGTCCAGCGGCCCGCGAAAGCGCCCGGACCACATCTTGATCGGGGTTTTGGCGGTATGTTCGCTCATGAATTCTCTTTGCCTTTCGCGGTCGCGCTGTTCAGTCGCGGCATCTCGGAACCATGGCTGAGGGTGACCAGGCCCGTCTGTGCGTAGGTCACCAGCTTGGCGCGGGTGTCGGTAATGTCGAGATTGCGCATGGTGAGCTGGCCAATGCGGTCTCGCGGAGAGAAGGCGGACTCGGTCTTCTCCATGCTGAGGCGCTCGGGATAAAAGGTGAGATTTGGCGACTCCGTATTCAGGATCGAGTAGTCGTTGCCGCGGCGCAACTCGATCGTGACCTGGCCGGAGATGGCGCTTGCGACCCAGCGCTGCGCAGATTCGCGAAGCATAATGGCCTGGGGATCGAACCAGCGCCCCTGATAGAGGAGGCGGCCCAGGTTGCGACCGTTATCGCGGTATTGCTCGATGGTGTCCTCATTGTGAATGCCAGTGATGAGGCGCTCATAAGCGATAAAGAGCAGGGCCATGCCAGGGGCTTCATAGATACCGCGGCTCTTGGCTTCGATGATGCGGTTTTCAATCTGGTCGCTCATGCCGAGGCCGTGGCGGCCACCGATACGATTGCTTTCGAGCATCAGCTCAACCGGATCGGGAAACTCCCTGCCGTTGAGGGCCACGGGAACGCCTTGTTCGAACCGTACCGTCACCTCTTCGGGCCTGACATTGACATCGTCGCGCCAAAAGGCTGTTCCCATGATGGGTGCGACGATCCGGATACTGCTGGAAAGCAATTCGAGGTCCTTGGCTTCGTGGGTAGCGCCGAGGATGTTGGAGTCGGTGGAGTAGGCCTTTTCGGCGGACATCTTGTAGCCGAAGCCAGACTTCTGCATGAAGGCCGACATCTCGGCACGGCCGCCCAGTTCCTCGATGAAGTCCGGGTCGAGCCAGGGCTTGTAGACCTGCAGACGGGGATTGACGAGCAGGCCGTAGCGATAAAACCGCTCAATATCATTGCCCTTGAAGGTGGAGCCGTCGCCCCAGATGTCGACGCCGTCCTCCTTCATGACGGCAACCAGCATGGTGCCCGTGACAGCGCGTCCAATGGGGGTGGTGTTGAAATAGGTGACGCCCGCGGTCGAGATGTGAAAAGCGCCTGATTGCAGAGCGGCTATGCCTTCGCGCACCAGAGGCCCGCGGCAGTCGATCAGCCGGGCATTTTCCGCGCCGTACTGGAGCGCCTTGCGAGGGATGGCATCGTAGTCGGTTTCATCTGGCTGCCCGAGATTGGCCGTGTAGGCATACGGCAGGGCGCCCTTCTGTTTCATCCAGTGAAGCGCGGCGCTGGTATCGAGGCCCCCGGAAAAAGCGATGCCGACTTTCTTGCCGACCGGGAGACTTTCAAGAATTACAGACATTTCGTTCAAGACCTCAAGGTAGTTCAATGTTCGTGGTAAGAGAAATTTAAGTCACTGCGACGTAAAACTTGTTCATCACCTGGTTTCGGTTTCTGTATCGCCCTCCTGAGCGATAAGAAACAGGCCAGTATCACGCTTGATCCAGCCTGCTCTTGCGCCGATACTCTACCGGTCTGTTCGCTGAAGGTGGCGCCGGCCGAAAGTAAAGCGCGACATACCAGAAATGATGGTCGGAATGCCCGCTTTTCATCGCATTGCTGTTCCCTGCGCCGCTCCACCCAGCAGAAGCAGCAGCAGGGCCTTCTGCGCGTGCATGCGGTTTTCGGCCTGATCGAAGACGACGGACTGCGGGCCGTCAAGGACTGCATCCGTAACTTCGGCATTGCGGTGCGCGGGGAGGCAGTGCATGAAGACCGCATTTGGCGCGGCGTGCGCCATCAATTGCTCGTTGACCTGATAGGGCTTGAAGATGGGCGCGCGCTTGGTGACCTCATGCTCAAAGCCCATGCTGGTGCAGACGTCGGTGTAGACCGCATCGGCCCCGGTCACCGCTACCACGGGATCGCTGACGAGATTGATGCTGCCACCGGTTTCATTGGCGATGGCCCGCGCCTGAGCGACGATGTCTGCCTTGGGCGCATAGTTTTTCGGTGAACCCACGGTGCAGTGCGCGCCGAGCTGCGCGGCGGTGAGCATGAGCGAATGGCAGACGTTGTTGCCATCGCCTACATAGGTGAATTTTAGATCCTTCGCGGTTCCGAAGCGCTCTTCTATGGTCATGAAGTCCGCGAGCGCCTGGCAGGGATGCTCGAGATCGCTCAGGGCATTGATCACCGGACAGGCCGCATACTGCGCCATCTCGGTGATGGTGTCGTGCGCGTAGGTGCGAAGCACAATGACGGAGACCCAGCGCTCGAGGTTACGCGACATATCCGCCAGCGACTCGCGTTCGCCGAGCGGGGACTGGGTCTGATCGACAAAGATGGCATTGCCGCCAAGCGTGTTGATGGCCGTCTCAAAGGTGAGGCGCGTGCGAAGCGACGCCTTCTCAAAGAACATCACCATCTGCTTTGCATCGAGGGCCCAGCGGAATTGTGCCGGATCGGCTTTAACAGCATGCGCAAGTTTCATGAGCGCGGCGATTTCTGCTGTCGAGAAATCGGCGATGGAGCAAAGGTCGCGTCCAGCCAGCGATTCGACAGGCGAGGGCAGTGTGCCGATCGCGCTTTCAGATGGATTCCATGTGTATGTTTTGCTAGCCATTGATTTTGGCTCCAGTCGTGGATGATGCGGCCGATTGCGGCGCGTGTTCGGTGAAAATTTCCTCAAGAGCGGCGATTGCTTCGTGGATGTGCTTTTTCTCGAGGGTGTAAGGCGGTAGGAAACGGAGCACCGTTTCGTTGGTGCGATTGATGAGAATATGCCGCGCGAGCATGTCTGCCACTACCTGCTTTGCCAAGTCCGCCGAGTCGATCTCAATGGCCAACATCAGGCCCTGGCCGCGTACTTCGACGATTGTGGTGTGCTTTTCCGCGAGAGCAGTTAACTGATCGCGGAAATAGGCTCCTGTCTCAGTTACATGTTCCAGGAGGTGGGTTTTTTCGATTGTGTCGATCACGGCGAGAGCCACAGCACAGGCGAGTGGCCCGCCACCGAATGTGGTCCCATGCATGCCCGGATGGATGGCGTGCGCTGCCTCTTCCGTGCACAGCATGGCTCCCAGCGGAAGTCCGCCAGCGAGCGGTTTGGCGAGTGTGGCGACATCCGGTTGAATGCCGTAATGCTGATAGGCAAACCATTTTCCGGTGCGACCCAGGCCAGCCTGAATCTCATCGCAGATGAGCAGGGCTCCGGTCGACTGCGTGAGGGTGCGCGCAGCGGCCAAAAATTCCTTCGATAGCGGATGGATTCCGCCCTCTCCCTGGATTACTTCGACGAGAATAGCGCAGACATCGGTCGAAAACTTTGCTTTGAGATCGGCCACGTCATTGAAGCGGACGAATTCCACGTCCGGCATGACAGGCGCAAAGGGCTCACGGTACTTTTCTTTATGCGTGGTCGCGACCGAGCCCATGGTGCGGCCATGGAAGCTGTGCTCGAGCGCAAGGAATTTCGTTCCCAGCGGCTTGCCCTCACCGCGCTTCATTCCGGCATAAGCGCGAGCGAGCTTCAGGGCCGCTTCCCAGGCTTCGGTTCCGCTGTTGCAGAAGAAGGCGCGGTCGAGTCCACTGGCGGTAGTAAGACGCATAGCGAGCTCCGCCTGACCTTCGTGGAAATAAAGGTTGGAGGTATGGATGAGCTTCTGGCTCTGCGCTGCAATTGCATTCACGATTGCGGGATGTGCGTAGCCGAGGGCGTTCACGCCGATTCCGCTTAACAGATCGAGATAGCGCAGGCCGTCTTCGGCGATGAGGTGCACGTCTTCACCGCCGGTAAATAGAATCGGGTTCCGCTCATACGTTGCGAGCAGCAGCCTGGCCTCTGCCGCGCGGATTTCATCCAGTTTCACTTCCAATCTCCTTTGTTGGCTTAAGCCACCAATACTTCTGTTCCGTGAAGCACGCGCGAGTTGCAGAGGTCGGGCAATGCGGCGGCCGCTTCTGCCGGAAGAATCCGCACGCGTTTGACGCCTTGCAGCAGGGCTTCGCGGCAGGCGCTTAGTTTGGGCAGCATTCCGCCGCTGATGACTTCATTTTTTGTGAGCGCAGCGATTTGATCGACGCTGAGCCAGCGCATGACTTCACCATCCGCGCCGCGCACGCCGGGCACATCGGTGAGGAAGACCAGCGCGTCGGCTTTGCAGGACGCGGCACAGGCGGAGGCCATCTCGTCGGCATTCACGTTGTAGTACTCCCCATCGAAGCCCAGGGCCATGCTTGAGACTACCGGCACAGCACCCATCTTCCAGATCGCTTCCAACCAGCGCGGATCAGAGGAGACAATTTCCCCTACGTATCCCAGGTCAGGCGCGGTGCGTTTTTTTCTGGCTCTGAAGATGAGTCCGTCGCCCCCGGAGAGACCAACGGCTGACTGGCCGTGCGCTCCGAGAGAGGCCACCAGGAATTTGTTCACGCGGCCACCGAGAACCATCAACGCTGTGTCGCGGGTTTCCGCATCCGTGACGCGAAGCCCGGCGATGAATTCGCTCTGCTTGCCCAGCTGTTTCAGCGTGCGCGTCAGCTGTACGCCTCCGCCGTGAACGACCGCGACCCGATTTCCATCTTTCACCAGCTCGGCGATGGCCTGCGCGCACTGGTGCAGGATTTCAGGATTCTCGAGGGTGGCTCCTCCGAGCTTGACTACGAATTTCATGCCAATCCCTCCGCTTCTTCCCAGGCGCACATCAGGTTCAGGTTTTCGACGGCCTGCCCGGCCGCTCCCTTTAGCAAATTGTCGAGACAGGAGACGATGACGCATCGGCGGCCGTCGCTGTCGAGTTCAAAGCCGATGTCGCAATAGTTGGTGCGGACCGAGTATTGAATCTGCGGCAGGTTGCCGGGTGCATAAAGGCGCACCATCGGGCTGTCCGCGTAGAAGTTGCGGTAGAGCAAGGCCACTTCGGCGGCGCTCCGCTTTTGCTTGAAGGAGACATAAGTTGTCGCCAGGATTCCGCGCGGGATCGGCAGCAGATGGGGCGTGAAGATGATCTGCGAGCGGTCGAGGTCGAGCTGTTCCAGCAATTCGCCTGTATGGCGATGCGCAAAGACTCCGTAGGCAGAGAGGTTATCTGCGGCGTACATATAGTGCGTCTTTGGCGTGGGAGCTTTGCCCGCGCCGGAGACTCCGGACTTCGCATCAGAGACAATGCCACGTTCGAGATCGACCCATCCCGCGGTGAGGAGCGGCTTGAGCGCGAGAATCACCGTGGTCGCGTAGCAGCCGGGATTGGCGACAAGTTCAGCGCCGCGGATCTCATCGCGATGCAGCTCCGGGCTTCCATAGATGGCCTTCGCCTGCACCAGAACGGATGAGGGGGCATTGTCGTCCTCGAATTGGTAGACGGCGCGGTTTGCAGGCTCGGTGAGCCGCCATGCGCCGCTAAGATCGATGACCCGGACGCCATGTTTGAGTGCGAGAGGAGCATATTTTCGCGACTGCTCGTGCGGAGTCGCCAGAAACAGAACCATTACGCCGCGCGAATTGAGGAGGTCCCAGGAAAACGGCTCGATTTTGAGTGAGGCAGAGCCGTTGTTATCCATTAACTGAGGATGCAGGGAGGTGAGCGAGGCATCCTGTCCAGATTCGGCCCGGCCGAGAAAGATCGGTGTGCGCGCCTTGAGCTGCGGATGATGCAGCAGCAACCGCGCCAATTCCATGCCGGCGTAGCCACTTACCCCTAAAACCGCGATTTGTGGTGCATCTGCCATCGAAGCTATTTTTTATCCTTGAATATTGTGTGACGCATGATCGCCGTGTTGTGTTTATCCGATGATTTCTTCCAGTCGTTCGCGCAAAAGAGAGGCTCGCTTCTGATCGGGGCAGATGATGAGCACGGTATCGTCGCCAGCAATCGTACCGACAACCTCTTCCCAGTCCTCGTGATCAATTCCCAAGGCAACTGGTTGCGCGCTGCCGGCGGTAGTGACCAGCACGAGTTGGTTCTGCGCCTGCTTTACTTTCAACCCGAAGCTGGCCAGGACCTCGCGGATGGAGGGAAGCTCATCATCTTCGTGCTCCCCAGTGCCGTTGCCGTTTGGCAGTGCATAGCCATTTGGTCCCTTGTAAAGGCGCATCTCATGGATATCGCGCGAAAGTGTTGCCTGCGTCACATCAAAACCGCGGCGCACGAGTTTGCGGCGAAGATCGTCCTGGCTGGCTACGCTGGCAGAGGCCACTAATTCGCGAATTGCATGGTGCCGATCATACTTGGTCAAAATAAAAATCGCGGACTCGAAATAAGTCCACGCCTCAGTGCATAAACATGCAATTTAATGTATAAATATACGGAGCAGTGCTTGTCAAGTATTATCGATAATTTTTCTTAATGGTATCGATTCCAATTCTTTATATAGGGCAGAAAAACCGCGCCACTGCTGCATTTTTGAGACGCTCGCCAGTGATGGAGGTCGTATAGTAACGTATGGGCCGCATAAAAACTTCTGATTCTTTGCCGATCCATCTGAGCAGCCAGACCGGTCGTCCTTCTCTCGTAGATTCCTGCTTTGACCACGAGTCCTGTGGCGTCGGGTTTGTGGCGACCCTTACGAATCAGCCTTCTCATGACATTTTGGATAAGGCTTTGACGGCGCTGGCCCGCCTTGAGCATCGTGGCGCGATTGCCGCCGATGGTAAATCGAGCGACGGAATCGGCATTACCACAGGAATTCCGCGTGACTTCCTGCTGGCGGAGACCGGTGTTGCGCTGGATGAAAGCAGGCCGCTGGCGGTGGGCGTGGTTTTCTTCCCGCCGAATACGGGAGAATCGCATACAGAGATTGAAGATGCCCTAACCGCGCAGGGACTGACTGTGCTGGCCTGGCGCAACGTTCCTGTGCGTCCTGAAATTCTGGGCGAGATTGCGCTTTCGACCATGCCGTTGATCCGGCATGTGCTGGTCACTGCCGATGATCTGGGGCGCGAAGGCCGGGAGAATGCAGATAAACTCGGCCGCCGCCTTTTCCTGGCGCGCAAGCAGTTTGAGCGCTCTCACGCCGAGGGCTATCTCTGTTCGCTATCAGCTTCGACCATGGTTTACAAGTCGATGTGTGCCGGCCGCATTCTGGGAGAATTCTTTCCCGACTTGGCAGATGAGCGATTCACAACGCCCTTTGCACTCTTTCATCAGCGGTATGCAACGAATGTCGCTCCGTCATGGGATCGCGCGCAGCCGTTGCGGATGCTGGCGCATAATGGGGAGATCAATACGGTCTGGGGCAACCGCGCGCGCATGTCGGCGCGGTCCGCCACCTTCCCGGACGAGGTCAAGCCGGTCTTCAGCCCGGACGGGTCCGACTCGACGAGCCTGGATGAGACGGTTGAATTGCTGGCGCGCAGCGGGCGCACGGTTGCCGAGTCGCTTCGCATGCTTATTCCCCCCGCGCATACGGTCAAGCCGCGGTCTGCATTTTTTAAGTATGCGGCGGACTCTGCTGAGCCCTGGGACGGCCCGGCTGCGATTGCGTTTGCCGATGGCTGCCTGGTAGGCGCGATTCTGGATCGCAATGGACTTCGGCCCTGCCGCTATTTTGTGACAGAGGACAACCTGGTTGTCCTGGGCTCGGAGGCTGGACTGGTTGACCTCGATCCCGAGACGGTGGTTCACAGCGGACGACTTGGACCGGGGCAGATGATTGTGGCAGATCTGAAAGACCATGTGCTGCTTGAAGACGAGCAGATTCAGGCTATTTTCGACGGCGCGGCTCCGCAATACGAAAACTTACTTGAGGAGAGCACGCTGGAAGACGATGGACTGATTCCGGCGATGGATGCGGCGGAGATCAACCGTCTGCAGCATGGTTTTGGCTATACGCGCGAGGACGTGGCGATGATTCTGAAGCCCATGGCCTCCGAGGGCAAGGATGCCGTGTGGTCAATGGGTGATGATACGCCACTTGCCTCGCTAGCGCGTTCACCTCGCCCGGTGTATGCGTACTTCCGGCAGCGCTTTGCCCAGGTGACCAATCCTCCCATCGATTCGCTGCGCGAGGCCTGTGTTATCCAATTGCACACGCGACTTGGCCCGTGGCCGCACATGTTGGATAAGCACGCGCCGCTGCCCGGACTTTCGCTGCAGTCCCCCTTCTTGTCGCTCGGGCAATTGAAGGACCTGCGCGACCGTCATCATGCACTTGCCAGCAATCTGCCGCTTGCGGTGCTGGAGTGCGTCTTTCCTCCGGCATGTAATCTGGCGACGGCGCTCGATGATATCTGCGCCAAGGCGATTGAGCTAGTGCGCGGTGGCGCGGCGATTCTGCTGTTGACGGACCGCGGGGCGAGCGAGCAGTCGCTTCCTATTCCGATGGCTTTAGCTACGGGAGCGGTGCATCACACACTGATTCGCGCTGGTGAGCGCACACGCGTGGGCCTGGCGGTTGAAGCAGGTGATTGCCGCGACCTGCATCATGTTGCGGTGCTGCTTGGCATGGGCGCGGGAGCTGTCTGCCCGTGGCTGGCGCTGGAGACCGCACGCAGCCTGAATCCGGAAAAGGGCGAGGCGAACCTGCTGCATGCGCTTGATCTGGGCCTAGCGAAGATCATGTCGAAGATGGGCATTTCGGTGGTCGACAGTTATCGCGGAGCCCATCTGTTCGATTCGCTGGGATTGAGCGAGCAAGTGGTGGATCGCTGCTTTTACGGGACTCCGGCACCGCTGGGCGGCGTCGGGTACGATGAGCTGGACGCTCAGCTTCGCCAGACCTGGACTCCGATGGAGAGCAGCGGCGAATCCGCTGAGGTTACGCCGGAAGCGCCGCTTGTCACGATCACGAAAGACCTTCCAGACTATGGGTGGGTGCGCTTCCGCAAGGCGGAGAAGGCTGAGCCTCACTCGTGGCAGCCTTCCACTGTGCGCCTGTTGCAGACCGTTGCTGGTACTGCGCGCGGTGCAGCGGCTGCGGTCGCCGAGCCGGGCGCAGCGTGGGCTGCGTTTTCAACCCATGCGGTTGAGAAGCAGCCGACAGTGCTGCGCGATCTGTTGGAGATTCGTCCAGCGGGCGCACCGCTCGCGGTGGAACAGGTCGAAGCTCCATCCAATATGTACAAGCGATTCATAGCGAGCGCAATGTCGCTCGGATCGTTGAGCCCGGAGGCGCACCAGACCATTACTGCTGCGATGAACATGTTCGGCGCGCGTTCAAACACAGGTGAGGGAGGCGAGGACCCCGCGGTGTATCAGCCGGATGTAAATCTGGATCTTGTGGGCAGGCCAACGCCTTCCTATTTGCTGAATAACAAGATTAAGCAGGTGGCATCGGGGCGCTTTGGCGTTACCGCTGAGTACCTGATGCATGCCGAAGAGATTGAGATCAAGATTGCGCAGGGCTCGAAGCCAGGCGAAGGCGGCCAGTTGCCGAGCCATAAGGTTACGGAGCTGATTGCGCGTCTGCGCCATGCGCAGCCTGGGGTGCAGCTGATCAGTCCGCCACCACACCACGATATTTACTCCATCGAGGATCTGGCGCAGCTTATTTATGATCTGAAGCGCGTGAATCCGAAGGCCGCGATTGGAGTGAAGCTGGTCTCTGAGTGTGGAGTCGGCACGGTTGCCGCAGGCGTGGCGAAGGCTTATGCCGACTACATCATCATCGCCGGACACAACGGTGGCACGGGCGCGTCTCCGCTTTCGAGCATCAAGTACGCGGGCAATCCATGGGAGCTTGGGCTGGCCGAAGCGCAGCAGGTTCTGCTGGCAAATGGGCTTCGCGGACGGGTGCGCCTGCGTTGCGACGGCGGGTTGCGCACGGCTCGCGACATCCTGATCGCTGCGCTGCTGGGTGCGGACGAGTATGCCTTCGGCACGGCGGTTCTGGTTGCGCTGGGCTGCGACATGGCGCGGCAGTGCCATCTGAATACTTGTCCGACGGGCATTGCCACACAGCGGCCTGATCTGCGCGCGAAGTTTCGCGGGCGCCCAGAGCACCTGGTGCATTTCTACGAAGAGCTGGCGCGGGATATACAGTCGCTGTTGGCGCAGTACGGTCTGCCGTCGCTGGAGGCGGCGATTGGGCGCACGGATCTGCTGGAGCAGGTTCGTCATGACGGCGCGCTGGACCTAACGGCCATGCTGGCTGCTCCCGTCGATGGCGACATTCGATGGAAGGGCAGCCGCAACGCCCGGCCTTCGGCTCGCGCTCCGATGGATGATGCGTGGGTGGAACCAGCGCTGGCGGCGTACCGTGCAGGGCAGCACCTTACCCAGGATGCTCTGGTCTCGAATGAGGACCGCACGCTGGGAGCTCGTCTTGCGGGCGAGGTGGCGTTGTTGAACACGAACGGTACTCGCACGGACGCGCAACTCACCTTCAAGATGACCGGTATCGCCGGGCAATCCTTCGGAGCCTTTGCTGCTCCGGGGATGCAGTTGGTTCTGAAGGGCCTTGCCAATGATTTTGTGGGCAAGGGGCTTTCGGGCGGCGAGATCATTCTTCGCGGCGAGGGCCGTGCCGCGTTGCAATCGGAGTTGCATGTGATTCTTGGCAATGTTGCTCTTTACGGAGCGACCAGTGGGGCTCTCTTTGCCGCGGGCCGCGCGGGCGAGCGGTTTGCTGTCCGTAACTCCGGCGCGCTGGCCATTGTTGAGGGAGTTGGCGACCACGGCTGCGAGTACATGACTGGCGGACTTGCTGTGATTCTTGGCGCTACCGGCTTTAACTTTGGCGCGGGTATGACAGGCGGGCTTGCGTGGGTGTTCGACGAGGACGGAAGCTTTCTTGAGAAGCAGCTTTATCATCCCGACTTTCTTACTCCTGAGCCTTATGATGCACTGGACGCGGAGGCAAAAGAAGCGATTCAGGGGCTGGTGCAGCTCCATGCTGAGAAGACGGCGAGCACGCGCGCGTACTGGCTGCTTTCCAAGTGGGATGAGCTGGCTCCGAAGTTTGTGCGGTTGACTCCGAAGCCGCAGTAAGAGACAGCCGGCTGAGTGCCTTCGGTCGGCTGCCTGTCTACTATTCGCTTGCGGCCGCGACGTATTTTCCTCTACTGTTAAGTCGTTGTGCTCGAACTCATTACTCTTAATGACGTCTTCTTCTTAGTCGCTTCGGCTGATCGCGACCGCGTTGTTCTTACGCAGGATGTGCAAGGCGCTTGGCAGCCTATTTCCAGCAACCAGATTTACCAGCGTGTTCGCGCGCTGGCGGAGGCCTTTGGCAAGTGGGGGGTTCGCAAGGGCGACCGGGTTGCGATTCTTGCGGAGAATCGCTGGGAGTGGGCTGTTGCCGACTTCGCGGCGCTGGCGCTGGGCGCGGTGGATGTTCCGATTTATCCGACGCTTACGGCGGAGCAGACGGCTGAGCTGCTGGCCGATTCCGGGTCGCGGATTGCGGTAGTCTCGACGCGGGCGCAGTATGACAAGGTTGCTCAACACCGCGCCCAGACTGCGCTTGAGCACATCGTGATTATGGATGAGGAGGGAACTCCGGATGCGGTGTTGTTCTCTTCGCTGATGGGCGATGCGGACAAGGCTTCCGGGCGCGATGCGGGCTTTGACCGCGATGCTTACAGCGTGGTTCCGGACGATCTGGCGACCTTGATTTATACGTCGGGAACGACGGGCGAGCCGAAGGGCGTGATGCTGACGCATGGGAATATCGCGGCCAACATCAATGAGTCGCTGAGCGGGTTTGAGATTGGTGTAAGTGATTGCTGTATCTCGTTTTTGCCGCTTTCGCATATCACGGCGCGGCACCTGGATTATGCGATCTACTCGCGGCAGGCGACGGTGGCTTACTGCGGGAGTTTTGACCGGCTTCCGGCGGCGATGGCGGCGGTGAAACCTACGGTTTTTGTTGGGGTTCCGCGGGTTTATGAGAAGTTCCGGCAGGAGGTTGAGCGGCGGGCTTCACTGTCTGGCGTCAAGCGGCGGATGTTGCGCTGGGCGATTGCTGCGGGGGCGAAGCATCGGGAGGTTGTGGCGCGTGGCGAGGAGCCGGGATCGCTGGGATGGAAACTTAGAAAGACGCTTGTTTACAATAAGATGCGCGCTGGTTTTGGCGGGCGGGTGCGGTATTTTATTGCCGGGGGCGCGCCGCTGGGTCTGGATACCGCCCACTGGTTTGCTGCGGCGGGTATCCGGATTCTGGAGGGGTATGGGCTAACGGAGACCTCTCCGGTGCTGGCGATCAATACTCCAGCGGCCAACCGGATGGGCTCGGTGGGGAAGCCGTTGCCGCAGGTCGCTTGCCGGATCGCAGAGGATGGCGAGCTGCTGGTGAAGGGGCCGAATGTCTTCTCCGGTTATTGGAAGCATCCGCAGCATGAGGCAGAGAATTTTGATGCCGACGGGTGGTTCCGAACCGGGGACATTGGCCACCTGGATGCGGACGGGTTCCTGTACATTACGGACCGCAAGAAGGAGCTGTTGAAGACTTCGGGTGGGAAGTTGATTGCTCCGCAGCCGATTGAAAACAAGCTGAAGGCGAACGTTCTGGTGAGCCAGGCGGCGCTGGTGGGCGACCGGCATAAATTTGCTTCGGCATTGATCTCTCCTAACTTTGCCGCGCTGGAGGCCTGGGCCAAAGAGCAGAGCCTGACGGCGGCGACGCGGCGCGATCTGGTGCTTGATGCGCGGGTGATCGGGCTCTACCAGGGGATTGTGGACCATGTGAATGCGACGCTGGCGAATTATGAGACGATCAAGCGCTTTCTATTAGTTGCGGAGGAGTGGTCGCTTGAGTCGGGCGAGCTTACTCCCAGTTTGAAGCTGAAGCGGCGGGTAATTCTCAAGAAGTATGCGGCGGAGATTGCCGGGTTTTATGTGGATGAATCGTCGCCGCGGGTTTGACGGTATCCCTTCCCTCTCTTTTTTTGCTTCTTTCTGTGGTAACTCATTCATCTTGCCGGGTTTTCTTTGATTCTGCCTTTACGTACGTCATTGATTCTATTGGGTTTTCAGTTTAAGTGCTGACTTCTAAAGGGGTTATGGGTTGCTGATTGGTTCTGCTGGGCTTAGAGCCAAGTGATTGCTGTATTTCTTGCTTGCCGGGGTTTTCGTTACGAAATAGAAAAGGACCGCTGATGGCGGTCCTTTTCTATCTATTTCTATTTTACCTCGTTTGGAAAATTCACCTGCATGTGCTGTGAGGCTTGTTGGTCCTTGGAATCAGTGGATTGTGGGGATTTTTGATTGGAGGGGTTGACAAGGTGGGCTGCTCGCCGAGTAGGGCGGCCCTTGATTGCTCCGGTTGAGGCTTAATCGTGATATGCGGCGGCGGCTTCTCCCGACCCGAGATAGCTGCCCGCTATACCGATGAGATTGTCGCCTTTTGCGAAGGACTGCGAACGTTTCCGATTCGGGGCACGAGACGCGATGACGTCCGTCTTGCCTTGCGCACATAGGCTCGAAGTATTGAGGCGGCTGAATCTGCGAAAGTGATTAGCCCCAAAAATAGCATTGGCATGGCAGAATTGTGACTGCTGATGCCTATGAAAAAATATCATTATTACTTCGTGATTCGCCATGTTGCCTTAGCTCTTCTTGCAGCGATAACTGTTGCGCAGATGTCTTTTGCCCAACAAATTCTTGCCGTGGATTCGCGTTCCCTTCAAGAGCATGTGATAAGCCGTGTTCCTCTTGTCTATCCGGCGATAGCAAAAGCTGCGCATGTACAGGGAACGGTCGTTCTTCAAGTGGATGTGGACGCGAATGGCGAAGTGACGGCAACGAAAACTGTCAGCGGTCCGCCGATGCTGGTTCAGGCTGCTATCGATACCGTCAGGCAGTGGACGTACCGCCCATTTGAGAAGGACGGAGCTAAAGTCTCAGCTACTGGACGGGTGTCTTTAATTTTCAGCTTGGCAGATGGAAGCGAACTTCCATCATCAAGGCTGTCGAGTGGTCTGCAAGCTTCGGGACAGAAGACCGTTACGGTTGTTGTCGCGGATAAAAATGCTGCTCAGTGGCCAGATGGGGGAATAGCCTCACAATACTTTCCGCTGTGGCATGAGTGTACCCATGGCGTTTTGGGGCATAGCAATAACAGCAAAACAGTATCGTTTTGTAAACAGGCAGCAGACGAGGCTGACAAATTTCCGCAAGATGAACGTTTTATTGAAAAGCGCTCTGCGTATGTGTATGCAGCGATCGCTTTGGCGAACGTTGGAGACCTAAGAGATGCGCTCCCATATGCCGAAAAAGCTGTGGCAGAGGTCGATCTAGGTCATGATGATGATTCTGGTGATAATGCCGCCTATTCGATCAGAGGTCAAATTCGGGGACTTCTGGGACATCTCGCGGATGCGGATCATGACTTAACTATCGCGGAAGATCATGAGCGGAGGGCGATTGCGTCGGCGCAGAATGAAGCGCCTGCACTGGTTCCCGGCTATCAGCATATCTTACAAAATGATTTACGGTTCCATGCAGAAGCCCTCAAACGCATGAACCGTCCCGAAGAGGCGCAGAAGAAGCTTGATGAAGCAGCAAAGTTGTAGTTCCCGAGTCGAGCTGATGAACGAAAAGCCTCGCATTGCTACGAGATCGCTTTGTGAGTGCTCGCAGGTTCGTGGCCAGGTGAGAGAAAGCAGGTCCTTCGACTGCGCTCCCTTTGGTCGCTTCGCTCAGGATGACATCAAAAACAAAAACTCTTCGCTCCTATTTTGCTCAGGAAGTGATCAGGGGTTTGGCCAGAATGCCGGTATTGGCTTGCCCCAGTTTTCGCTTAGGTCTTCCCATGTGGGATTTTCTCGCTTGATGAGTTCGATCTTTTTTGCTCTGATCCAGCCTTTTAGCTGCTTTTCTCGCGCTATCGCCGCGCTGGGTGTGGTGTAGCGCTCGAACCAGACCAGGCGGTGACACTTGTAATTTGCGGTGAAGCTTTTGTAGTCGGCTTGTTTGTGTTCTGTCATACGGCGTTCGATGTTGCCGGTGACTCCGATGTAGAGCACGCGTGTTCGGCTGGCTACGATGTAGGTGTAGTAACAGCGATCCGGCATGGTGTTGAGGGTAATGATTGAGTGGATTTTTGTCTTGATGTCGAAGGTAATGGGCGTGAGCTGGCGGTATTGCCGGGTCTTGGGAAAAAGCAGGTCCTTCGACTCGCTTCGCTCGCTCAGGATGACATCGGTTGGAGCAGGCCCTATTTCCATCTGTAAAGAAACGCCCCGCATTGCTGCGGGGCGTTTGAGTTTTGCCTCAATGTCAACTCCATGACTGACGGGAGTGGTCATGCGAAGCAATTGCCTGGACCCTTCGACTTCGCTCAGGGCAGGCTTAGTCCTAGTACATGCCGTCCATGCCGCCGCCGTGTCCGCCGGGGGCGGGTGCGGCTTTGGGTTCGGGGATGTCGGCTACCATGGCTTCGGTGGTGAGCATGAGGCCCGCGATCGAGGCTGCGTTCTGCAGCGCGGTGCGGGTTACCTTGGTGGGGTCGATGACTCCGGCCTTCACCAGGTCCTCGAAGGTGCCCGTGGAAGCGTTGTAGCCGTAGTTGTGGTCTTTGTGTTCGTGGATCTTGCCGACCACAACCGCGCCTTCCTCGCCGGCATTGCCGACGATCTGGCGGAGAGGCTCTTCGAGGGCGCGGCGGATGATCTGCGCACCGATCTTCTCGTCGCCATGGAGGGTCTTGATGAGGGCATCGACGTCAGGAGTGGCGCGCACGAGAGCTACGCCGCCGCCGGGGACGATTCCTTCCTCGACTGCCGCACGGGTTGCGTGCATGGCGTCTTCGACGCGGGCCTTCTTCTCCTTCATCTCGGTCTCAGTTGCCGCGCCGACCTTGATGACAGCCACGCCGCCGACGAGCTTGGCGAGGCGCTCCTGGAGCTTCTCGCGGTCGTAGTCGGAGGTGGTCTTCTCGATCTGGTTGCGGATTTCCTTGACGCGGCCTTCGATGGCCTTGGAGTCTCCGCGGCCTTCGACGATGGTGGTGTTGTCCTTGTCGATGGTGACGCGCTTGGCGCTGCCGAGGTCCTCGATTTTCACGTTCTCAAGCTTGATGCCGAGGTCTTCGGTGATGGCCTTGCCGCCGGTGAGCTTGGCGATGTCTTCGAGCATGGCCTTGCGGCGGTCTCCGAAGCCGGGAGCCTTGACGGCAGCGACGTTGAGGGTTCCGCGCAGCTTGTTGACGACGAGGGTGGCGAGAGCTTCGCCATCGACGTCTTCCGCGATGATGACGAGCGGCTTGCCGTTACGGGCGACCTGCTCGAGCAGGGGGAGAAGATCCTTCATGGAGCTGATCTTCTTCTCGTGGATGAGGATGTAGGGATCTTCGAGGGAAGCTTCCATGCGGTCGGGATCTGTGACGAAGTAGGGGCTGAGGTAGCCGCGATCGAACTGCATGCCTTCGACGACTTCGAGCTGGGTTTCGAGGGTCTTGGACTCTTCGACGGTGATGACGCCGTCTTTGCCGACCTTCTTCATGGCCTCGGCGATGATGGTGCCGATGGTGGAGTCAGAGTTGGCGGAGATGGTGCCGACCTGGGCGATCATGTCTCCGGTGACGGGCTTG